>Ga0181520_10005044_pt1 | contig 21429 bp, 7 predicted proteins | sample PEATcosm2014_Bin_29_FD_132451 | JGI IMG/M metagenome (GOLD analysis project Ga0181520, IMG submission 132451) | Peatland microbial communities from MTU Mesocosm Facility, Houghton, MI, USA - PEATcosm2014_Bin02_30_metaG | ecosystem: Environmental > Terrestrial > Soil > Wetlands > Peat | place... | reverse complement strand
CGCCGCCAGCCGGATCGCCTGGTCCACGGCTGTGTTGGAAACCGGTTCTCCGGCGTCGCCGGTTGCGAGACTGGCCGGGTCTTTGGCACTCACCACGTGAACCGCCGCACAAAGGACAAGGCAAGCCGCCAACACACTCATTTTCCCACGCATAAAAGTCCTGAAATGATTGGTCGCGCGCAATAAGGCAATACGCCATCACTGCTCAAGTTGGAGATATTCAACACAAAATCATTTCCCCGCCTCGGTCACGGAAACCTCGGTGGGAATGTTAACCTGACGGCCGGTGCCAATGGTCACCCGTTCAAATTGCACTTTGGCGGTGAGATTGGTGCTGGCAATGGCCCTGGCCAAGGGAATGACAAAGTTGAATTGATTCGTGCCGCCGGCCCGCAACGCGGGAAAATTCTTCTGCCCGGTAATCACCCATTGGGCGGCGTGCCCCACCACCACCCCCTGCGGGTCCATCAAAAAAACTGCCGCCCGCGCCGATTCCACCTTGTGCCTGAAGGTGTTCCGCATGTCCAGTCTGACAACGGCCTTCTGGCCAGTGACTTTTACCGGCTCCGTCGTCACCAACAAATCTGCATTCACGGATGCCGTCATGACCATAATTGCAATGAGTATAGGTCTAGTTCTCATTTTATAATCAGACTACAAAATTCACAGATCATTTACAAACAGTAAAATATAATTTTATTATCCCAACAGTCATACTACTCCATTTCATCAAGACTCTTACTCATGATTTCATGGGTATAATGATAACCAAGTGGATATGTGGTTAAAGTGACATCTACACCATTTTGTTTGAGACTGGAATAGGAATCATTCATCTGATTGAACGGGTTCACGGCGTCTTCCGCGCCATGATAGATGCGTACTTCTAACCCGTTTCGGCTGGCCAGCTTTTACATTGGATATCGCAACCTAAAACTTTTCAGGAACATCATTCCCGTGAGGGGAGGGGGGGGGGGGCCTTTCCAGAATCATTTTATTCCCGCGAAAGACCTAAAAAGCCCATGTTCCAAAAAAAGTTCATACGGCCCCGAGAGAGTCCGCAAAATCGTCACGTTCCCCCATTTTGGACGCATTCCGCATGATGCAACTAAACGCTCGTGCCTGGCTCTTAAAAAGAAAACGTCCGAGTAATAAACCTACCAATGCCCGAGCAATATTCATTTGTCATTTAAAAACAAGTTGTGTTCGAACAGACTTACGCGTGTAAAATATTATGGCTGCCACCGACCATACTAACATAAACAATGTTGTCACACGTGCAAAATAGATATCACTGTGCATTTCGTTTCTCTTAGATACCGTTGCCATAATAGATGGATACAAAACACAGTATGGCAAAGCAAGAGTTAGAACCGTTCGAAGCGCCCAACTACGTAAATCTCCAAGCTTTAAAGAGGCGAGACACAATACGGCACCCGCCAATGCAAATCCATAGCCGACACATTCTAACAAAAAATGGTCAATCCCCAATGGATTGGTGTTAGAAAAAGCTTCGCTATATTCTTGGTGACGGGAAAAAATCCAAACTAAAATATGAAACCCATCGACGCCAATTACACAGAATGACGCGACAAAAATAAAATGAACCACCTTAATCAAAAAGGGCACCCCCGCCAATTTTGGGGCAACCTTTTTAATCGTAAGCACTACAGATGCGCATGCCGCCAGCTCTAAAGTCAAAAATGTCATTGCATGTGAGGCTAACGGAGACTCGCATTTATGTCAAAATCCCAATTCATTGCTTAATGGCACAATGAGGATGTGTTTTGTCCAGCCCCGTTATCTGATGATGGAGGCGTTGAATTAGGTTGACTGGGCTGACTCGGTGAATTCTGGCTGTTTTCAGAAATATTTTTTCCTGCTTCTACTATTTGCTGGACCGCCTCCGATACATCAGGAAATCCATAATATTCAGCCAGCTGATTTGCAACCCAATACGCTCCATCGATAGCACTCGCCGGGACGCTCGGATTGGCTATATTGGGAGGGGTCGGATCACTTCCGCCTCCAGACAAGCCAATCATCACATCATTTGCAATGGCCAACATCAAAGGAATATACTCATAGTTGTTCCCAAGAAATAAGACTGCCGAATTATAAACATATGGAGTTACGCTGTTTACTACCATCGCGGGGGATAGGGCTGCACCTTGAACTAATTCCCCAAGAGTTGCTGTGGGTTGATATCCAAGGTTCTCTATGTACGCGCCGGCAGGCACTTCCGTATTCCACAATGCAACCCCACTCGACAAGGTTATAGACGTACCCATGTAACCGCCAGTAGCTATAGCGGCGGTACTTGAGACGGCTAACGCGCCTTCGACATAAGGCGTGGCCGCCGGATTGGCTGGCGTGTCAATCGAATTCACCTGGTCCCATATTTGCAGATATTGGTTTTGCGACCATTGCCATTTCGAAAGATCATAGAGCCCCTGCCCCATTGATTGGCCAATCGCCGACACGGTGTTGTTAAGCCCATTGCCGAACAATTGTTGCCACGTTTGAACTCCATCACATCCAGTGGGATCAAAATAATTAATTGGATCGCCATTAAAGGCGGAATACAAATCCGCACTAGCGGCATGGCCCATCGGATCGGGTGAAATGAAATGCCCGGCCAAGGGATCATAGTACCGGGCTCCCATGTAGTAAAACCCGCTTGGATCCATTTCCCGGCTGCGCCAGATCAACGTCTGCGCCAACGCCACGTTAGGTGACAATACCGGCGCTTGCGCCCCCACCGGACCATAGCCGCTCACCCGCGTGGCGCTCCAAGTAACCTGCCCGCCAGCAATGGTCGCCAACACATTGCCCCAGTAGTCGTTCAACACGGGCGTCACCTGGCCGCCATTCTCCACGATTGTGGCCTCGACTCCACCTACTCCCTGCACTCCGCCATAGCGCCCGTTGAGGTCAGGCCCCAACACCTTCCACACCCGCTGACCATTGACCGCCACGGCCAGTTCCTCAAACTCCACCTGCGGATCGTAGAAGGAATCATTCGTCTGAGCCACCGCGCTGGTAACCACGTTCGTCAGCACCGGTGTATTGACCGTGCGCAACCGGCGTCCCAAGCCGTCGTATATGGCCGTCCAATTGAAGCCATTGGTAAAACTGTCCCGCTGGGTCACGCTGACCAGCCGGCCGAACCCGTCCCAAACGAGCGTCTGGATTTTGCCGCTGGCGAACACCCGGCTGGTCACATTGCCCGCCCCGTCGTAATAATCGTTCACGCCGTTGGTACCCCCCGCCGTGAAGCTGTTGGTCACCGTGTCGGTAAACTGGCCGGCCGGGAAATAGCCGCTGGCCGCCAGGGTGTGGGCACCCGGCCCGGCTGTCACATACGCAAGCCACAAGCCGCCGTTGAGGCTGGCGTTGTAGCTGGTCTGGCCGTCCAGCGAAACCGTGACGCTCGAAGCCTTGCCGGCCGTGCCATTGGCCCACAGTCCAACCCCGGCGCCATCCCAAGTTTCCGCGGTGATCTGGGCCAGCCCATTCATGGCGGCCGCCTGCCAGCCGTTGGTCAGCCCGCCGCTCCACTGGGCACTGGTCAGCACCCCCAGCCTGTTGGCGTCAAACGCATAGCTGTTGGTCGCCGCCGCCCCGGTGGCCACGCCAATCGGCTCATTGGTCAATTGGTTGCGCGAATTGTAGAGGAAATTGCGGCTGTCGTTCCAGGCGCCCGGTCCGCTGCGGCTGGCGGAGTAGCTGGCCAGGGTGGAGTTGGGCTGCCAAGTCAGGTTTTCCACCATGGCGCTGTTGCCGCCCACGGTATCCGTCTGTTCCACCATGCGGCCTTCCCCATCACGCTGGTTGATGGCCACGGTCCGCCACGGATTCTGGCGCCCAGCCAGGAGGCCGTTGTTGGCGTAGCTGAACGCATAGTTCTGGCCGCCTTGTAGAACATTGGTCAGCAAGCCGTCGGCCTGATAGCTGTAAACCATGGACCCGCCCAAGCCGGCGCCGGTTTCGTTCAACCCGGTGCGGCGGTGGTCGCTGTCCCAGCTCTGGGTGAAATCGCTTTGCACCGCCCCATTAATCAGGATGGTCTCCTCCGCCACCTGGCCATAGGCATCATAGGTGCGCACCACGGTATTGGTGGCGCTCAAGCCATTCTGCGTCAGATTGGTGGCCAGGCCACGCGGATCATATTGAAACACCAAGGACAAATTCTGATCGGGCAGGCTGCCGCTGGTGGCGTTGGTGGCCACCCGCAGATACGCATCGTAAACCGTGGTGGCGGTCACATTGCGGCCCACATCCGTCTTGCTCTGCAACCGGCCGATATTGGGTCCGCTGGTATAATACTGGTAGGTGAATTGCCGGTCAGTCTGGCTGCCGCCGGTCAATTGTTCCGCCGTCATGCGATTGGCGGTATCGTAGGTGGCCGACCAAGTCAGACCCCCGGGCATGGTGCGGTTGGTCTGGCTGCCCGACGGATTATAGCCAAAGGTGGTCATCGAGCCGTCCGGCAGCACCTGCACCTCCAGCCGGTTCAGCGGGTCATAACTGAAGGTGGTGACCCGGCCCAGTTCATCCTGCGAAGCCACCAAGTTTTCCAGGATATCGTAGGTGTTGATCGTGAAATTCGTGACGCCGCCGGCAAACCGCTGGGTCAGTACCGGCTTGCCAAAGGTGTCGGTGAAGATCGTAGTGCTGACCGCATTGGGCCCGTTGCCCACCGTGGTGGTGGCGCTGTTGAAATCCGCCGAATAGGCCGTAGTGGTGATGTGAATGAGATTCTGGTTCATGTCACACACCGTATTGGTCACCGGCCGCAGCAAGGCGTCATAGGTGGTCACCGTGGTATTCCCGTAGGCATCCGTGGTGGTTAACTGCCGGCCAATCGCGTCGTAGTTGTAATTGACCACTTGCTGGGCCATGCTGGCGGTCGCCGCCGGACCAACGCTTTGCTTGACGCGATTCAACCCGTCATAAACCGTGGTGAACACCGCTCCCACGGCGTTGGTGGCGACAATGACATTCCCGCGGCGGTCAAAGGCCTTGCCTTCCGAATAGGTGGGATCACCACTGAAGGTGCGCTGCTGGCTGCCATTGGCGTCGTTGTAAACAGTCTGATAATAGTTGCCATTGGCCAGGATTTCCTTGTTTAAGCGGCCGTCCGCATAATAGGTCCAGGAATTGGTCGAGCCGTCGGGATTGATCTGTTGCTTTAATTTGCCCGTGGTGGTGTAATACTTGTAGGTGTAACCGCCCTGGGGATTGACGTAAATGGACACCTGCCCGCCCGGTTCATAAGCATAGTATTCAACCTGTTTTAGATTATTAACCGTGTTGGGGGCGAAATTGCCGCGCGCCACCAACTGGCTGTCGGCATTGTACGCCCGCCGCTCAATGTTCCCGTCCTGATCGGTTGTGGCCACCAGGTTGCCCATTTCGTCATACTGGAAAAACTTCGTGGCATACAACATGTTTCCGGCCGCCGCGACCACACCCGAACCGTCGGGCTTGGCGTTGCTGCGCCAGGTGATTTCCTGGATCTTCCGGCCGCCATCGTCGTAATCATAAAACACATAGTCTTGGGGATTGGCCCTGGGCCCGTCATACCAGTTGATTTGGCCGTTTTGATTGTAGTAATAAAATTCGGCTGAAACCGGCGATGGACTGACGCCATCAAAAACCTCCTTGCCGGTCACATGCCCCATTTCATCGTAGGCATACTGGGTGTTTCGCCCGGCGGCATCGGTCTGCTGGATCAGGTTGCCTTGGTCGTCATAACAAAAATAATTGTTGATATTGGGGTCGCTGGTGCCCGTGTAAGCGATCAGGCTGAGCGCCATTCCCCGGCCATCATAGATGACATCATTAGTCGCGGCGTCCGGTGAACTGGCCGCCTTGATGGAACGCCACAGAAGACCATACGCGGAGTTGGTGAAAACCAGCGGGCCATTGGTGATCACCGTGAACGCATTGGTATAAATAAACACATTCGTGCTGATCGCCGTCCCGTTGGAGGCATAGAAAGCCATCGCGGTGGGCTTAAAGGGATAATTCGCGTTGGCATAGCTGATCGCCTCCTGATTGCCCACGGAGTCCACGGAGGTTGCCAGCAGATTGTTGAGGTTGTAGGTGTAATTATACACCGCGCTGGTCAGACCATCACCGGTCAAATCCGCCCCCGATACGGTCCGATTGGTGACATTCCCATACGCATCATAAAGATAGCTGTTCGTCAAACCGCGCGGGTCAACAGTTGATTGCAGGCTCCGTTGATACCCCCAGCTGTTGTTGTTGGTGAAATACCAGTTTTGCACAGTCACTTTGTTCATGGGATCCACGATCTGCGTAATCATCCCATTGGTATAAGTGTAGCTGGTGATCCCCCCGTTGGCCCCTTCCACCCAGGTGGTGCCGGACAACTGGGTGGTGAACGAATTGGTCAAGTTAAAGTTATTCGTGTAGGTAAATACCGCGTTGTAATACAGCAAGGCGTCGGGACCGACCGTGGCCGCCTGCATCGTCACCTGCCGGTTGGTATTGTAAAAATTCATCAACTCCCGGCCTTCCGGCTTGGTTTCCAGCACCAGCGTATGATCCGAATTGTAATACGTGCTGATCACATTCGCATTCGTCGCGGTGGCGGCAACATGGTTGTATTGATAGTCAATTTCCGAGGCATCCGGCAGCGTGACCGCGACCAGATCCCGGTAATCGTCATAGGTATAGTTCACGATGCGGCCGTCTCCGGTGTAGGCCTGGCTGATGTACCCAGACCCATTATAATAGAAGCCCACAAAACTGCCGTTGCTGGACTGAATCCGGATCAATTGGCCATAATCCGGGGTGGTGGAATTGGTGCCGTAAGTGTACGCGCGCGAATTGCCGCAATTGTCGGTCCAACTGATCAGGTAAGGGCGGGTGCGCGAAATGGTGGTGGCGGCATAAACCGTCGGGAAGGACATCACCTGAAACACCCGCGTGCTGCCGTCCGGGCTGGCCAGCGTATAATAAGTATTGGTCCCGCTGGCTGACCAGGTGATCTTGGCGTTAAACATGTTGGCCGTGGAGCCAATTCCGTTGCCGGTATAATTGGCCAGCATGGGGTTGTCGAAGGCAATCGGCGTAAAAACATTGGTGTTGCTGCCCGTCTGCTGCCGGTAAACGATGACCGAGCCATCCTCTTCGGCGGCGTACAACACGGTATTGGTGAGGTTGGGCGAGGCATTCGTCGCCACCATCAGATAGGGAATATAATTGATCCGCCACCCATAACCGTATTCGTTTTGGTCGGAAAGATTCTGGCTGGAATAATTTCGGCGGACTTTGATCGGAAACGGCCCGGCCACCTGCAAATCCGTGGTGTCAATATAAAATTCCCCGGTTAGCGTGCCCACCGGTTCCCCATTTAACGAGCCAGGCTGGGAATAAACAACTGGCGCCGCGGTCGTAATCTCGCCGTTATTGGCTACAGAGGCATCAACGGTGCTTTGTGAAGGCGCCTGCAACAACCCATTTTCCTGGCAATAGTCATAGCCGTAGATTGAAATCAGTAAGGCATCCATGGGATCTTGATCTCCGGGATCCAGGGTGTTATCGTCGTCTGCTACCTGTGATGGCAGCCATTGATTGACGTCTTGTGTATTGTCCGCCCCCTCCTGATCCGCGTTACCAGTGCTGCTATCGGCAGTTGTGGCCGGAACAGAATCACCGGCACCAGAGTCGGTACCTGAGGTACCTGAAGTCGGGGGATTATCCCCAGAGGGGGGATTATCCTCAGTGGGAGGTACATAATCATCATCGCCGCCCCAATCGTCATCGCCGCTCCAATCATCATCGCCGCCCCAATCATCATCGCCACCGCCAAAATCATCGTCATCACCACCCGTGCCTAGGAGTGGGCTTTTAGCCTTCTTGTTCTCCGCATTCATGTTGACATGAACCGGCAGCGGCTGGGTTGAAAGCCAGGGGATGCTAGTTTTACGGCTTTGATTGTTAAAATAGGGGGACGGCTCACCCTGGCCAAAATTGAGATTCTTACCGGCTAAAAACGCTGACTCGCTGCTACCCAAAACCACCGCCGCCATTTCCTTGATCGAGCCGCCGGGCAGCGTCATGGGCGCGGGGGTGATGAACACGCGCATATAATTGGCGTCCCAATTCCCGAAATAGTTGGTAATCTGCGCCCAGAGGGTCGTGTCGTAGGCTTGCAGCGCTGTGCCGGGATACCCCAATGAAGCCGCTTTCCCGACCGCCTCATAGTTGCTACTGGTCAACTCGATGATCCCGTTGGTTTTGGCCGACGCGAGCAAGTTGGCCTGCCATAGCAGGCTGACTGAGGACACCGAATTGCTGGAATTATAATATCCGTCAAAGATGTCATGTTCCTGGGCTCCCATTTCCCCCACCGTGATCATCATGAAACTATTCATCCCGGACAATAAATCGGCGCCAGAAGCCTGATTCATCGTGCCGTTGCCCGCATAGGCCATATCATTGTAATAAAGGTCAAGCGTTGGCTGGGCCGTTTTATTGGCGAACAGCAGCTTGGACAGCCCCTCTGAAAACCAGGAAACCAAATGTACCTTATGCAGGTTTTCATTGGACACCTTGAACCGGTCCACATGCCGGTAATAATCCATGCCCATCAAGTAGGCCGCCAAACCCTGCCCGCTCTGCACGGGCGGTTGATAGTTGGTATTAATGAGCATCTGCTGCTCCATCTGCCAGTAATCCTGCATCAACACATTGACCATGGAGTCGGAAACCTGCCCCATGTCCAGACAAATCGCGTCCAGTTCATTCTTGGTCAAAACGCGGCTTTGCGTGGTGAGCAGTTGTTCAAAGACGCCCAGGTAATTATTCGTGGCGGGCACGGCGCTCGGATTGATCGCCTTGTGCTGCTGCCGTGTCACCGACAGCGTAAAGGTGGTGCCGTCACTGCTGGGCAGGCTCAAAACCTGAATGTTGGTCAGAGCGGGATTGTTCGTAAAGCTGCTTTGGTTGGTGTTGCCGGCCAAAAATGGCGCCAGCCACAATTGCACGTTGGCCCCGTTGGTCATGAATAGAAACTCGCGGTTGTGCAGGTCGGCCAGCCGCAACGCGCCCGTATCCACAAACAAGTTGGTGCTGGTCGTGCTGAAGAGCCGCACATCCACCGTGTTGAAAATGTTCGTCATCTGCGGCGACACGTTGGTGATGGCCGTCCCTCCCAAGCTGTCCACCAGCACGGTTTGGGACTGGTTGGCCACCACATTGGGCACCGGAAAATTCTGCCACTGGGAATAGTAATGCTGCCGGTTGATCACCGTCATGCCGAGACTGGCCAGCGAGATGCCCGGGTAGTTCTGCCCCAAGGTGCTCGTGATGTATTCCGGAAACAACACGCTGGGCTGGTCATGCTCCGCGTCCAGGCCAAAGATGTTTGGATCACCGGAAATGTAGTGGGTCAGCCATTGTTCCCCGCTGTTGTAACCGGTGGGCAGATAATCATATAAATCCAAGCCCTCGACCATGGCAGTGTCCTTCAGCCAAGGGAATAGATTGACCAAGTTGGTCCCGATTTGGGCCACGACCCAGGGATAATTCACCGTGATCAGGCAATTGGTGGTATAAGGGACTCCATTGTTATCCACGGCTCCTTGCAACTGCATCTGCAACAACGAACTCAATTCGGTGTTGAGCATCTGAATGTTGTTGTTGGTAGGAAACATGTACGCAGCCGGATAGCCCGCCGACCGCAACAGGTAAACCAGCAACGCGCACTGCTCAATCGGTGATCCTTCCCCTTCCAGATATACCCCCAAGGCCCCCCGGCTCACCCCGTCCTGGCAAATGGTCGGCGCCGAAGCGGTTGCCGCCTGTTCATTATAGCTTAACGCATCGCAAAGCTGGATCTGGTTCTGCACGTAATTCGCCAGCGCGATCGGGTCATTGCGCATGGTACTGACAAACTGGTCCAGCGTAGGATTGCGCCGCAACTCCGGACTGTTGTCCAGATTGGTATAAAGCGGATTTGCCAGCGAAAAAACGTTGGTCATCACGGCGGTCAAATTCGTCAATTCCTGTGGCGTCGAACCAAGATATTGCGGCGGCAGCGGCTGGCCATTAAACTGGGGTCGGCTGATGAAGACCGATTGCCAAGGCTGGGGATCGTCAAAATCAATACTGTAGAGGCGGCACCAGTCCACATTGGTTCTGGTCGTGTTCTGCACGGAGCCACAGGCATTGGTGCCTGAGGGAAACGCGCCCAGAGCCTCGACCACATAGCAATAATCCGGCGAACTGGCCGTGTGGGTCAGAATAAACGGACCGTTAAGGGCATTGCTGAACACCTGCGACACTCCCCAAGTTCCCGCCACTGGCCCAGCATTAATGGCCATTCCAACCGTGTCGATCCCCGACTGTGTTGTATTGGTGCTGGCGGACTGGCTCCAGGCTCCCCCAGTGGCCAGATTGGTTGTGACCGGCGAATTGGTGATGGACAATCCCCTGGCATTGTTGGTCAAAATGCCGGCCGGCGGTTCCGCCACCAACTGGACGACGGTAGTTAAATTATTGGAAGAAAAAGTCACCGACAATCCGTTGTTCAAAAATTGATACCAAGCCGCCTGGTCATTGGTGAGCGTTTGCCTCGGGATCGCAATATAATTGGTGGCAATGGGGCACACATTGGTCGTGTTGGACAGAAAAGCTGATTTTTGATACACCAGAATCCGGATGGGAGCCGCAAAGACAGTGCTGTTGCTGTTGGTGCTTTCATATTGTTTGCCGGCATAAATCCCAAAACTATAGGGCTGGCCGATGGTCAGGGAACTTCCGCCGCCACTGGAGCCAAAGGCCACAATCGGATTCTGGAAGTCGTTCGTCCAGCCGTAGGTGCTGACTTGTGACCCATTGGCATTGGTCACCACCGGTGTGAGTAATCCGATGTGATGCCGGACATCGCTCGTGATCCGGGTGAACCACGGCTGGGTGCCGTTGAAATATTCACTGTTGCCACCCAAGTCGTCGAGCTTCACCCCGTTTTCCGAACTCAACGGAATGACGAACGATTTATAGGTGAAATCGTTGCCATTGCCGCGCACAAACCGCGGGGCGTTGGTCGCCACGCTGTTCAACGAACTGGCCGCAAAGGCCGGCTGGCTGATGTAGAAGTTCTTGATCGGCTGGGGCAGCTCCTGGTTCACTTCCGAGCCCAAGCCCAGTTGGCCATATTGGTTGTTCCCCCAAACTCGAACCGAGCCGTCCGCCAAGGTGGCCACCACATGATCGGAAAACACCTGAATATTGACCGCCGTGGCCAAACCCTGCACCTGAACTGGAGTTAAACGAGTGGTGGTGGTTCCATCCCCCAATTGCCCGGCGGCATTCAACCCCCACGCCCAGACCGTGCCATTGGTTGCCAAGGCCACCGAGAACTGCATCCCGGCTCCAACGCTGGCAATGGGAGGCAAACCCGCCACTTGGGCCGGGGCGGACGAGTTGACGGTCGTGCCATTTCCCAACTGTCCATTGAGGTTGTTCCCCCAAACATAGACCAAGCCATTGGTGTCAACCGCCAAGGAATGACTGTCACCGGCGGCAATCGAAGCGATCGTTGGATTGTTGGCAATGGCAATGGAGACGGGAATCAGTTGGTTGACATATGTGCCGTTGCCAACCTGACCGGACAGGTTGTCACCCCAGCCATAAACCACCCCATGGGCGCCCAGCGCCAAGGAATGTTGGCCGCCAGCGGCAACGCTGCTGATGTTTGACAAATAACCATTGAGATTGTTGGGCAGATAATTGTTGGTGTTTGACCCGTTGCCCAGCTGCCCATATTGATTGCCGCCCCAGCTCCAAACACAGCCATTGGTGTCCACCGCCAAGGAATGTTCCCCCCCGGCCGAAACCGACCGGATGCCCGGCATGTTGGTCTGCGTGCAAATCCAAACCGGCTCGTCAACCAGCGGATATATCGTCGGCCAACCTAATTGTCCAAACTGGTTCTCGCCCCATGTTAAAACGTATCCGGACGCCATCAGTGCCAGCGCATGCTGCCCGCCAACACTCGTCTGCGTAATATCAAAAAGATCCAACTGCTGTAAACTGCTGCAATCATTCCCCGTACCGTCCCCCAACCCCCCGAACCCGTTAAACCCCGAGGTGTAAACCGACCCGTCCGCTTGGACCAGCAGGGTCTGATGATTGACGGGCGTTTGCACTGGGAAGGTGTATGGATCATAAGACACATCCGTCATAATGTTAGTGCCTGAGGGAAAATTAGTCGTAGACAGGGGCAGGACGATGGCAAGAGGGACGCAATTGGAAACCGTATCGTAATATGTCGCATTTTCGAAAGGAATGGGATCATAAGTTTCAAAATCATATTCTAATTCGCTGGCTGAACCGCCGTCGCCCAGTTGGGAAGTTTTATCACAGCCCCATACCCCGATCGCGCCGTTCTGCAACAAGGCCATCGCATCTTCCCCTCCCGCCGCGATGCTGATCACTCCGCTCAAATTGGTCACCTGCACCGGGATCGAACTGGAATTGGTGCAGCCGTTGCCCAACTCGCCATAATAATTATAACCCCAGGACCACACCGTCCCATCCCCGCGCAGAGCCAGACTGTTCGATGCGCCGGCGGCGATGGCCGTGATGTTGAACAAATTCGTCACCTGCACCGGCACACAGCTGTTGCTCGTGTTCCCGCAGCCCAGTTGGCCTTGATGATTGAAACCATAGGCCCAGACGGTCCCGTCGTTTCGCAACGCCAAGGAATGATACATGCCGGCGGCGATGGCCGTAATATTGAACAAATTCGTCACCTGCACAGGTACGCTGCTGTTGTTCGTGTTCCCGCAGCCCAGTTCGCCGTCATGATCGTAACCAAAGGCCCAAACCGTACCGTCGGCCCGCAAGGCCAGGGAATGATACATGCCAGCGGCAACGGCCGTAATATTGGCCAGATTCGTCACTTGCACCGGTGTGCTGATCACGTTGTTGCTCTGACCATTGCCCGCTTCGCCATACCAATTGTTGCCGCAGGCCCAAACCCTCCCGTTTGCTTGCAAGGCCAGCGTGTTTTCCGGCCCGGCGGCCACCGCCACAATGTTGGAAAGGTTCTGCACCAGGCCCGGGGACATTTGGTTGAGGTTGGTGCCCCCGTCGCCCAACTGGCCGTACCGGTCGTTGCCACACGCAAAAACCAGCCCATCGCCCCGCAACAGAAGTGTGTGCGCCACCACGTTGGTAATGGAGTAAAGGCCGTTGGTGGACACGTATCCGGAACTGGCAACTTGGACAATGTTGCTCGCCGTCGTGCTTATCGTCATGGGGAAAATATCCACAAACCCCGTTTTCAGATTGTTCGTCAGGATTTGAAGATAATCCCCGGTTTCCCCGAAATAATTTCCGCCCCAACCCCAAGCGGTGCCGTTGAGTTCCAATACCACACTCCCCAACGGACCAACCGCCATTACCTGGGGCGATTGCGCCTTGACTTCGCCCCCCCCAAAGGAGATCAGCCCAACTAAAATCGCAAATAAAAATGATGCCTTGCGCAGCCCCATCCCGACCAGACCTCGCGCCGCTCCGTTTCGATCGTTTTGTTTAGAAGAAAGTTCCATAACTTGTGATTTAAGAATGATAGGTTCCGGTTTCCAAATGTTCGTCAATAGATGCACGCGCCATTGGTGGGATTGTTGATGGTGATCCCCCAAGACGTCCCGCCCGGTCCTCCCCCACCGTTGCCATTGGCATCCTCAAGGTAGTCCGGTATGCCGTCTCCATTGGAATCCAAAGGATTTCCATACGCGTCGGTCCCCACATAGTGGTAGCCGACATCCACAATGGAGTCAGCCTCGATTATATTATTGGTCTGGGTGGTGTAATGATAAAGACCGACAAAGTTGGCATTTGTATTGCCCGCATTGATCAACACACTATTGCTGGGCTGATAGTATAGACCCAATGGGCCAGCCTGATAGTTAAGGGAGTTGGGTAAGATGATGTCCGTCGCAAAGGCCGGCAACAAACGATTGTAATTCGTCACAAACGCATTATAGCCACCGTTGTAGGTCGTATAGAGCGCAGTGTTGTTCGGAATGGCCGTCTGGTCGAACAGGTTGTCCATCACAAAGGAAGTGGACACGTTCGGCGCGAAATTAAGCGTCCCTCCAAAAAACTCACAATTGCGGATATAAGGGGAATTCCCGTCGGCCGTCCAGAGGCTGACATTGACCCGTTCCAGCAGGCAGTTGGTCAGATCGATCGTCGGCCAGTCGCTGACCAATTGTCCGCCGTGAAATTCGCTGTCCTGGAAGGCAATCGGGCCGGTGTTGGTCGGGGCATAGAATTGGGCCGAATCCTGTGCCAGCACCGACCACAACGTGAACCGAGTGTAGAGGAACGGCGCTGGCGTGGCGCCATAAAGCTCGCCCGACACCGAATTGGTGAGCCGCTGCCACCCGGAATTGGTGCCTTCCTGAACGGTGTTGAAGAGCACAATCCAGTCGGGATTGTTGGGAGCCCCAATCGAACTCAAACTCGAACCGCTGCCGAAGCCCAGGCCGTAGGCGCTGTTATTCGTGCCGAACGTGGCGATGGCGGCCCCGTTGCTGGCGGTCACGCTCGCGTTGATCACGTAAACGTTTCCAAACGCGTAATCAATGGGATCATAGTGGTAGCCCAAGTTCGACACATTGGTATCCCGCCGGGCCTGCGGCTGGATCACCAGACTTGTGGTTAAAGTCGTTCCGGCCATGACCCAAGGCGGATACGTCGTCCGTTCCATGAGATTACTGATCAGCGTGGCGGGCAGGCCGTTCGTAACACCCGAATCTTGGAGGCCTGATGCGGACAGGTAGTAATTGCCCGCGCCCACGGTTTGAAATGGTGGACTGGAAAGGGCATAACTCGGGCTTCCAAACCCGCTGCCGGCGCTGAAAAACGCGTTGTTATTGCCTGATAGCCCGACGCCGGTGCCCGGCCCGGACATGTTGGCGAAAATGGAATTCGCCGCTCGGAGACTCACTGACGGATAGGTCCCGGTGGTCTGTGCCAACGTGACGAGATTGGAGGCTTGATCAACGGTGGTATCATACAAATAAAAATATCCAGACACCGTGCCTCCGGTATCCGTGCCAATAACGGGCTGCGACACCTGACTGAACAGGCAATTCTCGACGTAGAAATAGTTGTAGTAGCTGCCGTAGCCGCTGCCGCTGCCACTGCCGCTGCCGCTGCCACTGCCACCGGCGCCTCCTTGCAATTCAATGCCCTTGATGCAACTGACGAATTGCGAGTGCGACACCGTAAAGGTGTCGTAGTTGTTGTATACCCGAATCGCTTCCTGCGCATACCGAAATCTTAACCCGCTGAAATTCATGACGTTTTGGGTATAGAGGGCGGGGTTGGCATAACCGTTCGTATTGATCGTTCCCGTATAGCCCGAATTGCTCACCCCGTTCATAGTATCCCCAACAGTGTTGTCATCCACACCGGTGAGAACGGCCGGCCGGTACGGCCCGGTTTTGCAGGTCAAGGTGTTATTGAGCGAGATCGAGGTGCCGCTCTTGTACTTGAAGACCGCCCCGCCTTCGATTGTGGTAGGACCATTGCACGCCACTGCTGATGACACCAGATACGTCGTGTCACTCTTGAAAACCGTCGTCCCGCTCATGCTGCCGGCGATGTTCGCCACATAATCGATTACCACCCCATGCACTTTGGCCCGGCTGGCGTTAACCATCAACGGTGGGCTCTGCGGGTTGTGGCCCGGATGCGGAATGCTCGCATAACCTTTCACGGATTTAGACTTCGTGGCGCCCACCAACGGATGACAAGGCGGCAGGTTGGTCAATGCCATGGCAATCGCGGCATAGGGCACTGATTCAAACAAGTAGGTTCGCCCGTTGATGGTTTCGTAGTCCTTGGTGACCAGCGCGCTCAAGCCGTTTGTGTTGTCCGGCGTCGGCGCCACGTAGGTGCTGCCGGTCGTCATCACAAAACGGCCAAACCCGAGCTGTTTGTCAATGATGTCAGGGCTGGCCATTTTCGCCCGCACGGTTTCATTGGTTTCCACATAGATGGGACGCTGCAACTCGTCGGGGTCGGGCGCACCGTAAAATTCCGTAATAATCTGAATCCGCGTGGTGGCTCGCGGAAACCCATAGTCCGCAGGATCCAATGCGCCGGTAAACACAACGTCCTGACTAAAAGTACCGGCGGAAATCGTGTAGAACACGTCGGCGCACAAACCACCGCTGAACGCGTCGGGATAGACCACCTGATTGCTGTCCGTCAGGATGCCCGCGCAGTTGGTAATGGTGGCGATGACGCTGAAGTTGCCGCTCGCCGCATCATACAAGGCCACCGCCAGCGGCGTGGAGTCCAACCTAATCCCTTCCGGCGTCTGGACGCTGACCGAACCGTCGATGCTCAAATCCCCGGCCAAATGCACCGGATCTTGCAGTTCGTCGGCTACAAAGCCATCCTTGCCCGCCACGAAGCGCGGGTTGCTGGGCCGCCACTCCCGTCCGTCCCAATAATTCATGCCCACCCCCAGCTCGACAATCTTTCGCGGGCCCTTTTCGCTGTCTCTAAACGTCGTCCGGTGATTGGGGCCAATCGGCTGTTCTGGCCGGTCCCACGCTTCCAAATTGTCTTGGGAGTCGGCGATCTGGGCGGCGCTCAGAACGGTTCCGCGGGTGGTTCTAGTTCCCAAAGGCAGCGCCTGTGCCTGCACCTTGGGGACGCCCAACAGCGCGGTCGACACGGCAACGGCCCAACATAATAAATTTTTTTTCATAGAACATTCTCCTCAGTGCGTTTTAAACGAAAATAACTTAAAGCCGAAGGCCAGCTAAACCAAGGGCGCAGGGTGAAGACAGCCTGCCTCCAAAATCCGGATTTCCAATCCGGGATATTGGCGTACATCGCCCAGCAATGTATGATGTTTTTAACCATAACCAAAACCCAACCCTAATCCGGCAACACAAATAACAATCCAACCATTGGAACATACGAAGGAACCGCTTGCCTCATTATGAATAACCCAAGGCATTTCCCGGATTCCAACTGATATAATTGTTTCAATTCAAGCCTTTCTAAACCTTTCGAACAAGGATGAGTGATATTTTTATAATTGCCCGGAAAATTCAATAAGTTTTTTTGAAATTCGTGCAACCCGCTTTCATGCAAAGAAATAAACTGCTGATAAACTGTTAATGGTGTTCTTAAGTCATTTGAATCCACCATGCCTTCTGGTCGAATTCGCCAGTTAAATCGGGCGCTTAGCCAATAATTTCAAACGGTCAGACAGAATTTCACGAACTGCCAAAACCTTGCCCGGCCAACTTGTTTTCGTCCCTTGTCATCACTGTGTTCAAAGGCCCTTATTTCCGCGTCACCGAGCCCGCGCCTGCCGGATGATGTTCGTGCTGGCGAAAAGTTGATACCGGTCATCTTGATACACCAAACGATAATTGGAATCGAGCAGGTCGTGGAAAGGGACGGGAGGAGCAGCGTTGTTCAAGATGGCCAGTTCCGGCCGGTAACGGTCGAATTCCTCGGCGAGGAGGTCCCCCGTCATGCCCCCGGACCACAACCGCTTTAGCGGCACCACGGCGAGGGATGGCGGCATCGGAATATCCGCATAATATGACAAGGCAATATCATCCGCGTACAGCCAATGCGCGTAGGGGCGATAGCGCTGTGTTTCCATGATAACCAGCGAGCTGAACGTCTTTGGCTGGGTCTTGACGCCAATCATCTCATAATATACCCGGGCAACCATCCACATGCAGGCACCCAAGCACAGCAACTCCGTCAGAGCCACAGGAACCCGTTGCTTCGGTTTGGTTCGTCGCTTGGATATTGGAGGCGCTTTGGCCAACCTGTTTTCCGAAAGCCACAAAAATCCCAAGGCCGCCATCCACGACAAGGGAAGCGCCAAATGAATGTAATAATATGGCCACCAGGGCGTATGATTTGAAAAAACCAGCAGCGACCACAGCAGCCAAACCATCGGCATGATAAGTGATGCATTGGTTTTGATTTTGGACAGCGCAAAAATGCCTCCGATAACAGCAGGAATGGTCGTATCCCAATTGCGCAAGAAAATCATCCAGTCGAATCTGTGTTCCGAAGCCGAGCCGTAGGCCGAACTGGTGGCAGCGGAGAAGTGCGATTGCCACGATTGCTGGAAATTGAGCCAAAAAGCCCCGTCATCCACCAGCCAATCGATGGCTAATGCAGCAGCCGCCAAAGCGCCCATGAAAAGCAGGGAATGCCTAATGAAAGAGGGGCTTTTAAGGGTGGAGAACAGACTCGGAAACAGGGCCACTGAACCAGCGTCGGGCCGGCTCGCAGTCATCCGCTGGCAGATGAGCAAGACAGCCAAAGGAATCCATATCAAGCTGATCAATTTTATCAGGATGGCCGCGCCAAACAGGACACCGGCCACAACTACCGGCAACGCTTTGCCAGCAGGCCAGTTGGCCAGCACGCATAACGCACCAACCGCCATCGCCAAGGCGGGAATCTCCAGCATGCAGGAAGCGCTCAATTCCAGGAATCCAGGCGAGGCTAGCAGGATGGCAACCGCAATGACTGCGGCCGCCAGCCCGCTGAAGCGGAGAACCAGCAAAAACATGGAAATCAACATAATGACTGTGAAAAAGGAGGTGACCAGTCTCGGGACCAGCACCGAATGTGAGACGTACTTGACCAACTGCGTTACCAGGAAGGTATGCAGCGGCGGCTGGTCGTTCCATACTTCGGTGTAAAGTTGGTGTCCATGCAAGCAAAGCGTTACCTTGGCCAGCTCGAAGCCTTCGTCCGCACCGATTTGCACCGCGGTCCGCAGGGGCAGCGACCATTGGGCCAGGCCGAACAACACCAGCAGAACGAGCAGCCAGAGAGACGCCTTCGGCCAACCTCTGAATCGTTCAATGGCAAGTTTCTCTGGGTTCATATGGTCAGCACCACACTACAAGTGCAGCCCGACTTTGAACGAAAAGGTGGAGCTTTTAGGCCCCCTTAAGCAAGCCTAACTTTAGCCAAATATTCCATCAGGCAGCCGGAACTGCCTTTTTCGGCGCCGGTGTTTACGAAATGACGAGACCGACAGTTCACCGAAAATGCTTGCAATGAAGCTGCCGCAACGCGTATGAAAGCGGCTTAAAAAGAGAAACTTCATGGTGTTGCCGTGAGGGTTTCTGGTGCCGGAAGCTTTTTGTGGTCTGATGCAAAGGCAAGCCAAAACTTATACAAGACATCGGACAGAGTCGTTCTGAATGTTCGCGTGAATTGTCCAACCAAACAGAACCCGAAGCCGACGGCCCGCAACCTATAAGCTCATCATCACTCAACCAAAAGTCGGGGTCAAGTGTGCCCTTGCTTGTTACTCGTATGACCGGAGATGCAATACGGCAATGGTGGGCGCGAATAGCCGACAGTCGGCACTTCTACGTGTTTGCCTATGTTGCTTTGGTCCTCAGTTCCATGGCCCTTCTCCCAGACCTTGATAGCTTCGTTCAAGGCGATGTGCGGCTTTACCAGGACGTCTCTCAAGATCTGATTAACGGAAAGCTTCCCTATCGGGACCGCACACTGGAATACCCGCCTTACGTGATACCCATTTTGCTGCTCCCGCGTCTCGTCGACGGAAACGTAATGTCATATCCGATGGCGTTCAAATTTCAGACGTTGCTTATGGATTTCTTATTGAAGTTTCTCCTGCTTTGGATTGGCAGGCAGCAAACCAACAGATTGCGTTCCTTTTTACCACTGTTTTGTTATTGCTTGGTGGTGCCGTTTCTGCACTTTTTTTTCCTGCAACGGTACGATGTCTGGCCGGCCCTGGTTTGCATGGCAGGACTCTGCCTCTTCTGCTCCGGTTGGTACGCCCTTGCCGGTGCATTCTTCGCAGTCGGTATCGGCTTAAAGATTTATCCGGCCATTTTTTTGCCGCCACTTTTCATGCTGGCGGCCCGCCAACAGAGGGCGCGTCGATTTGTCGGCGGCGTCGTCGCCGGGCTGATGCCCATGATTTTGCTCAGTTTTGCGCTCCCATGGTGGCGTTTCGCCGAATTTCAAGGGCATCGAGGTCTCCAATGTGAATCGCTTTTTGCTTCGGCCATTTGGTTTGCCAAACGACTCGGATTGGCGCAGGCTCAGTGGACTGAGGTCAAGGCTTGGATTGAAGTCCAGGGGACTATCGCCGACACGCTCCTGCCCTGGGCTCGTTTGGTATTTGCCGGTGCGGTTATTTTTTCAGTCAGTTGGGCCGCCTGGATTGCCGCTTGTTGCCGCACTCTTTCCATCGGTCGCTCGGCTCGTTTGCTCTTGATTCCTCTGCTTGCGTTTGTCGCGTTCAATCAGGTTCTGAGCCCCCAATACATGGTATGGATCGTTCCCATGGCAGCGCTGGGATTACTTGATGGGGCCTTCACACCAATGGTCTTGCTCATGGTGGCCGCCATGGTCACCACCATCATTTTCCCTTCGCTTGCCGGTGACTACGCTAGGGGCCTAAATCTCGGCGAGACAACGGTGCTATTTTTTCGCAATCTGACACTTATAGCAGCTTGGGAATGGCTCCTATCCGAGTCCATGCCAATCATCCGCCAAGCAAAATGGCCCCCTTTCACTAACATAAGAGATCCGGTCTTAGCAGCGTCCCGAAACAATCACAAAACTCGTGGTCTTGGCGCAGACAATTAGAAATGAACACTTCTATTCGGACTGGTATAACCGTGGCAGCCGTTTCGCAGGTCATCGCACCGAAGCCTGCCAACTGTATGGCGAAGAGCCAGAACAGGACGTGATGAGGTTGCTGAAACAACTCCTCCTTGTACGAGCGGCGGTCCGTCGAACTGAAACGTGGAGTGGGTTGGAACCGAGCGAAACGACTGTTGCCGTGCTACAGGCCCGGCGTACCGGTGCGCGAGCCAACACGACGTGAACGGCTTGAAGCTGAAACCGAATTGTTCGGCTATGCGGTGAGCGGGCATCCGCTGGAATTATTTGACGGCATCGCCTGGGACACGTATTGCCCGGTCGCGCGACTGGCTGAACATGTCGGCGAAACCGTAATGGCGTGCGGGTTGGTGGTTGAACAACGGACGCACCATCAGATTACCGGCGAGCCAATGAAATTCCTAACGCTGGCCGACTGGACGGGCATCGTGGAGACGGAATTGTTCGCGCAGACCTACAAGAATTACGGGCTGGCCACGGTGCGGTATCCAGTGCTGGAAGTTGAAGCCAAGGTTGAGCCGTTCGAGAACGGGCGGGGATTTTCGTTGCGCGTGCTACGGGCGGGGAAGCCGCGACCTAGAGCATTTTCTATTTAGATAGACGCATTTGGCATCGTGTGGTATGATTTTGGGCGAGGAAAAATCTATGCGCCCATTAAGCCAAGATCTACGACAACGGATTATCACGGCACGGGAACGT
>Ga0181520_10005042_pt1 | contig 21433 bp, 22 predicted proteins | sample PEATcosm2014_Bin_29_FD_132451 | JGI IMG/M metagenome (GOLD analysis project Ga0181520, IMG submission 132451) | Peatland microbial communities from MTU Mesocosm Facility, Houghton, MI, USA - PEATcosm2014_Bin02_30_metaG | ecosystem: Environmental > Terrestrial > Soil > Wetlands > Peat | place... | reverse complement strand
GTACGTCCTTGAATACGTCGAACTCTATTTTCGTCCCAACGATTGTGTCTACCGTACCCGGAGGAAGGTCGATTTCCGAAGTCGGTTTCCATATTAACGGAATATTCTCGAGCCGTGCCTTTACGGTGGCGCAAGCGCTAAAACCAGCGAGCAGGAGTGCGATGGCAATTCTACTGGTGTGTTTCATAGTACATCCCCCTTTGCATGAATCGTCAAAACCACTCGTCTTGCCGTTTAGAAAGGGTTTCGAAATCGGGCTGCGACATTCTGACGGCCTTCCCAGACCCATGCGGCGCTGCCCATGAGAATCCTGAGGGCTGATGCCAGGTCTTAATCTCAATAACAGCATTAGCCCCAATCTCACGCGCCCTATCCGCCATAGACTTTTTTACATTGTCGGATGAGCCGTACCAGACTTTCCCAACCTCGATAGACTCTAAAATCTCATACTTCATAGAAGCGGGCAGGCTGTTTTCAGTTACATACACTTTGTTTGTATGGGGAGGGTATTTTGTCGTTGATACGGCTTGAGTATCAGTCGTATTCGATACGATAAAAGGATTGTGCGCAGAACAACCAGACAAGACAAAGGCAATGATTAGCGACAATTTCCTGACCATAGAATCCTCCAATTAGTGTCGACATTAAAAATGGCTCTGAATAATAATAGAACAGTTGCTTCCGCCAAATCCGAATGAATTACTCATTAAAGCGGCTTGGCTTTTCGCCTTGATTGTTTGCCCAACGTTCACCAATGCCAAACGAGGCAGGTTCCGATCACGCTGGCCGTCCCAAAGGTGAGGCGGAAGTGCAATCGTATTTTGACACGAGTGGGTGAGAGCAAGCCAGCAGATACCGACTCCCATCGCGCCGGAGGCGCCCAATGTGTGGCCTAGCATTCCTTTGCTTGAGCTAGCGGGTACCTTTGGAAATAACCGGGCCACCGCGCGGCTTTCCATATGATCGTTCAAGGCTGTTCCTGTTCCGTGAAGATGGATGTAAGAGATATCCTCTGGTTTTAGGCTTGCATCGGACAGCGCCTCTTTCATCGCCGTATAAGCACCTTTACCATCAGGATCTGGAGCGGAAATATGATATGCATCGGAGGATTCTCCGACACCAAGGAGTCGCACCCCCGTCTCTGAGCGTTCCATCAAAAACATTGCCGCGCCTTCTCCAATATTGAATCCGGTCCGGTTGCGGCTCATAGAGTTGCAGGGTTCATTAGAGAGTGCCTCCAGCGAGGCGAACCCCTGAAGCGTTAATCGACATAGGGAATCGGTCCCGCCGACAAGAACCGCGTCACACCAACCCTGGTAAATGAGCGCACGGGCAGAGGCTAGCACCTTTGCGCTGGATGAACAGGCTGTCGAAAGTGTATAGGCCGGGCCATTCACTCCGGCAAGAGCAGATAGGAATTGTGAAAGCCCCCCCATTTCATGCTGGACATAGTCAAAAGCGCGCGGGAGCTTTCCCGAAGAATGCCAATGCGCGAAAGCCGATTCGGTGGCAGCCATTCCCGAAGTACTCGATCCCATAACGACGCCGATGCGTTGGCGGCCGTATTTCTTGATAGCGAGGCGGACTTCTGCTTCGATCTCTTCAAAGGCGATGAGGGCTAATGAATTGTTACGGCATTTGTATCGCCTTAGAGAGTGAGGAAACTCCGGCCACTTTCCGGCGACTTTTCCAACCCGAACTGTGCGGTCTTTTAGATAATTGCGCTGCAAAGTCAGTTTCGATTGGTCACCAGCCAGGAGACGCTTCCAGATTGTGCGCGACTCATGACCGAGAGCATTGACCATTCCTAATGCGGTCAAGGCTATAGGAGAACGCGTCACAGGACGGACTCCCAATATGGCATCGGTGATAAGAGAAAGGCGATCAGCATTCCACAAAATACCGTCATGCCAATGGACGATAAGACCGGCGTTTTACATAAGGCCAAGAGGCCAAACGACAGGAGCGACGAGACGGCGCACATTTCAACAGCTAAGAGAGTCGAGTCAACTGGCCGGCGCGCGCGGGCACATTCAGCGAAATAGATTGTGTAATCAATGCCCATAGAGAGTACTAACAGGGCCGCCAGGCAATGAATCAATTGAACTCGGACACCACACCAGCCATAGAGAGCGAATGTGAATAGAACTGCTGCGACAGCAGGAAAGGTTACCCATGTCCCGCGTTTGAATCCATACCGCAGAATCGTGAGTACCCAGACCCCGCAATAGGCAGCCAGGATCAGTCGCAGGCTTAAATGCCGGTAGCGACGAAAGAGATTCGAGTATTCCTCTATTTGATCGAAATATTTTATCCCCTTCATATCTTTTAAAGACGCCCTCAAACGGCCGGGATCGGACAGACCGCTGATGAGGACTGCGGAGGCGAATTCATGCTGTGATGATCCAATCCATAATGAACGCAATAAATGAGACGCCGGGCTCGCGAGCCACTGGTCAACAGTGAAGGGTTTGAAAGGATGGCTCAGATCTTTTAATAAATGATTGGAGATGTCCGCACTCAGACCCACCCCACTTAATTGTTCGCGAATGGACGCAGGTTGAGAGAGGATGACGGAGTCGAGCAATTGTCTATTCTCTACCTGTCGCTTTACGCTTGGCAGAAAAGGCGCTAAGGATTGGATCGAAGAAATCACACCTCCCTGTATCAAGGGATTTACCTTTTCCTGCAACAATTCTTGTCGCTCAAGCAGCTCTTCCAATGTGCTCGCGCGGATAAGAATAAACTGATTGCCACCAAATCCCTTCATGACCTTCCTCACGAAAGAATCTTCCTGAACAATTGATTCGGACGGGCTTTGCAACAGACGAATATCGTCGTCAAATCGAATCTTCGAGAGGCCCCAAATGATGAATATCGAAAGCGTAATTAAACCGAGCGCGGCGCTTTTCTTCCGGCTTTGCCACCAAGCAGATGTCCTGATAAGAATCGATTTGCCGAAGGTAAGTATGCGTGGTTCAGCCTGGCATGTCGATGGTCGAGCCACTAATATCGGAAAGACCAATATGACGGTTATCAATGCGGCACAAAGACCGACTGATGAAAAGAGCGCCATTTGCCTTAGACCGGGGAAGGGAGCCAGACTGAGCGCCGCGTATCCCAACAACGTGGTGGTGGCTCCTAGCAACAGGCCGGGCAATGCTTGGCGAAGCGCGAATTCGGCATCCCACACTTGACCCGCCGTGCGGTGAAAAGCCAGATAAAGCACTGGATAATCAATGGCAACGCCGATTAACGAAGATCCGAATGCGAACGTTATAATGTGAATATGCCCAAAACACAATAATGTTGCTGCAACGGCCGCAATAAATCCGACGAGAAGTGGAAGCGCTGCTAGAATTACCGCTCTAATGGACTCGAAAACCACCAATGTTAACAACAGGACGCCAAAGAGGGAGCCGAGACTTACGATCGTCATTTCGCGTTCAGTACGCAGTCTCTCTGCTGCTGCAAAAGGCAACACGCCTGAAACATAGAAATGGGATTCTGGTGATTTCGTCAGGATGTCACGTCTCAAATCTCTCAGCCAGGTAAGCATGCGGTCTTGATTCTTAGATTCGAAGGGATCGAGCACCAGCTCAACCGCTGAAAATGCATAAGACGTACCGTCCGTATCGACAAAGGAAATCCCATTACCAGACACCGCAGAGTGACGTGGATCGACAATTTCCATCCACGAGCGGACGAGGGCCGGGAAGAACAGAAGAGGATCTTGAGGGATGATGCGCGTGAAAAAGGACGAGGTCGGACTATAAAGACTGCCAACTAGGCGAGACACAAAGTAATTCAAGGGATGGGGTTCTGTCAGGTGCTGTCGATCTTCAGGTGAGAGCATTTGATAACGAAAGGGAAAATAGAGATCGTAGAATGCCTTTTGTTTTTCTGGAGAGAGCTCCGTTACTATTTCCTTCACAAATGGCGATCGCCTCAGCTGGTCATTGAGGACCTGGCCCAAGGATACCGTTTGCATCGCATCACGATGACCAATGACGAACGCCATCAAATGACTCGCTCGCTGGGACAGTAAAGCGTTGGATTCGGTCAGTAATGGATCTCCTTCGGACGCAGGGAGAAGCGACAGAATACTTGTATCCACTGCCGAACCTCGCCACATTCGTGCGGCGCCGAATATAAGACAACCCGTTATTACACAACCCCAAAGTGCCAATACGAGTCGATTATTCATGGCGTTGCCAGATCCGCAGGAAACCTCTGATCAGATTCAGCTAGTACGCCCTGAGAAACGCGCTGGTGCGTATAAATAGTGTGTGTCCCGTCACCATTGGTTTCGATCAATGAGATTTCATCCACAATTCCGTCGTGCCCCTCAAAAACAATTTTGCGGATCGCTTTCGCAGCCGGGCTATTGTGTCGCGGAAGGAATACGATTCGCCAACGCTCGAGGGATCCGGAAAAGAATGCTTCAAAGGTTCGCTCCCAAGCCTGCTTATCTCCTGCGAAAAAGGATAGAAAAACGTCAACGAATGCTTGGGCAACCGGTTGGCGCTGCACACTCATTCGCTGGACATTCCCTTGGGCATCTTTCTGGATAAATTGTGAGCGTGTGATGAGAAGTTCCTGATGGATAGGCGTTAGCGTGACCCGGTAGACGCCCGACTTTGGCGAAAATAAGAGCGTTCCTGTGGAAGCAATCGGATGCGTAAGAATATGGAGGGTCTTTTCCTCGGCAAAATCTGCCTGAACCAGGGTCACGGCCCGGAGATGCTCGCAAACGGTTTGAAAATCGGAAGATGCGACATCGGTCACCGAAAGGGTGGATATGACAACGGGGTCGGAAGCTGAAATGGACCTAAAGGATGAAATGAAAAATAATCCAGTCAGCAGTAAAGGATGATTGAGGCATGAGAGACGTTGACGCATTAACGCCTTATTTCAGATGGCGGAGAAAAATAGGAGGGGTCATAAGACACAATTCTCCTGTTTTGGCATGGACAGCGGCCTGGACGGTGTACCCGGTGGCCAATCGTCGCCGAGTCTTCTTGTCAAAAACGGTGTAAAGAAATTTCACGCGATGCTCGAAATCCGCTAATGAAGCGCGGACCAGTACTTTCATGCCGTAGCGCATGGGAGCAACGTAACGGCAATGGGACTCGATAACCAACCAAATGTACCCAGATCGCCGCATTTCAGGCGCGTCAAACCCGATAGAGCGTAAGAACGCGGTCCGAGCAGCTTCAAAGTACTTAAAGTAATGCCCATGCCATACGATATTTAGACCATCTACATCGTAGAAGGGAACGTCGATTTCGACTTTTGATGCTCTTTTACTTCGGTTTTTAGCGGAAGTGGTCATAAAGAGCTGGTTTTCCCGTAGAGTGGCCAAGAGCGCCGGCCTATTTCTCTCATGGTGCGGCGCAAATCCTCTTCCAGGGGGCGGTCTTCTCTTAGAAATGGGCTGTATCTGCGAATGGCCTGTCGTTGAACGTCAATCTCCATTGAATAATCCCCCCGGACCAACTGCTTCCCGATGAGTCGGCATTCCAATCCCTGCATGGCTCCGAGCAGGACAGCCGCGGCAACTTGCTCCGTTAAATCCAATACTCGAAGAGCGTCCCGTGCGGCAATTGTTCCCATGCTGACTTTATCCTGGTTGTGGCATTCCGTTGATCTGGAAAACACACTTGCAGGCATTGTCAGCTTCAAGGCTTCCGCGGTCCAGGCGGAGGCGCCGATTTGAATGGCTTTAAAACCATGATTAATGCACGCTCGTTCCTGAGATGACCCTGTCAAATTCGATGGCAGCCCCCCATTGCTTCGAATATCGACAAGTAGTGCGAGTTGACGGTCAAGGAGATCCGCCACATTGGCGACCGCCGTCTTGAGACAGTCCATGACGAAGGCGACGTGGCCACCGTAGAAGTGACCTCCGTGCATCACGTGTTCCCCTATTCCATCAATCAGCGGATTATCATTGGAGCTATTGAGCTCGATCTCAATTTGACGGACCATCCATGGGAGCGCATCGGATAAAACGCCGACGACATGGGGCGCACACCGCAGAGAATAGGGGTCTTGTAGACGTGAAACCGTTCGGCCAGATTGACGTGAATACCTTTGCAAATCCTTCCGGATCCGTTCTGCTGATTGCTTTTGTCCGGGATGATTCTTTAATTCGAACAATTGGCGATCAAAATGGGATGGATTCCCCTTTATCGCGAGAACCGACACGGCTGTAATTCGACTGGCTAATTGTTCGAGGTAGGACGCCCTCGTGAGCGCTAGGCATGCCAGGGCGGTCATAACACTTGTGCCATTCATGAGAGCCAGCCCCTCTTTGGGATTTAATTCGAGTGGTTTCCATCCTAAGCGTTTGAACGCAATTTGGGCGGTAACAATCCTGCCATTGAAGCGCACTCGACCCTCGCCCATGATCGCAGAAGCGACATAGGAGAGCGGCGTCAAATCCCCGCTTGCTCCGACAGAGCCTTCCTGAGGAATTACAGGTAGCACTCGCCGGTTAATCATGTCGCAGAGCCGGCGCAATACTTGCTCTCGGACACCGGAATAGCCTCTGGCCAAGGAGATCAGCCGCGCGGCGAGTATCGCCAAGGTCTGTTCCTCGCTAAATATGTCTCCGAGACCGCATCCATGGAACCGCGCGAGTTGCTTGGAAAGATGCACTGCCAGTGCTGCAGGAACGGGACGTTCCACGGAAGCTCCGAAGCCTGTCGTAACTCCATAGAGAGGATCTTCCCCCCGCCAAAGTTTATCGACGAAGGCGACCCCGGCCTGAATCAGTCTGCGGGTGCGTGGATCGGGACGATATTGAACCCGCGCACGGCCTTCGGCCACCGCAACGACATCTTCTATTCGCCAGGGGCGATCACCAATTCGAATGAGTCGAGTCATGACAGTTTCCCCCAAAAATCGTAAAAATTAAACCATTGCATAGGCGATTTCAGACAATAATATTCCAGTCTTGCCGCAAAGGCAGCCGCGTATTGGTTTAGGGCTTCATCGCGATCCGCCTCAGGCAAATCGATGCGTTCTGCAAACGGCTCTACGTAAAAATCGTAAATCCGATGTGCTCTTCGAAGGGCAAAGAGAAGCAGTACCGGACATTCCAAGTGCGCTGCAAAAAGAAAAGGCGCCTGAGGAAAAGAGGCGCTTGCGCCCAAAAACGTAGCGGAGCTGACGCGCCGCAATGCACGCCCTCCCACCGCTCCGATTCGGTCCCCCAGCAATCCGACAAACTCACCGCGCTCGATGGCTTGTTTTAGTTCGAAGATAGTCTCGACCGCGCCAGGTTCATATTCTACGATGCCTTCATCCATGTCGGGACAAAAGCGACGTAAAATCTGTGAGAACTTTTGAGAATTTCGTCGATCAGTCAAGATATGGATCTTTCCGCCTCGCCGCTTCCCGAGCGCCCGCAAGGTATCAAAGTTCCCTAAATGTGCTCCGATCAAGACCGCGCCACGCCCCTGTTCCAATAGGCGGGTCACATTCTCTTCTCCGTGGTAATAGAAGGTGTAATCATCCAATCGATTTGTCCAGACGTCAAAGCGATCCAACGATGTTCGAGCAAACGATAAATGATGGCGATACACGTCCCACCATCGTGGTCTTCTTAAATTAGCCTTTGTCGAGGAAATGCGTTCGAGGTATTGACGTGAGGCCCCCCGCGTCCGTCTGTCTTTTAGAAAGAAGTAAAACACAATGACCCATAGGATCGGCTCTGTGGCCCAACGGCCCAAGAGCCGATACACCTTGGCGGTAAAGAGCATCCCCCATATCGACCCCTTTTCCCGAATGTTTTGCCAACGCGCTATAGGTTTTTCGTTCATGGGGCGTGTGACCAATGGCGAAGCAAAAGAAGGGGACTACGTACCACCATGCCAAAAAAGAGCTTAGAGTGGAGCCGAAACAAGGCTACGTTATCGTGCAGAAAATCAAAGCTCGAGATTCCTTGGGGAGGATAGCGTATGTGAGTTTCAAAATTTACAGCCGGCACGCCCTCCCAGAATAGACGCACCGCAATGTCGGGATCGAAATCCATTCGGCGCCCCAGCTGACAGCCCGAGGCAATTCGGAGAAAAGGATCAAGCGGTAGACAACGAAATCCGCAGAGCGAGTCCTTGATATCAAACGATAATGTCTCAAGCCATACCCACATGTTGCTAACAATCCGTCCGAAACGTCGCGCCATTGGCGCAGATGGATCAAACATCGGATTCCCTAGAATCATTGCCGTCGGATTCTGGAGTGACAGCGCCAGCACTCGAGGAATATCGGCCACCTCGTGCTGGTCGTCCGCATCTATAAAAATCGCGTGACTAAATCCGTGTCGATGCGCCAGGCGTGCACCTTCGACACAAGCAGCGCCTTTCCCGCCGTGAATCTCCAACCGAAGTACTTCGACATGGGGTCGGCGGCTAAGTTCTGCGGCCATCGCGTCCTTTAGAGGGGTTTCATTGCAGTCATCCACTAAATAGCAGCGTAGACCGTATCGGTCCAACTGATCAAGGACGACTGCGAGGGGACCAAAATGGCGATAAACTGGAATGACGATGCAGTGCTGTATAGATGATTCCGTCATGCTAACACCAGGCGGCCTGAACTGTAGAGGGTGTTTTTCTCCGAAAGAGAAAAACGCAATATCGACGACATTCCCGAACGTTCCTTATCTACTGTCAAGGAAAACATCTGATTTGGAAGGAGTAAGTTCTTGAATTTGATCGCCTCCATGCGTTGAATATCAAACCGACTTCCCAACCATTGGCTCGCGGCTTCGACCACCCAGCGAATCTGGACAATCCCTGGAACGACCGGATAGTGCGGAAAATGCCCTTCAAAATAGGCCAATTCGCGAGGAACACGGTAGCGAACTCGAAGTGCTGAATTTGTCTTGGTCTCTCGAAGTCGTTGCGGCATCGTCACCGCAGAATCGAATTGGCTCTGGAAGATAGACTTAAGAGAGATTTCCGATACTTTGCCCTGGGCATTTCCGGGCATGACTTCAATGAATCGGAATATACGAGGCAGCGTTGATATATCAAAGTGTTTTTGAAGATGTCTCCGGAAAGCCACGGATAGCGCGGGTCTCCCTCCCCGCTTAAGTTGAGATTCGCCCTTCGAATTCAAAACGATGGCCGCGCCAAGAACACTTCTGGAGGACTCGTCGTTAGAATGGAGCAGAACGACTTTGGTTTCAGCTACCCAGGGGTGACGCGAAAGGCGACGTTCCATGTCGTCGAGGGATACACGTTTTTCCGATATTTTGACGATTCGGTCGATGCGACCTTCAATACGGAACTTGCCATTGGGTAACACTATTCCTCGATCGCCCATTATGAGCGATGCGTCCGCTGAACTTACAAACGGCGAGCTGACGCGAAAAGTCCCTATGCTGGCCGCGCCTTCTACTGAAATTGTTACGCCTCTCAAGGGTGTCCAGTCTTGCGATCTCTTAGTCCTATTACATAGTCGCCAGCCGACGCCACCCGTCTCCGTTGAGCCAAACACCTCTATCGGTGCTGCCCCGAGTATTTCCCTTATTTGCGCGGCCGCAGATACCCGGAGCGGCCCGCCAGACGAAAAGATCGCTCGGGGATGGGCGGCTACAAGCGCCTTACGACCTGTTGACGAGATTCGTTCGAGATGTGTGGGGGAGTTCACTAAATAGACCGATCTTCCTCGAGCAATGCTTATGTCCAATTCTTCCCAAAATGACACCGATTCATCGATAAATGGTCGCGCGGAGCTTAGGGGCCATAAGAGTCGAAAGAGCAATCCATAAATGTGCTGATGCGAAACTGTCGAATAGGCTGCAGAATCCCTCAGTCGATTACCAAACGTCGCTTCCAAAGCCGCAATTTCGCATTGCAGCATAGATAGATTCTTCAAGACCACTTTGCGGTCTCCGGTCGACCCCGACGTAAATAGCTCCAAACAGGTTTGAGAGAGCTTCAATTTCTCCCACCCCCGCGCCCTGGCGGACGTCGCGAGGGGTCGTAGCCGAGGAATACGAGGTGCTGAATGATCACTATCTGTGATGAGACCGGCGACGCCTTTTGCCACTTCCACTAGACTCTTGGGTTGTTGATTGGGCGCCAGCACGGCTACGCGCTCGGTATGCCACAACGCAAAAAGTCCAACTGCGAAAGCATAACTAGATTGGCACGTCAGCAGCCAACGCCCACCGGGGCACTTCGATAATTGCGCACACAAGCCACCCACGTGATTCTGGAATTCATCCCATGAATACGTTCGATTACGGTTTAAGGCGACAACGGCGTGACGCGGCCTCTTGGCCAACATCAAGCAGTTTAGTGGGTCCATCGATTCATCCAATTGCTCAACAAATGGCCCTCCGGTCGAAATCGCCAGTGACGGTAGAAATACTCTGAGGCCATCAGAGTTCCAATGAGCAGATACGAAATCATTCCGTTATACAGCGTCCATTCTCGTAGTGAGCCGCCCCATGCAAGCCATAGCGCGATCGATCCGTTTGCCATAAAGAATAGACACCATATCCGCGTGACGTTACGGCAATAGGCGATTTCCTCGTCTGTCAGTATTGATTTTTGAACTCGGGCAAAGAGTTCAACAACTGTCGGTGGGTGTGCCAGCGTGCGGCCAAACGCGAAAAGTAGTGCGGTGGATATTGTTGCTGGCCAATAAAGAATCAATGTCCGGCGTCCTATAGCGAATGCGATCAAGAGGAATGCAGCAGGGAAAAGCCATGGTTCTGCCAGTTCCTTGCATTGGGATCGACTCAGTCGGGAAGCTGCGAAAAGCAGACGTAATCCGAATAAAACAATTGCTGCTCCCATAATAAGGCGCGGGCTGATCCGCTGCCAGCCAAAGTAGACCAAGAAGGGGTACGTCAGAATAAGGGCTGCAACAGCGAGCGAAAAGACTTTAGTTGGGCAGGATGCCTTGTCTTGCGTCCCTGCACTTGGTGTCATCATTTCTCACGGGCGGCTTTTTTCTTCTGGAGTTTCTTCCAAACAACGTCGACCACGTCCTGAAACGTGCGGATAGATTTCAACTCGGTCGCTTTCAATTTTAATCCCGTTTCGACCTCCAAACGGACGACCAGATCGATGGCGTCGATACTGTCTAAGCCCAAATCCTTATACAGATTGGCTCCCGGCTTCATTTCTGACGGTGCAATATCGAACTCGCGCTCAAACACTTCTTTTACCTTTTTTGTAACTGCCTCTTTCGTGATCATGGCTTTTTTTTGTTTTTCCCCTTTGGCCGAGTTGACACAAACAAAGCCAGATTTCGCACTGACGCAAAATGCTTCTTATAGTCGGTTGTCTTTCCATCTAGCAGTACACCGTATTTCTTTGCAAGTGCGACGGAGAGCTCCAACGCATCGATGGAATCCAATCCTAATCCCTTCCCGAATAGAGGTTGACCGCTCTTAATGTCATGAGGCTTTACATCTTCGAGCCTCAATGAATTCACGATAAGGACCTTAATTTCATTTTCCAGTTCTTCCAAGTTCTGCATCGTCTAATTTCTCCTCAAAGTATCGCTGTACGGCCGCGGCTACTTTTCTGGCTGCAATGGGATCGCGGTCCCCAGCTTCGATATAGTCCACCGGATTGAGCGGCTTGCCGGCAACGGCAGTAAGTCTCGCGCGCGTGAGCGGAACGCTAAACACGCTTTGCCCCTTCATTAACGCGGCGGGACGACAGGTCATGACTACCGGCCACAGAAGACACCTAGAGCGTACGGCGATATATGCGAAGCCCTTATTGAAAGGTCGTATTCCTTCTTGAGGAGACCGGGTCCCTTCTGGAAAGATTATGACCTTTCTTCCTTCCCCTAATCGTTGAATTGCGGCTTCTGTTAACCCTAAGCCATCGTCGTTAGGAATATATCCCGCCCAAGAGACGATTAGCTTAAGAAAGAAATTATTCCACAGTTCCTTCTTGACGATACAATCCACCTGTGGAAGCTGTGAAATTAGAACAACAACATCAAGCAGTGTCGGATGATTGGCGATGATGAGTCCGGCGCCAGGACTTTTGAGGAATTCCGCTCCTTCAAACCGGAATTCCATACCTTTGAATGCTTCAATGAACCCCAAAAACAGTCTAAAAGAACGATAAACAACCCATTGAATCAAGGATGTCTTCGCAGCCCGCGAAGCAGGAAGGATCCATATAAAAGGGAAAACAAACGTCCCCAGAATCAGGCCGCCTAATCCAAACAGGGCAAATGAAATTAGCTCAACAAATCGTCGCCAGATTTGGTCTATAGCGGAGGTTATTTTATCACTAATCAGAACAAGGCCGCCGTCAGATATTTACTGGTGTTTGGGATTCAACTTGACCGCAAGGCTCTCAGCAATATTCTTAACCCAGACGTTATAACGGCTATGAATTCTTTCTTCCCCCGTGACGGACTTTTCATGCCAGAAGTTTTTGCTTTCGACATATTCTATAGTTGCCCTGTTTTGATCATAGACCACGCGAACACTCGCGAAAAACTTGTCCTGCTGCAAATGTGCCGTGATCAATCCAGATTCTTGTTTATCCACTGTCCATCCGTAACTGTCAAAAGCTTTATGTATGGCTGTTTGGACATCCGTTTGTGATAGATTCGCTGGAATATTGACCTCTGGATTCAGTAAAACTCTATGCGTGAAGCACCCTGAGATTAGCACTGCCGACAGAATCCCGATTATTAAGCTTGGCTTTTTCACGATCATGCCTCCTTAAGTTTGAACGATGAGCCTGCATTGCGGATGTACTGCCAAAGGGGACCCTGAATCCCTCGTGCCCTCAGCAACTGAAAAAGGGAGGGATCAAAAAGAATGCCCAATTCCTGGACCACCCAATAGGGAAATAAATGCTGATTGGCCGAGATTTCTTCCAAGACGATTTTTCTAAAATGAGTCCGCTCGGCAGCGGCTTTCCCACCGAAGATGTCATTGTCATCGTTCCAGACAGATAGTATGGCAGCGTAGGGATCGAGGTCCGCAGCGAACCGCAATGTGGTTTGAACTTCATCTAGAGTTTCGCCCTCGGTGCCAAGGATGAATGTGTGGCAATCCTTGAGACCCTCGGCCGCACAGAGATAGTGGAAATTCTTAATGGAGGATGTCGTGAAACCTTTGCGCAAATTCTTCAGCACGCGATCAGACCCCGAGTCTGAACCGACTTCAATCCCGGCGCAACCGGCGTCACTCATCAAATGTGCCAGCTCTGCATCAAAGCCGATGGGATTGCCGTAACACGTCCAGGGGATATCGAACCTTCGCCGGATCATTTCCCGGCAGACAGCCTTAGCATGGGCCGGAGGAATTGTGAATACGGAGTCCACTATGAAGAAATGCGTGACTTCCGGCCTATGGGCTAGGTCGATCATTTCATCGACAACGCGCACGGGGTCCTTCAGGCGATAGGACCGGCCTTCGATAAGTGGATAGGTGCAGTAATCGCACCGTAGAGCGCAGCCGCGCTTCGTTTGAATCGATTCAATGCCGCCATCGTAATATCTCGCATCGACGGGATCGCGGAGAGGAATCGGTAAAGAGTTCAAATCAATAGATGTGCTAGTAGCTGCGGTCCGGCGGACCTTACTATTTGAAAATTGACAAAGATTAGGGATGTCATCAACCGGCATCCCTGAATCAAGGCGTTCTACAAGACCAGGGAAAGTGTAATCGCCTTCGCCAACAATGCCATAGTCAGGCTTGAGATGAGCCATAAGCGCTTCAGGAGCTACACTGAAACCACCACCACCTACGACGATTGGAGCGCGCGTGACCATGCGAATCGCGGCAATGAGGTCTGTGTAATAGCGAAGGTTGTTGCTGACGTCCGAATAGGCATTGTTCTGGAGATTGCGCAATCCTACGGCCAGCATATCGGGCCTAAATTCCCGTATTCTGGCCTTAATTTCGGAGAGAGGATCTGTCGAAAAACACAGATCCCAAAGAACCTTTTCATGATGTTCGGGCAACGCCGACATCACCGAAAGGACTCCCAATGGAATCACAGGATCAGGCAACACTTCTCGATTAGCCGAAACGAAGCCTATTCTCATCGGCATCATTTTACAACACCGTCGAAGAAAGGTGGCGTTTGATGATTGATTTTATTAGGATTCCTGAAATGGTTCGGTTCTTGCTTGTCGTGGGAATCCTTCTGGGACCTTTGATCTTGCCAATGAAGGTGTCGGGACAGGAGCTGACTCTGATTTCCAGTGACCGTATCCTGATTTTGGCCCCTCATCCGGATGATGAAGTGCTCTGCTGCGGCGGCATGATTCAGCAGGCGGCAGAGGCCCACATACCAGTTCTTGTCGTATTCTTAACTAATGGGGATTACAACCGTTGGTCGATGACGGTCTACCGGCATCACCCTGTTTTTCGGCCAAGCTCGATGCTTGAGTTGGGAGAGATTCGCCGCCAGGAATCATTGTCTGCAGCTGAAGTTCTCGGCATCGGCCCCAAAGCGCTGGTATTCCTCGGTTACCCGGACTTTGGGACACTCACCATCTGGAAGCATCACCGGGGAAGCATACCAGCTTTTGAAAATCCTCACACCCGGATGAGCGCCGTGCCATATGCATTTGCATACAGGCCTAAAGCACCATACAAAGCCGAAGAAATTTCGCGGGATATCGAAGCGATCATGAAGGATTTCCAACCTACGAAGGTTTTTTATCCGCAATCAACGGATATTATGCCCGACCATCGTGCGCTCTATCTCTTTGTGAATGAATTATTCCAGCGATCGAATGAACAGCAACCCGAACGTTTTGGTTACTTGGTTCATGCTAAGGATTGGCCGCAGCCACGAGGATTACACAAGGACCGAACGCTCGAACCACCACCCGTGTTAAAAGATAGATATCACTGGGTGACGTTGACCTTAACCCCAGCGCAGGTGTCCACGAAACTACTGGCTCTTCAAAAACACCGCACCCAATACGGCTATAGCCAGCGATTTCTGAATTCATTCGTACGCAAGAACGAACTCTTTGAATCGGTTCAGGGAGCAGTAGAGAGTACGCCTTGAATGTCGAGTCGAATATCAACGAATCGGCCCACCATGAAAGTGCCGTGCGTCAAACCCACGCCAAATTCTTTACGGTCGATGCGGGATGTTGCGACCGCATGGATCTTTTGAGGAACGGAGTTAGCCGGGGTGGCTTCGATACTCTCGATAGTGAGATCAACCGGAAGTGTTATGCCATGTAGCGCGAGCGTCCCGTGAACTCTAGGTTTTTCACTCGGGGTTTGTGAGGCGGATGTGCTTGTGAACGTCATGGCCGGAAACGATTTTACGTCTAGAAATTCTGCATGCTGTAGATCGCTATCGCGTTTATGGATTCCGGTGTGAATACTGCTGATATCAATGGTGGCCATTGCGCCCCATTGGGCTGGTTGGCTGGGATCGTAAGAGAATCGGCCCTCAAACTTTTCGAATTTGCCTTTAACTTTGCCAATCGGACCTTTCACCTGAAAGGAGACTGTCGACTCAGAAGGGACAATGACAAAATTCGCAGCATGACACCAAGCTGCTAGAGCTAGAACTGCTGCGGCGATAGATGAGCATCGCTTCACATATTTCATGTTCATTATATGTTCCCTCCTGAGCCTAGCCGCTCGTCTGTAATGAATTCGCTAATACTATTTTGTTTTGAATCCTTATCTACTAGAGGTCATCTTCCGTTTCTCTGATTGGAATTGGTGACAGCTACAAAGGCTGCATTTCCGGCTGATAGGCCGATGGCTCTTCTCCCTATGGCCACACCCGCAAATCGACATAGCCTTGGTGTGGCTCCATCCGGTGTCCTTGTCTAATTTATTCACGCAATCCTTATATGCCGAAGTCTATTTTCAGGCGGTCTTTCTTATTGTACCTCTGCGCTGACAAGATAAAATGTAATCCTCGTGTGCGGAAGATTTACTCAAAGCAAGGATCCGAATCAGATTGCGAAGCGATTCAAGATCGATTCAGTCGCCCTGGACGATTTCAAGCCGAGTTATAACATTCCCCCCTCCGCCAAAGTCCCAATCATCGTTCTGATCGAAAAAGGCCGTCGCCTCGAATCCGGCCGATGGGGCCTGAAACGCGAGTGGGCGCCTCAGATCATTAATCTGCAAGCCGAGAAGCTCGCCAAAGGCGTATTCAAAAAGAACCTGGCATCGCAGCGCTGCATTGTGCCCGCGGACGGATGGTATGAGTGGGGTACGGAAGGCGGCAAGAAATACCCCGTTCGCTTCCAGCTCAACGGTGGCGAGTTGTTTGGATTCCCGGCTCTGTTTGACCAAGGCGACCCAAAGACCTTCGCGATCTTCACGACCGCTCCCAACGAAATTGCAGCGGCCGTCCACCAACGTATGCCGGCCATCCTCTTGCCTGACCAGGAAGATAAATGGCTCAACCCGGCGCTGACTGACATCAGGGCCCTGGTCGCGCTCCTGACGCCATATCCGGCCGCCAGAATGCAGTCTTATCCTGTGTCTCTGGCCGTGAACAGTCCCCGGAACAATTCCCCCGAGCTCATCAATCCGATCAGTCGATAATTTGACAATCGGTATCCCAGGAGTATCATACGCGTGTATTATGACCTGCAAACATTATCAAGTGACCTACTTTCTCACCAAAGACGGAGAGTGCGAACAATGTGCCAAAGAGAGGATTAAGCGCTTGGATGAGGAAATTTGCAGGCTTAGACGCGAACTGGAAGCGGTTCAGATCGAACTAGGTAAGCGGCAAGAAATAGAATATTGACCATTTCGCAAATACGAGCGGGCACTGTCTTGCTTGGATGGGAGACGAATCTCCATCCCCCCAAATTCCCCCCAAATCAGGGTCCAAATTGATCCTATTTAATCCAGATGGTCGGGAGGTGTTTCCGTCGAGAACCCACTACTTCCTAAAACCATTTTCCATCGTGTGAGGATGGCACTCTACCGCTGAGTTAACGCCCCGAAAAACCCCATAAAACAGCATTGATTAAGAATTTTATCATAGATTTGCCACGATAATTGGTTCAGACGGGCCTGGGCTGGTCTAAAACTTCGCGGACTTTACGGCGCAGATAGTTGGAGATAGCGGTCTTTTCTATGAATTGCGTTTCGCCGGAAATAACGCCTTTCATGTCAAGAATATCGCGGGCGTATCCCGACATATAGAGAACCTTCGTTTCGGGGTGATTTTTTCTTAACTGTTCCGCGAGCTGTCGGCCGTTCATTTCCGGCATGACCACATCCGTGAGCAGGAGATTAATCGGTTCGCGACAATGTTCCGCCATATCAAGCGCCTGCTTTCCATTCTCAGCTTCGAGCACATGATATCCCTCCCGCTGAAGCATGCGGCTTGTCACCCGGCGGACGATCTCTTCGTCTTCCGTTACGAGCACGGTTTCCCTTCCGCCAACTGTGCCATCCCGCGCATTAAGGCGCAAATCATCGGGACAGCCGGTTCCCATGTGAGGCAGATATACCTCCACGGTCGTTCCTTGTCCTTCATGGCTACGGATGAGGATGTGTCCGTCATTCTGTTTTACGATGCCATATACCGTTGAAAGTCCCAGACCGGTGCCTTTGCCCCCTTTGGTCGTAAAAAATGGCTCGAACATACGGTCCATAATCGCCTGACTCATGCCGATTCCGGTATCACGCACTGTCAGCCGCACGTACCGGCCTTGGGGAATGGAGACTTCCGCGCCTTCACGCACAACATGCTCGGCGGTATCAATCCAGAGATCGCCGCCATTCGGCATGGCGTCCCGTGCATTAAGCACCAGGTTCACGATGATCTGACTGAGCTGGGACGGATCAATTTTAACGTTACCTCCATCCGGTTTCAGATCGATATGCAAATGGATATCCTCGCCGATCAAGCGGGGCAGCATCTTCTGTATCTCAAACAGATTGGCGTTCATATCCACGACCTTTGGCGCCGCTGTCTGGTGCCGGCTGAAGGCCAGAAGCTGTCGCGTCAGAGAAAACGCGCTTTGCGCCGCCTTAATCGCCATATCAAGGTCCTCGCGAAAGGGCTCGTTTGCCGGCATATGGCCCCGCGCTTCCTGAACGATACCGACAATCCCGGTGAGCAGGTTATTGAAGTCGTGCGCCACCCCGCCGGCAAGCCGTCCAACGGCTTCAAGCCTCCTTGTCATTTCCAATTCCCTCTGCTGGTTCTGGAGAACTTCCTTCGCCCTGGTCACTTCTATGTCGAGATTCTGGTTAACGGCCTGCAGCGTCGTTTCCGCATTTTTTCTATCAGTAATATCTTCCGCAGCGTACGAAAACCGGGATCGCCCATTCGAGCTTTTCCCGATAAACGACACGGCAACATCAAAGCACCGCCCCTTACCCAGCCAGGGAAAGCAAAATTCAAACTTAACAGGTTTGCCGGTCCGCTCGCTTTCCGAATAATGCGCCAGCATCGTCTGTACGGCATCAGGCGGAGTACCGAGTTCGTTAGCCCAGTGACCCTGTATGTCCTCCAGCTTAATACCAAAAAGCTGGGCGGTGCGATCGCTGTCCATAATGTGAAGAATATTGTCCTGCGATGTCTCGACAACGCCAAGAATGATCGGGGCGCTCCGGTAAAAGCTTAAAAGGGTCGCCTGGGCCTCTTTCATGGCAATTTCCGACTGCTTGCGTTCGGTAATATCCCGCAGATATACGTCAACACGATTTTCTGTCGGATAAACATGGAATTCAAGCCAGCTTCCCGGGTTGATTTTTGAGGGCATTTCAAAATACATGGACTTCTGTTCCGTTACAATTTCCTGAAACCGCTCAACGAACGTCGAATCTTTGGCCGGCGGAAATTCTTCCCACAGGACCTTGCCCCTCAATTTACTGATCGGTTGATGGAAAAAATCCTCTGCCCTCACATTGAAATCCAGAAATTTTCCGTGCGCATCAACCGCGAAGAATATATCCGTAATGCTGTTCAGTATGCGGTGCAAGCGGGTTTCCACTCGCTTGAGAGAGGAAAGAGTCCAGACGATTGTCAGGCTGACTCCCAGAAATAAGATCAGGACGACGATAATCGTCGGAATGTCCGGACGCGCATTCTGAGTCAGGTCGGCAATGATCGCGGGGACCGACAGGGCTACAGCCAGCAGGCCGGGCCTCTCTCCGCCAACCCAGGTACTGAGAGCCACGGCTGCAAGAAGGATCACACGGGGAGTGGGATGCGCGACCGATAATCGGAACGGTATGACGGAAGCCGTCAGAGTAAGGATTATCGCGATTAAATATCCCCACCAGCGCGGAGTTCGCGGGAACAAAGAACTAAAGACAGGCCATTTCATAGCGCTGGACAAACGATAAGAGGGATCGTTTATCCCATTCAATTAGACCCCTCAAGCCTTAGGCGGGTTGTGTCTATCAGGAAGGTGATTGAGCAATCACAACTTTATCTGCAGGCGCGTGCCGAATATCCCGCCGCTTAGGCGCTGGCGGGAACGGGTCCGCCAACGACTAAGTGGCGGAGAACCTGAAGCCAAAAAAAATGGGCCCAGTAGGACTCGAACCTACAACCGACGCCTTATGAGGGCGGCGCTCTAACCGATTGAGCTATGGGCCCGGAAATTGTGATACGCCGAAATGTCCCGACGAGAATTTAAAATCGAACCGTATTTTACACTAATTTCGTCTTTGGATTCATTAGGTTTTATTGGATCAGGAAGCATCGTTTCGGCCTCGTTTTGGGCCAATTTCGGTCTCCCCTCGGTCTGGGGTCGGTCTGAAAAGTGCTCCTTATATTTATCAAAAGTGCGTTGTCTGTTCGACTGAATATAGAACCTGGCGAGGGTCACCGCCGTCGTATTGCTCAAGACCGAAATCTCTCCAATGCCAAACCCGGCGGCATCTAATTCGGTCACGCGAGTCACTTTACCGGCATCATGGAAGCGCACGCCTTTCAATCCCACCCTGCAGGCCTTATCATGGATCGATTGCTTCATGGCATCCGCCGATTTCCAATGATCAAAGATTCTTTGATCTGGCGCCCGCGCTTCGACCCTGGAACTGATGATATCCGCAGCCTCAGGCAGGAGGGTGATCCAAACGCCGGCCTGTTTTTTTATCCCCTCCACCCATAATTGATCCGGAGCCCGAAAATCCTGCGGTGTTAGTTTCCATACCTGAGACCGGCGCAGCATCGTTAATCGGCCGAGCCGCAAGGCATCGTTGATCACAGCATCTACTCCGGAGTATCGGGGACGCGGATCGATGGAGATCATCCTCTCAAATTCTTCCGGGCTTAAGGATCGGCTTTTAAAAGTCGAGGTCGGCAATTTAAACCCCAAAAACGGAGTCCGTGTCAGCCAGCTGCGCTCCATGCAGAACTTAAAAAAAGTTCGAAGCGGCCGCAGTGCGTGTGAGCGACCTCCGGGATTGCGGCCTCGCGCCTCCATCCAGCGGTCGTACTCGCTAATATGCTTCGTCTCCACCTGACCAAGCCGGGTCAAAAACGGGAACTGACGCAGAAATTCCTCAATGTAGCGTTCATAGAGTGCAAGTGATTTGGGATTTATGCGCCGATCCAGGAATGCTTCTAATGCTTCACGTATCACTTTTTCCGTGGCCGCAATCCCGACCGAGACGTTCAGGACATTGTTGGCCATATCCCAGGCATACTTTTGAGCCTGGACTTTCGTCAGGAAACATTTTCCGCGGGATTTGCCGGTTTCATCAGACCAGCGCGCTTCCCATTTTCCCGACGGCTTTCGTCGGACGTCATGCCAGCCGTGACTAGAGGACATAGACGTCATTGTAATATTTCTCGCTTGAGTAGTTCGCTGGGAACCTAGCCCTCGAAGTGTCGCAGGTCTTCTTGAAAAGAGGTGATGAAATCAGTCGCTAATTCCCGTTTCGCGATTTTTAATCCAATAGATCAATGATTCACGCAGAAACATTCGATGGCGCCGGGACATGGGCACAGATGGAATTTCTCCGAGCTCAGATTTTGCGTATACGGTCCAAGGGGAATAACCCGTCATTGCCGCCGCGCACACGACGCAAATTAAAGCTTTCGTTGGATCCGTGCAGCCACACGTCCAAACCTTCGCCATTTTATTCCGCACTTCCTTGTTTTTTAGTTTCCACGACATATCCGATACGCGGTTTCTCATCTGGCGGGGGTGCCGGGTGATTCATCAATTCCCCGATGGCGTCAAAGAGGTTCCTGATGTATTCGTCATGCGCTCCGATTTTTTTCTCCAGTTCCGCCAGTTTACCAGCCAGCTCTTTGTGCGTGGAAAGCAATTCCCGCAGGCGGACAAAGGCCCGGACGATGGCCACATTGACCAGCGCCGCCCGTTCGCTCGACAGGACGCTCGCCAGCATGCCTACGCCCTGCTCGGTGAAGACGTAGGGCGGGGACCGTCGACCGCCCCAAGCCGAACTTGATGTGCCTTTTTGGCACTTCAAGATTTCCCACTCTTTTTC
>Ga0181520_10005041_pt1 | contig 21434 bp, 13 predicted proteins | sample PEATcosm2014_Bin_29_FD_132451 | JGI IMG/M metagenome (GOLD analysis project Ga0181520, IMG submission 132451) | Peatland microbial communities from MTU Mesocosm Facility, Houghton, MI, USA - PEATcosm2014_Bin02_30_metaG | ecosystem: Environmental > Terrestrial > Soil > Wetlands > Peat | place... | reverse complement strand
GTACTAAGCCAGAAAACTTGCCCCGCGCGGCGGAGTAAGTCAGGATGGATTTGGAGCTGGCAAGTCCGGCGCGGGAGAAGAGCGATGGCGACAGGAATAAGGTGTGGGACTTCGGGTTGGCGGGCGGTTGTGGCCGACGAGTTTACGATGGCCAATATCCGGCTGGCCGTGGCGGGGATTGCCGCATTTGTGAAGACGCAGCGAGAGCCTCATCGCGTGCTTGTCGGCCGCGACCCGCGCTTTCTGGGCGAGAACTTTGTGGACATTGCGGCGAAGGTGCTGGCCGGAGCGGGCGTTACGCCGATCGTGATTCCCGATGCCGCGCCCACACCGGCCATAGCCTACGCCGTGCGCCAGTTGAAGACCTCCGGCGCTATAAACTTTACGGCCTCGCACAATCCGCCGGAGTACAACGGCATCAAGTTCTCCACGCATGACGGCGCTCCCGCTCTGCCTGAGGTGACCAAACAGATTGAAGCAGCGATTGCGAAGATTTCCGCTGGTGGAACAACGATTCCCAGCGCAGATTCGCCAACAACCGGTTTTGAGACGGCCGATGTGAAGCCGGGCTTCCTGAAGCGGTTGTCCGAACTGGTGGATTTGAAAGCCGTCGCCAAGTCGGGCATCAAGGTGGTTTACGACCCTTTTTGGGGCGCGGGGCGCGGTTACAGCTCGGAGATTTTGCGCGAGGCCGGCGTGCCAATCGAGACGGTTCACGATTACCGCGATGTTTTGTTTGGCGGGCACGCGCCGGAGCCTTCCGGGGAGCTGCTGGACGACGCGCGGGCGAAGATGAAGGAGACCGGCGCGGCGCTAGGAATCGCCACAGACGGCGACGCGGACCGGTTCGGCATTCTGGATGCGGATGGAACGTTCATCCAGCCGAATTACATCATCGCGCTGCTCTTTGATTACCTGGTAGAGACGCGCGGCTGGCGCAACGGCGTGGCCAAGAGCGTGGCAACGACCAACCTGATCAATGCGCTGGCCGACTATTACAAGGTGCCGCTTTACGAGACGCCGGTGGGCTTCAAGTACATTGGCGAGCTGATTAACGAAGACAAGATCGCCATTGGCGGCGAGGAGTCGGCGGGGCTGACCATTCGCGGCCACGTGCCGGAGAAAGATGGCGTGCTGGCCGGCCTGTTGGTGGCCGAGATGGTGGCCGCGCGCGGCAAGACTCTGGGGGTCCAATTGAAGGAGCTGTTTGGCAAGGTTGGTTCCTTCTATCCCATTCGAGAGAACTTCCGCTTGACCCAACAGGGGATGGCCGCGTTCACTGAGAAGTTGAAGGCTGATCCTGCGGAGATGAGCGGGCACAAGGTTACGCAGGTTGTCAGGACCGACGGGCTGAAGCTGATTTTCGCGGACGGCTCGTGGGTTTGCTACCGCCTTTCCGGTACCGAGCCGGTGGTGAGGGCTTACACGGAAGCGCGCAGCGAGCAGGATGTGGAGAAGCTGAAGGCGGCGGCGGAAAAATTTGTGCTCCAGTAAGAGCGGATTGAGGATTGAATGCAGGACGATAGAGCGCAGGCCGGAAAGACGAAAGCGGACGAATCTGTAGCCGTCCCCGTGTCCCTGCGTGCGATCCACTTTGCGCGGCGCGTGTGGCGTCCGGCGGCTACTACGACTGTCGTGGCGCTGGCGGCGTTGCTGATTTGGCACGTGGTTTACGGCAGGAATGGTGTGTCAGTGTGGGAGCAGAAGCGCGTCGAGGACCGGCAGTTGCGCAGGGAGATCGACGACCTGAATCAGGAAAATGCGCGTCTGCGCGACCGCGTGGAGCGGCTCAAAACAAACCCGGACGCAATCGGCCAGGTGGCGCGGGATCAGCTGCACTACGCCAAGCCCAACGAAGTGATTGTTACTCTGCCGCCTGACAAGCAGACGCAGACACAACCGACCGGCGCGGCAAAGTGAGAGAAAGCAAGCCCGTATTGCGCTCTTCCCGGGTCTAGAACTCCCAATGGAAGCGTGTGCCGAAGACCGAGACGGGGCCGCGATCTCGATTGAACGCCGGATTGGCAACGAACTGATAATCCAAGGTCCAGTGAATCTGCTGGGGGAATGTGTGATCGTAGTACGTCTCCATCGCAAATTCCCTGCCATAGTTCAAGTTGCCATCGCCGTCCAGGATGCCCGTGCCGCCGGCCATGAGGTATTGCTGGTTCACCTTTGAAATGCCGCTCACCACGACGCCCAGACCGGCTGCATCGTGGGAGCGGCGCCACGCATCTCCCTTTACGCTCGCGCCAAGCGATCCGGAGTGATCGATGTCGGTATACAACCACGCTTCGTTATGGCCGTCATTCCTTCCCACGCGAGAAAACACGCCGATGTTCTTCGTGATCTCCTGTTCAACGTTCAGGCCGAAGCCAAACGAATGACGGTGGGCATAAGTCTGAGAGATATCCGCTCCCGGGATCGAGAGAGCGGCCTTGTAGCTGCCGAATTCCCCCTGATTGAGATATGCCAAGGGGCGGACAACGCCCGGATGGCTGCCGATGCTGTACCGGCGCTCGCCTTCAGCCACCATTCCCCAGTCGTGGAAAAACCTGCCGTCGCCCCCGGAGCTCTCCCCTGGCCATATCAGAAATCGGTCCTCGGCGGTAAAGCCATTCCGTTGATTAGTCAACTGGAAGAATCCATAGCGCAACGCCCACTTCGGTTTCTCTAATTCGATAGAAGCGCCGGTGGTGTAGCCCAATGCGTCGGCTGGATAATCCCAAACGGCGTTAGCGACCAGAGCCCAGTTCATGAATTGCGTGCGCGGGTCATTGGCATACGTGTTGGTGTCGAAGATGTCCTTCGCGCTGTACCGGCCTACAGTGAACGTGAGCCGTGTAACCGGCTGATCTCCGGCGAGCGTGAGCTGGTCGGAAGGCACGGCTTCTTTCTTGCCGCCGAAACCAATGGTCTGCCGGGCGAAGAAGCGCGCGATGGCCGAGTGGGGATAACGAATGCCAACCTTATAAGCTTCCCCGTCGGGAAAGTCGTCGATGCCGAGAGTATCGTTCAGGCCGAAGCCCTGCCACGTCAAGAGGTCGACGTGGAACTCCGCGCCGCGCCACAACCGGTACCCGCCGAAGAAGTCAAGGGAAACGGTCTCGCGGGCCTGACCGGCGGTAGGCAGGCTGTTCACGCCGGTGTATTTGGCGCTCAAGGAAGGATATCCCTGGCCGGTGATGGTGCTCTGCATATGCCAGTTCCAAGTCTGACTTTGCGCTTCAGCAGGCCCAGTAACCGCTGGAGCAGGAGAAAGATCTTTCGTACCGCATGGCTCGGCTCCGACTGTGGAAGCGCCGATGGCGCACGGATTGGAACTCTTGATCGGCGCTTCGATCTGTGCCGATGCGCAAGTGACGCAAAGGAACGCGAACGCGAACACGGCGGAGATTTGCGCGCGGCCATAACCTGTAACAGGCGTCAGAAACAGGGCGGTCAGCAGGCGATTTGCCTGGAAGGGCTTCGAGAGTAGACAGGCAAACCGGAACATCAAGAATCCTTTTTGTTAGATGTGGGCGAGACCCGGCGAGACGTGGAATAGAATGAAAGGGTTAAGGTACTCCCACTCCCTATATACAGTACTGGGGGTGGGCATTATCGCAAGGAGGCCGTCGATGTCCCATCATGACCGGGAAAAGATCAAGATGGTGCAGCGTTTGCGCAAGCTGCGCGGACAACTGGACGCCGTCGAACGAGCGCTGACGGCCGATGAGGACTGCGGAGACCAACTGATGCTGCTGGCTGCTGTCCGCGGCGGCGTCAACAGCCTTATGGGAGAAGTGCTCGAGGATCATATCCGGTTTCATCTCACCGATGGATCCAAGGAACAGATCGCACCCGAGCTGGCCGAAGACCTGATCGACTTGGTGCGCGCCTATCTGAAGTGATTTTTTCAGTTTCGGTTCCATGCTGGCTCCTACTATCCTAATTTGCCGTGTTGCGCGCAATGTAAACAAGTGGTTGATTTGCGGGTTCCTACAGCAGTTCCGTCATGCGCACAGGCGCAACCCCCTGGCATCAGAATCGGCAGGCAGGGCCGAAGCCGCGCGCGGAACGGCGGCTTCCACCCAGACGCAGGCGAGCGGCTTCTTCACATCACCCGTTGGCGCCCAGATGCACATAAGGCGCACGGGTTTGTTGACCATGTACAGTTGGTTCTTCATGGTTCCTCCTCGTCTCGTCCACACACGGGCATTAGCTCCGGAAGCGCAAAGGCCCGCAATCCGGCAGACCTATGCCGCGCATGATTCATCGGTTCGAGAGGGGCGAGATGGTTCGAACGAGAAACCGTCTCACGCGCTCAATTCACTAGTCATATGCCGTGAAGAGCGGTGAGGGAACTGTCTCTCGGGGTCAGAGGCGGTTTCCTGGGCGCTCATCACTGCACAGGAGGGAACCCCTCGTACTCGGAGGTTCTTGTGCGGATTCAATGCTCATAGTTCTCCTGCAAAGCAGGGAATTGCCTCGCATCTCCTTTGTACCATACCCCCATAGGGTATAGTCAATGGAAAAATGCCAGATTTTCTAAAAAATGGCTAGCGATTATCGATTGCTCCCGTGTCGGATGCGAGGCCATACCATTTCAAAACACAGGCGTGTTCAAACGTTCCCCGGCACTGTGCGGCCATGCACTTGGTCCAGCGGAGATGGAATCTATTCTCTTATTCGTACAAAGTATCGTATGCCAGTCTTTATTTATTCAGGTTGCTGGTGCGCCCTGCCCGCCCAGGTTACAGGCGGGCAGAGCGCCCAGGTTAAGGGCTAGAAGGTGATCTTGATGGCGCCCTGGAAGGTTCTGGCTGCGCCGGTATTCAACATGGTTGCGGTGATTGTGCCAAAGGTCGCAGAAGACATCGCGGTGCTTGTTCCGAGATAACCGCTGGCGCCCGTAGAAGCGCCTGGAGCGGCAAAGTTAGGATGGTTCAGCAGGTTGAAGGCCTCAAGCCGTAGATTCATTTCGATGGATTTATGCAGCGTGATGGCGCGGTTTACATCACAATCTGTCTCCAGGAACTTGGGTCCACGATAGGCAAACCTCCCGGACGATCCAAATGCCCCAGGTGCGGCTGAGGTGAACGCGGCGAGGTTCACATAAGACGTATAGACTTTATTCACTGGCTGCGTGATCTTGTTGTGTGTATACACCGGGCTCCCGCTCAGATTCGGACGATCGTTGCCGACGTCGGTGAGTGAGTTGTCCGCTCCCAACGTAACGGTGAAGGGATTGCCATCCGTAGCATGAACCAGCGGGGAGATCTCCCAATGGTTGATCAGTTGGCCCTTCCAGCCGTTCAAGGCAAAATGGCTCTTGGCTACAACAGCGGTGTTGAAGATGTGCCTGAAATCGAATCCGCAGCTTCCCTTGTCTCCCTTGGGGTTGGCGGGATTCTGAATCGTAATGGTGCTCACATCGGCTGCGTTGTCGGAGATATCGATGCAGTGCGACCATGTGTAGTTGGCCAAAAAGACGAAGTTGGAGGACATGCGATGTTCAATGCTGGCCACCAATCCGTTATAACTGGCGCCGGCGCCAGACATGATGTACATTGAGCCGGTTCCACCGCCCGCATACATTTGTCCGCCGTTGGTATTCTCGTTTTGCTCCGTCAGGAAGAAGCGATAGGCCTGGTTGCCAGTCGTGGGCGCCTGGCCCGCATCCTTTGGCGAGTTTGCTGGCACATTGCCATAGACTGCCGGACTCATGGGGAGACCGAAAGGTCCATGGACTGTCGAGTTTCCAACATAGTCGATCTGCGCTTGCCAACCACTCCCGAACTGATGCTGCACGCTTGCGGTGTATTGCAGCGAATAGGGCGAGTGGAATTTTGTCGGGAGCACGATGTATTGCGTTCCCTTGTAGAATGCCGCGGAGGATGACGGAACGATGGGCTGCGGGAAGGGTTGCGGGTTGCTTGCCGCGGCGCCGTTCGACCATGGAGCGCTGAAGCTCAACGGAACACCGCCTGCGGGAGTGTTGTTAATTGTCTCGGCGAAGGGTGGATTCTGTTGCACGCGCTGTCCGGTGAAGAGATTGGGCTCGTCATAGACCATTGCCGCGCCCGCGCGGATGACCGTCTTGCCTTTTCCATCGGGATCAAAGGTCATGCCAATACGGGGTGAGAACTGCCAGGGCGAGTTTTGCGTGAAGGACTTTGGAACTCCCTTATCCCCATAAAAGAAGCTTCCGGCCGGTGCATTGGGATACACCGAGCTGATCGGAGTATCCGCAAGGAAGTCGCTCATGTTGAAGATGGAGCCGCGATTGAAATAGTCAGTGGCAACAAATTCAGGATCCCAGCGAATGCCCGCATTCAGCACAATCCGGGTAGAGGCGTGATAGGTGTCCTGAACATACAGGCTGGGAATCGGCTCGCGCAGCGCGTTCTGCTGGGCTTTGCTTTGGCCGAAGGTGGCCATTGAGCCGGTCAGAAAATCCAGGTTTCCTTCCCGTATTTTATTGCTGACGCTTTGGGCCGGGCCTTCTCCAGCGAAGACGCCGGTGAAGGCGAAGTTGCCGTTACCTTCATAAATGTTGTTGACATTGAGTTCTGTGTGGACCCACTCTCCACCGAAGGCGACCTGGTGCTTCCCATGAGTCCAGTTGACATCGTCGGTAATGGAGATCGTGTTGGTGTTGAAATGGGCCGCGGAGCAAGTGCTGCAGTAGACACCCCAACTTGCGGTGCCGCCGCTCACTGCCAATTGCATGCCCTCGTTCGACAAGTCGTTCAAAGTGACGCCAATAGTGCTTGAATCGAGACCGCTTGACGCCGGGCCGCGGTTGTTACGCCGTCTGTCTCCAGTGGCATGGAATGTATTCACCAGCTTGTCGGTGACGACAAATGTCTCAGCGAGGGTAAGCGCCTGGACACGCTCAAGATTGCCGGGCGAGGAGGTGACCAGTGCGTTGGTCGGTGAAAAGAATGCCTTGTTGTCGTATCCATCGAGCAAATAACGGCCATAGATGCTGTGTTTTTGATTGATGGTCGCGTCAATACGGGTGACAAAGAGATTTTCAGATAGTTGCTGAGGAACCGCATAGTGCACAAGGCCGCTTCCACCGGCTGCGGTGTCCGCGGAGACGCAGTAGTTTGCGGTGGAACAGTGTGCTGCGCTGGGAAGATATGCGTCCAGCGCGAGCGCTTGTGCGTTGGGATTCCAGGTAACGCCTGTTGTACCGGTGTAATTGTTGTTGACCAGGGCAATTCCGGTTACCGGATCCACAAGTTGACTCTTGGCAACAGGGTCCGTTATCGAGAAATTACCGGCGAGATTATCAGCCGTCGGCACATAAGCTGAGCTTGATGACTGAATCTGTTTGCTGATGTACCGCTGATAACCCACGAAGCCGAAAAGTTTATTGGGAATAATCCTTCCGCCAAACGTGCCGCCAAACTGATCCAGGTGTAACTGGTCCGGACTAGCGGAGAAGAAGTTAATGGCGTCGAGGTAGTTGTTGCGAATGAATTCGAACGCGTCCCCATGCCACTGGTTGGTTCCAGAGCGGGTAACCACGTTGACAAAACCGCCGGGATGCAAGCCGCTCTGCGCGCCAAGGGCAGCGGATTCCACGCTGAACTCGGCTACCGCGTCGGGGAAGGGAAAGGGCAGATTGACGTTGGTCATATAGTCGTTGTGATCGGCGCCGTCCAACCTGTAGTCGGTGGCATTGCCTTGCCCGCCGCCGATGGAGATCACAGCCGAGCTGTAAAAGGTCTTGCTTCCAGATTCGTCGTTGTTCTCATTGGCGTTGACCGCCCCGCCGGCGAGGGTGATGAGCTGGGTCATTTGCCGCCCGAGGCTGTTGAGGGGCATCTCGGTAACCGTGGCCTGATCAATGGTCTGCTTGAGAGAGCTGTCTTCGGTCTGCAATGCGAGGCCGGTTGCCTGAACCTCGACCGTCTGGTTCGCGCCACCGATCTTTAGAGCCGGGTTAACAGCAATGCTGCTGCCGACATCGAGAACGATATTCGATTGGCGGTAGCGCTCAAAGCCTTTGGCCGTTACTTCCACGGTATATGTGCCGATGGCAATGTTCGGAAAGCTGTACAGCCCGCTCGTGTCTGTGACCGTCGTATGTTTCACCTGGGTGGCGATGTTGGTGGCCGTAACCGTTGCATCTTGAATCACGGCGCCCGTGGTATCGGTCACGACACCCTGGATACTCGCGGTGCCCGCGGTTTGGGAGCTGACTTTTGCGGCGAATAGAAAAAGCAAAACACAGAAGGAAATGGTTACCCAGCGATAAAGCACCCCTTGTGATCTGAAGTACATGTATTGCATTGAAGCCTCCAAATGGTTGTAGTTCTTGAACCGGAACGGGCCAATTCTCGAATCGTTGGCATTTGGTTTCTTGTCATCGAGTGTCAGGCCCAAAATGTTTCACACCGTGATTGGCAGTCGTAAACTCTGCAGTGAAGGTATAAGGAGGTCGGACCACCGTTGTCAAGTTTTATTTGTATTCGAGTGTGAATATTCGCTTATTATGTTGAAAATAAAACAGTTACTGTAGTTTATCTAATACGAGTGGTCAGACCTTGGGGGATGACTTGATCTAGGCTTGAGGCTTCTGGCTCTCTCGCAGCGATAGACTTGTTTTATTCACTGCACATTGACCGCGGAAGCCGCTGCTTGCTCTTAATCTTGGGGCGTGCGGGATTACGCGGAAGAGAGTTTTTTATGAATCGAGTTTTTCGCAATTTTTCCATGCCATTACTGCCGGTTTCTTTGATGGTTGCGGCGCTGATCCCACAGGTTCATGCAGCCCCGGTCCTGATGATTTCAATTGATGGATTGAAGCCTGAATACATTACGCAAGCGGATGCGCACGGCATGAAGGTGCCGTATCTGCGCACGCTGATTCGCGACGGGGCGTATGCCGAGGGCGTGGTTGGGATTTGGCCCACCGTCACTTATCCAAGCCACACCACGCTGATTACCGGCGTTTGGCCGGCCGAGCACGGCATCTACAACAACCTCGAATTCGATCCGCAGCAGCACTATTCCAGCGCATGGAACTGGTATGCGCCGCTGATTCGCGTGCCGACACTGTGGAAGGCAGCGCACAAGGCAGGCTTGCGCACGGCCAGTGTTGGATGGCCAGTGAGCGTGGGCGCCACGGATGTGGATTACCTCATTCCGGAGTATTGGCGCAGCGCCGATCCGTCGGGAGGTTCGGGCACAATGAATCCGCAAGACCGGCTGCTGATCGCCGGGCTATCGCGCCCAGCCACGCTGCTCGAGCAGTTGCAGCCCACGGCGGGCGAGTACATGATGGGCAACGACACAAGCATCGATGGCGACGAGATCAAGACACGCTACACCATCGAGATCTTGCGCAAGATGAAGCCTGCGTTCATGACGCTGCATCTGAGTTCGCTTGATGAGACACAGCATGAACACGGCCCGTTCAGCGCGGAGGCGGATGCCGATCTGGAAGCGCTGGACGGGATGATGGCGAGGCTCGCGAAAGCCGCTGTTGAGGCTGATCCCAACACTGTAGTGGTGCTTGTCTCCGACCATGGATTCATGAACATCACACACTGGGTCAACCTCTATATTCCGTTTCTTCAGGCGGGATTGATTGAGGCCGCAATCAATCCCGCGACCAAGGCTCCAGTCATTGATTCATGGAGGGCCGAGCCGTGGCTGGCGGGCGGCATGGCTGCCGTCATGCTGCATGACGCGAATGATCGCGCGACCGAGCAGCAGGTGAAGGCGATGCTAGATAAGCTGGCCGCTGACCCGGCCAATGGCATCGCACAGATTCTGGATCGCGACGCAATCAAACAGCGGGGAGCCTTTCCCGACGCGGCTTTTCTCGTCGTGCTTCAGCCCGGGTATTATCTGGCCGCAGGCATAAGCGGCAACCTGGTTACGGTGATTCCGGCTATCAGAGGGTCGCACGGATTCTCGCCGGAGTACCCGGAGATGCGCTCGTCGTTCTTTGCCGTGGGAGCGGGGATTGCGCATCATCGCGACCTGGGCGTCGTGGATATGCGACAGATTGCGCCCACGGTGGCGAGGATTCTGAAGGTCCAAATGCCGACGGCAAAGGCCGCGCCGCTGCACTTAGAGAAGTGAGATTTTGGTTTGCTCAGGAGGTTAGTTTCGAAGCGCCAAAGTTTGCTTGGATGGATCGCCTTGAGGCACCAAAGTTAGCTTGAGTGGTTGCGAAAAATGTACTGCGTTGACCACGCAAGCAACCCTTAGCGGACAATGCCTGGTTTGGAAGGTTGCTTATACCGAGAGCAGTTTGTGTGGAATGGGGCAAGTTGTTTTTTGACCGAGCCGGATTGAGCGTGGTTCAGGCCATTCAAAGGCTTTTGTGGTCAGATTTGTGCGGATTTTGCGGGTGGGACAGGGAACGGGGAACGGCTTCATTGCCTGCCTATGTTTTCAATCTCTCTTTGGGTTGTGATTTGCTCCAGCGTGGAAAGCGGCAATGCAAGGAACAGGCCGATGCGCCGATCGAGGATGGAAAAGGCATCGCGAAAGGCGCGCTCAACTTGCTCCGGCGTCCCCTTCACGGCGGCGGGATCGGCAATTCCCCAGTGGGCCGTCATCGGCTGTCCCGGCCAACAGGGGCAGGCTTCCTTCGCAGCGTTGTCGCACACCGTGAATACAAAGTCCATTTTCGGGGCGCCGGGCGCAGCAAATTCATCCCACGACTTGCTGCGCAATCTGGTCGTTGGAATCTGTGCAAGTTCAAGCTGCTTCAACGCCTCGGGCCGGACCGTTCCTGAAGGATGACTGCCCGCGCTGTAGGCTGTGAAGCTGCCCTTGCCTTTTTGGTTGAGGATGGCTTCGGCCATGATCGACCGCGCCGAGTTGCCAGTGCATAAAAACAGAACGTTGTAGTGGTTTGGCATCGGCTTACGCCCTCGCTCCGATGGTGACAGGTGCACAGCAACCGGGCACGCAGCAGGCGGCCGTAGGCTTGTCGGCGCGGATGAAGGCGCTCATGAACTTCCCGCTGACTTGCGGCGCTATGGCGTCAACATCAACGCCGGCCTCGATCAAGAATTGGCGCGCGTCTTCAATGTTGTAGACGCGGGTGGGCTCGATGGAAACGCAGCAGAATCCGGCATTCGTCAGGTTCGCAATATAGTCAGCTTCCTCGAGCGCTCCGGCGATGCAGCCCACCCAGAGAAGCATGCTCTTGCGCACTTCGTCCGGCACGCTGCCCCGGACCACTACATCGGAAACCGCGAAACGTCCGCCCGGCCTGAGCACGCGAAACGCCTCGCTCAACACGCGGTCCTTGTCGGCGGAGAGATTAATGACGCAGTTCGAAATGATGACATCCACTGAATTGTCGGGCAGGGGAATGTTCTCAATCTCGCCTTTCAAAAACTCGACATTGGTGGCGCCCGCCTGTCGCTGATTTTCGCGGGCAAGCGCCAGCATATCGTCGGTCATGTCGAGACCGTAAGCTTTTCCGGTTGGCCCAACGCGTTGCGCAGAGAGGAGCACGTCTATTCCGCCGCCGGAACCCAGGTCAAGCACCGTCTCTCCGAGGCGAAGTTCGATCAGCGCGGTGGGGTTCCCGCATCCGAGCGAGGCCAGCACAGCTTTTTCGGGGATCAGCCCTTTCTCGCCTGCACTATAAAGATTCGTTGTGATCGGATCGCAGCAGCGAAGGCCAGGGTCACAACAGGCTTGCAAACTGCCTGACTCAGATACGGCGCGAGCCGCGCTTCCGTACTTTTCCTTTACCTGATCTTGAACACCGGGGGTCGATTCCATGTCTCGCGTCTCCATGTATACGCTAAAGCGAATATATGATTCTTTGAATACATCTGTCAAGGCGTATATTATGAAATTGTGAATCATTGCTCAAAAACCTATGACCTAGCCCTGCTGTTCGCGGCGCTCTCCGACCGCACGCGGCTGCGCCTGTTGAACCTGATGGACGGGCGGGAAGTCTGCGTCTGCTATTTCGTTGAGATTCTGGGGCAAAGCCAGCCGAAGATCTCCCGGCACCTTGCATATCTACGACGGGCGGGCGTGGTAGCAGCGCGGCGTGAAGGCAAATGGATGCACTACAGGATCGTTGTACCTTCAAACATTGGCGCTGCCCGGATCTTGTGCGAGACAATCGCGACTGTCAGGGAGGAGAAGGCGATGCAGACAGATTTGGCGCGCCTTGACAAGGCCTGTTGTGCTCCGCGAAGAGTCTCCGCTATCGAAGGAGCGCCGCTTCCGATTCTGGTTGGCTGACTGCCAACCGGAAACCTAACAGCGCGCGCTTTCACTCAATGTGAAATCGCGTTGCCATGCAATGGCTTGTTGCGGGGATAGGAAGATCGGGCCATGAGACATGCGAGATTTCGCAATCATCAAGGCGGGCATATCCGGTGCCGCGAGAGCCGCAGACGCGCCGCTCGCCGCTTTACATCAACTTGGAAGGTGTTTTGCCGAGAAAGGCCTGTAACAAAGTCTGGAACCGGGCTTCAACCTGCGGATCGTCATACAGGAATTCGAGTCCCGCGCCTTTCCCTGGCCTGAAATTCCTGACGCGCGCACGAATTCGATATTCATGACTTTTCAGTATGAGAAGAACATCCACCTCTGATTGGGTTTTGAGTTTCAACGCGAATTTTGTCATGACGTAGCATCCAGTCTGGCTGATGTCTCGAATTGCTCCGCGAAACAGAAACCCGGTCTCAAAAGCAAAGACCTCGGCGAAACCATCGCAAGCGAACCGACGACTCAGCCTGCGCTCAGCGCCGCTGGAGCTTTCGCTCGCATTCATTTCGTCGATGACCTGGACGGTCACAATCGCAGCCCCCTAATTGCGTAAACCTATACCCCGGATACTCTGAGTTATCTTCTATCGGCATTCCCCCCGATTGGCTTCAATTTGACGATTCTCCGCAATTCAAAAGCTGAGTTTGGGGCCTCGATTCTAAGACTTGGCAATCACAACCGCAGATCGTCATCGATTGGATTCTCAACTGTTGCAAACAGGAGGTTAAACGGTCCGCTTGGGCTGGGAGTGTATGCAGGAGACAGACTTACGGAGGAAGCGGCTGGTATACTCCGACCTACCGCGAGCCCAAGATGGTGATCCGGTGCAATTGGGGCATGAGGGAAAGTAGTTGGTTTCCGATGCCTTCGGCGAGCGCTCGGGCTCCCGACTGTTCGCCGGCGGGGGTGATGCATTCGGCCAGCGCTGCCGATGAGAACTTACAGGCGCAAAATGACGCAAAACCAATCAGACTGGATAGATCGGATGAGGAGACTGATCCCCGCGGTCGTCATCCTTCTCGGAACGTTCCAGGCTGTGTGGGCGGCAGAGCCTACGCCTCTTACGAACCTGCGCGCCATCCACGCCCTCACCAACGCCGAAGCCAGCAAAGGGCAGCCTGTTGCATTCGAAGCGACAGTTAATTACCTCCGTGGATATGAAAAGAATATGTTTGTGCAGGACGGGGATATTGCAATTTATGTACGCACCGCCCCGAATCTCACCTTTGTTCCAGGCGATCGCGTGCTGCTGAAGGGAACGATGGAGGCGAGTTTCCGTCCCATCGTAATTGCGAGTAGTGTGACCCTGCTCCACCACGGTGTCCCGCCCAAGCCCGTGCCGGCCACCTTCGACGGATTGATCAGCGCCCAATTCGACTCTCGGCTCGTCACCGTACATGGCGTCGTCCGCACAGCGGACGTGGTAGTGAGCAATACAATGCCACCAGTACGCAGCGCTCGCCTCCAAGTGGTTACCGAAGGCGGCCGCTTCCAGGTGTATCTGGACTGCGACGACGAAAACGCCGTCAAAAATCTGCTGGACGCCGAAGTCAAAATCACCGGCGCTGCCGCGGGAATTTTCGACGACAAGATGCAGCAGACCGGGGTTGTACTTTACGTTTTCTCATTGGAAAATATCAGGGTTCTCAAGCGCGCCGGCGCCAGCCCGTGGTCTCTCCCGATTACACCGATGGATCGAATTCTTGCCGGCTCTCACGTGAACGATCTCACGTCGAGGGTCCGGGTGCATGGAGTCATTACTTATTACCAGCCCGATTCAGCCATTGTGCTTCAGGACGGGTCGAAGAGCCTGTGGATTGGAACCCACAGCCGCGAACCATTGCAGATCGGCGATGAAGCGGATGTAACCGGTTTTCCCGATGCTCACGAACGTCTGCTGACCCTGACGGACGGCGAAGTTCAGGACAGGCACATCTTCCAGCCGATCAAGCCGCTATTAGCAACGTGGCAGCAGCTCGGCTATTGGAGCGCCAACAGGCCGGATGGTCACCAGAACGATCTGGTCTCCATTGAAGGCCAGGTGGTTACGTGGGTGAGGGAAGCAACCCAGGACGAATATGTTCTGGACTCTGATGGCTGGTTGTTCACCGCGATCTACCACCATCCACCCGCGCCTCAAGTGCTTCCGCCGATGATGCAGATTCCATCCGGATCGAGGATTCGCGTGACCGGCATCTGCTTTATTGAATCTTCCCATCTGATCAACCCGGGCGAAGAGGTGCCCTTCAATATCCTGTTGCGTTCCTTCGACGACATCACGGTGGTGGCCAAGCCCTCTTTGCTTAACATTCGCAACCTCCTCATCATTGTCGGATTGTTGCTGCTGGTGGTGATTGGGGCGGGGGTGAGGGCATGGACCCTGGAGCGCAAGGTGCGTCACCATAACGCGGCGTTGGCCGCCCTTGAGCGGCGGCGCAGCCGCATCCTTGAGGATATTAACGGCTCGCGGCCTCTGGCTGAGATCATCGAGGAGATTGCGGAACTGGTCTCCTTCAGGTTGAATGGCGCTCCGTGCTGGTGCCAGATAGCCAATGGAGCAAGGCTCGGAAACTGTCCGGCGAAGCTCGACGGCTTGCGCATTGTCGATGCGGAGATTCCCTCGCGTTCCGGCCCGCCGCTGGGCGCACTTTCCGTCGCGCTCGACCCGCTGACCAAGCCCATGGTCAACCAATCGGAAGCCATCTCGTTGGGGGCGGCGCTGGCCGCGCTGGCCATTGAAACCCGGAAGCTCTACTCAGACCTCTTGCGCCGCTCGGAGTTTGATCTGCTCACCGACGTGCACAACCGTTTCTCGCTGGAGAAGAGCCTGGACGCCCAAATTGAAATGGCGCGCCAGAATGCAAGCGTCTTCGGGTTGATCTATGTCGACCTGGATGAATTCAAGCAGGTGAACGACCGATACGGCCATCACATTGGCGATCTCTGCCTTCAAGAGGCGACGCGCCGCATGAAACAACAGCTTCGTTCGCACGATCTTCTGGCGCGGCTGGGCGGCGATGAGTTTGCCGTGCTGCTGCCCGTGGTGCGCAACCGCGCCGCTGTTGAAGAGATCGCGCAACGCCTGGAACACTGCTTCGAGGTTCCGCTGGCCCTCGAAGGAAATATCGTGCAAGGTTCGGCGAGCTTCGGCATTGCCGTTTACCCGGAGGATGGCGCGACAAGAGACAGGCTGCTGAATGTCGCCGACGCCGCCATGTACGCATGCAAGCTCCGGAGCAAGTAGCTTGCGTGTTCCGCATTCCTTTGTGTTGTTCACGGTCGCTTATGGCTGTTTTGTGCGGGCAGGGGTCAAACGATTCGTTTGGGGCGTGAGTGCATGGAGGAGACAGATTCGTCAAGGAGACTACTGGTATACTGCGACCTACCGCGAGCCCAAAATGGTGGTCCGGTGCAATTGGGGCATGAGGAAAAGCAGCTGATTCCCAATGCCTTCGGCGAGCGCTCGGGCTCCCGACAGTTCGCCGGCGGGAGTGATGCATTCGGCCAGCGCCGCTGATGAGAACTTACAGGCGCAAAATGACGCAAAACCAGTCAGACTGGACAGATCGGATGAAGAGACTGATTCCTGCGGTCGTCATCCTTCTCGGAATGTTCCCGGCTGTGTGGGCGGTAGAGCCTGCGCCTCTTACGAACCTGCGCGCCATCGATGCCCTCACCAATGCCGATGCCGGCAAAGGGCAGCCCGTTGCCTTCGAGGCGACGGTTCTTTACTTCCGCGGATATGAAAACGACCTTTACGTGCAGGACGGCGACGTCACAATCTATGTACTCGTTTCCCCGAATCCAACCTTTGTTTCAGGCGATCGAGTGCTGGTGAGGGGAACGATGCAGGCGAGTTTCCGCCCCATCGTGGTTGCGAGTAGTGTGACTTTGCTGCACCATGGTGTCCCGCCCAAGCCCGTGCCAGCCACCTTCGAAGATCTAATTCGAGCACAGGATGACTGCAAACTCGTTACTGTGCATGCCGTCGTCCGAGCAGCGGACCTTGTGGCGAGTCGCACAGACCCGCCCGTATCGAGCGCTCGTCTCCAAATGCTTACCGAGGGCGGCCGCTTCCAAGCGTATCTGGACAGCGACGATAAAAACGCCCTCAAAGACCTTCTGGACGCCGAGGTGGAAATTACCGGCGTTGACTCGGGAATTTTTGACGACAAAATGCAGCAAACCGGAGTGGCGCTGTACGTTTCCTCACTGGCGGGGATAAGAATTCTCAAGCGCGCCAGCGCCAGCCCGTGGTTTCTCCCGATTACGCCGATGGATCGAATTCTTGCCGGCTATCACGTGAGCGATCGTACGTCGAGGGTGCGTGTGCATGGAATCATCACCTATTACCAGCCGGATTCAGCCGTTGTGCTTCAGGACGGCTCCAAGAGCCTGTGGATTGAGACCCATACCCGCGAACCATTGCAGATCGGCGATGAAGCTGACGCCTCTGGTTTTCCTCATGCTCGCGAGCGACTGTTGACCTTGACCGACGGCGAAGTCCAGGACAGACACATCTTCCAGCCTGTTACGCCGCTGTTGACGACCTGGGAACAACTCGGCTCCCGGAGCTACAGCAGGTCGGAAGGTCACCAGAATGATCTGGTCTCCATTGAAGGCAAGGTGGTTACGCGGGTGAGAGAAGCAACCCAGGACGAATATGTTCTGGACTCTGATGGCCGGCTGTTCACCGCCATCTACCACCATCCACCAGCGCCGGGCGTACTTCCGCCGATGAAGGAGATTCCATCGGGTTCGAGGATTCGCGTGACCGGCATCTGTTCCGTTGAATCATCCGACCAGATTGTCGCCAGCGAAAAGATGCCCTTCAATATTCTGCTGCGTTCCTTCGACGACATCACGGTGGTGGCCAGGCCCTCTTTGCTTAACATTCGCAATCTCCTCATCATCGTCGGCTTGTTGGTGCTGGTGGTGATTGGGGCGGGCTTCAGAGCCTGGACCCTGGAGCGCAAGGTGCGCCACCATAACGCCGCGCTGGCCGCGCTGGAGCAGCGGCGCAGCCGCATCCTTGAGGACATCAACGGCTCGCGGCCTCTGGCTGAGATCATCGAGGAGATTGCGGAACTGGTCTCCTTCAGGTTGAATGGCGCTCCGTGCTGGTGCCAGATAGCCAATGGAGCACGGCTGGGAAACTGTCCGGCGAAGCTCGACGGCTTGCGCATTGTCGAGGAGGAGATTCCCGCGCGCTCCGGGCCGCCGCTGGGCACGCTTTTTGCCGCGCTCGATCCGCTGATCAAGCCCAGGGTCAAAGAATCGGAAGCCATCTCGTTGGCGGCGGCGCTGGCCGCGCTGGCCATTGAAACCCGGAAGCTCTACTCAGACCTTTTGCACCGCTCGGAGTTTGATCTGCTCACCGACATTCACAACCGTTTCTCGTTGGAGAAGAGCATGGACGCGCAAATTGAAATGGCGCGCCAGAGTGCGGGCATCTTCGGGTTGATCTACATCGACCTGGATGAATTCAAGCAGGTGAACGACCGATACGGCCATCACGTTGGAGATCTCTATTTGCAAGAGGTAACGCGGCGCATGAAACTGCAGCTTCGTTCGCACGATCTTCTGGCGCGGCTGGGCGGTGATGAGTTTGCCGTGCTGCTGCCCGTAGTGCGCAACCGCGCCGATGTGGAAGAGATCTCGCAGCGTCTGGAACACAGCTTCGAAGCTCCACTGACTCTCGAAGAGAACATATTGAAGGGCTCGGCAAGCTTCGGCATCGCCGTTTACCCGGAGGATGGCGCTACAAAAGACAAGCTGCTTCGTGTTGCCGACGCCGCCATGTACGCGGACAAGGCCCGTAGTAGATAGCTTGAGAGATTCGCGGCCCCGGCTACTGGACGATAAGGGTGACAGGGCCCGTTGCCGTGGTTGTTCCTGAAGTGCCTGTCACGGTTATGGTGTAAGTGCCTGCGGTGGTGCCGAGGTTGATGTCACCACCGGAGCCAAGACCGCCTCCGCCGCCGCAAGCAAGCACGCCACCAGCGAGTGTTACCAGCAGCGCAAGCATTCCGAGCATGGTCCGCCATCTACGCCGCGGCGCGGGAATGCCGATGAGCAGGATACAGGCCAGGGCTGCGCCGCCCTCCGTATACCATGGAAATCCGCGATGCATAGGTTTGACCAGCGATGCACTGGTCGCTGACGTGGTGTTGACGGTTAGGGTAGCTGTCCCGGAATTGGAACCGTTGATGCTCACGGGAGTAGTTAAGCCGAAGCTGAAGGTGGGCGGGTACTGGGCGCCCGCAGGGCTCGATGTGATGGTGGCCGTCAAAGCGACGTTGCCGGTGAACCCGCCGCTGGGAGCGACCGTAATTGTTGACGTGTTTCCAGTGGTTGCTCCCGGCTCGACAGTGACGGAGGTGCCTGCGACCGTGAAACTGGGAGTCACGTTGGACATGATTGTTTCGCTCAGTGTGTTCGATGTGCTGGCCGAGAATGTCGAGGTTCCCTGGTACGCAGCTGAGAGCGTGAGTCCGCCCGCCGTCCCTGGAGCTGTGCCATTGTAGGTGGCAATGCCGGAGGAGTTCAAATCTGCGGATTGTGTCGCGGAACCAATGGTAAAGATGACGTTGCCGGTGGGTACGGCGGAGCCACTTTCTGGAGAGACCTTGGCTGTCAGGGAATAAGATTCGCCAGTGGTCAACGTATTGCCGCTCGGATTGATGGTCAGGACTGTGGTTGTGGGGATGAGAACCCCAACGCCAAGTGCGATGGGGACGGTAACCGTCTGGATGCCGGAGGTTCCGGTGACAGTGACAAGATAGTTCCCACTAGGAAAGGAGTCGCTTGCCGTCAGCGTGAGCAGACTGGTTCCGGTTATCGGGTTTGGATTGAACGATGCGGTTAGACCGTTGGGAAGGTTGGGAGCGCTAAGAGTTACGCTCCCGGAGAATCCGGTTTGCGGGCTCATGGTAATGTAATCGGTCACAGAGGACCCCGGGGAAACGTTCAAAGAAGCGGTCTGCGCGGCGAGTGAGAAACCCGGCGCGGGATTCACCGTCAGGAAAAGGAGGACGGGAACGGTATAGCCGGCAGTACCGCTGATATTCACCAGGAACCCTGACCCGACCTGCGCGGTGCTGCTCGCGGTGAGTGTAAGCACACTGGTTCCGTTTGTGGGGTTCTTACTCCATGATGCAGTTACACCTGTGGGCAGCCCAAAAGTCACTTCGAGACTTACGTTACCGGTAAATCCGTTCTGCGGAGTAACCGTCACAGTGTCCGTGACAGAACTACCCCGGGTTAACGTCACGGCGGCAGGCGATACGCCGAGCGTAAAGGTCGGCGCCGCCGTTGCAATGACCGTCTGTTGAAATATGAAAAATGCAGTGGAACTCGCGCCCGTTCCGCTGAACTCTGTTATGGATGACCCTAAGGAAGCGGAGCTACTTGTCGTCATCGTGACCACGCTGCTTCCGGTAGCGGGGTTCGGATTGAACGTCGCGGTTACGCCGTAGGGCAGCTTGGGCGCGGCCAGAGTTACTGGGCCGGAGAAACTTCCCCAGGGGGCTACGGTAACGTTGGCGGTGACGGAGCTGTTTTGAACAAGGGTAAAAGGAATAGGCGATACGTTGAGACTGAACAAGGGCGAATCGACGGTGAGCGCAATGGTTGTGGTAGCGCTCAGGGTGCCCGAGGTGCCGGTGATTGTCACCATGCTGCGTGTGTTGGAAGCTGCCGAGTTGTCGGCGGTTAGCGTGAGCGCGCTGGCTCCAGTTGTGGGGTTCGTACTCCAGGATGCTGTCACGCCGCTGGGCAGTCCGGATGTCACTGCAAGGCTAACGCTGCCCGTGAATCCGGCATAGTCTGTCACCTCGATCGTGTTTGAACCGGATTCGCCTGCATTCATCAGCATCGTATTAAACATGGGGGTAAGGCTGAACCCTGGCGCGTTGACTTCGAGAGCAAGTGTGGTGGTCGCGGTAACCGTCCCCGAAACGCCAGTGATCGTTACAAGATATGAACCGCGGATAGCGGAACTGCCCACGGTTAATGTAAGCAAACTAGCTCCAGAAGCTGGATTCGTGCCGAAGGATGCGGTTACGCCGCTGGGCAGACCTGAAGCGGAGAGATTTACGCTGCCGGTGAATCCGTCCACGTCGATGACCGAGATGTTGGATGTTCCGAAAGCGCCGGGGGCAATCGTCAGACTGCTCAGAGAAGCCGACAGTTTGAATCCTTCCGAGGCTGGCGGTGCGAGGGCATCAATCAGTTCCTGGCCGGTTGGACTTCCCCATCCAGTGACCAGGTCATAACCGGGAACTGCGTAGAAGAAGGTCTGCCCGCAACAACCGCCTTCCGTGCTGTTATTCCCGCTGGTAATGTCATGGAAATCAATATCGTAACTGGGACCCTCGCCAATCGCATAGATCGCCGGATTGACAAAACCTAGTGTCGGATTGCCCGCAGCCACGGCCTGCTGATTGACCATCGCCATGAAACCTGCCCAGCGTGGCGCAGCAAAACTCGTGCCACCCCAATCTTCCTGGCATGTGCCCATATTGCAGTCGTAGTTGACGGTATCGGCTTGTGCAGCCACGTCCGGGACGTTGCGCAGGGTTGTGGAACCACCGTTCGCCGAATTAGCTACTCCTGTCTGCCAGCTTGGAATCGGGATGCCGTCGGGACTGATGCCGCCTCCACTGTATGTCCATGCTGTTTCCGAACTCCACTGCCCGCCCGCGCTACTCGTGATCAGGTCGGTCCCGCCGACAGTTGTCACCCAGGCATCTTCCGCCGGATAAAAATTATCGACTAACGGATCGAATTCTCCATCATCCCCGGAAGCGGCGAAAACACTTTGTCCCTGTGCGGCAAGCTCCTGAAAGATAAAATCGTCCGTCGAAGGATCAACCGGGGTCCACGTCCACGAGATACCTATTTGCTTGGCTAGATTCTCCGTAGCCATTTCGTTGAGGACATCTACATCAGAGTCTCCGATGTACACGCGAACCTGGCTGAGACCGGGAGCCATGCCGATCGCCTGCACAATGTCCAGGGTTTCTTCGGCATCGTTGTCAGAGATTGAAGCTCCAGTGGCGCCGTCCAACAGCACGTTGTTAACGGGGATGCTGTAAGTGGTTCCGCCGGCGGTGGGCGTGTAAGACAATACGTAATTGGTTCCGCTCGTGCTCGACGTAGCCGTTCCATCAAAG
>Ga0181520_10005040_pt1 | contig 21441 bp, 15 predicted proteins | sample PEATcosm2014_Bin_29_FD_132451 | JGI IMG/M metagenome (GOLD analysis project Ga0181520, IMG submission 132451) | Peatland microbial communities from MTU Mesocosm Facility, Houghton, MI, USA - PEATcosm2014_Bin02_30_metaG | ecosystem: Environmental > Terrestrial > Soil > Wetlands > Peat | place... | reverse complement strand
GCAGGACGCCCGGCCCCGCCGCAGGCGGGGACCCTCAGCCGGACGCTTCAGCGTCCGGGATTCCCGCCGCACAAAGACCTCCCCGTCCGCAGGACGGGCGGCGCGAAGCGCCCGACAGAAGACTCAGCCTGCCGGCGTCCCCGACGACTTGGGCGGCTGCGCCGCCACCCGTCCTGCGGACGGAAACGGCCCTGATCGCCGGCCCGGACCGAGCGCTAAAGCGCCCGGCTGAGGGGCGCTTCGCGCCGGGCGTCCTGGCGGACGCAACGGCAACGGCTTGCCCGGCGCAGTCGGCTACCCCCCCTCGCCAAGACCAGTTCCTGGCATCTACCCACACACATTGAGGAAGAGCCCACCTTCCCGTCGTAGGCTGCAAAGCCCTGACAAACCCGATTCTGCTTGTATTCGTAGTACTCTGGAGAGCGCTCCGACAGGCCCTCCACAGCCGCCTTGGTCAATCAGTACCCCTCATCCGCGGCGAGATCGTCGGCGCTCAGCCTGTGCGCGAAGGTGCGGTACGTCCACACCTGGTACGCGAGGACGATCGGCACGAAGATGGCGGCTACGACCAGCATGATCGTCAGCGTCATCGGGCTGCTCGAGGCATTGAAGGCCGTGAGGCTGGCGGCCGGGTCGAGGCGCGAGGGGAACATGTTCGGGTACAGGCCGATGACCCCGAAGAACGTCGCCCCGGCGATGGTGACTGCGGAGGCCGCCCAGGCGCTCCAGGCCTTGCCCTGCTCGAGCCACACCCTTTGGGCCAGGAGCGCGGCGACAGTCATCAGGACCACCAGCCACAGCACAGGATGTGTCAGGTAGTTTCGGTACAGCGGCGTATTGAACCACGAGGCGATCAGGAAGATGACCGCGACGATGAGCAGCGGCGGCCACAGCTTGCGGGCGGCGGAGACAGCCTGCCCCCGAAGCTCCCCCTCGGTCTTTACGCCCAGCCACAGCGCCCCGTGGACCGCGAACAGCAGCAGGAACAGCGCCCCGCCACACAGGCCGTAAGGGTTGAGCAGCGACAACAGCGTCCCGTGGTAGCCGTCCGCCGCGAGGGGCAGGCCGCGGAAGATGTTGGCGAAGGCTACGCCCAGGAGGATCGCCGGCAGCAGGCTGCCCACGAACAGGCAGCCATCCCATAGCCCGCGCCAGCGAGGGGCGTCCACGTGCTGCCTGAACTCCGACGCCACACCGCGCACGATCAGGGCGAATAGGACAAGCATCAGCGGGGCATACAGGGCGCTGAACATCGTGGCGTAGACGCGGGGGAAGGCCGCGAACGTGACGCCGCCCGCGGTGAGCAGCCACACCTCATTCGCGCTCCACACCGGCCCGGTCGCCTCGTGCATGAGGCGTCGGCGAACGTCGTCCTTGCCCAGGAAAGGCAACAGGATGCCCACGCCCAGGTCGAAGCCGTCCGTGACGAAATAGATGGCCCACAGGAGGCCCCATAGGAGAAACCAGATCGTCTGTAGCATCAGTGCTTTCCCCTTTCCTCAGTGGTGTCTGTTCCCGAACTGGCGGCGATTTGCCCGGCTGCGTTCCCCGGCAGTGGAGCCGGAGGCGGCATCGGCCCCGCCTTCAGTGTACGGATGATGAGCCAGAAAGCCAGTGCGCCCAGCAGCCCGTATACAAGGACAAAGCCGATCAGCGTGATGAGCACCTGGGCGGGATCGATGGGCGAGGCGGCGTCGCTGGTGCGCATGAGGCCGTAGACAATCCACGGCTGCCGGCCCACCTCCGCGACCGTCCAGCCGGCCGCGTTCGCGATGTACGGCAGGGGGATCGCCCACACCATGACCGTCAGATACCACCGGTAGGTTTCAAGCCGCTTGAGTAGGAGGCATCCCAGGCTTGTTGCTGCCACGAAGAACATGCCCAGTCCGATCATTACTCGGAAGGCGAAGTGGGTCACCGTGACCGGTGGCCGGTCTGCTGGCGGGAAGTCGCATAGCCCCTTGACCGGGGCGCTGGGGTTGTGGAAGGCGAGCATGCTGAGCGCGCCGGGCACCGGGAGGATGGTGATGCGGTTGGTGGCATGGGCCTCGTCCGGGATCGACAGCACACTCAACGGAGCATACGGGCAGGTGCCCCAGTGCGCTTCCATCGCCGCGAGCTTCGCCGGCTGGATGGCGGCCACGTCCGCCGCGTGGAAGTGCCCCTCGAGTATCTCGCCGAAAGAGAAGACGAGACCGAGAGCAAGGGCCAGCCGGAACGACTTGAGGAACACATCCCGGTGTTGCCCGCGCAACAAGTGCCAGGCGCTGACGCCCATCACGAAGAACGCGGATTGGATGTACGAGGCGCTGAGGGTGTGGATGATCTTGAGGATCGCCGTCAGCTGGGTGATGACGGCGACGAAGTCGGCAAGCTCGGCGCGACCGTTGTGGACCACGTACCCGACCGGGTGTTGCATCCAGGCGTTGGCGGTGAGGATCCAGACCGCGGACAGACTCGACGCGCCGGCTACGAGCCATATTGACACGGCGTGCGCCTTCGGCGAAAGCCTCCGCCAGCCGAATGCCCAGACGCCGATGAAGGTGGACTCCAGGAAGAACGCGGCGGTGGCCTCGATGGCCAAGAGCGAGCCGAAGACGTCGCCCACATAAGCCGAGTAGCGGGCCCAGTTGGTGCCGAATTGAAACTCCAGAGTGATGCCGGTGACGATGCCGACAGCGAAGTTAATCAAGAAGATGCGGCCCCAGAATCGGGCCATCCGCAGGTAGTCCCCATCGCCCCGCCGGACGTAGAGGGTCTCCATGATGGCCACGAGAATCGACAGGCCGAGTGTCAGTGGCACGAACAGAAAGTGGAAATAGGTGGCGGCGGCAAACTGCATTCGGGACAGCAAGACGACATCCACTGCACCTTCCCTCCCTTCATCATGCCCCGTGGTTGGGGATCATCACCCTTCTGCCGCGTGGGCCGTAAGACAGGCTTCCTGCGCCGCGAGGTCCGCGAAAGTCACGGCTGCCAACTCCGCGTACAGCGTCTCTCGCGCCGCGTCGAGCACACGGTGAACTGCACAGATCGAACTGCGCTCGCAAGCCTCGGGGCGCACCAGGCACTCGTTGAGGGGCGCCTCTTCGCCGGTGGCTTTCACGACCGCGAGGAGCGTCAACTCCTCCGGCGGAACCGCGAGCCGCAGGCCGCCGCGAGCGCCCTGGGTGATCTCCAGGATGCCGGCGTGCTTGAGGTCTTGCGCCAACTTGCGGAACAGCGCGTCGGGGATTTTCATCTCCGCGACGATGTCCCGCCGCCTGACGACCGCGCCGGCTGGCTGCTTCGCCAGATGAAGCACGCACCGGAGCATGTAGTCGGTTACTCGGTTCAGTTGAAGGGCCATAGCGGTTAGGGGAATTCAATATGAGACTTATTAAGTCCTATATACACCCTGGCTGTTCGTGAGTCAATATCCATTCTGCGTGCGGCGGAAGCTTCCTACCCCTGCCGCGCTCTGCGCGGGCCGTTGCCCCAAAAGGCCCGAAGGGCCGAAAGAGCTTAGCCAGACTCGCAAGAGCCTGGAAGCAGCCCCCTGAATAGGAACAGCCCGGGAAGGGGGGCGGCACAAATGGCGCAATGTTGTCGGCCCTGTGTCGCCCCTTCGGGGCTCATTGGTATGTTCTTGACGGAATCCAGGGGCTGGCGCCCCTGGCCAAACTCCGACGACCCCTCCGGGGTCTTACGGCAACGGCATGGACCAGATCATTGCGTCCCATATGCTCGGAAATGTGGGTGAAGCATAGCCGTACCGAGAGGGCACGCGGAAACGGCGACCTCGGCCCTGACCGCTGATTGACCCCGCCACGACGGGATGCTACACTCGGAGTGTTCCGCCATCCTATCCTGCAAGCGCGAGGTACCGGCGTGGGTCAACTCATCGTCATCGAGAAGTGGGCTGAGAACCTCGACGAGGTGACCGTCAACGAGTGGCTGGTCGCGGAAGGCGACGCCTTCAACGAGGGCGACTCGCTTTGCGAGATCATCACCGACAAGGCGACCTTCGAGTACGAACTCGACCGGGACGCCGTGCTCGTCAAGACTTACTGCAAGGCCAAGAGCGTCGTCCCGCTGGGGTATGTGATCGCTTTCATCGGGGAGGCGGGGGAGACGCCGCCTGAAGGCGTGGAGGAAGAAAACGCTCAGCTTCTCGCCGAGCATCAGGCGAAGGCGGCTCTCGACCTGCAACTCGACCTGGACACAGCGCCGGCCCGTCCGGCTATACCCGAGAGACGAGTCCGGGCAACTCCGGCGGCGCGCCGGGTGGCCCGCGAGGCGGGCGTGGACCTCGGAGCCGTCGCCGAGTGGGCGAACGACGACCGCGTGCTCAACGAGACGGATGTGCAGGCGTACATCGAAGCGCAGCGGCCGGGTGAATGAGAGTCTATTATTACTACGCCGGTTGTGCGGCCCTGCTCGGCAATGAGATGCCCTGCGGAGAGATGGACGGCGATTGACCACGGAGACACAGAGGGCACAGAGAACGGCTGAGAAACGGCCGGCCTGCCCCACGATAGGCGTTTGATAGACGCTCAAGGATGGTGTCGTTCTCTGTGCCTTCTGCGTCTCCGTGGTCAATCGCCGTTCGCGCTTCATCTTGGGATACGGTCAGCCTCTGACAAGATCCCGAACGTTTGGCCCGCCGGTTGCCAAAGCGGCGTAGTAATGCGAGGCCGAAGCGGCAACGGCGCCGTTGACTTTGTTCATCCTGTGTATACATGGGAGGGGCGTTTGCATGATCGATATCGCCATTTTGCGTAAGCAGCCCGAGTTGGTCCGTGAGCTTGTTCGCAAAAGGGGTTCGGGGGTTGATGTCGAGCGCCTCATTTCAGTAGATACCGAGGTGCGGGCCATACAGACCGACTTGGAGCGCCTGCGGCATGAGCGTAGGAACCTCGCTGCCAACGGCGATAGATCGCAAGCCCAGCGCCTTCGGGATGACGTTGCCGAGTTGGAGACAAAGTTCGCAGTTCTCCGGGATGAGCGTGATGGTCTGTGGGCTCTCTTGCCAAACCTGTTGCCCGAGGATACCCCCGAGGGTGAAGACGACGCGGGAAATCTCGAGATAGATCGGTGGGGGGACCTGCCGGAGTTCTCGTTTACGCCAAAGACTCATGAGGTGATCGGCGCTGAACTGGACATCCTGGACCTCAAAAGAGGAACTCGGACTGCTGGTGCAGGATTTTATTACTGGAAGGGCGACGGCGCACGCCTGGCTTGGGCGATCTTCTCGCTGGCCCTCGACTTCCTCTCAAAACGCGAGTTCGTCCCGATGATGACACCGCAGGTAGCCAGGAGAAGAACCTTGTTCGGCACTGGGTATCTACCTTTCTTCGAGGAGGAAGTCTACAAAATCGCCGGCGAGGATCTCTGTCTGATCGGCACGAGCGAGCAGACACTCGTCGGATACCACGACGACGAAATTCTGGCCGACACTGATCTCCCGCTCAAGTACACGGCCTTTAGCGCCTGCTTTCGCACGGAGGCAGGCGCGGCCGGCAAGAAGTCACGCGGGGCGTTCAGGGTGCACCAGTTCCACAAGGTTGAGCAGATCGTCTTCTGCCGCCCGCATGAATCCGAAGAGTACCATCAGCAGTGCCAGCGCAATGTCAGCGACTTCATGCGACTGCTGGAGATACCCCACCGCACGGTTCGAGTTTGCCTGGGAGATCTGGGCGCTCCCGCGTACAAGAAGTATGACGTCGAGGGATGGTTCGCGGGGTTCGGCATGTATCGCGAAACGCATTCCAATACGAACCTGCTGGACTATCAGACGCGCCGCCTCAACGTGCGTTGCCGCGGTGCCGAGGGTACTTTCTTTCCCCACACGATCTCGGCGACGATGATCACTGATCGCGCGGCGTTGGCGATTCTGGAGAACAACCAGCAAGCCGACGGTTCGGTCGTGATTCCGGACGCGCTGAGGCCGCTTCTCGCCGGACAAAGAGAGATAGTCAGGAGGCCAGGCCCATGATCGATCTTACCGGCAAAGTGGCGCTCGTAACCGGCGCTTCTCGGGGCATCGGCCGCGCAATTGCGATCAAGCTCGCCGCCCGCGGGGCCGACGTGGCGGTCAACTTCGTCCGTAATGTTGACGCCGCACGGGAAGTCTGCGAGGAGGTTGAGGAACTCGGCCAGAAGGCACGCCTCGTGCAGGGCGATGTTCGCGACCCGGGGGCCGTCAAGGCCATCGTCGCCGACACCAAGACGCACCTCGGCGGGCTGCACATCCTCGTCAACAACGCCGGCCTCGTGAACGACCAGTATCTCGCGTTTATGAAGCCCGAGCAGTGGGACGAGGTGATCGGCGTCTGCCTCACCGGCGCGTTCCACTGTCTGAAGGCCGCGTCGAAGGAGATGCTGCGGGGCAAGTGGGGGAGGATCGTCAATATCTCGTCCGACGCCGGGTTGATGGGTGACTGGAAGCGCGTGAATTACAGCGCGGCGAAGGCAGGCCTGATCGGCATGACCAAGGCCGCCGCGCGCGAGCTTGCCCCTCAGGGAATCAACGTGAATGCGGTCGCGCCGGGGATCATCGAGACCGAGATGACCGCCGACATGGACCCCGCGCGTAAGGAAGCCCTGCTGAAGATGATCCCCCAGGGGCGCTTCGGCAAGCCCGAGGAGATCGCCGGGCTGGTCGCCTTCCTATGCTCGGACGAAGCGTCCTACATTACCGGGCAGACATTCGTGGTGGACGGCGGGCTGAGGATGTAGGACGGTTCGCACTCTTGGAGGAGGTCATTGCGGAAGTTGCCGAATCGCCAGTAGGAGCGGTCTCCAGTTCGCAACCGCCGTCGATATGTCGTCATAGTGCCCCGCAGTACATACACATCGCTACAGGCGCTATTCGGTCATATAGAACGGCCTGATCGCACTCTGGAGAGTGCTCCTACAGGTTCCCGCAATCGCCCCTGGAAGGATACCCGATGCACAATACAATGCTGCGTGAAATCCACGAGCAGCCTGCGTCGATCGAGGAGACCCTCGACACTGAGGGCGCTCATCTTCGGGAGTTCGGCGCCCAATTGCGTGCCCGGGGCGTCCGACACATACTCCTCGCCGCTCGCGGCACCTCGGAGAACGCCGCCACCTATGCGCGGTACCTGTTCGGCATCGTGAATGCCGTGCCGGTAACGCTGGTGTCGCCGTCGCTATTCACAGTGTACCGATCCGAGATGGACCTGGGGGATGCTCTCGTGCTGGGAATCTCACAGTCCGGCGAAGCGACCGATGTGGTGAATGTGCTCGAGTATGCCCGGTCGAAGGGCGTCTTGACCGCCGCGTTGACGAACACCGCCGCCTCTCCGATCTCGGAGGCGGCCGACGTGACGCTGCTGACCCATGCGCATGAGGAGCAGTCCGTCCCCGCGACGAAGACGTATACCACCGCGCTTGCGGCCATGTGCGAGTTGGCGGCGAACTGGGCCGAGGATGCCTCGATCCGCGAGGTCGTGCGTCGCGTGCCGGACTGGATGCGCGAGGTCTTCGCGATGGAGCCGCAGATCGAGACCCGCTCCGAGCGATACAGGTACATGGAATCGTGCGCGGTCCTCGCCCGCGGCCCGAACCTCGCGACCGCTCAGGAGACGGCGCTGAAGCTGATGCAGACTTGCTATGTGGTGCCCGCTCCGTATAGTTCGGCGTCCTTCCCGCACGGTCCGATTGCCACGATTGCGCCCGGATTCCCCGTGTTCGCATTTGCTCCCAGCGGCAAGAGCTTCGATGACATGCAGCAGGCCGTTGTGGCCCTCAAACGCCGCAAAGCCGAACTCATCATCATCTCCGACAGCGCGCAGCTTTGCGCCGAGGGCACGGTATGCTTCCAGTTGCCCTCGGCAGTCCCGGAGATCTGCTCGCCGATGGTGGCGGTGGTTCTCGGTCAGCTTTTGGCCTACCACATCGCCCTGCACAAAGGCATCAACCCGGACGAACCGCGGGGACTGCATAAGGTGCCGGGGGCGACGCGGGGATAGATGCGGCGCTCATCGGCCCCTGCTTTGCGGGGTAGGGCGGGACCACCCCGCGCTCGGCAAGACCTGTGGCCGCTAACGCGGATTTGAACAGGCCTCAAGGCGCGCGCGTAAACGCCGAGTAACAGTTTGCGTGCTGTTTGTCACGTGCCGCGCCGAGGTGGATGACATTTGTTAAGAATCCGAGGAAGGAATCTCCGCGCTGAAGCGGAATAGTCTTCCGTCAGGCCCGCCGAGACGCTCACTTGCGCGGGCTTTGGTTCGCCATCCCTCGATAGGCCTTCCGGCTGGAGAGCCGGCAGGTTGCGTGGAGACGCAGCACGAGCGGCGAGTGGTCGGCCCAACTTTCGTGCTGGATGCACCGGACTCCGGTCCGTTTGCAGGCGCCACACACACCCCATGTAGGGAGGGATGACGTATCACGAAGCTGCGAGTCGTACTTCTGCTGTTCGCTCTGCTGCTCCCCCTTGCGGCACGGGCGGCCCTATCCCCCGACGAGGTCGATGCCAAGCTCAAGGAGTTAGACGCCAAGATCGAGGAATGCACCAAGTGCAAGGCTGAACTTGAGGCGCTCAAAGCCGAACTCAAGAACAAGCCCGCCCCCAAGCCGTCGTGGACCGACACCATCGCGGTCAACGGCTACTTCCAGGCCCGCTATGAGAACCGCAAGTACAACGGTTCGGGCGGTTTCAGCGACTTCTTCCTGCGCCGGATGTATCTCAATGTCGTTGCGACCCCGAACGACCGAACGACGGGCGTAGTCACCTTCGAGCGGTCCGGCCCTGATGATCCGAAGATCACGATGGCCCAGGCCTTCGTCGGCTACAAGCTCAGCGACGAGTACAGCCTTCGCTTCGGGCAGGCCACGAACAACTTCGGCATCGACGCCGCCCAGACGTCCAGCCAGCGCATCCCCTTCGACCGCGCGCTCGCCGCTGAGGGTAACACCCTCCTGGGGCAGCGCGGTCTGTGGTGGCGCGGGTGGTACGACCGCGGAATCTGGGCGATCCGCCAGGCCGACGGAGAGTTCCCCCAGGTCACGATGGGCGTCATGAACGGCCAGTACGCGGACCGCAGTGCGCCGGGCCTCGATAAGACGGTAGAGGCCGATTTCAAGTGGAAACCCTCGTGGGGGTACTTCGGCGCCAGTGGGATGAACGGTGAATACCTGCAGCGGACCGCCTCGGGAGACGCGGTCGACGGCATCATCAACCACCGCAAGGCGGTCGATTTCTACGTGTTCAAGAATCCGACGCCTTTTGGCGGTCAGGCGGAGTGGATCAACGGCACGCTACCCGGCCTGTCGGCAACGACCACCGGCGACCGGCGCTTCTGCGGCTGGTACCTGCAGGGCGTCTACGACAAGGGCGGCAACGGCTTCCCCTACGTGCGTTTCGAAGAGTACGACCAGGACAAGGACGTGCCGGGCATCTACCGCGCATGGCACCTTGGCTACAAGTGGCGGCTCAATAACTGCAACCAGATCACCGCGCAGATCGACCGCGGCCATAACGGCAACGAGGGCTTCAACGGGGCCGCAGGCGGGGCTCCTCTTACCAGCGTTATCGGTCCCGTCGACATGTATGGTCTGCAGTGGCAGATGTCGTTCTGACGAGCCATCCTCAGTTTGCCCACGGAACACAAAGGCCCGTCGAGGGATCTCGGCGGGCCTTGTCATTGTCAGGTCTGCATGGATGGCGCGGCCGTCTACAGCATGCTCTCCACATGCTCTCGCAATCCCTCCACCACCGGTGTGCTCGGGACCTTCAGCCCGTGGACCGCGAGCTTCGCAAGGTCGTAGATGCGGTGGCATAGGAATGGGGCCAGTTTGGGCTCGGCCTCGAGGGCTTCCGCGACCGGCGCTTCCTCCACGCTCAGGTCCACGTCCAGGATGTCGGCGATGATCCAGTAGTATTCAACCGACTGGATGATCTCCGGCCCGGCGGCACAGAAGATCTCATCGAAGGCTCGCTCGTTGCCGAGGGCGCTAAGAATGACGTCGGCGAGGTCGCAGGCGAAGATCGGTTGCTGGAGGAAGTGGCCCCCGCCGATCAGTCGCAGGGGTTCACCGGCCAACAGGCGCGCGATGAGCTGCGGATCGCGCCCGTGGTACGGCAGGCAGCCAAGCTGCGACCCCGGCCCGTAAATGTGGCAGGGGCGCATCACGGTCCACGGCAGCGGGCTGTCGCTGTCAAGCAGGACTTGCTCGCACCGGCGCTTCTTGCCGCCATAGTCATCGGCTGTCGTGTAGGGGCTGTCGACCGGCTGCGGGAAGCGCCGCTTCGCGGGATCGAAAACGAAGTCCGACGAGACGAAAACGAGTTGGCAGGCGAGGCCGGTGAAGACCTCCAGGTCCTGGGCTGCATCCTCCGGCTCGAAGCCGATGCAGTCGACGACCATGTCCCATTCCGCGCCCGCCGCCGCGATCGCTGTAGCGAACGCCTCCCGGTCCTTGCGGTCCGCGACGATCCCGGTGACGCCTTCAGGCAGCGGCCTTTGCCCCCGCGTGGCGGTCCAGACGCGATGGCTTTGCGCGATCGCCTGCCGCGCGAGCGTCCCGCTGAGGAACCCGCTGCCGCCGATGATGAGGATGTCCGCCGAAGTCGCGCGAGCCATGGCTCGTATCTCCTTCCCCCGCCTGGGGCGGGCGTCTCGCCCGCAGCCGTTCGCCTCTTCCCTCCCATACCCGCCTGCGGCGGGTCCACGGGAGGGGGTAGCGCGCCGTATCCGCCGCAGGCGGATCAGGCGGGACAGGGTGGGTCGTTGCCGTTCCCCCCTCTCCTGGCCGCCGTATGCTAGGAGAGGGGCCGGGGGTGAGGCTACTTCCTCAACTCCTCAATCCGCTGCACCATCCCATGCCGCACCTCATCGAGGTCCGCCGAACGCGTGTCAATGCCGTCCAGCCATTCCAACGCCTTCGCGGCCTTCGCCTTCTGGGTTGCGGAGCCCTCGCGGCTCGCCTTGTCGATCAGCAGCCGCAGGACGGTCGCGTACTTCACGTCGTCGATCCCCATGCGGAAGCCCTCAATCGCCAGCGTGCCGACCACCCCATTCGTCGTCGGATACGCCAGGCAGTGATCGCGGTAGGTGTCGTCATCGAAATCGTTCCACTGGGTGCCCGAGGAATCCATGAAGCAGTACGTGTTCGTGCCGTCGTAGTCGAGCCTCCACAGATACAGCCCGTAGTTGCGGCGATAGACCGCCGGGTCTTCGATGGGCGTTTGGGGGTGGCCATAGTTCCAGATCTTGTGCCCGCGGTTGTGCCATTCGACCGCCGGTTCGCCGGCCGGGTCGGCGCAGCGGTTGAAGAGATCGAGGACATCTCCGACGGCTTGCAGTTGCCCCTGGAAACCGGAGACAATCACCTTGCCGCCGGCCTCGTGAACGGCCTGCCATGCCACGCGCTCCGACTTGAGAGTGTCTCCCGTCGCTTCGTCGATCCCGTAGAAGTAGACGCCCGTGAACCCGTACTCGGCAGCGATGCGGATCGTCTTGCGCACGTTTTCCTTGAGAGTCTCGAGAGCCGCCGGATCGGTGGGCGCGCCGATCATGCCGGAATCGCCGAAGTACAGCGGCTTGCCGGCCAGCCCGATCTTCTTGGCGATGGCCAAGTGCTTGCGGAAGAATGGCTCGTCCTTGTAGACGATGTTGGGCGACCAGATGACCGTGGGGGCGATGATGTTGTGATCGTACATCATCTTCAGTTCGGCGCGGAACTGCTCTTCGCTCTTCATGTTGTAGCTGATGCTGCCCGCGCCGGTCGGGTCGAGCTGCCCCCAGTAGTACAGGCTGCCGGTGAAGTCCTGGGTCAGGTCATAGTGCGTGCGCGGGGGCACGAGGGCAAAGGGCAGGACTTCGAGTGTAAGGCTCACGTCGCCCAAAGCCTGCGTCCCTGCAGTCAGCGCAATCTTCCCCTGGTAGCGGCCCGGCCTCGCGCTCGCCGGCACCCTCACGCTGATCCAGACCTGCTTGTTCTGGCCCGCAGGCAGGTCCGTGGGCTGCAGCGCGGCGGCATCTCGGACCGGGAAGTCCGCGAGCTTGTAGGCGAAGCCCCAGGCAGGCTTCGGCGGCGTCGGGTCGTCGATGGGCACGTACCGCGCGCCCTCCGGGAACGCCAGCTTGAGACTGTTGTGCTGCCCTTCGAGGTCCACTTTCAGAAGGCCGTCATCGTTGAGCAAGAGCTCCGCCACCAAGACCTTGTGCGAGCGGTCCTGTGCAACACCGTACGGGGCGCTGCCCGCCTTGTACCAGCATTTCACCCACTTGACATCGACCGCGCTCGCCGGGATCGTGCCGCCGGGGCCTTTGAGGTCCGAGACTCGCGGCATCACCCCGCTGACGGCCTCAGGCCCCCACAACACGAGGCTGCCGGGGCGCGTCTCGCCGGGACAGGCGGCAAGCTGCAGGCCGCCCAGCGCGGCGCCGGGTAGGTCGGGGCTGTACGGCAGCACCATCTGCGAGGTCACCGGGGTCGTGCTGTAGGTCAGCAAGCGCCGCGTCTTCACGCTGCCCCGCTTGAGGCCGTCGATGGCCTCGCTGAGCCGCGCGAGATACGTCGCGGGGCGCTCGATGGCCTTCTGCAGTTCGGCGGAACCGGGTTCGAGCTTCGCAGCATCCGCGACTTCGGCGCGCATCCGGTCGGCGTAGCGCGTAATCAGCGGACGCCAGGAGTCGGCGACGGGGTTTTGGGGCAGGGCTGCGGCTTGCGCCGGCAGGTTGCGGCCGAGGTCCTCGTACCGCGCAAGCTCCTGCCGGGCGACGGCCAGAACTGCGCCTGACAAATCGACCACCTTGATGTCCGAGATCAGCGAGGTCGTGTGCGCCTTCGGCTCATGGTGGAACCAGATCGTGATCGCTCGCGTGTACGCGGGGAACCAGTCGGACACCAGCATCGCGTTCTCAGTCCACTGCGGGCCGGTCTGCGAAGGCTCCTGGTGCGCGTAGGGCTGGCCCTGCTTGCCGTCTTCGCCGAAGAAATCTACGCGCAGATACGGCGGCGCAGTCCCGGAAACCAGGCGCGTCTTCCAGTACACGGCAATCGCATGGCCAGGGACAACCGGGATGTGCGCATTGAGGACCATATTGACGTGATCGGCCTCAATCGAGGTGACGGAGACGCATTTCCCGCCGCCATCGGGCTTGTCCACGATGGTCCAGTCATTGCCGTGGGTCCAACGGTCGAGGTTGCCGCTGAAATCCTCCTTGAACAGGACATCGCCGGGCGCATTCGCCTGCCCTAACTTCGGCAGAAGCGCCTGGACGATCTCGCGGGTCGTAGCGGCTTGCACGAGGTGGGGAGCGGTTGCGGCGAGCAGCGCGATCGCGAGCGTCACTATTATGGACTTGCAGCGCATGGTGGATCTCCTAGCAGAGTGGGTTGCGATGGGAGGGCCTAACCCTCGCATCAATGCCTCGTTCCTGGCCCGGCGCGGTAGGAACCGAAAACAAGATTAACCACGAAGACCCCAAGGCACTAAACGGCCAAGCCGCCCTGCCGGGGTTCACATTGCCGTCTCGTGTCTTCGCGTCTTCGTGGTCAGAACCGTCGCTATCCTCCTGCAATCCCCAGGCTGCTGAACGCGAGCCGAACTCTATGATGCCAGCCCCAACAGCCTCCGCGCATTCCCGTCTGCGATGGCCTCTTTCATCTCCGCCGGGATCGGCAGGTCGGCGAGCCACTTCATCTGCGGCACATGCTGGTGGACGACGCAGTAGTCCGTCCCCCACAAGAGCTTGCGCCAGTGGCGCTCGATGAAACTTAGAGCAAAGTCAGGGTCGCGGGTCATCGCGTTGTTCCCCGAGCCGGCGGATAGATCGCAGTACAAGTTCTCATACTGGTCAAGCAGCCGGTCCAGCGCCCCGCCGGGCTTGATCGGCGTCGTCGGGTAGGTGATCGTGCGGTCGTCGTCGCCGGAGATCGCGGACCAAAACCCCGGCCCATGCCCGCAGAACTTCACGTTCGGAAACTCCTTCAGGCAGGCCTCCAGCCGCGGCAACCCCGGCTCGTCATAGCACCCGAGATCGTCCCCGAAGTCGAGCGGAAGCCCGTATTCGTCGCACTTGGCATAGATGCGCTTGTTGAGCGGATCATCGAACTTCAGGCCGTTCACATGCTCGCCGCAGCCCCGGCACCCGTGCGCCTTCACGAAGTAGTCGATGAAGGCCTCGATGGTCGGGTAGCGCGGATCGACGCAGAAGAAGGCGATGAACCGCTCGGGATAGCGATTGCGCGCCGCGACGACGTCCTCAGTCAATGAGTACCCCCACCCGCCCTCGGGGCTTTCCAGCGGCAAGAGCACGCTGATGTCGATCCCGTGCGTGTTCATGAAGTCGATGAGGGCTTCCGGGGTGAGCGGCGGCCGGTCGGGATAGCTCTCCCGCATGAGGTTGCCGATGTGGCCGTGGAAGTCGATCATGCGCGGTCTCCGTGGCTCAGACGTCCAGCGAAGGCAGGTTCTCCAGAAAGTCAGCGAAGGGCGCAAAGCACTGTGGGCACAGGTCGGCCAACTGCCGGTAGCTGACGCCGCTCAGGATCATCGGAGCGTCAACTGTGTCTCGGTACCGCTTGCCGCAGTTCTCGAACAATTTCTCGACGATGCGCTTGGGCGGAACGTCGTGGTCTTGGTCCTCCACACGCACCGTCCACGTCCGCGTCAGCGCCTTGCCGCCGAGGCGCGCCTGCAGTCCATCCGGCACGGCCAGGAGTAGCGCTTCCAGGTCGTACTTCAGGCAAAACGGTCGCAGGCGTTGGAGCAGGCGCTCATCGCCACCGCGCCCTCGGACCTCAAGTGCCTGCTGGAAGAGCTTCATACAGCCGGCGGCCATCTCAACTGGTGTCTCGTGTGGGAAGCCCTTGTTCCGAGGGTACAGGTCAGGAAGAAGCGCAACAACCGCGTCCGCATCATTGGCGATGATGTCAGCCGCCCTTACCGGGCCCCGCGTCAACAAGGATGTCTTCCGATCTCCCGCCGGGGCCTCCACGAACCTGATGCTGACACCCTCTTCGAGCTTCCGCTCCACGATAGGGGCCAGGAGCGCACCCAACGCTGCTCTGTCCGAGGGACCCTCCACGTAGATGATGGCCTTCACGACAAGGCCTCCAGTTCGTCGGTCCGGTGCATGATCTCGAGTTCCTCGGCGCCGAAGTCTGCGAGGCTGGCGCTCAGCGCGGCTGAACTCGCAGGTTTGACGAACTTAGCCTCGCCTCGGTCCTTTCTGAGCACGGCGATCTCCGATAGATCGAACTGCATCAGGAAGTACGAAGCATGTGTGGCCAGGAGCAACTGCGTTCGCTCACAAGCCTTCTGGAACAGCCCCGCAAGAATCGGCAGCGTTCGGGGGTGGACGCCCTGGTCCGGCTCGTCGATGCAGACCAGCGACGGCGGGTTCGGCTGCACGCAAAGCACGGTCCAGCAGATGAGCCGTAGAATGCCATCAGAGACGTCTGCGAGGCTGAGGTCTGAATCGACGCCGTCTTCCCGCCAGAAGGCGATGACCTCCCCCGGACCACCGCGAGCCTTCACCGACAAGCCCTTGAAGCCGGGGATCGCCGACCGAAGGTGGGTCTGCAATTCGTCGAACACCGGCGGGTGCTCGGTCATCAGGTAGTGCAGGACGGAACTCAGGTTCCCGACGTCCTCATGCAGCACCGGCTCTTGCTCAATCGGCACTGACTTGCGGATTTTCTCGTGGGCGATGCTGAACGAGCTGTAGAAGCGCCAGTCCCGTATGTATTCCCTCAGATTGTGCAGCGTTACCATGGCCGGATTCGTCATGGCGCTGAGAGCGAGTTGATTGGGCCTTCGTAAAGCGACTTCCTGTTCGCTCAGCCCCCCGAACTCGGGATCCCTGACCACGCCCTGACGCTCTGTGATGTCCATAAACAAGTAAGGGGTTGGCCCACCCTCGGGTGGAATAGTCAGGACGCGCTCGGAGGAGACGCGGGTTTTTCCCAGGGGGCCTTGTAGCTCGCCCTGATAGCATACTGGGAACTGGCGGCTGAAGTCGACCTCAATGCTCCACCAGAATCGCTCAGGTCCGGGGTTGTGGAATACCTGCTGACCGATGGACCCCGTTACGATCTCGGGCGGAATGTCCTGGTATAGGCTGTCGCGCAGGAACTTCAGGAACTCGAACAGGCTTGACTTGCCGGAGCCGTTGGCTCCAACGAGGACCTCAAGCGGCCCCAGCCGTGCCAGGAAGTCGCGGAACGGCCGGTAGCCCTGGATTTTGGCAGACAGGAGTCTTGGCTGAGTCGACATGTCACACCCTTTGCGCATCAGGCTGAAACGTGGTCCTCAGCCTGATGTGGCGATGGCGCACTATTCCCCGTGCGATCCGCATTCCCTGCCTTCACGGTGCGCGAGGGTCGTGTGACCAGGACGTTCTCGCGTGCTCCGGGGAGGTGTCCTCGCCGGGCAGGGCGTTTTCATTTAGCGACGAATCAGTTCAATATCTGAACTATATGCCATTATCAATCTCATTCTGGGAGAGAATAACAAAATGCCTGAACTTTCAACTAAGACAGCTATCGTGACCGGATCGACCGCCGGCATTGGCTTCGCCACCGCGCTCGGGCTGGCGGAGAAGGGGGCGCGGGTCGTCGTCAATGGGCGCACCGCTGAGCGCGTCGAGGCAGCCGTGGCGCAGATTGGGCAGCAGGTACCGAAAGCGCAGGTCAGCGGCGTCGCGGCCGATCTGTCCACGGCGGACGGCTGCATGGCGCTGGTCGCTCAGGTGCCTGAAGCCGACATCCTGGTCAACAACCTGGGCATCTTCGAGCCGAAGCCGTTCGAGGAGATTCCCGACACCGACTGGCTGCGCTTCTTCGAGGCCAATGTTATGAGCGGAGTTCGGCTGACCCGGCACTACCTCCCCGGCATGAAACAGCGAAACTGGGGGCGGGTCATCTTCGTCTCCAGCGAATCCGGCGTCCAAATCCCGGCGGAAATGGTCCACTATGGCGTCACGAAGACCGCGCAGATCGCTCTCGCCCGTGGCATTGCCGAGACGTTGAACGGTACCGGCATCACCGTCAACAGCGTCCTGCCGGGGCCGACCGCCTCGGAGGGCGTTGCCACCTTTGTGGACCGGCTGGCGCAGGAACGCGGGGTGAGCTTCAGTGAGATGGAGCGCGAGTTTTTCACCTCCGCCCGCCCCACATCTCTCCTGCAGCGTTTCATCCAACCTGCGGAGGTTGCGAATTTGATCGTGTATCTGTGTACGCCAGGGGCCTCCGCGACCACCGGAGCCGCGCTTCGCGTCGATGGCGGCGTCGTGCGCGCGGCGCTGTAGGGGCGCCTCACTCGAACATCCGCAGGTACTCCCCGTGCGGGGTTACTTCGATCACCAGGTTTGCGGTTCATCATTCATGCCGCTGCAACTTCGCGAATCCATAGGATGCCCGGACGGATCTGCGCTCCGCCGTTGGCCGGCTGCTCGATGCGGATTGCTCGCACCTCGGTCGGCGCGAAGGTGTGGCGCAAGAAGCTGCGCGGCGCTCCGTCATCTACGCACGCCAGCTCCTTGCGCCCGGCGTTGGTGATGCCGATGATGCTGTATCGGCGTGAGGCGTACATCCTTCCGCCATCGAGCGACCAGTAGATCGACACCTCCCGAACGGTTCGAGGCCCGGGCAGGTCGATCTGCAGCCAGTGCGGACTGCCGTTGTCCGCCGAAGCCCATGCCTGCTCGGTCCAGTGCCCGCTGGCGTCGATTTGGCCGTTGATGGTGGTCCCGGGATTGTACCCGTCGAAGCTGGAGTCGCAGGTGGCTTTCGCCCCCAGCTTCGCGAGCGCCGCGTCATCCGCAGGCAGCGGCGGCTCGTCGTAGTAGGTTATCTCCGACCGGGCCATCTCCGTGTCGTCCGCGCACGCGCGGAAAGTGAGCGTCCGCAGCAGGCCGTCGAGCGCCCGCCGGACGCGCACCGTCAGCCGCGAGGCTTCGGCGGGGACCGGCTGTGAAGCGGGGGTGACCTCGGCTTCAGGAGCGGCGCTTGCCTGGAGCGTCAGCGGCTTGTCGCCGGCCTTGCGGTCGATGGTCACGATGTACCGGCGAGCTTCTGCATCCGAAGCCCCCTCTTCAGTCTTCATCGTCGCCGCAGGCTTGATGGTGACGCTGGCCGTCCGCTCGACAATCCACGGCGGCTGGCCCGCAGGCGTCAGCTCGAAAGTCGCCCGCACTGGCACGGTCTGGGGCGCGAGGCCCTCCAGAGTCAGGCGGTCGGTCGCGCCGTTGGTCGTCTCGGTCTCCCGCAGCGGAGGAAGCATCTGCACGCCGTCCGTGCGGGAGACACTCAGCGGTCGAACCTGCGCTCCGCCCTGCGGCGTGCTCTCGGCGACGAGCGTCAGCTTTTCCCCCGCGTATCCCGACCGTGGCCCATCGATGCCCAGTTTCGCCCCGGCGACCAGTTCCGCGACTGCCCCGAGCGCCTGCCGCGCCTGGACGATCTCCCGACGGCTGCTGAGCGCAAACAGGTCGTCATCCGCGCCTTTCACGCTCGCCAGCGCCGCCTCCAGTTTTTGCCGCCAGTCCGGCAACTTCGCCAAAGCGGCCTTTGCGTCCGCCGGAGACGCAAGGGATTGGATCAGCGCGGCGATTTCCGGCGTCTGGCTGTCCTTGCCTCGCACCCGCCCGGCGTCGACGGCGTGCGTGCGCGCCCTCTCGATCAGCCACGGGATGACGGCCTCGCGCGCGCAGATGCGGACGATGTGCAGCTCCCCGTTGCTGTGGGTGAACGGGATCGTCCACGCGGCGCCCTTCCACTGCATCGGCATTGGCGTGAGATTCACGGCGTCGAAGGCGGCGAGGTCCCTCCCGAGGCCTATGAGAGCCTCCGGCTGGATTGTCAGCGTCTGCTCGACGGCGGCTTGCGGGGCGCGCACGGTGAAATACACCGCTCCCTTGCCCCCGAAGCGCTCGACCCGCGCCCCGCTCGCCAGCGGGACCGGCTGCCAGCCGGCCTCGGACAGCTCGTTGATCGCCCGCACATAAGCGTGCGTCACATCCCCGTACTCTTTGTATGCCTCTTGCACGAACCGGCCTGTCGAGGGGAACTCGCCCCATTGCGCGGCGTTCAGGTGGTACTTTTCGGCAATGCTACGCTGGTCGAGGCCGTTGAGGTTCATGAAGTTGAGCAGCACCAGCGGCTTGTGGTACGAGCAGGCGCGGTAAAAGAACAGCGAGTCCTCGCTCTGGAACTCGCTGCTCTCGATGCCCGGCACATCCGACACCAGATACAGCGGGAACGCCTCCAGGTTCACGTGGATGTTGGTGAAGATCGACTTGCCGAGCGAGTGGTAGCGCTTCTGCAGGGCCTGCAGGTATTTGTACATGGCGAACCGCCCTGCCGCGGCGACCTTGAAGCTGCCCGGCTCGTAGGTGAACGGCTGGCTGTTGGCCGGCCACTGATCGCGGCGGCAGTTGAGCACCCCGTAGATCCAGGCCGAGACCGAGTCGATGTACGCTCCGTCCACCTTCGGCATGTCGCGGAACACGCCGTCATAATAGGCGAATTCCCCGGCGGCGACGGAGGGCTTGTCTTGTGTCGAGGGGATGTCGGGGTCGGGGTTGAGGGTGAAGCGCAGCAGGTTCATCGGCACATCGGGGCCGACATCGGCGCTGAGGTTGTCGGTGATGAAGAAGACATACTCGCCCCGGCCGTTCATGGCCGCATTGTCGCGGATGTACTGCAGATCGCGGCGCTTCTCGTCCTCCTCGAAGCCGGGGTTCTTCACCCAGTTGACACCCGGCTGGCCCGCCGGGCCGATGCGCAGATCGTCGAACCACGCCTTGCCGGTGTGATTGCGCAGCAGGCAGTACACCCGCAATTCCGCGACGGGCTTCGTCGGCTCGATGGCGCACTTGCCCTCCTCCCAGTCGTGCGTGCCGGTCGCGAAGGTCGCGGTCTGGCCGAACAGGTACGTTCCGTCGGCGTAGACGACATCGACATAGACCGAGTAGTCTGCTCCCGGCGCGCCGTCGACGCCCTCTGCCCGGCTGAACGCCGACACGGAAATTGGCTTGCCAAACGGCGGATTCAGCGCCACGGTTTGGCTCCCTCCGACCCGGGCCTTCGTGCCGCCCGGGTCCGGGAGCAGCGACCGCGCGCCGGAGTGCTTGACCTCCGTGTCGAGCGTAAAAGCCTGCTGGGGCAGCCAGCCCTTCGGGGTGACCTGCTTCTCCAACTCCTCGAAGCGCGCCATCGCCTCGGCGTAAGTCTTCGGATTCTTGTTCCCCGGCAGGCTGATCGTGTACGAGGAGGACTCGCGATAGGGGAAGGCGCCCATGCCGCGGTCGTGGTCCTGCTCCCATCCGCCCGGCCCGCCCTCATGGTAGAAGAAGTGCTGCGGGTTCGGCAGGTCCGGCGTCTCGGCGGCGAAGAACCAGCCTCCCTGGCGCTTCTCGAAGGGCCGGAACTGCTCGGGGAAGAGCGCGTAATAGCGCTGCAGCGCCGAGCGGAAGTGCCACTGCGGATCGGTGCGATATAGGACGCAGGTGAATGGCGCGCGCATCTGAAGCTCGGGCCGCGCGGCCTGCGTGAACCCGAATCGATAGCGAAGCTCGACCGCATCCCCCGCCTCGCGGAAGTCGAAGATGGCGAGTTTGTCCGGTGGAACGGCCAGGGCGAGGCAGTCGTCGCCCGCTGGCCCGGTTCCCTCTCGCGTGGGGCCGGCGTCTCGCCCGCCGACCCTCAAGCTGACCACCGGGAGCTTTGACAGGAGCTTTCCCGGGAGCAACAGCGGGTCATCCGCCATCGTGCTGACGGGTATTTTCACCCCATGCACGCGGATCACGAGGTCGGCGATGGTGTCTTCGGCGCCGGAAGCCCGCACCTCGCCTTGCAGCACCAGCCGGCCTGGAGCCGCCGACCACGCGCCGGTTACCGTGAAGCCGCTGCCGAGCGGTTTGCCATCGCGCGGGTCGAGGAGCGCGGTCTCCACCGTGACGCCGGGCAACGATTTGCCGTCGAGCGACACGGACTGCAGCGCCGATCCCAAAACATTGCACCCAAGGCCATCGTCAGTGCGAAGGGGGGCCGCAAAGGTCGGCGTGCACAGCAGGCCGAGCAGCGACAGGTACAGGAATGCTTTCATCATGCGGAAGCTCCATTCAAGGGTCGATACACGCGAGGCTCTTAGGAAGAGTAGAGAGCTCTTTCGGGAGCTCTTCCTCAATGTGTGTGGTAGATGCCATGAACTGGTCCTGGCGAGGGCGGTAGCCGCCTGCTCTGGGTAAGCCGTTGCCGTTGCGTCCGCAGACGCCCGGCGCGAAGCGCCCCTCAGCCGGGCGCTTCAGCGCTCGGATAGCGAGGTCCCGGCCCTCTCCGCGTCCGCAGGACGCTTGGCGGCGTAAGCCGCCCGGAGCCGTTGGGCACGCGGGCTGATCGGGCCTTCGGCCGACCGTCCTGCGGACGGGGAGGCTTTTGTGCGGCGAGAATCCCGGACGCTGAAGCATCCGGCTGAGG
>Ga0181520_10005039_pt1 | contig 21443 bp, 13 predicted proteins | sample PEATcosm2014_Bin_29_FD_132451 | JGI IMG/M metagenome (GOLD analysis project Ga0181520, IMG submission 132451) | Peatland microbial communities from MTU Mesocosm Facility, Houghton, MI, USA - PEATcosm2014_Bin02_30_metaG | ecosystem: Environmental > Terrestrial > Soil > Wetlands > Peat | place... | reverse complement strand
TTGGGAGCGCTGCTTGCGCCCGTGGTTTTCCGCGAGGGCGCGGAAAACGGCGCCCGGGGCGGGCGCGCTCCCCGGGCCTGCAAATCGTGTTCCCACTTGGCCTTGTTTTGGTTTGATTCACCTTGATTTACCCGGATTAACCTCGCGAAATCCGAAGTCCGAGTCCCCGAAATCCTTGCAGCATAGCGCAGCGAAGGCGGACAGCCCGAAAACCGGATTGTTTGCGTTGTTGGTTGTCGCATTCACCCGCGACTCTACACCCAGTTCTGTAAAAAGACCACGTAGCCGCTAACAGTATTTAAGAAAAATGGCGGTGACGGTCCCCATGATTCGTGAACCTGCTTCCAGTGCAGAGGGTTGCATTTGCCGTCCCGGAAAAGAAAAAACCGGATCAGTCAGCCAGGGGATGGCCGAAAGATCCGGGGAATTCAGAATGAGCACAACGTAAGATTACGGAGAACTCGTGCCGCGGCTGCACTCAAGCCGTGGCCGAAATTATAAAATTCAAAGATCAAGTTGCGGAACCTGCTGGTTCCCTGCAACGCGTACAATTAATCATAGTCGCTTATCGTTGTCAACTTGGTTTTGAAAGTATAAGCATCTATAATTTTACGTCTGAACGCCCATAAGACCACAAATCCGGTGGGGGGTTTTGCAAAAAATGTTGTGTCCAAAATGGCGTCCGGGCGCGGACCAAAAACGGGAAGGCCGGCGGACGGCGGGGTGGGAGTTTCAAACCTAGAAAAAGGCCATTTGACGGGCCTTTTTGCGGGTTGTGAATAACTTGGGAACAAGAGTTAATATGTTGTCCTCGTAACTTTTGCCCCAATCCAATAAAAACGTTGTCACCGATTGAAGTCAGAGAGCGCGATGTGCAAGACTTGTTTGGATTTTGGCAAAAAGAGGGGCAGTTAAATCGCAATGTATTGACAATCAATTTGTTATTATTTCGCCGGGAAAAGTAAAACTATGACCGACCAAAAACATTTTACGTTTTGGCTTGAATATAGTCGCAAGGCAAGCTTGACTGGCAGGCGAAATCGAACAAAAACGCAGCGGGCGGTGCAGGGTGAATAAACCATAAAAAAAGTCGGGAATTGGTGGTGCAACATGCAAATTTCGGCAGAAAAAATTTGGTCCACGGCGCAGGAGCATCTCCGCGTCAAATTGAGTCGAGACACGTTTAATATGTGGTTTGCGCCCTTGCGCCCGTGTCTCGTGGATGGACAGCAACTGACCATGGAGGCTCCCAACGAGTTTTGCGAGGTCTGGCTCAAGGACAATTACCTGAGCCTGCTGCAGGACGCGGTGGCGGTGGCGGCTGGCTGCCGCTTGCAGGTGAAGTTCCGGGTGCCCAACGCCAGCTTGTCGGCCACCCCGGCCCATGCGGCGGTTGCGCCCAAGCCCAAGGTGGTCGAGCCTGTCCACGAGCGCGCCAACGGCCACGCCGACCTGCTTTTTAATCCCAAGAACACGTTTGAGTCCTTTGTGGTCGGCACGAACAACAATTTCTCCTTTGCCGCCGCCAAGGCCGTGGCCGAAGCGCCGGGCAAATCCTACAATCCGCTGTTTCTTTACGGTGGTGTGGGTCTGGGCAAAACCCATCTGCTGCACGCCATTGGCCAGCATGTGACGGGCAGCAGAAAAGGCGCGCGCGTCTCCTACCTGTCATCGGAAAAGTTCACGAACGAATACATTGACGCCATCCAGAACAACAAACTGGTTGGCTTCCGCAAAAAATACCGCCAGACGGAAGTGCTGTTGATTGACGACATTCAGTTTCTCGCCGGCAAGGAGCGCATTCAGGAGGAGTTTTTCCACACTTTTAACGCCCTGCATGAATCGCACAAACAGATTGTCCTGACGTGTGACCGCCCGGCCAGCGAAATTCAGGGGCTGGAAAACCGCCTGGTTTCGCGGTTTGAATGGGGTCTGGTCACCGATTTGCAGCCGCCGGACATTGAAATGCGCCTGGCCATTCTCAAGAAGAAGGCGCAGATCATGAATGTGGTGCTGCCGGACGACGTGATCAATTTTCTCGCCACGCGCATTCGCACCAACATCCGCCGGCTGGAAGGCGCGCTGATTCGCGTGGCCTCGTACGCGGCATTGACCGGGAAAAAGCTGACCATTGAGGTCGTGGAAAATTTACTGCGCGAAATCCTCCATGAAGAGGGCCGGCAGACCATCAGCATTGAAGTCATCCAGAAACGGGTGGCCGAGCATTTTGACATCCGGCTGGCGGACATGACCAGCAAACGCCGTCCGGAAAACATCGCCTTCCCGCGCCAGATTGCCATGTATTTGTCGCGTCAGTTGACGGAAAGCTCGCTCAACACGATTGGCGAAGCCTACGGCGGGCGCGACCACGGCACGGTGCTGCACGCCTGCCGGCTGGTCAAAGACCGCATGGAAGTGGATTCCAACGTCCGCCAGGTTGTGCATTATCTGGAAAAGCAGTTGATCCGGTAAAATCGAATGCTATTGTGACCCATGAATAGTTTCTTCCGAAATCATTATGGGTATATTTCCGGATGCATATCGGGAATTGGCCTTGCCTTGTTTTCGATCGAGGCTTTCAAAACATCAAAGCAACCACTTTTGTACATTGGTAGCTCCTTCCTGATAGTTTTCGGCAGGACATTATATTCTGCGCTTCGCAAAGATTCTATTTCCAAAGATCAAATCAGCGGAGGGGAGAGGTTCAATAAACCGCCGCAAGTTTGATTATTTCCTGGGAGTACGCGCCAATCATCCGCCAAAATAAATTGTCCATTTCGGAGTTTTTGGTGCATTTTGGCGGCCAGATATGCCGGTCATCGAGGTCAACCATCTAACCAAAGCCTTTCGCACCTACAAAAAGCGTCCGGGCTTTGCGGGCGCGGTCAAAGGGCTGTTCCACCGGCATTACGAGCAAACGCTCGCTGTCAACGACGTCAGCTTCACGATTGAACCCGGTGAACTTGTCGGTTTCCTCGGTCCCAATGGCGCGGGCAAAACCACCACGCTCAAGATGCTGGCCGGCCTGCTGTATCCGACCAGCGGCACCGCCAAGGTGCTCGGGCATACCCCGTGGGAACGGCATGACGATTACCGCCGGCAATTTGCGCTGGTGCTCGGCCAGAAAAACCAGCTTTGGTGGGACCTGCCGGCGCGCGAATCGCTGGAATTGAACGCGAAAATCTACGGCATTCCCGCCGACCGCTTCAATCGCACCGTGGGCGAACTGTCCGAACTGCTGGCGGTGAAGGAGAAACTGGACGTCAACGTCCGCGAACTGTCCCTCGGCGAGCGGATGAAGCTGGAGCTGATTGCGTCGTTGCTGCACCAGCCCAAGGTGCTCCTGCTGGACGAACCGACCATTGGCCTGGATGTGGTTTCGCAGAAGACCGTCCGCGAATTCATCCGCCGCCACAATGCGCAGCAAAAGACCACGATCATCCTGACCAGCCACTACATGGCCGACATCCAGGCGTTGTGCGAGCGCGTCGTCATCATTGACCACGGGAAACTGTTTTTTGACGGCAAATTAAATGAAATCGTGGACCGCTTTGCCGATTTCAAGCTCATCACCATTCAATGTGAAAACGCCGGCCAGTATCCGGCGGAAAACCTGGTACACTACGGTGAGGTGACCGAAAAGACCGCGACGGCCATCACGCTCAAGGTAAAACGGGATCGGGTGATTCCCGCGTGCAAAGCCCTGCTGGACGAATTGCCGGTGACGGACATTGACATTCAGGAAGTGCCGATTGAGGATGTGATCCGGCAGATTTTTGCGCGGTAGTCGCATCTACGCGGACTCATTTACTTAGAAGGAATAATGAGGGGAATGGCCTGCCGTTCAAAACGGCGGTAAACGCGAAAATCAGAATCCAAGGTGAGCAGACGGCAATCGCGTTTGGCCTCGGTCATCGTCACGAGACAGGCATCCACAAAATCCATTGGCGTGTCGGCATATTTTTTCATCAGCGACAGCACGCGATCGAGGTTGGTTTCGAGATCAAATTGGACGGAAACAATTTTACGTTCGGCCAGTTCCAAAACGGCCCAAGGCTTGACACCGGCATCCGTCAACAAATGCATTGCTTCCGTGAGCGCGCCCTCGCAAGTCAAAAGCGGGCCGGACAAATGGGAAAATTGTTCGGCTACCCATTCATGATGCCCGTCGGAGCGGTCCAGCAGCGCAATGAGCGGGCCGGAATCAGTCAGGACCGTTTCCATGAACCGAGACTTTTGAGGCCGAGCGTCTTAAGATGTCGCTTGTGGCTGGAATCTTTTCTGCCGCTGGCATATTTGCCAACCAAATCGCCGGCACGGTCGAGGAGGCTTTCAGACTTTTCCCCGTTGAGTTCCGCGGCCAATGCCTTTCGAACAATTTCAGATTTGGGACGGTTGAGATCGCGCGCCCGGCGGTTCAGCCGGGCGGCCATTTCGTCGGGCAGCTTGAGCGTCAAAGTCTGCATGGATTATTGGTAACACCCATTTGCCGGATTGACAATACCAATTATTTCTTCAGGGAATTCTGCCTGTGCCCGCGCCGGAAGGCGGGTGACCGGTTTATTTTAACCCCAGTAAATGCCGGGACCTGCCCATTTTGTTTCCAGATCGTCACAATTTCGACAGCAGTCCGTAATATATGTTGGCCAATTTGACCGGCGTGCTTTCCAGCACACACCTCCAAGTCGCGATTGAGGCCGGGCAGGTGTTCAGAAATTATTGCCATTGGTCATGATTAATTGACATGTTCCGGCCTTGTAAAAGACTAAATAGCAGCAGTTTACGGCGCGTTATCAAAACAAACTCCAGCTCGTTGGGCCGGATGAATTTCAAGATAACCGGTCGGTCGTGCCTGCCTGCCATCGTTGTGAGCCTGGCGGTTTTCTTCTGGCTGTCCGTTCATTGCGGAAACGCATTGGCGGCTGAACCGGTCGCGGCCAGTTCCGGCGTGACTGGAATGCAGACCAACGTCACCCCCGGCTATAATGTCCAAGCCTATGTGGTCCAAGGCAAGCCGCTTCTGGCCTCCAACCTTCTGGCCTCCTTGTTTTCCAAATACACGGGCACGAACGTCAGCCTGAGGGAGATTGTGCATGCGGCTTCGGACTTGGAAACTGAATACCGCCACGAGGGTTATGTGTTCATGAACATAGTCATTGCCCCCAAACGCATTGCCAATGGCATCGTTACGCTGGACGCGTTTCCGGGCGCCGTGGCTCAAATCGTGGTGGCGGGGCGGCGTTACCTGGTTTCCAGCAACGGTGTGGAACTGGCGACTTCACGGACGAACACGCCGGGTGGGCCGCCCCACCCGGCTGTTGCGGCCAGCGCCCCCACGAACCAAGTTCCGGTCTTCCAACAACTGAGACGGCCCGCCACGCCGGAAGAGATGGCCCGGGCCTATGCCGCGCTGGCGCGGGAAATGGCTGATATATCGGCCCAAGAGCAGGACACGCGCATTCATGTGGTTTCCACCAATGCCGGGCCGCGGTTCACCGTGGAAAATTATCAGATTGATGGCAATAGCATTTTATCGCCGGCCACCATGGCCATGATCTTAACCAACATTGACGGCGCCTATGGCACCAATGTCAGCCTGGATGGGATTCGCGCGGTGGCGTCGGCCTTGCAGTCGGCATATCGCGCCCGCGGATTTGTGACGGTGGATGTGGCGTTGCCGCCGCAAAAACTGACCAACGCCACGGTTAAGATCCAAGTGATCGAAGGCCGGTTGATGGCCATTGACGTGAAAGGGAACTATTACTACAGTTCCGATAACGTGATGCGCGCCCTGCCCAGTCTGCACACGAACATGCTGCTCAACGGTCGGATCTTTGAGGCAGAACTGGACCGCGCCAACGCGAATCAGAACCGCCAAATCTCCCCGGTCATTGAACCCGGTCCCGATCCCGGCACCAGCGAACTCGTGCTGAACGTACAGGACCGGCTGCCGCTCCATGCCAAGGTGGATCTGGACAATCAAAATTCACCCGGCACGCCTGATTTGCGGCTGAACGTGTCCGCGGTTTACGATAATCTCTGGCAGCACGAAAACTCGCTCGGATTTCAATATGGGTTTTCCCCCGAAGAATACAAACTGGGGAAACAGTGGAATTTTTACGACGTGCCGTCAGTCGCCAACTATAGCACATTTTATCGCCTGCCGCTGGGCAACCCGGCGTCCATTGCGGATGTCGTCGCGAGCAGTCCCGGCAGCTTTGGCTACAATGAGGCCACGCGGAAGTTTGACCTGCCGCCGCCCTCCGGTCAGCCGGATTTGACCTTTTTTGCCAGCCGCTCAACCATTGACACGGGTTTGACGTATGGTCCCAATAAGAACATTTTCACCTCCCGAAACACCAATTTTGACGGAAGCATGACAACGAACAGCACCTTAAACCTGACTGCGAATCATCAGGATCTGACGATCAACGATGACTTGGGTTTCCGGTTAAATTTGCCCTTGCGACCGGTTTCGAGTTTTCACTCGGGTTTTTCAGGCGGAATTGACTTTAAAAGCTACGGTATCACCAGTTCCAAAACCAATTTTTACACTTTAAATACCACCATCGTTGACACTATAGATAAACCAATACGCACAAATACAATTACCTCTATTGATATAGCAACGCTGCCAGAAACTGCCAACCAGCTTTATTACCTGCCTTTGACGGTGCGTTACGATGGCGGCTGGCAGGATGCCTTGGGCGCGGCCAGCTTTGGAGTGGGTTTAAGCGCTAATCTTTGGGACTCGGCTTCAAGCCAGCAAACCGCCTATGGCTCCTACATAAGCACCAACCGGGCCACCGGAATTGTGACTACCAACAGCACCTTGGTTACCAGCGTCCATGGCGAAAAGGCGTTCCGGACCATCGCGGGTTCCGGGAAAGCTGCCGAACATTGGGTGGTGCTCAATCCCAGTTTTTCGCACGACTTCCAGATCGTCACCAACTGGGTGACCACCATCCGGGCGGATGGCCAGTGGTCTAGCGCACCATTGATCAGCAACGAACAATTTGGCAGCGGCGGCGTCAACAGCGTGCGCGGTTACCACGAAGGCGAAGTGTTTGGCGATACTGGCTGGCATGTGTCGCTGGAGCAGCAGACCCCAGCGTATCTGGTGGGCATGGTTTATGGCCGGACACCGCTAACCGTCCGGGGCACGATCTACATGGATTTTGCAAATACCTATTTGCTGGATCCCCAGGGCCGCCCCAGCCATACGGCATTATGGGGCACCGGTATTGGCGGTGTGGCCTCCATTGGCTCCCACTGGCAGGCTCGACTTTTGATGTCCATACCGCTGCTGGACAGCCCCACCATCAATGCCTACGAGCCATATTTTAACTTCATGCTCACGGGACAGTTTTGATTTGTTGCAGGAATGTCACAAAAAAGCCCGGCCCGGATGTTAAGCTCATCACGATCTGATTCGCTGCCATGACAAACGTAAATAATTCGGTTCGTGATGCCTCAATTTTGACCCTGTCATTTTTGGCCTGGCAACTGGGAGGCTTGTCGGTCGAAGCCAATCCCACCGGCGGCACCGTCGCCCAAGGATCGGCCACCATCAACAGCTCGGGTTCACAATTGACCATCAATCAGACCTCTTCCGGCGCGCTCATCAACTGGTCCAGTTTTAACATCGGCGTTGGCGAAACCACGACCTTTGTCCAGCCGTCGTCTTCTTCCGTGGCGTGGAATCAAATCAATGGTGGCAATCCATCGCAAATTCTTGGCAATCTCAACGCCAACGGCTATGTGGTGTTGCAGAACCAATCCGGCTTTGTGGTCGGCGGTCAGGCCGCCATCAACACGCATGGGCTGGTAATGACCACTTCCCCCACGCCTGCCCCCAATCTTTCCAGCGGCGGTGCCTGGGCGTTTGATGCCCCGCCACCGGCGGCCCAAATCATCAATTACGGCCAGATCACCACCGCCGGTGGCCCGGTTTTTTTAATTGCCAATAATATTGAGAACAACGGCACCATTTCCGCCCCGGGAGGAAAAATCGGTCTGTATGCGGGTGAACAGGTTTTGGTTTCCGCCAGCCCGAATGGCCGCGGTTTGAGCGCCAAGGTCACGCTGCCGCAAGGCTCGGTGGATAACCAGGGCAATTTGATTGCGGATGCCGGCAGCATTGTGGCCCAGGCGCAAACGGTCAACAACAACGGCCTGGTTCAGGCCAACTCCGTGCAGAACAACAACGGGGTCATTGAACTGGTAGCCAGCGACAACGTCAATTTGGGAGCGAGTTCTGACATCTCCGCGCAAGGCGGCAGCACGGGCATCAGTTCCGGTGGCTCGGTGACCGTCAAATCCGACAATACTTTCTCGGATCAGACCGGCTCCACCATCAACGTTGCGGGCGGCGCGCAGGGCGGCAACGGCGGGCAGGTGGAGATTTCCGCGCCGCAGATGAGTTCCATACAATCAGTCGTTCATGGTCAGGCGGCTGCGGGATTTGAGGGGGGTGTGCTGACCATTGACCCGGCGAACATCTGGCTGGCTTCGGCTACTACCGACCCCACTGCTCTGGCCGGTTATACGGTCATTGATGTCAACTCTTACAGCGGTCTTTCGGCGATCAATGTGCAGGCGGATGATAATATCATCCTCGACACGCTCTGGACTTTGGCCAGCGTGAGCACACCGGCCACGCTAAACCTGACCGCCGCCAGCGGCAACATCACTTTCAACACCGGTTCGGGAATCATCGCCCCGAACACGGGCAACGGCCAAAACTATTGGAACATAAACCTCGCCGCCGGAAATGACATTACTCTGAATGCCGCGACAATCATTCAAGCCAACGCCGGGCGGATAGACTTGAACGCGGTAAACGTAGACGTTTCAGGAAAGCTGCAAGCCGATTCCATCGGCCAGGCCAACGGGGTCATTGACGTCAATGCGAGTGGCAACCTCACCTTGGAAGCAGGTGCCGTCATTGAAGCCCAAGGCGACACCACCAGCGTCGGCGCGAGCCCCGGCGGCTTTGTGACGCTGCAAGCCGGCAATTCGCCTGGCAATATCTATTCCGACACTTCCAGTTCAAAAATCAACGTTTCGGGACAGAACGGCGGACGGGATGGCATCGTCGAGATTTTTGGCTACAACCTGGGCACCGACGGGGATGCCAGCTTGGTTCAATCGCTGATTGACAACGTGTCCGCCGTGCAATTCGCAGCTCAGACCGGAGACGTCCTCTTGGTGAACCCCTATGACATCACGCTTTCACAAAATCCCACCGGCACATCCACTGATGGCAACGGCAATTCAGATGCAAATTTTTACGCAAATAACAACACTTCTGATCTCGCCGCCTACTCGCAGATTGATCTTCATGCGCTGGACAACATTGAACTGAGTTCAAGCTGGACACCACCCGACGCGACGGTTGCCAGCAGCTTAAGTTTAACCGCCGGCAACAGCATCATTTTCGACCAGGGGACCAGCCTGGCGGCGGGCATGAATTGGAATGTGAATCTCACGGCTGGCACTGGATTTGTCCCCACGACCGGACAACCTCAACCAGCTTCCGGCAGCGATGGAGTATATTTGAATGGCGGTTCCTACCTCCAAACGCAAAACGGCGACATCAACGTCTGGGCGGCCAACGAGGTGATCCTTGACAGCGGGGCCATTCGGACCTTTGGCGGTGGCAGCATAAATGTGACGGCCGAATACGGCGACGTAAATGCCGGTGACAGTGAAAAGGGATATCTCTTCGGCAATAACTACGCGTCTTATCCGTATTATTACAGCGTGGACCCCAATCTTGGCGGCATCAGCACCGGGGCGGGCGGCAATGTCACCATCACCGCCGGCGGCAATGTCAACAGCTACCTTCCCAATCAAAACGATTATAATAACAATAATTACGGCACTGTTGCTGGATTTGATTTTGGCGGGTCGGGGGCCTTCGGACCTGAACCGGGGAATGTCACCATTACCGCCGGGGGATCCGTGTTGGGGAATTATGTGGTGGCCAATGGCGCCGGCATCATTAATGCGGGCCAGAACGCGGGTGTGCCAGTCAGCTACGGCAACGAAGATGCAGACTTTGCCCTGAGCCTGGTCAAGGGCAGTTGGAGCGTCAATGCTCAGAACATCTACTTGGACGACGTACTCAATCCCAACGGGGTGTTCAACGACAGCTCCACTATAGCTGGTGGACTGTCTCCAGGCGCCCACGTCTTCAATTATGATCCACAGTCCTCGTTATCGCTGGATGCCGCCAATGCCGTGGAAATCACCGGCGCTGAAGTGCCCTTGGTTCCCGCTTCCGACTATAATAATTTTAAAATTCCGGTGTTGCTGCCTCCCACGCTCCAGATCATCACCGGGGTCGGCGGACTAACGTTGGATGCGGACGTGATTTTATTTCCTTCGGCTTATGGCAACGTCAATATAACCACGCTCGATGGCGGGAATTTCATCAGCCGCCAAAATCCCACGGACCCGTATGATGTCAACACTTACAGCCTGCAGATGTCCGACACCGGCGTCAATTCCCCTCTGTCGTTGGAAAACGGGCTGGCCACCTACCAATGGTCTTCGCAGGTTGGCAATGGTACTGAACTCTCGGAAATTTTTGGCATCAGCGACCACGCCCCCACGCCGCCTGAATTGAACAACCCCAATCCGGTTGAGATTACCGTCAACGGCAACATGGAAAATGTGAACATTTATACCACCAAGGCAACTGACTTAACCGTAAACAGCGTGACGGTGGGTGGCCAGACGATGGGCGGCAATATGTTCAATACGAGTTTGATCGGGGAAAATCTCCATGCCAGTGACAGCACTTCGATCCACGTGGCCGGCAGCATCTCTTATTCTCCCATCTACACCTTTACCAGTCTGACCCAGCCCATCGTCGGCCCCGATTCGAGTGATCCCTCCTGGGATGCCATTTTTTCCCTCCTGGTGGATGATAATCCGAATGATTTCAATTCGGCCGCCAATCCCATTCCTCTGAGCGACGTTGGCAACAACAAACTTTTATCCAGCCTTGCCTCCAGTGATCTGATCTTTGGCAGCAATCCCGGTTTTATCTACAGCCCTGCCACCAAGCAACTGGGCTATACTTATCAGATGAGTTCAGCCGTTGAAAGCGCCTTGACTGGCACGATGACAGTCATCGTGAAGGATTCATTTGGCAATCCGGAAGTGCGGCTGAATCCGACCGACAATCAATACTATTTTGTCACCACCACCGTCAATTTTGTCCCCCCTACGGTGATTACGGCGTTATACAATTTAAGCCATGGCTTGAATGCCGATGGCTCTTACAATCCCAACGGTCTGATTGCAGTGAAAAATTCCACATCCCTTTCCGGCGGCTTTCAGCTCGGCGGGCCGGGCGAGTTCACGATCAGCGCCGGTTCCATGGATCTGGGTTCCAGCGGCGGGATTATTTCCTGGGGCGTCGGCGACGCTGCCAACCAGCCGGGTGGCGTGGATTATTCCTCGCTCGCCGCCTCCCTCGGCAAGGCGGCCGGTCTCGGAGCCTCCATTACCGTGGATGTGGCTGGCAATTTGGGCATGTTTACCTCCGCCATCGCCTCCCTTGCTGGCGGAGACGTGACCGTAAACAGCTCGGGCGGTGAAATTGACCTGGGGCTGCCAAGTATTCCTCTAAGTCCCTTCGCTTCCCAAAATATTTCTTATGGCATCTATACTTCGGAAGGTGGGTCGGTCAACGTAACAGCGAATGGCAACATTAACATAGACACGGCCCGCATCGCCACTTTCAACGGCGGTGATGTAACCGTGGAATCCTATAATGGCGATGTGAATGCCGGCAACGGGATCAATGAGGAGCTGGTGATTCCTGTAATTTATGTGGATCCTAAGGGCCAGATTGGCAATAATACCATTCAGAATCCACGGCCTTACGGAAGTGGCATCATGGCCCTCTCACCGTCCAAATTTTATCAGGTAGCGGGCGGTACCGGACTGCCGGGAGATATCACAGTTACCACTCCGAACGGCAATATTGTCTCCACTTTGGGTGGCATCTCCCAGTTTGCTTTGGGTGGCACTGTTGCCGGCGGCCCGAAGATCACCCTGACTGCCGGTACGGTGGGCATTGCGGCAACCAAAGCCGAAGGCAACATTGATCTGGGCCAGGGGGGTGTTATTGGCGGCACGGTGGATCTGTCGGCACAAGGGAGCATCAGCGGCTTGATTGTGTCACGGCAGAACAGCACGGTAAACGCCGTCCACAACGTTGACGTTACGGTTCTTTCGGGCGGCAGCGCCAATGTTTCCGCCGGCGGGACCCTCTCCGGCACGTTGATTGGCGTCAGCGGCGTCAGTGCCTCCGGTGGTGAAGGTATTTCCGCCACGATGCTTTCGGCCAATGTTTCCGCCAATGGCGGAGCCGCCCAGAATACCTTGGGAGCCGCCACCGCTTCCAGTGCAAGCCAGTCCGCCGCCAATCAATCCAGCAACGATGCCAAGCAGCAGCTCGCCAGCGACAACACCGGGACCGAAGATGACAATAACAATAATAAGAAAAAAAATCAGTTAAGGCAGAAGGTTAAGCGGGTCACCGTCATTTTGCCGGCCAAAACGTAAACGAATTTAAACGTAAACGAATTTAACCACGGATTACACAGATAACACGGATGGGGGGGGAAATCCGCGCAAACTGTGTTCAAGATGCAGGCAGCATCGAGTGCATAATTGCCGGAAAATAAACCAAGGATTACACAGATAACACGGATGGAAGGAAAAAAACCGCGCAACCTGTGTTCAAGACGCAGGCAGCATCCAGTGCATAATTGCCGGAAAATGAACCGCGGATGACGCGGATGACACGGATGCAGAAAAAAGAATCCGTGCAATCCGTGTAATCCGTGGTTAAATAAAGCCGTGAAACACGGGGATATTACCAAGTCAATCATAGGCGCGGCGATGGCAGTGTTGAACGAACTTAAACCGGGGCTGGATGAAAAGCTTTATGAGAACGCCTTGGTCATCGAACTGGTTGCACGCGGACACACGGTTGAACAGCAATGCGAGTTCCCGGTCCACTATCATGGCCAATTCATTGGCAAGCTGGTGCCCGACCTTATTGTGGACGGCAAGGTCATTGCCGATCCGAAGGTGGTGAGCGCGTTCAATGACACGCATATTGCCCAGATGATTGGCTACCTGAACATCACCGGCTTGGAAGTGGCTCTGCTCCTCAACTTCAAGGAATCAACGTTGACCTGGAAACGGGTGGTGCGAGGCAACCAGGATGAAGACCAAGGATGACGAGGATGACCGCGATAAAAAAAACATACAATCCCTGTAATCCAGGGCCGAAATCGGGAAAATAAACCACGGATGGCGTGGATGACACGGATAAGAAAAAATCAGTAATATCAGCGGTTTCTGTAACAGGGGGATAGCAACCACAACCGCCCCAAAACAAGACACAACACAATCCTTTTTTGAGGCATTATGTTGGTACGTTTTAGTGGATTCAGGAGTTAGTGATTCCGGCCGGCCACCGGTTTTACCCCGAAATGAAATCCCCGTTCGTCCTGATAACCATCGGGAATCTGAATTGTCACGGCCTTTTTCAGCCGGGCAACGGACAATTGCGCAACCAACTTGACCGGCACCAACACGGCGCTGGCCGTGTGCAGCCAGGTTTTGTGTTCAACGAAAAATTGTTTGAGCATCATCATGGCAGAACCACAGCAGTACAAATGCCAGTCGTTTAAGCGCCGGCCAACGACGGGAGGACAAAATAAAAGAGCTGGCTGCCAGTCAAGACAGCCAGCCCATAAATCCAGCAATACTCAAACTTAAGGCGTAACGAGCCGGAAGAAACTGGCTCCATTGGTTGGTGAACTGTTCGTGTAGCCAAAACCGCCGCTGCTTGAGAAAATGTTGGTATAAACCGGAATCCAATTGGTAATTGACAAGGCGATATTGGTGGATGAGAGAATCCGGTATTGCGCGGTGGCCGTGCCGCCCGTGCCGCTGAGAATGAATTTGCCACTGGCCAGGATGGCGCTGTTAATCTTTGGCGGCGTTCCCGTGGATACCGAGATATAATGGACCTGGGTATCGGTGTTGCTGCCGCCGGGGCCGGTTACGGTGAGGCTGACCGTATAATTCCCGCTTGTGGCATAGGTGTTGGTTACATTGACATTCGAGGTGTTGGTGATCGAATGCCCATCACCAAAGTTCCAGACCCAGTTGGTAATGATGCCGGTGGAAGCGTCGGTAAAGACCACCTTCAACGGCGCAGAACCGGTGCTTGGCGTCCCCGTAAAACCGGCGACCGGGGGCGGCGTGGAGGATGACCGGGTGAAGGTCATGGACCCGCTGGTGTTCAATTGAAAATACCCCACCTGGTAGCCGGGACCATTGGTCGCGCCGGTATGCGGGTCAAGATACAAGTTCGGACGCAATTCATAAAGGTCAGACTGCACCGCGGTGGTGAACGGAGTCCCCGTCGTTTTTTCAAGATTAACCAAATTCCCATTTACGTCTTGCGGCCCATTGGCCCCCAGATCCCCAACGGTCGTATTGTCCGGGTCTTCCATCCAGACGCTATAATTACGTCCCTGGGCAACGGCGAACGGCTCCTGGACAAAGGTTGCCGTGTTGTCTTGACCTGCGGAAATTTCGCTTGAAATAAAGGAGGCCCCGTCAAATATGCTTTGGATTTGCTGCGTGGTTTCCCGCTGCGGGATGAGATCATTGCGGTAAGGGACGTCGGTGGACGGCACTCCCAAACTCGGACGCGGCAGCGTTGTCCACAGCGTATAAGGCGGATAGCCGGCGGGGCTGCCGGCAGTTTGCACATAACCGCAGACCGCCCAGCTCAAATTGGTCAGGTTGGCATAAGAATCCGGAGACAGTTGCGAGGCGACATATTGGTTGATGTTGGTGGTCGTCCCAATTGGCAGGCCGACATAGTTGATGGCCGGGCCAATATCCACCACTTCTTCATAAGACCCCGGATTGGCGCCAGTTTTACGGAAGCCCAGACACAAGTCAGCATAATTGGAGACAAACGGCAGGGCCTCGGCGGTGGTAATAATGGTTAACAGGCCAAGCACCGCCATATAGGCTTTGTATTTGCTATGGTTCATATAATGCATTCAACAAAGGATTGAGTTTTAAATCTGTCAGTGGTTCAAACGCCATCAGACAGTTCAATCATAGTAACGTTCCAGTTTCGGCCCAGCAAGTTGTTTTGGGAAATTGTTTCGGACATTGAATGATGTTTTGAGGACATCCTATCATGGGCGACATCTTGGGAAAGACAACAACGGGGCTGCGATCTGTGAATTAAGACCGGCTCTTGGTCCACCAATAGATTGCCCCACCCGACCGACCGAAATTTGTCAGCTTTCAGCCGCCTCCCTGCGGTTTTGTAACTTGTTTGTTACTTGTCCGCATCTTTTGTAACATGCTTGTAGCATTCGTAACACAATTGTAGCCTGTTAGCTGCTTTGTAACTCGTTCGTAGCATTCAGCAGCGATTCTTTGCGTGACAACACAGTTTTGTTTTTGCTAACGCTTGAGGTCGTTATGAAAACCGCTTTTACAATTCGATTGACCAGAAAACTTGAACTGGGGAAACTCAGGCATCCACTCCGGTTCTTTGGATTAACCGTCTTTTTTACTGCGGCGCTGGCCGGGTTGATTCAGGCCCTCCCGGTCTGCGCGGCAAGTGAGTCCACCAATGAGTTAACCTTGGAAACCACCCGCCCGCTCGCCGAAAAGGGCGATGCCAAAGCCCAATTCTTTCTGGGCCGGCTTTATGCCAAAGGCGAGGGCGTGCCGCAGGATTACGACAAGGCTGCGGAATACTTCCGCCAGTCGGCTGCGCAGGGTTATGCCAGGGCCCAAAATAATCTCGGCGCGTTCTATACCCAGGGCTTGGGGGTGTCGCCGGATTATTCGGAGGCCGCCAAATGGTTCCGCAAAGCTGCTGATCAAGGCGACCCGCTGGCCCAATACAGCCTGGGCCTGGCTTATACGCTGGGACGCGGCGTGCCCACCAACGTGCTGGAAGCCGTCAAATGGTATCAAAAATCGGCGGAGCAAAACCAGCCTGACGCACTGCTGGCTTTGGGGAGTCTTTATCTGCTGGGTGACCGGGACCACGGGATACCCGTGGATGCAAGAAAAGCCCGCCACTGGCTCGAAAAAGCCGCCGCGCAAGGCTCGGTCAGCGCCTGTAATTCGCTGGGGTTTATTTATGAAGATGGCGGAAACGGCGTGGATAAAAATGAGGATCAGGCGGCGAAGTGGTATCGTCAGGCTGCGGCAGCCGGTGATGCCAAAGGCCAGATGAATCTCGGCCGGTTATATGAGGACGGCATCGGTGTCAAAAAAGATTTGGTCGAAGCTTATAAATGGTTTTATCTGGCCCGCCAAAATGGTGACGGGGTTGCCGGCCATTATTTGCACGATTTGGAAGGCGATGTTCCGCTCGGCAACTTTTTCAAGAATCCGCTGACCTCCGAACAGATCCAAGGAGCCATCCAGCGGGCCAAAGCAGCGCAAACAAACTCGACCAATGCATCATTGAAATAGTGCGCCAAAATACGGCAGCATCTGAATTTGCTTTTTTGGCGCGCGGGCTTCAACCCCCTTCTACGTTCAGTTGCAAGGCCGGGTTGAAGTGGTATCCATATGTGCTCCACAAATCAAGACACCAACCAAAGACTGCTTCCTTGTCCTTTTCTATCAAATGACTAAAGTAGGAATGAAAATTCTGTAATACCACCGGATGTTAAAAAAAAACCATCGGCCGCCGACCGGTTCCAAGGCCAAACCTCCGGCGGCTGGCTCCCTGTCCCGGCTCAAGGCGCCGCCGTTCTGGCAACAGCCAGCGGTTCTGGGTGGCATGTTTGTCCTGCTGGTACTGGCAGCTTATTGGCCGGCCTTGCACGCCGGTTTCATTTGGGATGATGACAAATATGTCACCCACAATCCCTTGCTGACGGATGCCGGCGGCCTTCGTGAAATCTGGTTTTCAGCCCATACCCAGTCACAATATTTCCCGCTGGTTTATACTACTTTCAGGCTGGAACATGCCCTTTGGGGACTTAACCCGTTGGGCTACCACCTGGTGAACGTCCTGCTGCACGGCCTCAACGCGGCGCTGGTCTGGACCATTTTGAAGCGGCTCCTGGTGCCGGGCGCCTGGCTGGCGGCGGCCATTTTTGCGCTGCACCCCGTAAATGTGGAATCCGTGGCCTGGGTGACGGAATTGAAAAATGTCGAGTCGCTTTTCTTTTACGTGCTGGCGCTGCTGGCCTGGCTGAAATTTCTGGATGCGTCCGGCCCGCCGCCGTGGCGATATTATCTGCTGGCGCTGTTTGCCAAAACGACCGCTTGCACCCTGCCGGTGGCGCTGGCGCTGATTCTGTGGCTGCGCGGGCAGCGTTTCACCTGGGCTCGGGCCGGTCAAATTATTCCGTTCGTCATCCTCGGCGTCGGCATGGGTCTGGTTTCGATCTGGTGGGAGGGTAATCTGGGCAGCTACAATGAAGACGCGGGTCCGCCGTTGACGCTGCCGCAGCGGTTGCTGCTGGCGGGACGGGCGCTCTGGTTTTATGCCGGCAAACTGGCCTGGCCGGCGAATCTGACTTTTAGCTACCCGCACTGGGAGCTCAATCCCGCCAGTCCGGCGCAATATCTGCCGCTGCTCGGTGTGGCGCTGGTGGCGGTGGGCGTCTGGGTTTGGCGGCGAAAAATCGGACGGGATGTCATCGCTGGCCTGGTTTTCTTTGCGGCGGCGCTGGCGCCGTTGCTGGGGTTCATCACCGATTATACTTTCCGTTACTCGTATGTGGCCGACCACTACCAATATGTGGCCGGCATCGGCCTGTTTGCAATCGTTGCCGCCGGCTGGAAAAAAGGGTCGCCCAAAACCGGTTTTTCTCCGTCCGTACTGGGGTGGTTTCCGTGCGCGCTGCTGCTGACGCTGGGCTGGCTGACCTGGCAGCAATGCGGCGCCTACCAGAATTCGGAAACCTTGTGGCGGGACACGCTGGCGAAAAATCCCGGCTCATGGATGGCGCATTACAATCTGGCGATGGATCTACAGGATCAAGGACGGCTGGATGAAGCCATCGAACAATTTCACGAGACCCTGGCCCTCAACCCGCAACATGCCAAGGCGGAAAATAATCTGGGTCTGGCGCTGGCCACATCTGGGCGGTTGTCCGAGGCGGTGGCACATTATCAGGCGGCGTTGAAGCTCAAGCCCGACGATGCGGGCGTGCTCAACAATCTCGCGGTGGCCTTTGCCGGCCAGGGCGACCTTGCGCAGGCGGTCACGCAACTGCAACGGGCCGTGCAGTTAAATCCGAAATCATTTGGCCTGTGGATCAATTTGGGCGGTTTGCTCAAGCAGGCCGGCCGGCGGGAGGAAGCGGCGGCCTGTTATCAACGAACCGCCACACTGTTTCCTTCAGAAGTGGAACCGTTGCGCCGCTTGGCGGAACTTTACATGGAAACGGGCCGGCTGGACGAGGCGGTCAAGCAGTATCGGCTGGCGCTCCAACTGGCGCCGCAGCGCGCCAACTTGCTCCTGGCGCTGGGCAATGCCTTTGCCACTGAAACCAATTATGACGAAGCGGTCAGCTCCTATCGGCAAGCACTGCAATCCGAGCCGTCCAATGCCGGCATCCATTATAATTTGGGTCTGATTTTGGCCCGACAGGGCCGAATCGAATCCGCACGCGAGGAATTGACGGAAACGTTGCGGTTGCGACCGGACTTTTCACCGGCGGCGCAGCGGCTCAAGCTCCTGACTTCCGCCCCAGCGGAATAGGCCTTAATTCCCAGCGATTCCGGGCGTGGCAGAAATCTGAAGTTTACGGGTTGGCCGTGGGGTTTGCCTGGGCCAGGGCACGAGCTTGTAGCTGATAATTTTGGAAGTCGGCATCCCCGAGCATCCCCTGCATTAAATCGTCTACCTCTGGCTGGGCCTGCTGCCAGCGCGCCACGTAGGCGGGATCATTGGGGTCCTGGTTGATACCGCCGATTTTATCGAGGAAAGTCTGGCGCAGATCCTTGATCGCCTGAATTTGACGGTCATCCAGATCCATGGCCGCCAGATCCACTGGCTGAAACGCGAGTGGCGGGACGATCGGTACCACATTTGATGCCAAATCCTGCTGCGAGGAGGCGGGACCAGTGGTGGCCACCTGCTGTACTCCCAGCAAATCATTGATTTCCGCGGCCTCTTCATCGGGCAATTTTTGAAGTTCAGCCTTCAGGGCTGCTCCGTTGCTGACGTTGGCCAGTTGGTTTGTCCACGAACTGCCAGCCAGATCCGACAATCCTTTCTCCAATTCATTATACCGGACCCGGAAGGCGGCATCCACGTCCGCCGAAACGATGGCCCGCAGTGTCAGTTCGGGGCAGCCAATGGCCCGGAGGTTTTTGACATAAACACGGTAATCGCCAGCCGCAAGCTGGTTCCAACGGAAGGGCGCCGGCTTCGCACTGACTAAAGCTGGGGGCTGGGCGGCGGCCACTGTGTCTGCTGGCGGCCGGGTTTCAACCACCGCACGCGGCGGCGGCTCGGCCACGCGCTGGCACCCGTTCAACAGCAATAAAATCACGGCCCCGAGCAAACCCAGATTAAATAGAATGGAAATTTTAAGCGCGAACTTCATGGCGGTTATTGTTTAAAGAAACCAAAATTCATTTTTTGTCAAGCCCGCCCGGCAAAATCACGTCCTGATTTCACGGGTTTCGAGCCGCACCCGATTGCCCCAGTTACGGCTCATGCCACCAAAGGGAAAACCGGCGTGAACCAAAGTTCACGCCGGCATGAATCAACTAATTATACTGATACATTGATCAATAAACCGGAGGATTGAGCGGGCCGCTGCGGGTCACGTGCATGTTGGCCAGCGGAATCTCGTAGTTGTCGGTGTAAGCGCTGATGCCCGTGGTCTTGTTGCCAAGAGCGTTCCAGAACGGGATAGCCTGAGCAGAGGCGGTTGCCGAGTGCAGGATGTATTCATTGCCCCAGAACGCATAGGTGCCGTCTTCAACCGCGGCGGTGGAGTAAGCCACGCCGTTGTAGGTCAAACGAGTGCAGGCAGGGGTCGGAGGGGTGGAGCCGCCAGCGAGGCCTTCAGCGGTGGCGTCATCGGCCAGACCGAGGTAGGCAACGGCAACGAATCCATAGACGTTATAGCCCTTGATACCAGTTTGGATGGGATCGAGAGCCGAGCTCGTGTCATTCAAGGACTGGGCCAGCGTGCCGCCGCTGCTTTGGCCTTCATCCGTGTAACCAGCGGGGCTCATTTGGCCGCCCGAGAGTTGGATTTGATTGACGTTCTTGGCGATGCCGTAGCCCGTGTCACCAAGGGTGTTTACGCGCGTGCCCGAATTGTCATCACGACCAGCGAGATAGACATAGTTCGTGTCACCAGTGTTGCCGGTGAACAGCGAAATATAGTCACCGCCGCCAGCGAGGACTTTGAAGTTGTTATCGGTGATGTTCGCGATGTTACCCGCGTCCGGAAGCGTGGTGGTGTTTTTGACAAACACGAAGGGAACAACCACGATCGGTCCCTTTTGGGTGGCCGAGGAGGCGGAGTTCTTGGAATACGCCAGCGCGTTGTCGGCCAGGGCCAGGTCAACCGTGTTGGTGATCAACTGCGTGCCGGTCGGGCCGGCGGTGCTGTTGCCGCCTTCGATCGTGCTGTCAGTCAGGAAGGATTCGTTGACCGCACCGGAAACGTCCACAACGCCGGCTTCGGAACCGGACCAATGGCACTTCACGATGGTGGGTGTGGTGACGCCGGCGGAGGTGACGGTGTTGGAGAATACCATGTAGCTGCCGTTCGTCGGATTGGAGCTGCCATAGCTGGCAGACACCACGCCGGCGGCGTTGTCGAAGCCGACACCCGAGACCAGGGCATTATAAACGGCTCCGCGGGCGGCGGTGGAGCCGGTGATATAGACATACTGCTGGGCGCTGACGAGGCTTACCGAAGCCAGGCCGATGGCCGCAGCCAGAATGGTTGAATTGATTTTCATACTTTTGTTTTGTTGTGTTTTGTTGTGTTTTGTTGTTTACAGAGAAGATAAATTACGCCTGTTTGCGGCTGAATTTATTGCGGAGGGAAACGATCAGGAGGCCGGCCGCCGCGAACAAACCATAGGTGGCGGGTTCGGGCACCGCGACGGTTCCGTAGGTCAGCTCACCACCGGTGGTGAGATTGAAGTTCAGGAGCGCCGTCGGATCAGAACCATTGCCAACAACGGTGTAAAGCGTGTCCGCAGTGCCCACAGTCGCATTCACATTATCACCGGAATCGGCGTAAACTCCGCCGTTGGCTCCGCCGTTGGGATTAACCGTTTCAGTGTACCAGTCAAGTCCATTACCAGACGTGATGTTCACAGTTCCCAGTTTGATCGAAGCGATATCGTTTCCGAGGTCGCCA
>Ga0181520_10005037_pt1 | contig 21452 bp, 24 predicted proteins | sample PEATcosm2014_Bin_29_FD_132451 | JGI IMG/M metagenome (GOLD analysis project Ga0181520, IMG submission 132451) | Peatland microbial communities from MTU Mesocosm Facility, Houghton, MI, USA - PEATcosm2014_Bin02_30_metaG | ecosystem: Environmental > Terrestrial > Soil > Wetlands > Peat | place... | reverse complement strand
TTGATCGCGATCGCCGGCGCCATCCCGTCGATCTCATCCACGTCCGGCTTTTCAATCCGCTCCAGAAACTGCCGCGCATACGCCGAAAGCGACTCCACATACCGCCGCTGCCCCTCGGCATAGATGGTGTCGAAGGCCAGCGAGCTCTTGCCCGAGCCCGACACGCCGCTGATCACCGTCAGCTTGCCGTGGGGAATCTCGCATGAGAGATTTTTCAGGTTGTGTGTCCGCGCGCCGCGGATGATGATGGAATCGTTCAAAGGGAAGGCACCGATACGGCAGACTCAGAGTTGCTGTCTCTGCCCAAAAGAATCTTCCGGCGGCGCCACAGTGCTCTCCACGAGCCCTGGGACGCAACCGTGCATTTTTATTATAAATTGCGCGGCAAACTTCCCCGGGCGAGGCAAATGAGTATCCAAACCACCGCAACTTCATAGAGCTGCAGCGCTGGATCGGTCTTGTGCAGTTAAATTAAGCCGCCAGGGCGCTTCTACCTGGGTATTCGATTGCTTCGCTCTCCACCTCGCGGTCAAGAACATTGGCGAGCGCCAGAAGGATCGGCGACGCGCACACCGTGCACTGCTCCGCGCAGTTGCCGATGCAGTTGCAGTCTGGGCACAGGTAAGCGGTCGACAAGGGGATATGCTGCATGGCGGTGAATTTCATCGTTTCACCCCGAACAGATTGATCGTCTTCAAGAGCGCGCACGGTCGAAATATCATCGACCTTCGCCCGCTCCTGCACTTCAAATACGATGCCCGGCAATTGATCAAAGTTGCATTCACAATCAATGGTGGATTTGGCTTCCCGCTGATCTCCGCCTCTATCCGGTGCTCTTGCAAGGTGATGCGAGCAGCATCAAGCTTTGTCGCGCCGCCGGTGCCGCTCTGCCGCCCGAAGCCCATTACGATCCAGCCTGCTTCACTTCAGCTCATCATCCACAGCTGTCGATTGGCCAGCGCAGGAACCATCGCGAGAATCGACTCCCTGCTCCATTCCTGGCGATCAAACACCCCGGCCAGTCCCATCAGAACTTCCGATGCGCACGCCGGGCATCGCATTGCGCTGTTGCCTACAGCGTCGCAGTCCTGGCAAAGGTAAGCCGAGTTGAGCGGGATATGGTTCATTACATCCAAAGTCATTTAATTTGCCCTATTTTCTGGCACATGCCAGTTCCATCTCTCCCCTCGTCCAGGATTGAGAGCCCCGCAGTGCCGGTTAACGCATTTCTCCTTCTGCTGTGCACCGAAGCCGATACGTTGGAGCGGCGATTTCTTGAAAAAATCGCCACCCCGAACGAAGATTAAGTCGGCTATCTCCGAAGGAGAAATGCCTTAAATTGTAAATATGTTGTGTTCCTTGTCGTACTTTTGTTCCGTCTTTGCGCCTTGTTTCGCGAGTTTTTCGGCTACGCGTTCAACCTTCTTGTCCGCCGATTCCTCCCCGGCCGTCTCGTCTTCCAACTTGGCGGCTTCCGGGTTCTCAAACTGTTCAGCCATGGTTGATCTCCTTGTCTAACTTTGAACCTTCTTGCACGTGCATTCTGGTCACTTTTGCTCGCGCGCTCGATCCGTACCCGGTTCTCTCCCGCCATCCTGGGCGTCGAACACTCAGCCGTTCCGGTCAGGCTGCACCCGCTAAACTGTCTTTTGAGGGATTCTGTGCTCCGTTTCGCCCTTTTCGTTCTGTTTGGTGCTGTTATTTCCGGCCAGGCCCCGTCCTTCGCCCAAAGCTCCTCATCGAACCCAGTCTCCGCGCCTCAATCGGACAATTCGCCGATACATCCGGCCAATGCGGTCGCCTCAGCTCCACAATCTATCCCAGCTGCAGTCGCCGCCGCTGAATCCGCCATCGCCGTATCCGACTGGAAGACCGCCGAAGCGAAGCTGGATCCATACCTCGCCGCCCACCCCGCCGATGCGCGTGCTCTTTTCGACGCAGGCTACGTCGCCGACGCGCAGGATCGTTTCGATGATGCCGCTGCTCTCTACCGTCGCGCCATCGGCGCCGACCCCAACTCCTTCGAGGCTCACATCTCTCTTGGACTGCTTCTTGCTCGCCAGAGCAAGCTCTCCGATGCCCGTCCCGAACTCGTGATTGCCACCGGTCTCGATTCCGGCTCGGCCGATCCCGCCCTCAAGGCCCGCGCATGGCGCGCTTTGGCCCGCATCGATCGCGATGCCGATCCCACCGCGGCCTCCAACGACCTGCTCGAAGCTCTCAAGCTCACGCCTGAAACGCCTTCGGACACGCTCCTCGCCGCGGAGCTTGCTGAAAAGACCGGACAGCTCGACGCTGCCGCGGCGGCCTATCGCCGCGCGCTCGACAAGGATCCCGACTCCGTTCCAGCCACCGCCGGCCTGGCACATTTGCTGATCCTGCGCAAAGACTTTCCAGGCGCCGAGACCCTCCTTCGCGCCGCGCTCGCCAAGAAGCCCGATGATCCCACCCTCACCGCGCAACTTGCCACCGTGCTTGCCGACCAGGACAAGGCCGAGGCCCTTCCGCTTCTCGAAAAGTTACACGCAGTCCATCCCGATGATTCCGCCATCTCGCAAATGTTGGCCGCAGTCCTCGCCGAGGCGGCCGACTACGCCGGCTCGGACCGGCTCCTGCTCCATCTCCTCGCCGCGTCCCCCAACGATCCCGATCTGCTCGTCGCCCATGCACAGAACCTCGTTCATCAAGGCCAACTCGAACAGGCCTATACGGCCTTCGACAAGGCCACCCAAATCGACTCGGCCAATGTCGACGGCTGGAGCGGCCTGGCCTTTACCGCCTCGAAAACCCATCATCCTGACGTCACCCTGCACGCCTTGACCATGCGTTCCCGCTACCTGCCTGAGAACGCCTCAACCCTTTTCCTTTGGGCTACCGCCTACGACACTCTGCACCAGAAGGTTCAGGCCGCTGCCTACTACCACCGTTTTCTTTTGGCCTCCGCCGGCAAGCTCCCTGACCAGGAGTGGCAGGCCCGCCAGCGGCTTCAGATCCTCGAAAAATAGCTCCAACCGCGCTTCTGGCCCTTCCTGGGCGCTCTTCCATTCCCGGAATTCAAACACTCATGTTGGCGTCCAGGTGTTTCGCCGTATCAAAATCCCGCATCATAACTCTTGCGGTTCGTTGCGGAATGTGCGTACTATAGGGGGAACTTGGGGGCAGAACCGCGTCATAGGAGTTCCCCTATGCGGACTGTGTTTCCAATCGCCGCGTTCCTCGCACTCAGCTTGAACGTCAGCTCCCTATGCGCTGCGTCTCCCGAAAATTCACCGCCCGATCAGCAAACGCTTGAGACGCTCGAGGCACGAGCCGAGCAGGCCCAGCCGCGCGAGCAGTGCTTCCTCTACGCCCAGCTCGTGCAGCAGATGACGGAGATGAGCATCAGCCAGTACCAGGCCGGCAACGTGTCCAGGGCCACCGGCCTGCTCCAGCAGATCCAGCGGATCGCCAAGAAAATCCACCTCAAAGTATCCGATAACGACAAGCGCCTCAAGAACGCCGAGCTCATGCTCAGCCACACCGCGTTCCGCCTCGGCGAAATGCTTCAAGCCAGCAGCGTCGACGATCGTCCTCTCGTCGAGGAAACTCTCGCTCAGGTCACCGACGCGAAGAATGCGGCTTTATTGCAGGTCTTCCGCAGCAAATAGTTCGCCGCAGCCGCCGCGCATCTGCCCATCCTCCAGCGTTTTCCTATATCTGTGCCTCTCACGCGCATGGGCCATGGCAGGGATCCCGCTTCCCGATGTTGCGATCCACGTTCCATGCTTCACGATCCACGGTCGATGGCCCTATCCTTGAATTGACTCGCCGGAGCCTTGCCGCCATGCGCACCCTCACTGCCGTTCTCTTCTCGCTGCTCTTCGTAGTCCCCCTCGCCGCACAAAAAGAAAAGCCCGAGCCGCTCACTGAGGCCGAGCAGGACCAGATCGCTGACCAGGGTGACAATCCTGTCGCCCGCGTCGAACTTTACGTCAAGTTCATCGACGATCGCTCTGACACAATCAAAGGGCTCACCGTCCGCGCGCACACAGCCGCGCGCACCGAGCGCCTCAGCGGGGAACTCTTGAACTTCGCTGCCCTTATCGACGAGCTTGACGACAACCTCGACCTCTACTCCGGGCGCAAAGCCGACCTCCGGAGATCGCTCAAGAAGCTCAACGAAGGAATTGCGAACTGGCAAGCGGTTCTGCACGCCCTGCCCAGCGAGCCCGGCTTCGAGCTACCGCTCAAAGAAGCCCTCGACAGCATCGGCGATCTCTCCGATTCGGCAAAGCAAATCACCGCCGACCAGGAAGCCTACTTCAAAGCCCATCCCGATGAGAAGGGCCAGGACCGCTACGAGCCGAAGTAAAGCCGGCAGTCATCGCTCGCTGCTATTCTGCTTTTCGTGGCCCCCGACGTCGTCCCCATCTTTCAGCACCAGTTCCGCGCCCTCCGCCCACGCGCGCCCATGCCGCCCATTCATGTTCGCTTCCGGCGATTCACCTCGCTCAACACCACCATTCGCCTCCGTCAGGGCGAAATCTTCGCCAGCCTTTCCGATCTTCTCGAAGGCGCGCCCGACTCCGTCCTCCACGCCATCGCCCACATCCTTCTCGCCAAGCTCTACCGCAAGCCTATCGACCGCGCACACAACCTGCGCTACAAGCGCTTCGCTTCATCGGCCGCCGTCACGCGCCAAACCGAGCTGGTTCGCACGGCTCGCGGGAGCAAGCGCTACTTTGGCCCCGAAGGCCGCTACTTTAATCTGGATGAAGTCTTCGACGCGCTCAATGCGCGATTCTTCGGTGGCCTGCTCGGCCGGCCCGAACTCACCTGGAGCGAGCACCACGCCAAGCGCTCTCTCGGCCACTACGACGCCGCACACAACACCATCGTCGTCAGCCGCGTCTTCGACCGTCCCTCCAGCCCTCGCTACGCAATCGAGTACCTGCTGTATCACGAGATGCTCCACCTCAAGCATCCCGTCAAAGCCCGCGGCCTGCGCCGCTGCGTCCACCCTCCGGAATTCAAGGCTGACGAATCCCGCTTCCCGCAACTGGCCGAAGCCCTCGCCTTCATCAAGCGGCTGTAGCAGTGCCCACTCAAACACTCACAGTCGTTTGTAGTTCACTGTCCACTGGTCTTCAGTGCTCCAGTGAGACTGCTTACCTTCTCCACATCGTGGCTTTTGCACCAGGCTTCCAGCCCCGTCGCCAGCCGCTCGGTCGCGCGCGGATCGGCATAACTCGCCGTGCCCACCTGCACCGCCGTCGCCCCGGCCAGCATAAACTCCACTGCATCCTCCGGCGTTACAATTCCGCCCATCCCCAAAATCGGAATCTCGACGGCCCGCGCCACGCCGTACACCATGCGCAGCGCAATCGGCTTGATCGCCGGCCCTGACAGCCCTCCCGAGACATTGCTGAGCCGCGGTCGCCGCGTCTCGGCATCGATTGACATGGCCAGAAACGTATTGACCAGGCTCACTGCGTCCGCTCCCGCTTCCGCCGCCACGCGCGCCATGTGTCCAATGGACGTCACATTCGGCGAGAGCTTCACGATCAGTGGATGAATGGCGACTCTCTTCGTCCGCTCGACCAGCTCTTCCAGCGAATACGGATCGGTTCCGAATGCCATCCCACCCGCCTGTACGTTGGGGCACGATGCATTCACTTCGTATGCCGAAATCCCTTCCGCGTCGTTCAACCTGTCGATCACCGCGACGTACTCGTTCGTCGTGTGCCCGAAGACATTCACAATCACCTTGCACTTCGGGTGGCGGCTCATCGGCGGCAGTTTCCGCTCCACAAAATCTTCCACGCCCACATTCTGCAAGCCGATCGCGTTCAGCATTCCCGCCGCCGTCTGCACAATGCGTGGCGCCGCGTGGCCCGCCAAGGGCTCCAGCGAGATCCCCTTGGTCACGATCGCGCCCAGCTTCTCCAGCGAGACGATCTCTTCAAACTCGATCCCATAGCCAAAAGTGCCGCTGGCGGCGATGACCGGATTCGTCAACTCCAATCCGGCAAACGAGACTCTCATGTCCGGTTTCACGGGTTTGCTTTCTTCCCTTCCCGCTGCAATGCGAAGCTTCGCGCTCCGCGCGGCCCCAGTGCGGGCCTTGAACGGCTCTTCGATTCATCATAATTGGCGAGCGCTGCCCGGCCACGCACTGCGCGGCGAGTCAGCTCAGGTGAGCCTCGAAAGCGCGCGACGGGTAGGTCGGGGATTCATACGCCAATGCCGTAATGTGCGCCGAATCAACCCCGACACAACTCGAACGCCGGAGTCGTGACCATCCGGCGACCGCTATTTGATAAACGGTTTCCACGACGACGAAATCCTGGTCGTTAATGCCCTGCCATCGACTTCGGAATCGATCAGCGTGGCCGCAAGATCCCAAACCCGTGGGTCATTCTCAATTTCATGGTGTGGCCTGTTAAGCGTTCGGGCATACCAGGGATAGTTTGAACAATCAATCCACTGGCCCTTATAGGTCATATGGAGATTTCCGATGATCGTCGTATGAGCCGGGTCCGTTGCGACGATCTCTGTGCGCCCCTGAACCGGCCCCCGCGACTGATAGAAGTTAATGGCATTCGCCACGTTCGCCGGGATCCGGGAATCGTCATGACCCGGTTTTGCGATGCTGTCCATCTGGATCGTGAGCTCAACCGGAATACCCAGCTTTCCAAGCTCTCGAGCAAATACCACGGTTTCGCCAGCACCCCAGCTATGTCCGAAGATGATGATTCTCGCCTGCTCTCTTTCGGTCGACGATGGATTCGCGTTTCCGCCGCCATCGAGGAGACGCAGGACTTCATGAAGGGCCTTTTTGCCGTCATGATTTGCAAACACCTCAGCGTGCACGCCGGGGCGATAACGGTCTCGAAGATATTCGGCAAACTGTACTTCAGGATGCCCCTGGTCATCGGCCCGGGCATATCCGCCGACAAATCCAATGACAATGACCCTTCGAGTATTGGCGCGATTCCCGACCGAGCCGCTGCTGCTCAATGTCGAGTTCAATGCAGACGGCTCCTCTACACTCCGCAGCGCGATAGGAAACACTTCCAGCGTCGCTACGTCGCTTGCGCCTGCCACCACCGTAGACCGGGCGGTCTGCGCCACGGCGCAAACGGAAACTGCGGCGACCAGCACAAGCAGCGGATATGCGATCCGCCCTTGCAGGACAGCGAAACACCAACGCCGGGTGATGGTCTGAGTGGGAGGCTCTTTGCTGCACAATTCGAATTTATCTGACCGTGCCAATACTGCGGCCATGGTCAGCTTTTACAGCGTTTCATCCAGCAATGATGGTCAATTCTGAACACTTCGCGCGGCAACGCACGAGTCGGACCCCACGGACTTCAACAGTAACCTGCAAAACTCAACCGCATCCCAAACGATCAAAAGCCCCTCAGCTCGCGCCGAAGGGCCTTTGTCTTTCACTGACCACCGTTCACCGATCCCTGACCACTGTTTCTAGGCCGTCACCGGTTCGCTCGCGTCCACCTTCACCGGCGTCAGCCAGCCAAAGCGGTCAGGCTTCAACCCGTTGGCGATCCCGAAGAACTCGTCCGCGATCTTCTTCGTGATCTCGCCCGGCTTCCCGTCGCCAATCACGATGCGGTCGATCGACCGAATCCCCTGCACCTCCGCGGCCGTCCCGGTAAAGAACACCTCGTCCGCAATGTACAACAGCTCCCGCGGAATCGCCTGCTCGGTCACCGTGAAGCCCAGGTGTCGCGCAATCGTCAGCACGCTGTCGCGCGTAATCCCCGACAGCGCCGAATTCCCCAGCGGCGGCGTAAACAGCACGCCGTTGCGCACCACAAAAACATTCTCGCCCGATCCCTCGCTGACCAGCCCGTTCACGTCCAGCGCGATGCCTTCCTGATAGCCGTTCGCTTCGGCCTCCATCTTGATCAGCTGCGAGTTCATGTAATTCGCGCCCGCCTTGGCCAGTGCCGGCATCGTGTTCGGCGCCAGCCGGTTCCAGCTTGAGATGCACACATCCGCGCCGCCGTGCCCGGCGAGATACTTGCCCCACGGAAAATTCGCAATGTACACGTCCACCGGCGACCCCTTCGGGTTCACGCCAATCTCTCCGTACCCGCGCAGCGCGATCGGCCGGATGTAGCACGGCGCCACGCCATTCGCCTCAATCGTATCCACCACGCCCGCGCAAAGCTCCTCCAGAGTGAACGGAATCTCCATCCGGTAGATCTTCGCCGAATCCAGCAGCCTCTGCATGTGCTCCGGCAGCCGAAAAACCGCCGACCCCTGCGGCTGCCCATAGCAGCGCACTCCCTCAAACACGCTCGACCCGTAGTGAACCACGTGGCTCAACACGTGAATATTGGCTTGCTCCCACGGAATCAGGTTGCCGTTGCGCCAGATCTTCTCAGTGGTTTGTATTGGCATGGGGATTCATGTGCTCCTTGATTTCAAAAACTTGCGCACTTCTCACAAGGTTGTCATGATTTGCCCTGTGAAAGCAAGCGCCCCGTGGTTATTTCGTCACCGCTCATCCCTGCTTCCTTTCCGGGGCTTGCTTTGCGCGATCCATGGCTCCCATTGTCGCTTTCTGGTGTCGCATCGCATCGTTGGCACGATAGAATCCCAGCAATCGGGGCCGCGCAACATGAAATGAGTCGCGCCACGCGCCTCGGGAGGTCAGCCAGATGGGCGAGCTTTTCAAAGTTGCCTGGGACTTATTTACGATTCGTCATTACCAGCGCCAGGGAATGAAATTATCTGCGGGCGATTATGTTGTCGCCATCGGAGCCGTCATTTTCCTCTACGGGACAGCGGTGCCCGCCGCCGTTCTCTACCAGAACCATCCGCAGTACAAATGGGTTCTCATCGTGACCCTCGTGTTCGACGGAATCCTGTTCATCGCGCTGTTCGTTTGGGAAGTGAAATGGTGGATCAAGCACCGCGCCGCCGCCCGCGCGGCGCAACTCTCGGCGCCAACCAACCAGCCCGGGCAATAATCGCCCCCAGAAAGCGTGTTGAAGATGTTCTCGCTTGGACTCGTCCTGTTGGTGCTCTGCATGGCTCTCGCCGGCTTCAACAAAGCGCGACGCTCCGGCACATGGAGATGGTCGAAGTTCGCCCTGACGCTCAGCTTCCTGGCGGTCGTAATCGTCATCGTCACCGTTCCCATCTTTCTCATGAACCAGAACAGCCCTTATTTCCTGCCGGTCTACCTGGGGCTGTGGGGCTTGTCGCTGGCCCTCATCATCGCTTTCGCTTTCTGGGCACGCACCTGGAAACTCACCGGCGCCCGTGCTTCCGTCGAAACCGATCGCAACCAGCCGCCGCGCTAGGCTTGGTTACATCATTCGAGCTTTGAAGGGGCAAGGCTGGCAGGTCGGGGATTCATCCCCGACTGCCGAATCAGTCAAATAGCATCGGGGCTTTAGCCCCTGTCGGCGCGCGGCCCTTGCGCTTCGAGCGCCTCACTCCGCTCCGCATCCCAGCCGAAAACCGATCAAAACAGGACAGTTTCCCATTTCCTGCCCCTGGTATGATGCCCTCACTTAACCCCGGCATCAGCATTGCCTGGAGAAACGAGAAGCGCCCCCCGGCGCCTTCCCAGTGAAAGCCAACGCTGACGGAAAACGAACTCCCACTCGCAAACCAATCCTCATCGGAAGACGAATTAAGGAGAGATCATGTCGAAAGTTAGCTCCCTCGCACTCGCAGTTCTCGCAACTGTCCTGTTTTGCTCCGCGCGCGTAGCGCCAGCCCAAATCTCCATCAGCTTCGGAGTGGAGCCTGTCTGCCCCTATGGCTACTTCGACTACGCTCCCTATAACTGCGCGCCCTACGGCTACTACGGGCCCGATTGGTTTCAGAATGGAATCTTTATCGGCGCCGGCCACTGGTTTCGCGGGCCGGGCCACTTCTACGGCCATGTCGATAACCGCTTCGACCCCCGGCACGGCTACCGCGGGCCGTTCCCGCAGCGCGGCGAAGAGCCCTTCAATCACTTCCACGGCAACGAAGCGCGCGATGGGCGAGGCCACACAGGCCCGGGCGATCATGACGCGCACAATGAGCACGCCCTACCCGGATATCGTGGCGGCGACCACGGCGGCGATCACCGCTAGACCGCAACTCGGCTGAACCGAAGGACAACAGGTGCCCCACCCTCGCCACGCTCTTGTTTTTTGTGGCCAGGGTGGGACTCGCTGTTCTCTGTCCACTGATGCCAGGCTTGCCTTGCCCCGGGGTGATCGCGGAGGGGCCGTTTGGGGTCGGAAGAGGGCCGTTTTGCCGACAAAAATCAACAAAAATCGCAAAAAAACGAGGCGGTTTTTTGAGAGTTTTTGTTGATGATAAAGGAGTTACTGTCGTTTTTTCGATTTCAAAGTGTATAAAATCACTCGTATTGGCAGGGACCAAGGGAACAAGGGACCAAGAGACCGAGGGAACAAGGGACCGAAGGAACAAGGGACCAAGGGACCGAGGGAACAAGGGAGCGGGAAGGCGGCGGAACGGGCCGTGGACGGTTCGGTGAACGGTGGGCGAGGGACGGCGCGCGGTGGACAGTGGGCCGTGGACGGTGGGCGGCGGACAGAGAAGCAGGGACCCTTCGACTTCGCTCAGGGCAGGCTTCGGGACCAAGCGCACGGGGGCCCGAGGTGGAGATTCTGGTTTGTTTCTTGATCATGGAACCATTGTGCGCCGGAAGGGCGTAATTATCGGCAAACTTGGTGAGGAAGGGACTAAGGGACGTAGGGACCATGGAATGAGTGACTTAGGGCGAGAATAGCTGGGTTGTTTGGGCGGCGGGGGGCTTGACAGGCAGAAGATAGGGATCAGTGGTCAGGGGTGAGGAATCTGCGCGGTTAGCGAGCTAGGTGGCCCTCCTCTTAATCTTTCCTTTCTCGTTCATGACGCCGACTCTTGTTCCGGCGATTCTCTCCAGCGCTTCTTTCACGAGGTTGTTGGGAACAGCTAGGTACCGCGCTTGTCGGTGACCCTGGAGTTGCCTTGTGCCCTCGCCGAAGGTCGCGGGATCGACTTCGATCTCGATCGCCTGTCTGGTGGTCCGGACATCTACACCCTTATCCGAGTGGTAGACGGTTCCTTTCACCGCAGCGATCTTCTTTGCAATTCTGTCGTGTTTCGTGATTCCCATGATGGGTTCTTCCCTCGCATGTTGAATGCGGATTTCTGGTGGACGCGCTGGTTGAGCGCGTTTACACCCTCTGCGGTGTGAGTTAGCTCGTGACTGCGCAAGTGAAGCTTGGGTAATCATGATCTTGGCGGGCTGGTTTGCGTAGAACTCCGTCAACCCAAGCGCGCTTTGATCGAGTTCTGCGTATTGGTCCATTCTCACTTTGAGTGATTGGATGAATTGCTCGATCTCGACGGCTGGGTTTTCGATCGTGGGCAGCAGGTCGGCTCTACTCAGAGCGTCTTCCATCATGTTTTCGATGTCGGCGGGTGAGTACCATAGGCGTTCCGTTCCGTCGCGTGCTCGGTAAAGGCCTGACCGCCCCCGTCTCTTCATCGGTCTTGTCCCTTCTTTTTTTCAGCCGTCTTGTTGGCGATGTCGAATAGTTCCTTCACAGTCTCGCCCGGGGTCCGCTTCTCAGCGAGCTTTCGAAAGAGCATGCCGACTGCCGGTGTTTGCATCATGTAGCGGAGAGCATCGTCGCCGAGCCGTCCGGCTCGAGCCATCATGTCGTCCTGGTCGAGCTTGAGGAGAGCCGAAATTCTGCGAAGTACATCTTCTGAGGGGACGCGGCGGTCGTTCTCGATGTCGCTCAGGTAGGAGGGGGTGATCTCCAAGAGCTTCGCGGCTTGGCGGAGGCTCAACTTGAGTTTCATACGGGCGTCGTAGATGACTTGGCCTAGTGAGCGGTTGTCGTTTGTCATGTACGCTGACCAGCGTACATGTGGTCTGCGATTCGTGTCAATCGTAGGTGCCGTTTTTCGGTTAACGGTTTGGGTGCGTGTTCCGTCAATTTCCGCTTTTTTGAGGACGGCTCCGCGGCGCCTTGACGGTGGCGCTGCAGACTTGGATTGATGGAGTTCCCCATCCCAGCATCTGGATTCGGGGCACCAAGCGTTTCTTTGCGGACCTATGTCAGGGACAATTGGCGACGGTGCAACGATGCGTCGGACTTCTCTAATGCGCTTTGCGCGCGCTTAATTTCCTCTTGATCACATCGAGAAAGCAACTGGTGAAAATCCGACTCGTTGGACAGTTTGTGAAAAGCCTTTTCCGAAGAGAGGTAGACGAGAACCGCTTTGCGGTCGTTGAGAAGGTTATGGATGTTATTGAGCGTTCCCTTGCTTTTGCCGTCCCAGAACATCACGCCGCAACGCGCCTCGCGCGCCATAGCTAGGTCTTTCTGGGCGAAATAGGAAAAATCCCTTTTGCCTGCGGGTCGCGAAATCGGGCGTTCTTGCCAGCTACCGAGATTATTTCGGCAGTTGTCCATGCAGAAGACGACAACATTCCGGTAGCCACGTTCGACGAAGTGCTGCTGCACTGCCCGGTCAGCACCCTTTGCGTCGCCAATGAGTATTGTGCAGTTCTTTTGAATCAGATCGTCCAATTGCCGACGAATGACTTCGTTGAGCCGGGAAACCGCTCTTGAGCCGCCAATGAAAACGGTTGTCATAAGCTGCTCCGTGTTCGCGTAAGCGTTAGCGCATAAACGATTTTGGCTTTTCCATCCTCGATTAGTCGTTCGGCGATGGTGTTCATGGTCGCTCCCGACCGAAAGAGGTCGTCAAAGAGAAGCACGCGCTTTCCTGCGATTTTACCCCTATCAACTGCAAAGGCACCGTCCAGTGCGGCAACCCTCTCCTTCAAATCGTAGATGTCCTTCAACTGGGGCGTTTGCTTTATTTTTGTGACTCCCGACAAACAGAGTTCTATACCGCTGTTAACGCTTAATTCTTTCGCAACTTCCAATACGGGCTGGCGCTTTCGTCCGGTGTTGGACGGCGGGACTGGAACGATCAGATCGAGCCTGATCGGCCACTGCTCCTCAAGAAACTTAGCTGCCGTCTCGGCAATCGACTTGACGGCTGCGTTGCTGCCCCCATACTTCAGCTTGTAGAGCAGTTCCCCCATTTCGGAACGGACCGAGTCAAATTGCGGATGGCCATACGCGTTATGGCCGACAAACGTGCTACTGACCGTGTGGAGATCGAGGGCGTAACCTTCTGCCCATTTTCCTCGGATTTTTCTTGGATGGATATCAACGCTCATCTTACTTCGCACCCTAATGCCTACATCTTACGACTTGGTGAGCCGCCGGAGCGGACGCGGTGCTTGGATTTGGCAGTCTGGCTACTCGGCCATTTGGCGCATGCGTTCGGGATGGCGTTGACGCTTATCGCGCGGCGAGCTCGGGAACTGCGACGGTGTAGGGCGGGAGGACGCCGTATTCGGCGGCCATGCGGAAGAAGCCGCGCATTCCTTCAACGCACTCCTCGTCGAGCACGTAGTGGATGTTGGCGGTGAGATAGGTTCGAATGGTCTCCTCGGGAATGGGAAACCGGGCGGACCACTCCTGGACAAGGGAGTCAATATTCGCCAAGCCATGGTCGCGCGAGCGAATGAAATCCTCGGCGACACTCTCGTTCAAGGGGCCGCTGCTGGCAATGCCGTTCGCCGTTGGGGCGACGGCCCAGACGGCGGAGACGAAGGCGAGGCCGGTGAGCGCGCGCCACTCCTCGGCCAGGTCGCGATAGACAAGCTCCTCGCCGGTGCGCTCGAACTGGTTGTTCCGCTCCTCGAGAGCGAGCAGCGCGGGATCGCCGATGAGAATGGCGGCGTCGGCGCGCTCGAGCATGGCATCGAGATCGGCAACCATGGGCAGGAATGGAACGTCGGGATTGTCCCATTTGTGAAAGAGCATGCGCGCGTAGGCGAGCGTGGTTCGGCTGGCGGAGTCGGCCGCAACGGAGCGCAGCTTGCCGGGCTGCCGGTTGGCGCGATGCACGAGGATGAGCGATCGCACCTTGCCCTTGGAAGCGATGGTGCAACCGGGCAGAATCTGGAGGCCCGGCGTGGTGGCGAGCGAGGCGATGGGAATGAGGCCGATGTCGGCGCGACCGTCAGCCAGGCGCGCGGCGCACTCGACCGGGGTCATGCGGTCGATGCGGTAGCGGCGAGCCAGCTCCTGGTTGAGCGGCGCATGCTCAAAGTCCCACATGAGCGGCGCGGGATTGAGGAATCCAATCGCCGCGACCCGCAAACGCGAATCCTGCTCGACATTCACATCTCTTAGACTACCAATTTGCGAAGTGGGATTCGGTGCGCGGGAGCACGAAGGTAAGCAGGGTGGTCAACGGCGCGGGCGGGGTTCTCCGAATGCAGAACGCTCCGCGAGGGCGCGGAGCGTTGAGCAATTCGAGATGGGTTTTGGCCGGTGAAGAAGCGGCCTCAGTGATGGCCGCTACCACCGCCGCCGCCGCCACCACCACCGCCGCCGTGCGATCCACCGCCACCACCACCGCCTCCGCCACCTCCGCCTCCGCCATGCGATCCGCCGCCACCGCTGGAAGAGCCGCCGCCGGAGTGCGACGAGCCACCAGAGGAGCCGGCGCTTGGGGCGCTTGACCGGGAAGGAGCGGAGTCATGGGTTGGCGTGGGCTGGCTGCGGTAAGCGGGAGCCTGCACGGGCGAGGTCGCCGGACGGTTCACTGGCGTAACCTCGGGCCGGTTCGGTTCGGTGGGTTCGCCCGCCACGGGGCGGCTCTGGTTGTAGGTGGGCCGATTGGGCGCGGCGGGCGCCTCGCTGGGCTGGGTCGAGCGGTAGCCCTGCTGCGGCTGATTTCCCCCCGCACTCGATGGGTTGTGATCGAAGACCGGCCGCGATGGCAACGGACGAAGCGCGACCACGGTGGCGCCGCCGATGGTGACCGGCGTGTTCCTGTTGCGCGCGGCGAACGCCGGGTTCACGACTACGGGACTCCTGTTGACGGCGACCATCGCCACCGGCCTGAAGTTGATGGGACGATGCGGCAAGATGGGGCGCGGGATGACTTTATATCCGGGAGGCACAATGCCGAGATTCGGGCCACCGTAGAAGCCCAATCCCCACCAGGGCGAGCAGCCGCCCATGCCGGGCGCCCAGCCCCAGCCGAAGTTGTTGTAGAAGTTCCAGGAACCGCACTGGAAGGGCATATAGCCCCATGGATAGCCGGAGATCCAGAGGTAGCCGAACCCCGGTGTCCACATCCAGTTGCCGTAGCCGTATGGGTCGAAGTCTGCGCTCGCAGCCTCGAAGGGCGACCAGATATATCCCTGATTGGGCACGTCGTACCAGTTGCCATTGGCGTCCAGGTCGCTCCACGCGGGGTTTTGGCTTTCGCCCAGATTGGCAGAGGCGGCGGTCGGCGACGCAGCTTCGGTGGTCAGCGCCTGATCGCGGTCGGAGTTCCAGGAGTCCCATGAATCCGGATTGATGGAGTCGGCGAGCTGATAGTTGGCCGGAGTGGCGGCGTTGAGAGCGAGGCTTTCGCCGCCATGCAGGTCAACGGAAACCGCGCTGCCGGCGGCATCGAGATGCGCGTTTCCTGAGAACACGGCCACGTCGCCGGGAGGATTGTCGATGTTGACGCGCAGCACGGTGAAGCCGCTGGTGGTGAGTTGAGCATCGCCGAATTGCACGCTCATCTGGCCGGTCTGGCTTCCGCCCTGGAACTCGAAGTAGGCCAAACCCGCGTTGAGCAAGAGCACAGCGTTGGCCGTCGTTCCCGCACCTTGAAGAACCTGGAGCGTCAGGGAGCTGTCTGGAGAGAGCCGGGCGACACTGCCATCTTCAAACTGAATCTCGGCCTTTCCGCTGTCGGCGGTGGTGAGTTGCATGCCCTCGAGCATAGGCGTATTGGCGACGGCCTGCTGGGCGAGAACCTGGCCGCCCTGCGCGAGAGTCACCTGGCCATCCACGTAACTGAGGCGCACGGCGCGCGCCGGCTGACCTGTTCCCTGTCCCTGGTTCTGAGGCTGGTCCTGCGATTGCAACGCCGGCCCCAAACACAACACCCCAAGGACCACCGCTGTAAGCCCTGCCACCCGACTGCGATTGCTTGTGAAACTCATGGCGCCCTGCCTTTCCATCGCCGAATGGCGACCACCCCAAAACCTCGGGAGCCCTGCATCATTTGACACTAAAACAAGCGAAAAAGTCGCCTGAGAGCAAAGATTTAAGTTGGGCCGCAATCGAGCAGACTGCGCGCCCGCTTTCTGACTCGTTCGAGCACACTGTCGTCCTCGGACAGTTTCTGAAGAATGTCACGAATGGCGCAGACCTGCTGTGCCTGACCGTCCTGAACGGCCTCGGTGAGAAACTCCATCTCCCGATCCAGGCCAAGGCGGTCGTGCTGCAGCAACAGCTCGAGGCGAGCGCCCTCGAGAATCGTCTGGGCCACCGCCTGCATGGAATCGCCGAGCGACTGGATTTCCCTGTCGCGGGAATAGTTGAAGGTACACGATCCCTGGCCCAGCGGGCCGTTATACGTAAATGTCTTCCAACCTTCGAATGCAACTTTCAGATGGCTTTCACAGGGCAGATTAAAATCCTTATGACGCTGCGCTGCCGCAAAGACGCGAGCGGCGAATTCCTTACTCAACTGAATGTCGCGGTCGATGCTGGGCGCTTCGATCTCCTTCAGGCCTGCCTTGGGAGCGTTGTCCATCTGAGAGCGAAAATGGCCGCTGCCATCGGGGTGGAGAATGAGCGTCCATTGCGGAGGCAAGAGGCCCGGATTGGAGAAGTCGACCTGAATGACGGGATCGTCCGCGGGCGCAGCATGAAGCTGGACGGCGAGCGTGAAAGCGACAGCTACGAGCCAACACGCCCTCATTGCCTGGCTCCTTGCAGCGCCAAAGTTTGCGCGGTGTGAATGTGACAGATGGCGATGGCCAGGGCATCGGCTGCGTCAGAAGGCTGAGGCAGCTCGGCCAATCCAAGCAGCCGCGCCACCATGAATTGCACCTGCTCCTTCTTCGCCAGTCCGTAACCCACGACGCTCGATTTGATTTTCAAGGGGGCGTATTCGGCAAGTGGGATGCGCAGACGGGAAGCAGCCAGAAGCGCGACACCCCGCACCTGGCCCAGTTTCAGCGCCGATTTGGCGTTGACGGAGTAGAAGACTTCTTCGATGGCCACAGCATCCGGCCGCCAGCGCTCCAGCGCGGCGGTGAGTTCCGTGAAGACCTGCTCCAGACGCTCCGGCAAAGGATGGGCCTTGTTCAAGCGGATGGCTCCCATCGCCCGAAACTGCAGGGCCTCATCGCGCGGACCTTCTCCGGAATCAACGACACCGAAGCCGGTCACCTCGGTTCCGCAATCGATGCCAAAGACCCTCATCGGGTCCAAGTGTAACGCAGTTCGCATGGGCCGATAACTCCCGTGAGTGAACCGCGCGCGTCCCGGCTTCGTATAACCCGTTTGTGGCATCGGCTAACGCGGTAACCAATCCGGGGCGGCTGCATCGAAGATAGTGACGAGTTTGATTCATTCACAAAAGTTTCATCCGGGGAAAACCAAACCGCGTTTTCCGTGTCAGTAAGTTATAGAGAAAGAAATTCGAGCTGGAGGCGACGGTGAGCAGGATTCCGGCAGCGGCAAAGCGCAAAGCGATTGTCTGGCTGAGCCAGGGAATCTCGCCACGCCGGCTGGCGCTGACACTGGCGCTCGGATTCGCTGTTGGCTGCATTCCCGTGATTGGAATCCCCACAGTGCTCTGCGCCGCACTGGCGCTGTCGCTGCGCCTCAATCAGCCTGCCATTCAGGCCGCGAATTACGCCGCCATGCCCCTGCAACTGGCGCTCATCGTCCCCTTTGTGCGGCTGGGAAGATGGATTGTGCCCGCACATTCCGCGCAGTTGCTTGCGCCGCGCGTGCTCGAGCATTTTTCTGCTCTCAATCTTGCCAAAAATATGGGCGGACTGGCCGGCGAGGCTCTTCTGGCCTGGCTTATTGCCGCCGTTCCGGCGGTGTTGCTGATGACGGTTGGGCTGAACCTGATGCTGCGCCGCATTCCGATTCTGAAAGCCGCCGAAGCAGGCGACTGAAGCGGCGGTTCCCTTTCCGGGCTTGTGCAGAGGCAGGAATCCGAACTCCTGGCTATACTTGAGTCAGTTTCTCAGGCGGCGTCCTACTGGAAATACCAAAGCTCCACCGGAGTGATTACCCGGTGGGGCTTTTGCATTGCCGGGTCTCGGTCGTGGTCCTCGCGCTTCAGGAACATCGTCTCAATGGCAGCCGCGGGAAACGCAACAAGTTCAGCTCTGGTGCATTGCGTGCAATTTCGAGTTGGGGGGATTGGCGTTTTTCAGGATCAGTCCAGGCTCCGTTGCACAAGGCGCGCTCGATTATGCTATTGAATACAGCTGAGCCAAACAACATGGCGCGTCCCTTGGGATTTTAAAGGCGCAACTCTTCAGAATGGCATACGATTTCACAACTCTATCGCCAGACGACTTCGAAGAACTCTCAGCAGATCTCTTGTCACATGATTGGGGCATCAGGCTCGAAAGGTTTAAACCGGGAAAGGATGCAGGCATTGACCTCCGCAACACGCGCGTCCTGGGCGTGCCCGGAACCACAATCGTGCAGTGCAAGCGGTATGCGCCGCATAAATTCGCGGAGCTCTTGCGAGCGGTGAAGTCGGAGAAAAAAAAGATCGATGCTTTACGGCCCGTTCGATACGTGCTGGCGACCTCGGTTCCGCTATCGCCCGGCAACAAGGATGCCCTCATTGCCGCTCTAAAACCGTGGTGCGGATCGACCGGGGACATCTATGGGGCCGCCGAACTGAATGGCCTTCTCCGAGATTACCCAGGCGTCGAGAGGGCCCATTTCAAGCTTTGGATCGCCAGCACATCTGTCCTTGAGCGTCTCCTCCATTCGCGCATCTTCAACATTACGCAGGCGACGGTGGAATCGACAAAGGTCTATCTGAGCCGCATCGTTATGCACCGGGGTTTTGACCGCGCGCTGGAACTGCTGCGCCAAGACCATCATGTCCTTATAGTCGGAAATCCTGGTATCGGAAAGACCACGCTAGGAAGGATCTTGCTTTGCCACTATCTGAGGGAGGGTTTCGAGCCCCTTTGCGTCACCGGAAGCATCGACGATGCCTGGGACCTCGTGCATGACCCTGCGGGCACTGGCCGCAAGATGGTTGTGTTATACGACGACTTCCTCGGCCGTCTTCGGTTTGATTCCCAGCGTTTTGGAAAGAACGAGGAGTTGTCGCTCCTGGAATTCCTGGAAAAGGTCCGCCGTTCGCCAAACCTCCGTTTTATACTCACGACGCGAGAATACATACTTGCCGACGCTCAGCGCATCCACGGTGCGTTCGCTTCCCGCGCCCACGAAATCCTGAAGTATACGCTGAGACTTGAAGATTATTCCAAGGCACACCGCGCAAAAATGCTGTTCAATCACTTGTACTTCTCGGATCTTCCGGATGGCCGCCTCGCGCGTCTCGTAAAGGACCGCGTCTATCGAAGGATTGTCGAACACACGCACTTCAACCCGCGGATAGTGGAGACCATCAGTAATTATGCGAACAGTCGTGCGATGACCGATGAGGAATATATCCAGTTCATTCAGCGGGAGTTCGATAATCCCGCGGGAATTTGGGAGCACCCCTTTCGTTACGACATCAGCCCCGTCGCACGGTCTATTTTGATGGTGTTATGGACATTCGGTGGAACTGCCGAGCTCGAAAGCCTGAAATCTGCGGTAAAGCAATTATTCGATGCGCACCTTGGCGGAGAGTTTCTGCTTCACTTTACAGACGGCCTCCGTCAGCTTGATGGGAATTTCATTTCCACCAACCGGTATCCGGGAAAGTCGAATAGAGCCGAATACTTCCTTGTGGCTCAATTCAATAATGCCTCGGTCGAGGAATTCATCGACAATTTCTTAGGATCCGATCCGTCTTGGATTGAGCGGCTGACCGACTCGGTCATCTGCTTTAGTCAGGTTCGCGAGCTTGCAGAGCAAACTTCGAGTGGACGGAAGCTGAGATCCTTATCCACGTCGTACTGGCTGTCGCTCCGCAAGGTGGCTGCATCTGTTGAAAATTTCCCCGGAGGGGAACTTATAAACTTTCAACCTTTCGGCCAGGCAGTGCGTCGGGTCTGGGATCCTGGCAATGCGAACAGGCCGCGCCAAACGCTTGTGCGGCTTCAGATTGAGTCGAAAGCGGAGACTAAGGATGAGCTCTTTGCTAATTTACGGAAGAGAGTTCTGGTTCCTGACGGGTGGCGCAGCCTCATCTGCGGCATCCAACATGATTACTACCTTGCACACAGCGTCAAGATGCTGCATGGTTGGGTCATGAAGGATAGCGGTTGGCCCGACGAGGCCAAGGCAACCTGCAATTCGGCCCTTCGCCAGGCTCTCTCCCTGTCTCTCGATGACGAAAACGAGAATTGGGGTTGGTCGCTGGACTCGCTCCGAGTCGTAGCTGAGTTGATAGCAACCGACCAGACTCCCTTGACCGATCGCGAGAAAACATGGCTCTTCGAGGAATGCAAGCTCGCCGTCGAAGGAGTTCTCGAAAACGTGAACGACGCTGATGAGGTTCGCAGTGAACGCGACGAGCTTGCGAGTCTTGAGCGAATCTGTGGCCTCGGCCTCGAGAACGAGATTGCAGAACTCGACGCGCGCGTAGATGGCCTATTGGAGCGATCGGCTGGTCAGGAGCCCTTCGACCCTGAGTCGGGGTATCTCCCGAAACCGGAAAGCGTTGAGGGATTTGACGCGGATTGGCTCTTCGCCGGACTGCTCGATCGATGAATGGCGAGTGACTGAGCCTTTGCCAGGCGCCGGGTGCCAGGTCTCGCTTCTGAGACCTGGGAAACATCAAATCTTCGCCGACGGAGATTGCCCCGAAAGGTCGGCTTCTCTTCAGTAATCGACGAACGTTCCAAATTCTGGCTGGTTGGCGAGTTTTGTAGCGCCCCCTACTTCCCCGCATACGGGTCCGGTACAGGCTGGGCACTGTCGATCCAGGCGGTGTAGATCATGTCGCGCAACCTGCTGGCTCCGGCGGCGAGGCGCGCGGCGGCAAAGTCGCGCGACTCCTCGGTCCCCGCGCCAAGGAAAGCGCCAGCCTTATCGAATTGATAGACCTTCTCAACGAATGTCGCTGAGCGGCGCAGGTATGCGAGGTACGCGTCGAAGATGTCGCCCTGAATGATTGCGGGCGGAGTCATCTTCGCTTTCACGTCGGGCGCATGGATGTTGGCCGCGACAAACGGACCCTCAAACTGGTGGTGGATTTGATGGCCGGTGGTGTAGCCGTTCGGATTGGGGCCGGTCCAGCCGTTGTACTGCACGGTGACGTGGAGCGGCTGCGAGCCGTCGCCAACGTAGTGGCCAAGCCAGCCAGCGTAGAAGATGATGGCGGCTTCGACAGGCGCGGTATTCTGGCCGGCGGCCTTGAGGTTGCGGTAGTCGCGC
>Ga0181520_10005035_pt1 | contig 21455 bp, 9 predicted proteins | sample PEATcosm2014_Bin_29_FD_132451 | JGI IMG/M metagenome (GOLD analysis project Ga0181520, IMG submission 132451) | Peatland microbial communities from MTU Mesocosm Facility, Houghton, MI, USA - PEATcosm2014_Bin02_30_metaG | ecosystem: Environmental > Terrestrial > Soil > Wetlands > Peat | place... | reverse complement strand
GATAGCGCGACATCGATGCCCAACTCTCAACTGCTGCTGGCATTTCCGCAGTATTGCGGTGTAGGCCAGACCGACGCGCCGTTAGGCCAGTCCCTTTACAACAGCTTGCAGGTCAGCTACAACCATCGCGTCGCCAAGGGGCTTACAGCGTTGGTCTCTTACACCTTCTCGAAGTTCCTGGACAACGTCGAGGGCAACAACGCATGGTCGTACAACTCGCCGGGCTACTCGGCCGGCACTATTGCCAACAACTACAACATGGCTGCTGAAAAGAGCGTGGACGCAGGCGATGTTCCGCAGGCGCTGGTGGCCAGCTACACCTATCAACTCCCCATCGGACGCGGCAAAGCAATCGGTTCAGGCATGAGCCGGGTTGCAGACGCCATCGTCGGCGGATGGCAACTCAACCAAATCATCTCCTTCAAGCAAGGAACTCCAATCAAAGTCAACTCCGGCAGCGGAGCATGGAACTCGTTCGGCGGCAATCCGAGGCCGGATCTGATCGGGAATCCCAAGCTGTCAAAGCCCACAGCAGCCGCATGGGTCAACGCAGCAGCCTTCGCAACTCCGACGACCGTTGGCGATTTCGGCAACACTCCTCGCTACTTCGGAAATGTTCGCGGCCCTCGCTATCAGAACTGGGACTCCGTTCTCGAAAAGAATTGGACCTTCAAAACGAATCTGAAGGCCCAGTTCCGTCTCGAGGCCTACAACACCTTCAACCACACAAGCCTCTACGCGCCGAGCAACACCACAGTCGGCACCACGGGCTTCGGATCAATCACGCAAGCCTTCGAAAACAGAGTTGTTCAGTGGGCAGGAAAGTTCTACTGGTAAACCAAACGTGAATCACTGCACCAAATTGTTGTTGCTGGTCCTGCTGGTCAAGCCCGTTATTGGGCTTGGCCAGCAGCAACCGGCCTCAGGGTTCGAATCGCTCGTGGCCGCGGCCCAACAGGCCCAGGCCGCGAACGACTATGCAGCGGCTGCAAACGCCTACAAACAGGCTGTAAGGATTCGTGCGGATATGCCTGAACTATGGGCCAATCTCGGATTGATGCAGCAGGAGACGGGAGACATCACTTCAGCAATTCTTAGCTTTCAACACGCCAACCAGCTCAACCCATCTTTATACGTTCCCAATCTGTTTCTTGGCATTGACTATCAGCGCACCGGAAAAACGCTGAAGGCTATTCCATTTCTCATCAAAGCGGAGAAGCTTAACAAAACTGATCCGCAAGCGCCGCTTGCGCTGGGGCGCGCCTATTACGCCGATCACAAATTCACGTCCGCTGCACAGGAATTTGCGCGCGCAACCACGCTCGATTCCAAGCTTGGCGTTGCCTGGTTCTCCCTGGGGATTGCATGCCTGAACGAAGTGGAAGCGGATGCTCGCAAGATGTCAGAGGAAGCGAAAGATTCTCCATTTGCCGGCGCGCTCTATGCCGAGTCACTGGAGAAGCAGGCAAGATTCGGCGAGGCCGCAACCCTGTACCGGAGTTTGCTTTCCGCGCAGCCTCAGCCTCCCTGCCTCCATTCAGAGTTAGGTTTTACACTCCTCCGGCACCGCGACCAAGCCGGAGCAGCCGCTGAATTTGCCGCCGAACGCGCGGCGCATCCGGAATGCGGCCAAGCGATCCTCGGCCAGGCGCGCATGTCGATGGACAGCGGAGACAATGAACAGGAGGTCAAGCTGCTCCAGGAGTTATGGGACCGCGATCATGGCTTTGTGCAGTCGAATGCGGCCATCCTTCTGGAAGGCTTGTCCAATGAAAAGGCTACAGCGGTCACCGATTATTTCTCTCAGCAGAACACAGTAATCCCGGATGATTTGCGCAGCGCTCTTTTGACGGCTTTCGAAGGCGGCGGGCAGGTATCGGGCGATAACATCGGGCGGCGCGACGCGGGCGCGCAAAGTAAAGCAGAACCGGCTTCCACCGCGCGACCCACTGCGGAAGAATATTTTGCGGCCGGAGAATTTGCAAAATGTGCGCAGCGGCTCGACGCTACCCTCGTTGCAAAGCGCGCCGACAAACTCCGGCTGCTTTCCGAATGCTCATTCTTTGCAGGAGACAGCGAACGCGCCTTCAGCGCAGCAGCGGCTCTTGAGGCCCTGCAACCTGATTCTCCTGAAGCGCTCTACTGGTCAATTCAGGCCAACGAACGGCTAGCGCTCCAATCCCTTGCGCGATTCCAGCAGCTTGAATCGAATTCCGCCAGGAGCCATGTACTTCTCGGCGATATCTACCACCAGCTTGAGAGGGACGATGAGGCGGAGGCGGAATATCAGAAGGCTCTCACTCTCGAACCCGGCAATCCGGCGGCCATGCTCGGGCTGGCCTCGGCATACCTGAACAACAACACTGAGCAAGCCATGGAGACCGCGCGGTTGGGTCTGGAGCGCAGTCCGGACGATCCGGAACTGAACCTTGTTATGGCGGAGACGCTGGTGAGCAAGAACCAGTTTGCGGAGGCCGAGCCATTCCTCATGAAGAGCCTCGGGGCGAAGCCGCAGATGCTTGGTAAGGTGCATGCCCTGCTCGGCAAGGTCTATGCGGAGACCGGCAGAACACAAGACGCGATCGATCAATTGAAGTTGGGCGTCTCGAACGATGAAAACGGATCTATTCACTATCTGCTTGCGCGGCTCTACCACAAGATAGGGGACAGCAAGAGTGCGGCCGAGGCGCTCGACCAAATGAAGTTAATCAAGCAACAGCGCCACGACAGGGGTGTGAAGTTGGTTGAGGATCCCGACCTTTCCCAGTTGGAATCCCCTCCCGGCGATGCGTCCGTTCCATAACAAGAATAAGTCCGCTACCTACTTCCACGAACACAGTACCGGCATAATTTTTTATCCAGGAGTTATCATGCGTTTGCACCGTTCGATTGTTGCGACGATTCATATCATTTTCATTTTTCTGTCATGCCACGCATCTTCAATTGCCTGGGCGGAATCCTCATCCTCTGTTACAGGACCGAATTCACTTGCACTCAGGGTGACGTCACATCAGCTTCCTAACGGGATCGAAGTGAACTCTGGAAACCTGAGCATCAAGGTGGTAGCCCTGCGCGACGATGTTCTGCGCGTCACTTTGTATCACGGAGGCGCCGTCCCAGAAGACGCATCGTGGGCTGTGCTTCCGGAAGCTCGCAAAAGCTCTGTGCCGGTAACGCCCAGCTTATCCATCGATCACTTCGGTTTTCGTACACGCGCGTTGACTGTTGAGATAGAAAAGGCGACGCTCCAACTAACAGTCCGCGACCTGAATGGAAACCTTCTGCAGCAAGATGCGCGCCCGGTTCGTTTCGACGGCAATGCGTTTCGCATTTACAAAACGATGCCGCTGGATGAGCACTACTTTGGACTCGGTGATAAGACAGGACCTCTTGACAGGCGTAACGAGGCATTTACCCTCTGGAACACTGACTCTTATCGTTTTCAGGAATCGACGGATCCAATCTATAAAAGCATTCCTTACTTTATGGCTTTCCGAGAAGGGCGCGCGGTCGGCCTGTTACTCGACAATACCTGGCGCACAAGTTTCGATTTCGGTAAAGCGTCGCCCGGAGTGTATTCCTTCGGCGCCGTCGCGGGTCCCGTGAACTATTATCTGTTTTACGGTCCATCTCCGAAGCAGGTTGTAGAAACCTATGCGTGGCTTACGGGAACTCCGCCGCTTCCGCCGCTCTGGACGCTTGGATTCCAGCAATCGCGTTATAGCTATATGTCGCAGGAACGCGTGCTTGAAGTTGCGCATCGCTTCCGGACCGATTCGATTCCTGTGGACGCAATCTACCTCGACATAGATTTTCAAGACAAGAATCGCCCGTTCACGGTGAACCGCGCAGCTTTTCCGGACCTTCCGGGAATGATCGCGCAACTACACGCGGAAAATTTTCACGTTGTAGCAATTACCGACCCGCATATCGCCAATCTTCCAGGAGAGAGTTACTTCCCATACGACAGCGGAATCGCAGGCGACCACTTTGTGAAAAATCCGGATGGGTCGACCTACACGGGCCGCGTCTGGCCCGGCCCCAGCGTGTTTCCCGATTTTACTCGCCAGCAATCACGCGCGTGGTGGGGCACCCTCTATCAAGGCCTGCGGCATAACGGCGTGGATGGCTTCTGGAACGATATGAATGAGCCGCCAATCTTCGATTCGCCAACCTTCACCATGCCAGAAGATACAGTGCATCGCATCGATGAGCCGGGGTTTCTGGCGCGCACTGCGGCCCATGCGGAAATTCACAATGTTTACGGAATGGAAAACTCGCGAGCTACATTCGAGGGACTCAAGACACTTGATCCCAATACCCGTCCGTTTGTCCTCACCAGGGCAACTTATGCGGGAGGGCAAAGATATGCGGCGACATGGACAGGAGACAACAGCAGCAGTTGGAATCATCTACGCCTGGCGACGCCCATGCTTGAGAATCTTGGGTTGAGCGGATTCTCATTCATCGGAGCCGATGTGGGCGGATACTCCGGAACTCCAACTCCCGAGTTACTGACAAAATGGATCGAAGTGGGCGCTTTCCAGCCCATTGATCGCGACCATACCGAGAAAGGAACTGGCGATCAGGAACCATGGGTAGGAGGGCAGGAACAGGAAGCCATCCGGCGGCATTTCATCGAAACTCGATACCAGTTGATGCCTTATCTGTACACCTTGGCCGAGGAGGCTTCACGCACCGGTCTTCCTATTCTGCGGCCGCTATTTCTAGAGTTTCCAAATGCTTCTTCCGACGGCCATCCAATTGACATCGATGTGAATGCGGCGAGCGAGTTTCTTCTTGGCGCGGACTTGCTCATTGCGCCCCAATCATACCCGGATGAATTGGATGCATACGAAATCGAGTTCCCTTCGCCTGATTGGTATAACTACTGGACGGGAGAGAAACTTATGTTGCCAGCTTCTTCGGCAACAGTTGTTTCTGATGCCGCAGCAATTCCAGACAGAGATGGAAAGTTCTCTATCCACGTTACTCCGGAACTATCGCAGCTTCCTGTCTTTGTTCGCGCCGGCGCTATCTTGCCCATCGCGCCCGTGGTTCAAAGCACGAACGAAACTCCGCAAGGCCCGCTAACTCTGCGCGTCTATGTGGGAGATAAATGCGCGGGCGAACTTTACCAGGACGACGGCAAGACTTATGCATTTCAGCATGGCGAGTATCTCCGAATGAAGTTTAGCTGCCAGAAGACCGCTGATGGATTGCACCTGACGATCAGCCCGCATGAGGGTTCTTATCTCGCCTGGTGGAAAGAAATCCGTGCCGAAATTTACGGCTTTACCCCCAAACAAGGCGGGGTCGCCGTTAATGGAAGCAAGATTCCCGCGGTTGTTGCCATGGAGCCGCTTCGCGCAGCGTTCACCATCGTGGACGACGGCAAAGGGGCCGATGTCGAGCTGAAGTAGAGGCTCGGATCAAAGCATTAATTGTGGCGTGAACCAACTTAAGAACAGAAAAAGGCTGCATGAAGCAGCCTTTTTCAATGCGTAGAACTACTGCTGTAGGGACGATATTTTGAGTCCAACCTGAACAGAATGAACCAGAGATCCATCAGTCGCCTGGATAGTGACAATGTTCGTCTTTACGGAAGTGCCCGAGAGCCCGCCGCCGCATCCCGAAAATGAAACGAAGGCCACAGCCAACGCCAGCACTCTGCCTATGCTCTTCCAGCGCGGCCTGCGAATCAGCCAGAAGCACGGCAAGAGCATGAGAGCCACCGCGGGTATGCTCCCAGACTGCTGAAGCGTCAGAGTTGTGTTACCACTTCCGGAAACAGACTGTGGGGAAAAGCTGCACGAGTATCCCGCAGGCAAAGGAGAAACGCAAAGAAACGACACGGTACCGTTCCAACTGCCCAGCGATCCGATGCTTAAGGGAACTGCAATTGAAGAGCCGGCAATATTGGCAACGTATTGAGACTGCCCTGCCTGCAAAGTAAAATCCTGCCCGGAAAGATAGGCGCTGGTTTTAAGTTCTGGCGACGCGCTCGGTGCGGCGGGCCCGCCTCCGCTATAACTTGCAACAAGAGAGTGAATTCCTGTGCCATTGAGGTTGAGAGTAATCGCAGCATGCCCGTCAGCGGCAAGAGCCGCGGACGTAGCCAACTGCCCATCCAGCAACAAGGAAACGTTGCCAACCTGCGCGGGCACACCGTTGACCTGGACCGTCACCAGACTTTGGCCTGCGCTATTCAACGGCGTTACAGATACGACTTGGGTCGTCGTCGTTGCAAGCGTCGGGCTGGCGGCATTGACCGTGATTCCAGCCGACGGAGTTACGCTTTCCGAATAGACGCCATTGGCTGCGTATTGGGCAGTCATGGAGTGCGGTCCGACAGCCAGCGACGCAGTGCTGAAGGCTGCCGAGCCGCTGGAATCGAGCGTAAGCGTACCCAGAGCCGTGTTTCCATCGAAGAATGTAACGCCTCCGATGGGCGAGCCGGATGCGCTGGAGAGACTTGCAGTGAGCGTCAAAACTGCGCCGGCAGTCGTCGAGGGGGAAGAAGCGGAGAGCGTAGCCGTTGTTGCTATGGCCGTAACCGTAAACGGCACAGCAGGCGAGGTGCTTGGTAGAAAGGAGTTGGTTCCCAGCTGCGTATCCGGCGGCGTAAAGCCGAGATACTGCGCAGTCAGGCTATGACTGCCGATACCCAGGAGATTTGTGCTGAAGGTGGCCACGCCCGCGGCAACTTCTCCTTGTCCCAGCAGAGAGCTGCCGTCAAAAAAGGCAACGTATCCGCGAGGAACGGTTTGTGGCGCAGTGACAGATGCGGTAAGGGTAATAAAGTCACCTGCCTGAATGCTGGTGATGGCGTTGCCGCCAGCCGAAACAGAAAGCGCGGTCTGCGTGGAATAGACCGGATTGAGAACCTTCTCGGTAACCAAGAGATCAGAGGAAGCGTAGTAGGAATCGCCGGAATAGCTGGCCGCCATTTCGACCAGGCCCGCTGGAAGCAATGCGGTCGTGGAGCCAGGGACCGGAAGGACCGCAGAGCCCTGGTTGAGCGGCGCCGAGCCGAGAGCGATGCCCAGTGCCGAGAAGGAGACGGTTCCGGAAAGAAGCGGCGCTCCCGAAAGAGAAGGCTGAAGGGCCGCCGTCAACGTAAATGCCTGGTTATAGTTGACCGTTGCCGGACTCACGGACAACGAGCCGTTTGATATGCCGGATCCACTGCCGCCAACCTCCGCCTGGTTCATCAGCACAGTAAAGCCGAGAGCACCGGGGCTGGAACTGGCTTCAGGATTAGCGCGCAAAGCAAGCAGGTCGCTCAGACCGTTGCCATTGAAGTCGGCTGCCGCAAGTCCGCTCATGCTGCCAGCGTAATAGAATTCTTCATTGGAGAACTGGCGGCCGCCAAGATTGCGCAGGACACTCACTAAGTTGCTGTCGCCGACCACAATGCCGAAAAGCCCGGAGGAATCCAGCCTGGCAGGGGTGAGAAAACCAAATGAGTGGGAGAGCGGGATGACCTGCGTTGCAGTGAATCCTCCCTTGCCATCGCCGTATTCGATCACGAGAACAGTGATAGGCATCAGTTTGCTATCAGCATTGGCTTCGGAGGCGAGAAATACCAAATCCGCGTTCCCGTCGCCGTCCACATCGACAATGGCGCCAACGCCGATCGCATTGTCTTGACCGCCTGTCCCTACCGGTGTCCAGGCGGATCCGTTGAGATTGAGACTCGTTCCTGCACGAAAACTCCCGTCGCCATTTCCCAGCCAGATTTCCAACGCCTGCAAATTCGGATCGTAGACCGCAGTGTCTGGAAATCCATCTCCGTTTAAGTCACCCACGCCGAGCAAAGCAGGAGTGGTGATGCCCTCACCTGGGGTATAGGTCGGAAGGTTGGTGGTTACTGTAGTGAATGTCCGTTGCGCGGTTCCCAGTTGAGCAACCAGAGAATAGTGGTAGGTGTAAGAGCCGGTGCCGGATTGGAGCCCTGATAGACTCAACAGATCACTCTTGCCATCCTTGTTGAAATCGGCAACTAACCCATTGGATCCCGGGAAAGTATTCGTCAGTGTGACCGGAGTAAACGTTCCGTCGCCATTTCCGTAGAGTATCTGCCCGCTGAGTGCAATATCCTTATGTCCGTCGCCGTCGAAGTCACCTACGGTGTTGCCAATGTATTCAAAGCTCGTGGTCACGGCGGTACTCGACTTTACCGGCGGTTGAAAGCCACTGCTTTTGGAGCCCAAGTAAGTCCGCATGTATCCGTCCGCACCCACGGCGGCCACGTCTGCGATGCCATCGCCATTGAAATCGCCGGCGAAGAGAAATGTCGATGCAACCGCAGTAGGCGTGATGGTGCTATCAGGAAACGCGCCGGAGCTATTGCCAAAGAAAAGCTGAATTCCGCCGGCGACGCCAACCGCAAAGTCGGGCGCACCATCCTCATTGAAATCGGCGACGGCCAACTGGGTCGCGAAGGTGCCTGAGGTACGCTTCTGCACCGCGCCATAAGCGAGCTTTCCTGTCGCCACTGAGGTATCGAATCCCTCCTCACTGGTAAGCAAAATGTCCGGGATGCCGCTACTGGTCAAATCCGACGCGAAAAGGGAGCTAAAAAACGGGCTTCCGGTCTCAAAACCGCTGGCGATTATTTGGGGAGCATTGAAACTTCCGTCTGGGTTACCGGTCATTACCAGCACGTTTCCCAGCCCATCCGCCCCTACCACATCGACATTCCCGTCGAGATTCATGTCAGCCACGGTCCGAACCCCAAACGTTGTGCCGCCTGAGGTGGGATAGGTCTGCTTGAGGGCAAAGTTGCCTTTTCCGTCTCCCAGCCAGATTGCGGCGCCGCCGTTGCCATAGGCTCCGTTGCCGTACTCGTTGAAGACAATCAGATCTGCGTTTCCGTCGTGATTCACATCTGAGGTATAGATTGCATAGGGTTGATAAGAATCGTAATAGAAGTTCCCGGCGGTAAAGTCTCCCTTGCCATCGCCGAGATAGATGCGAATCAGCCCTTCGAGATAATCCGGAGCGGCGATATCCAGGTTTCCATCTCCATTGAAATCGGCCACTGCGACTGGATAGGGAACATAGGTTGCCATCCCTCCACTATTCGAGGCGGGGAGTATGGAAACTATGGGAGAACCGAATGTACCGTCGCCATTTCCGGGAAGCACTAGAAAGCCCCAACCGGCCGGGAAGTTACCTGGCATCAGAATGTCGGGATGGCCGTCATTATTGAAGTCTCCTACGGTGAGCCTGCACATGGTTACTTCATAAGTGCATGTTCCGGCTGGAAGCTGCACCACAGTTCCCTCGGTAAATCCGCCTTTTCCATTGCCGAGCAAAACGTGCAACGCCGGAGATTGCCCGGTCGTTACATAAACAAGATCCTGATGACCATCGCCGTTCCAGTCGCCTGCAACCACAGCTACAGGATCGGGAAAAGTGACAAGCAGGGGCGGGTTCTGAAATTGCTGTGCGTGCGCCGAATGCGCAGCACACATCGCGATCAACGCGTTAGCCGCAGCCAACCGGAGCCATGCTTCCGACCGCGGACTCCGACTCACTCTGGGGTGTTTCAAATTCATTTCTGTGCAACACAAAGTTATTGCCAGCGTGCTTGGCAGCATTCAGAACCCCCAGAAAAATTACGGTTGGAAAGCCGATTTCTAGTGTAATACTAACCCCATGTCTCCGATCAGCCAGTTGTTTTTTTTCAGGAGTCCTGTGACTGGGCGCCGTGTATCTCGCCTGCTAACTGTTAATGGCGCAATCATGAGTGCAGTTATTTCTACGGTATTGACCGGCTGCGGCGGAGGCTCGAACGTGGGCGGCGGAAATCCCCCTCCTGCTGGCAGCTTTACCTTGAGTCTCTCGGCGGGCAGTGTGACCCTTACCCCCAGCGGCCAAAGCTTGACTGTAACTCTGAACCCCGTCAACGGCTTTAGCTCCACGGTTACCTGTAATCTGAACGGCCTTCCCACCGGCGTCTATGCCAATCCGGGCAGCTTCTCCCTGAGCAGTGGAAGCCCGCAGCAGTTTCAATTGAGTGAGAATAATACCGCATCTTCCGGGACATCGACGGTGACGGTAACGTGCGCAAGCGGCAACCTTTCTTCGCAAGCGCAGTTTTCGCTCACTGTCACTCCTGAAGCAAGCTACACGTTGACTCTCTCGGCCAGCGCTCTGACCATCACCCCCACCGGTCAAAGCTTGACTGTGACTCTGAACCCGCTCAACGGCTTTAGCTCTTCGGTTTCGTGCAGTCTGAACGGCCTTCCCGTCGGGGTCAATGTCATTCCAGCCAACTTCTCCCTGAGCAGCGGAAGTCCACAGCAGCTTCAATTAAGTGAGAATAATGAAGCTGTTGCAGGGACATCGCCGGTGACAGTAGTTTGTACGAACGGCAGCGCTTCTGCGCAAGCGCCGTTTACGCTTACCGTTCAGGTTTACCCAGCACTTTACCTTACGCCGTCGCCGGCCAGCTTTACCATCCTTCCGGGCGGTACACAAATGGTTGAACTTGGAATCGGCGGCATAGATGGCGTGACGGGCCAGGTGACCGGGACTGTTACCGGGCTGCCGGCCGGGATCACTGCACCGTCCTTTCCGGGCTTTGTCAACAGTTCCGCGATTATCTATTTTTCCGCTGCATCCACCGCAACAACCTCCGGTTCGGCCACTGTGACGGTGACAAACGGATCAGTTTCCGCATCGGTCAACATACCAATTACGGTCCATTACACACCAGACTTCACGCTCTCTTCCGGCATTTATACAGCTCTGGCCATCTACCAAAGTTCGACCTCGAACTTTACCGTTACTTCAACAAGTGAAAACGGATTCAACCAGCCAATCGCTGTCTCCTTTGCAGGAATTCCAGCCGGCGTGACCTTTGCGCCAGCATCCTTTACGCTCCAGCCCGGCGCTACGCAAACGATTCAGGTCAGCGCCAGCTTTTCGGCTGCTGCAAATTCGAACTCGACCATCACTATGACGGGAACTGGCGGGGGCATCACTCATCAATCTCAGTTTGATTTCATGGTCATGGCAGCCTATGTAGCTATCAGCGAGCAGCCGAATCCGCTGACCATTCCCGCGGGATCGGCAGACTCGTTTGAATTGCAGATTACCGGCACACCCAACGGAACAGGAACCATCAGCGTTCAACTGTCAACACCTCCATCGGGCGTAACGCTTTCGCCGGTGAGCTTCACGGTGCCCGGCACCGGGGGCATGAAGAACGTGTTTGTTGAGACAACCAGCACGGCTTCGAGCGGCCCGCTGACGGCAAAGGCCACTTATGGCCCATATACAGAGAGTTCTTCGATGACCCTGACTATCGGCAAGGCTGAAAGCATTACTCCAGTCGCACGCAGCACAGCCGATCAGTTGGTGCGCGCAGACGCACTTACGCCCTATTCAAGTTTTCCGGAGCCCAACTATCTCGTCTATCACGCGGCCACCAACCGTTTCTTTTCAACGGATGCCTATCTGAACCAGTTGAATGTTGTGGACGCTGCGACCCACACTCTGAAAACCACGCTGGCAATTCCCGGCGCATTCGGGTTGGACCAGGCGCCAGATGGCAGTGTCCTCTATGTTGGCACCCTATTAGGCGATATTTACGTAGTCGATCCGGTCGGCCTCACGATATTGAAACGATATCCATCGAGCACCATCAGCCCCTATGGGTTTGAGGCCAACGCCGTCTATGCCCTGGCCAACGGCAGTCTGCTCCTGGAGAAGTATTTTCTTGTCGGTGGTTATTCATGGGTCGATGGAAACGGTCCGTTGGCGTTGTGGAATCCCACGACGAACGCTATCACGGTTTTTGAAAATCCGAATTATTCGAATGGCACGATTCCCGTGGCGCCAACCTGCCTGCAAGGATTCGAGAATGTGATTCTAACGAACAACCGCACCCGCGTGCTGCTTGTTCCCGTGCTTACCTCAGAGGGTAGTTCGCTGCTGTGTTCGTTAGATCCGGTGGCCGACACCTGGAACTGGTCAGGCCAGATTACGGGCGGCACAAACAGCGCGCTGGCAACCTTCGCTGTCAGCCCCGATGGAAATACTCTTGCGGCCTTCGACGGCTACGATATCTACAATCTCGATCCCGCGACACTCGCCGTGAAGAATTCTTTCGCTGTTCCCACGTCGCAGACATTGCTTGGCTATCCCGTCATGCTTTTAAGTCAGGACTCAAGCAAAGTGTTCATCACCGATCCGAACGGCGCTGACGTGTTGGACGTTTTCAACCTTGCCAGTGGTACACCGTCGGGGTGGATTCCGGAACTGAACCTGGCCTCGCCGGGCAGCTATTCGCCCATGTCGCCGTTCTATCAGGCGATGAGTTCCAATGGCCTGGCAGCGGGCGTAATTCAAGGAGGCGGCATTGGACTGTTGGATACAACGGCGGTCCACGCGCTGCCCATCGGTTCCCGGTTCAGCCAGACCCAGTTGGATGTTACCTACGGTCCGGCCAGCGGAGGCACGGCGGTTGGCTGGATGCCCGACGAATATGGTGTTGCCCCGCCGCCATTGGGCAGCGTCTACTTTGGCGCCAATGCCGCCACCGACCTTAATGACAATGGATTCGCGGGGACGCTGGATGCCACATCGCCGGCCGGCACCCCGGGGCCGGTGGATGTGCGCACATTCGCGACCGACGGCGGATCGCAGTTCTTGCCTTTCGGCTTCTCTTACGGGCCTTCGGTTCTTGAGGCCGCTACCAGCTACGCAACTGCCGAAGGAGGCGGGCCTGGCAGCCTGTACGGGTTTGGCTTCGGGCCGCCGGCTTATAACGGATCACAGAGCGCTTATATTGCGCCGCCTTCCGATCTTCAGGTAACGGTTGGCGGTGTTTCTGCGACTGTCGATGGCTACAATCCCAATCCCTTCGCCGGCACATACTTTACTGCGCCGCCACTGCCCACCAACTCCCTGCTCTATACAGTTCCCCCAGGCACCGCCGGCACGACTGCCTCCATCGGCGTCACCAATTCCAGCGGCTCAACGACCGCTTCCACGAAGATCACCTACTTGCCGGCACTCCAGCAATATCCGGTCGCGGGTGCGCTGGCTGACGGCGTTTACGACCCCAAGCGCAACGTGTACTATTTCACCGATACAAACCAGGTGCGCGTCTTTTCTCTCGCCCAGGGAGCATGGCTGGCTTCCATTCCGATTCCCGCGCCGCAAGGGGCCTACGGTCCACAGCGGTTGTTTGGCATTGCGCTCTCTCCAGATAGCTCCAAGCTCGCCATCGGCGATCCGGGCGCGATCGCGATCTATATTGTTAATCCCGATCAGCCCTCGTCCGTTCAGAGCTTCCCCTACGCCGCACAATTTTCCTATTACCCGCAGTCGGAACTGCCTGCCGACGTTGCCGTAACCGACAATGGGGCAGTTTACTTCACTACTTTCGATTTGGTTGGAGATGGTGCAGTTGCTCTCTATCAACTGAATCCGACAACTGGATTGGTCAGTCCGGTACCGGGCAACTTGCAAGGAGGCAATTATGACGATCCAGACGCCCGTCTTGCGCTCAGCTCCGACGGATCTCGCGTTTATTTCAATATCGAAGGGTCTGTTGGCTACTTCGACACGGTTGCCGGCCAATCGACCTTTGCGCCAGCGAACAGCGAAGCCATAGGACAAGAAAGCGAAGAGTTGGTCCTGGGCGCAAACCAGACCAGCCTTTTCGCCAACGGCTTGATACTCGACAGCAACCTGAATAACCTCGGCCTGCAGGCGCTGGATACAGCCGAATCCGCCGATGCGAACTACCTTTATGGCGCGGCGCTTTCGACGGACGGCAGCCTCCTTTTCCAACCCGCGGATCAGTTCATTGATGTGTTCGATGGCCGCACCGGCTCCTTCCGTGCTCGCATCTCGCTGCCGGTTCAGCTCTCGCCCAACTTCCGCGCTCTCATCTCAGACAACCAGGACAGTGTCCTCGTCGCCATCACCGGAGCCACCGGTAACGGCATCGCCGTCATCAATCTCAACTCCATACCTGAGCCGGGACCATTGCCGTATGCTCTTGCTCAGGCCAGCCCTCGCATTTCACGCGCTCATCCGGCCGCTGCGTCCCTGGCTGTAACGGGCAGCGTGCAATTGCCGCCCAGCTTCCCACACGCCCCCAGAATCGCTCATCGCCCCAGCCCGATGCTCGATTCACTTGTGCGCAGGCGAGCAGCCGCGCCAGCCCAGCGGTCTGGAAGGAAATGACTTTGGCGTCCGGTTGTAACACCTTTCGGGGTGCTGGTTCGCTTAAAGGTGGTCGATCCGTGACGGCTCTGTGTATGGCATTGCAGCAAGTGATTTATTTTCAATAACTTGTCGTAAATAATGGACGCAATTCCTCGTTCGCGATCTCGATTTCTAGGCTACGTGACCGCTGTCACGGTCTGCAAGGCCAACCCACCATAGACTCGGTATATGGTTATCGATACTGATTTATCGATTGCTTTGCCATTCAGCCGGTCGGAAGCTCGATCCATTCCGCAGCCGAGCCTGAGACGCTTGCCCCAGTACCACCATTACCTGAAGGATCTTGAAGCCAAAGGGATCAGCCGGATTTCCTGCAGCGTGATCGGCTTGGAACTGGGTCTTGTCCCTGTGCAAGTTCGCAAGGATCTGCAATACACGGGAATCATCGGCAAGCCGAAGACGGGCTACTCAGTTCCCGAGCTCATCCTGGCGATCGAGACGTTTCTTGGCTGGAACAACATCAACGAGGCGTTTCTTGTGGGAGTGGGGAATCTGGGCACTGCGCTGCTCGGCCACGAACGCTTCTCGAAGTTCGGCTTGCGGATTGTGGCTGCTTTTGACACCGACCCGGAAAAGATCGGCCAATGGATCCACGAAAAAGCTGTATTGCCCGTGGAACAGCTTGGCGATCTCGCCCAGCGGATGAGCATTCACCTGGGCATCATCACAACCCCGGCTGAAATTGCGCAGGCAGTTGCCGATGAGATGGTGAAAGGTGGCATCCAGGCCATCTGGAACTTCGCCCCCGTCAAGCTCAAGGTTCCCGAGCACATCATCGTGCATAACGAAGATCTTTACAATTCACTGGCCTCGCTTTCCTGGAAGCTGGCGAGGCGATTCCGAGTGCCAATTCAAGAGATGGAGGCTGTTTAGATGGCGTCGATGCCAATCGCTGTTGATCGCAAAGAGAACCTCGAAAGAGACAAGTTCGAGATGGTGTGCCAGATTCTCAATCGTTACGCACGCCGTCCGTCGGGATTGATTCCGATTCTGCAGGCGATTCAACACGAATACCAATATCTGCCGGAAGAGGTGCTCACCTATGTGGCGACCTCGCTGAATATTCCTCCGGCGCGCGTCTTTGGCGTGGCCACGTTCTACGCGCACTTTGCGCTGGAGCCGAAGGGCAAGCATGTGATCCGCATCTGCGACGGAACAGCGTGCCACGTCAAGCAATCGCTTCCGGTGTTGAACGCGCTGCGCGAGAAACTGGGCACGACTGAAAAAAGCACGACCACGACCGACATGATGTTCACTGTCGAGACGGTGGCCTGCCTAGGCGCATGCGGATTGGCCCCGGTGGTGGTCATCGACGAGCAAGTGTACGGACAAATAACTCCGGCGCGCGCGGTCGCGCTGGTGGATGAGATCAAGGCTATGGAATCGTCGCTTGGCGCCGCTTCCGTAGTTAGTGCTGAGCAGCCCTCAGCCGAGGACGCTCATGAGTAACGCGGAAGCTCAAACATTGACTCCAGGAAATGGTCACGGAATCTCCACGCTGGTGCAAGTGCGGCGAGTGATTATTTGTGCTGGCACCGGATGCATGGCCAACGGAGCCATGAAGGTTTTCGAGCAGTTCAAAAGCCAGATGGCCAACGCCGGCCTGCATGTGATTCTCGAACTTCGAGCCGAAGCCACAAGCGATGAAGTGCGGCTTTCGAAAAGCGGATGCCAGGGCTTCTGTCAGATGGGGCCGCTGGTTTCTGTTGTGCCGGACGGCATTCTCTATACAAAAGTTCGCGCTGAAGATGTTGCCGAGATTGTGCAACAAACATTGGTTGGTGGCGAGGTTGTTGAGCGGCTTCTCTATAAAGATCCTGCGACGCGCAAGAGCTGCCGCGGGCTTGAAGACAATCCTTTCTATGCGCGCCAGGATCGCCTTGTGCTGCGCGAATGTGGCTTTCTAGATCCAGAGGATATTCGCGAGTACATTCTTCACGGAGGTTATCGTGCGGCGAAAAAAGCCTTCGTCGAGATGTCCCCCGAGGAGATTTGCAAGACCGTTCTTGACTCTGGATTGCGCGGCCGCGGCGGCGGCGGCTTTCCGACGGGACGCAAGTGGGAAGCGGCGAGGATTCAGAATTCTCCCAAGAAATACATCATTTGCAACGGCGACGAAGGCGATCCTGGCGCGTTTATGAACCGCTCCGTAATGGAGGGCAACCCCCATAGCGTGATCGAAGGCATGATGATTGCGGCGCGGGCTATCGGCGCCAACGAGATGTTGGTCTATGTTCGGGCGGAGTATCCGCTGGCGGTCGAGCGTATGCGTGGCGCGGTGGCTGCCGCGGAACGCGAAGGCATTTTGGGAAAGAACGTCTTTGGGACCGGCCTGTCCATGAAGTGCGAAGTCATGGAAGGCGCAGGCGCCTTTGTTTGCGGCGAAGAGACGGCCATGATTGCATCCATCGAAGGCCAGCGCGGCATGCCCAGGCCCAAACCGCCCTTCCCTGCGCAAAGCGGTCTGTGGGGCAAACCGACGATCATCAACAACGTCGAGACGCTGGCGCATGTTTCCCGCATCATCAACGAGGGTCCTGAGGTCTTCCGCAGTATCGGGACCAAAGACTCTCCGGGAACCAAGACCTTTGCGCTCACCGGCCATGTCTCCAACACCGGCCTGGTCGAAGTTCCGTTTGGAACCACGCTGCGCGAGATCGTTTACAACATCGGCGGCGGCGTTACGGATGACGCGGGAAAGATTTGGAAGACCGGATTTAAGGCCGTGCAGATCGGCGGCCCTTCCGGCGGATGCCTGACCGAGGACCATCTCGATCTTCCGCTGGCCTACGAGTCTCTTCGCTCCGTAGGCGCTATGGTCGGCTCCGGCGGGCTGGTGGCGATGAACCAGGGCACCTGCATGGTGAGCATCGCGCGCTTCTTCATGGAGTTCACGCAGCGTGAATCCTGCGGCAAGTGCGTGCTGTGCAGGGAAGGAACAAGGCAACTGCTCGCGCTGCTGGACGACGTGATTGAAGGACGGGCCGATCAAGGGACGCTTGACCTTCTGGATAAGCTGGGACGCGCGGTGCAGGTCGGTTCATTGTGCGGCCTGGGAAAGACGGCGCCGAATCCAGTGCTTTCCACCATGCGCTACTTCCGCAAGGAATACGAGGAGCATGTGTTCGAGAAGCGCTGCCGCACGGGCCGGTGCAAGGCGCTGCTGAGCCCGGAGATCAATCAAGAAAAGTGCAAGGGCTGCGGGCTGTGCATTAAAGCCTGCCCGACAGGCGCCATCACGGGAGAAAAGAAGCAGCCGCACCACATCAATCCGGAACTGTGCATCAAGTGCGGCGCGTGCGCCACAGCCTGCAAAATTCACGCGGTCGAAGGGATATAGCAAGATGAATACTGTCACGCAGCCGACATTGACGATCGATGGAAAAACTATTGCGATCGAGGGCGAGCGCAATCTGCTCGAACTGGTTCGCAAGGCGAAGATCGATTTGCCTACGTTTTGCTATCACTCTGAATTGAGCGTGTATGGCGCTTGCCGCCTCTGTTTGGTGCAGGTGGAAGGGCGCGGAATTCAGGGAGCATGTTCCACGCCGCCCGAGCCAGGCATGAAGATTCTGACGACGACTCCGGAGATCCGCGAAATTCGCCGGATTGCGGTGGAGTTGCTGCTGGCAAATCACGATCAAAGCTGCCCGACATGTTCGCGCAGCGCTAACTGCCAGTTGCAAAGTCTGGCCTTGCGGCTGGGCGTGAAGAAGGTGCGCTTCAAGTCAGTGCACCAGCCCGTTCCGCTGGACGAGTCATCTCCGTCCCTGGTTCGCGATCCCAATAAATGTGTCCTGTGCGGCGACTGCGTGAGAATGTGCTCTGAGATTCAGGGCATCGGCGCGATTGATTTTGCGCATCGCGGCCACGAAGTGAGTGTGCAGCCGGCCTTCGGCAAACTGTTGGGCGACGTGGAATGCGTCAACTGCGGACAATGCGCCAGCGTCTGCCCCACCGGCGCGCTGACGGTAAAGTCTGAGGTCGATCAGGTTTGGAACTTGCTTGCAGACGAAAAGAACACGGTCGTCGTGCAGATTGCGCCTGCCGTGCGCGTGGGTCTGGGCGAGTGCTTCGGTTTGCAACCGGGAGAGATCACTACGGGTCGCATTGTTGCTGCTCTCAAGCAACTTGGCTTCGATCAGATCTACGACACATCGTTCGCTGCAGATCTCACGGTGATTGAAGAAGGCACCGAGTTTTTGGAGCGCAAAGCGGCCGGCGGAACTTTGCCGATGTTCACGTCGTGCTGCCCTGGCTGGGTGAAATACGCCGAGCAGTATTTTCCTGAGCTGCTGCCCAACCTTTCCACGTGCCGCTCGCCGCAGGCGATGTTTGGCTCGCTGGTGAAAGCGATGCTTCCCGATCAACTCAAGGTCGAGCGCAAAGATCTCAAAGTCGTGGCCATCATGCCGTGCACGGCGAAGAAGTTCGAGGCGCAGCGTCCGGAGATGGGCGTGGATGGCGATCCGGACGTGGATTATGTGTTGACCACGCAGGAACTGGCGCAGATGATCAAGTCCGCCGGCATCATCTTCGACAGTTTGCAACCTGAATCCTTCGATATGCCCTTCGGTTTCTACACCGGCGCCGGAGTCATCTTCGGTAACTCCGGCGGCGTGATGGAAGCCGTTCTGCGCTATGCCGCGGAAAAGGTTACGGGCGAGAAGCTCAACGATGTCGAGTTTCAGCAAGTACGCGGCGATTCCGGCTTGCGCGAAGCCACCATCCAGGTCAATGGATCAGAGCTCAAACTGGCTGTCGTCCATGGACTGCGCAACGCCCGCGTTGTTGCCGAACAGGTCAGGGCGGGCAAGAGTCATTATGACCTGATCGAAGTGATGGCCTGCCCTGGCGGTTGCGTCGGCGGCGCGGGACAGCCTGTGACAACTTCAACAACTGCGCGCGCGCTCAGAACCAAGGGCCTCTATCACGCGGACAAAATGCTGCAACTGCATAAGTCGCAAGACAACGTCTTCATCACGGAGTGCTACGCGAAGTTTCTCGGTGAGATTGGCGGAGAGAAGGCTCATCATCTTCTTCACACCAGTTACCAGAGCCGGCGTCGCATTGCGGATGAATCTCTACCGCTCATGGAGTCAAAGGAGGTAGACAAGCTGAGAGTGAGCGTGTGTCTGGGAACAAACTGTTTCGTGAAGGGCTCACAGGATGTGCTGAATGGAGTGCTGCGCCACGCGGAACAGAACGGGCTGGAGGGCCGCCTTGATGTGCGCGCGGGATTCTGCTTCGAGAAATGCGAGCACGGACCAAATGTAATGATCGACGGCGAGTACGTGCATCAGTGCACCGCCGCAAAGGCTATTGAAGTGTTAAACAGCCGGATTGAAAGCGACAACCCGGCACAAACAGCCGATAAGGATTGAGCAAGCCCTGACGCCGGTTAAGTGATTCGAGAGGAGAATACCTTGATTACTCACGAACGAGCGGATTTTATTTGCGAGCAGGAGATAGAACGCATATTGGCGAAGAGCCAGCGCCCGGAGCCAGCGCAGGTCCGTGAACTGCTGGTGAAAGCGCGCGAGATGCACGGGCTTTCCATGGAGGAAGTGGCCCAGCTTTCTTTTGTCGAGAGTCCGGAGTTGCTTGCTGAAATATTCTCGACGGCAAAACAGATCAAGGAAGAGATTTACGGAACGCGGCTGGTCTTGTTCGCGCCGCTATACATTTCCAACCGCTGCGCGAACGAGTGTACGTATTGCGCCTTCCGCGCGACAAACGCGGCTCTCAAGCGCCGTACGCTCACGCAGGAAGAAATCGCAGAAGAGACGCGCATCCTGATTCGCCAGGGCCACAAGCGGGTTCTGATGGTCTCCGGGGAAGCGTTGCCGCCAGAGGGCTTTCAATACATTCTTGATTCCATCGCAACCGTGTACGAGACAAAGATCGGTCCCGGCGAGATACGGCGCGTCAATGTGAATCTCGCTCCGCAAACCACTGAGCGTTTCCGGCAACTGAAGGCAGCGAACATCGGGACCTGTCAGCTTTTTCAGGAAACTTATCACCGTCCGACCTATGCGGCGGTTCACCTGAAAGGCACCAAGCGCAACTACGATTGGCGCACGACTTCGTTTGACAGGGCCATGACGGCAGGCATCGATGATGTTGGCATCGGCGTGCTATTTGGCCTCTATGACTGGCGCTTCGAGATCATCGCCATGATGCAGCACATTCAACATCTGGAGCAGAAATTCGGCGTCGGGCCGCACACCATCAGCTTTCCGCGCATGGAGCCGGCAGTAGGTTCCGACATTGCTTCGCAGCCTCCGCATCCGGTCAGCGATGCTGACTTCTTGAAGATGATCGCCATCATGCGCCTCGCGGTGCCCTATACCGGAATGATCATGTCCACGCGCGAAGGCGCCGACGTGCGCCGCGCAACGCTTGAAGTTGGCATCTCTCAGATTTCCGCCGGCAGCCGCACTGATCCGGGCGGCTACAAAGACGGTGAAGGCGACCCCAACGGCAGTCAGTTTCAACTCGGCGATCACCGTCCCATGGAAGCAGTAATCAGCGATGTTGTATCGCTGGGCTATCTGCCTTCATTCTGCACAGCCTGCTACCGATTAGGACGCACCGGGCAGGACTTTATGGATATGGCGAAACCGGGAGAGATCAAATATCATTGCCATCCCAACGCGCTCTCCACGTTTCAGGAATATCTTTCCGACTACGCCACTCCGCAGGCAAAGTCCGCCGGCGAAAAGCTCATCTCGATTGAACTACAGCGCATGGATGGACAACAAACCGCAATTGCGCTGCCAATGCTGAATCAGGTTCGCCGCGGCGAGCGCGATGTATTTGTTTAGACAAAGAAAGGGAGAGACCATGATACGGGCAACTTCAAAGGGGTTTCGGCTGCATATCGGCTTTTTCGGACGCCGCAACGTCGGCAAATCAAGCCTGCTGAATGCCATTACTCAGCAGCAGGTTTCAATCGTGTCGGCGATAGCGGGCACAACGACCGATCCCGTCGAGAAGCCGATGGAACTACTTCCCATCGGGCCGGTCCTCTTCGTTGATACGGCAGGAGTGGATGACGTTGGCGCACTCGGCGCGCAGCGCATCGAGAAAACGCGGCTGGCCATCGCGCGCTCCGATGTCGGCGTGCTCGTCGTCGAATCCGGCGTGTGGACCGGCTTCGAGGAGAAGCTGCTCGCCGAACTGCGCTCGCATGGAAT
>Ga0181520_10005034_pt1 | contig 21457 bp, 18 predicted proteins | sample PEATcosm2014_Bin_29_FD_132451 | JGI IMG/M metagenome (GOLD analysis project Ga0181520, IMG submission 132451) | Peatland microbial communities from MTU Mesocosm Facility, Houghton, MI, USA - PEATcosm2014_Bin02_30_metaG | ecosystem: Environmental > Terrestrial > Soil > Wetlands > Peat | place... | reverse complement strand
TGCCGCCACCGGGCATCGAGCCGCGCACCGCAACCATCTGGTAAAAACGCATCGCAAGATCCGCTCCGTCCGCTCTTTGAACTGCGAAGTCGTCGACGAGTGGCGGTTTGTTCCTTACAATTTTGGCGTCTCGCGGCATGAGAAAATCAACGACTACATCAATAGGAGTTCCGCCATCCGTTGCAGGAATGTGGCGTATGAGCTGAAAGCGCCGCAGATCCTCGCGCTGATCATAGCCATGCCTCATCAGCGTTTCTACTAACAAAGCGTACTCGCCATCCCCCAGGGCTTCAGCGTCAAGGCCAAGGTCTACATCGAGAGTGCCAACGTGCGGCATCTCTTCGTTGTCGAGAAGAAGCCACGGTACTGCCCCGCCGATGACGGCGTATTTCCCCTGAAAGCTGCCCAATATCTGACCGATCTCGACAAGCACAGACTTAACCGCCGCCGTAGTACGGTCATCGTAGTCGTTCGCCGATTGTGGATCTGGAGGAGTCAATTCTGCCATGTGAGCCTCGTGCGACGTAGATGTTCTGCCGCTTCTGCGCCTCGTTCGCCGCTTGCCGAGAGGTCGAGGTAGGTTTGCACTGGGCTTGTGCAGCGAATGCCCGGTACTGGTTCATAGACATCAAGAAAAACACCGCGATCTCGGGGGAGAGATACGATTACGTTTTCGCCCTTGAGGGAAGACGAGAGGCGCAGCCCTTGTTTGATGTGCTCTAACGTCAGCGTATCCGCATACAGGTATTGGGTCCCGGTCCGGGCGTAAGGCGCAATCCAATGAGCCGCCGAATAGGATGCCAGAGCCGCATCCGCCTTCACAGGTATCGACGCAAACATTTCCCGGATCGACTGCTCCAGGGCGCTACCATGCAAGGTCGTGTAGAAACGCATTTCGTGTTCCACGGGCGGCTCGTAACCGGATTTCCAGGCATCTAGCAGCGCATCGGGAGCCGTCAGGCGAAGTCCTTCGGGGACAACTTGCGCCCACTCGCGATCCAGAAGCGCCGCACGCACATTGCTGACGTGCCCAAGACTGACATCGGCGGCCTCTGCTAAATCCGCAACCCGCCAAACTCGATTCGGATCGCGCAGAAGAACCCGTAGGGCCTGCGCTGATTTCGGTCGGAACAGCGATTTGAATTCACGGCGCTCTGGTACTGGTTTGTTTGAAACCGATCGGCCGATGAAGACGGTACCAAAAGCAAGACGAGCATTTCCTTCGAAATCCAGGAAAGAAATTTTGTTCTCCAGACAGAGTTCCCTTGATTCGGGGGAAAGATACGGGGCAATCAACACCGGGGTCGCGGGTTTGCCCAGATGGGCAATATAGCTTCGCAGGTGATAGATGGCGTCACGAACGTATCTGGGTTGGCCGTTCATCTTCACTTCGCAGACTAGAAGATGCGGTTGGCCGGACACTTCCAGGCGAGCTGTGAGGTCGATGCCAGAATCGACCGCCGCCGATTCAGTTTTGAGAATCTTGAGTTTGAGCGCAGGAATTTCTGCCAGCAATGCCTGAAGCGCATCTGCGGCTTTCTTTTCAATCTCTTTCACTGAAAGCTGCAATTTCAGCATGTGTTGAAAATACCACATCTAGTGAAATAGAGAGAACAGATTTTCATCCCTAAGGCCATTTCAACGATTGCTGAAATGGCCATTTACGGTGAAATAGCATGAATGAAACGGAGCAAACCTTCCAATCAAATTAGCGTAAGTAATTCACAATGAACGGCTTGATACGATAGTCCCTCCCGCGTGAGAAGTGACAGCGATTGCATGACTCCAAAAATGGGAGGTCATCGAAATCTTCAAACTGCCACATGCGTTCGCCCGAGCACTCGATCCGGCGACGGCCAAGGCCTATGACCTGGCTTGATTCGCTTGGCTGTCGTCTCTGTGTTCTCGCCGCGCCAGTTTCTTGCATCTGTGTTTTCGTGTCAGGTTTTTTTGCAATAAAATTTGACATAACGGCGCCAATTCCTGTGTCGCGGTTCTAGGGCAAGAGACTGAAAATAAAAGACAATTGCCATAAGGCCTTGTGGGGTAGGCAGTACCGCTCTGCGGGGTCCCTGGTTGCGGCTGCCACGATTGGGTTCAAACCTTGCGGACATCTGCGGAGCAGAAAAGCTGTTCGTTGCAGTTGCTGGGATTCTTTCCGATGCATTCTGATTCTCAGCCGTTCGTTAGGGTTGCGGTTTAGGGCGACGCTTTCACGGCGATAACACGGGTTCGAATCCCGTCGGGGACGCCAAAAAAATAAAGGACTTAGCAGCATTCCAACCAGAATCCTTCCGGCCATACGTCAAGCGTACGTCATAAAGCCTGCCGGGCAGTGTCATTTGCGACCATACGAACCGGCGCGAACCATGAGAGGCAAAGACAAACGCAAGTGGTAGCCATGACGCACCGCACGGCAAGCTTTCGTCCAGTCATTCGCGACTTCTCTCTGACAGCTTTTTGATTTTGGGATACTCCGGGCAACGATAGGGCTGCACCAACACTCCTGTCAACAGCAGGTCTGGAAGGATCATTCTGCCTGATGAATTTGTTTGCCGGACAGTTGACTAGAAACCGCCAGATTCCGATGACGCTCTGGTGACGCGGAAGCAAAGAAGTCGCTACAAAGCGCCACAATCGCAACAAAGCCTGGAACCACGCCTCCCCGCTGGCAGTGTGCCGCCCTGCGGAGCGAGGAGAAGCCGTGGCAAGGCCGGGCCGCCCTCGATGGCGCTCTGCTAACAGCGGCCTCAGGCATTCACAAACACGCTAATAGCCGCGCTTCCTATTTTCGATTATGATGAATATCGAAAATAGAGATTATCCCTATTTTCGTTCTCTCATAAGGGGAAGTATGGCGAAAACCGAGAACATTCCCGGCAGGCGGGTTTCCCGAGGCGCATATTCGGCATTTGTTCCTGCTCCGCTTCCCCCGGCACTGGAGTGGACACCGCGGCTGATTCGTGTGCTCTCCGAAGCCGATCGGCTGATCGGCCGGCTGGCGGGCGAGGGGGGGAGGCTGCCCAATCCGCACGTGCTGATGCGGCCTTTTGTGCGCCGTGAAGCGGTTCTGTCGAGCAAGATCGAAGGCACCCAAGCCACTCTCGGCGAACTACTGGCGGCTGAGGCTGGCGCGGTGGTGCAGCGCAGTCCAGACGATCTGCGCGAAGTCGGAAACTACGTGGTCGCGCTGGAGCATGGCATTTCCTTGCTCCGGGAACTGCCCTTGTGTGTGCGTCTCATTCGGGAGTTACATGAAAAACTGATGGTGAATGTGCGTGGAAACAACGCGACGCCGGGGAGCTTCCGCACCACGCAAAACTGGATCGGCAGACCGGGCAGCACCTTGGCGACGGCCACCTATGTTCCACCGCCGCCGGGCGAAGTGGAACCCTGCCTCGCCGCCTGGGAGAAGTTTCTCCACGAATCCCAACTGCCGCCACTGGTGACCATCGCACTCGCGCACTACCAGTTCGAAGCCATTCCATTCCTTGATGGGAATGGCCGAGTGGGGCGGCTGCTGATTACTCTGTTCCTGATTGAAAAGAAGATCCTGCCGACGCCGTTGCTCTATCTCTCGGCGTTCTTTGAAGCTTCACGAGCGGACTACTACGGCAGTTTGCGCGCAGTGAGCGAACGCGGCGCGTGGCTGGAATGGCTGGAGTATTTCCTGCAGGGAATCGCGCGCATGTCGGAGGATGCATTGAACCGCGCAACCCGCATCAATGACATTCTTGCGCAATGGCGGAGCAGTCTCACCGGAGAGTCGAGGCAAACCCCCTTGAGGGTGCTCGAACTCCTTTCGGCAAACCCATTCATCACGACTACCGGCGTGGCTCGGGAACTGAAGCTAGCCTTTACTACGGCTCAGCGAGCTATCGAACGGCTGGAACGGAACGGCATTGTGCAACAGACTTCCGAGGCGAAGCGCGACCGCGTCTATTGCGCTCAGGCGCTGCTCAACATTCTTGAAGAACCGGCGCACCTCACTCCGCTCGCTGACGGGTAGACAGTTTCACTTTGAATAGTTAGGTTGCCGATTCAAATGCTCCGCAACGTCGTCGGGTTCAAAGAGCGCTTCTACCGTTCGTCATGGATCGTTCCGATTGCGTTCCCGGCCGTCGTCGAGCAATTAAACTTTATCAACTTGCGGAACTATCGATCACACCGAACCGTATACCAATCAAAGGGCTAGCACGGTTCTGCTGAGAACGAGGAGGTCTTATGAAGCGAATTTCGGGGAGAACGACCATGAAAATAGTCTTGGCTAGCGTGCTGCTAACCTTCGCGCTTCTGCCCGCGGCTTTCGCCAAGAGTACGGCGCCATCCTTGCCCACGGACTCCTCTCCGCAGGACCAGAACAAAGCCATTGCCCGGCGAGTATTGGAAGAAATTCTCAGTCAGGGGAAGTTCCAGGTTGCGGACGAAATCTACGCCAAAGATTTTCTGAACCATGGATTGCATAAAAATGCCGACCTGCAACAGGACCAATCATGGGCTCGCTGGGAGAAGCAGCATCTTCCCGATTTAAAGATAACCGTAGATATGATGATGGCCGAGGGCGACTTGGTCACGGTGGTGTGGACGGCACGCGGAACCAACAGCGTACCCATTGGTCTCCTGCCGGCAACCGGAGCGAGAATCGAGGCACGTGGTATCACGATTTGGCGCATCGTCGATGGAAGAATTCATGACGAATGGACTTCATTCGACTCGTTACGCATTGTCCGTCAGATAGTGAGTCAGTTGAAGTGGCAACTGCTGGGCCTTCTGGGAGCCGTGGTAATTCTTATCTGGGTAGCTGCCAGATGGATACGAAAACCGAGGCGCATGGATTCGCCCCGGGCGGCCAGGGCGTCGTAGGAGCGTGCGTGAGAACTCATTTTCCGCCCCCTTCACGGGTGTCCTCCTGAGCGAGGCCGTTCGTGCGCCCGCCATACTGTGCGGGTGCACGAGAGTGCATAGGTGCTTCGACTCCGCGCCTCCGGCGCTCCGCTCAGCATGACACTTCTCGTGAGGGTGAAGGATGAGGTCTCACGCACGCTCGTAGGCCCTCCCAGAAAAGCATTAGCCGCGGATGAACGCAGAGAAACGCAGATCAAAGAAGACGTGCCGCAGGCACGCATGGAGAGGACCCGGGATCGCGGCTTTACCCGGCGGAGCGAGGAAAAGCCGGAATCCCTGGCATGCTCCATAAATGACCGGTTGCCCGCGGAAAGCGTGGGGAACGTCCCGTCTGTTCAACGCGGCCCGTTCCACGTTAAAGAAACTCGTTTCCACAGGATTGCCTTCAGCGGAAAGGTGACGCAGAATCAACGCCGATAGGTCTTGGCGTCGCGGTCGCCCGTACTCACCTGCTCCCTGAAGCAACGCTCCAAGCAGCAAGGTTTCGGAGGTTTAGAAAGCAAGATTTCGGAGGTTTCAAAACAGCAACGAGCTCAACCTCCGCGCCCCCGCCTCTCTGCGCGAGATCCGGGTTTTGCAGCGTGAAACCGGAAACGAGAGATTGCTGCATTGATGATCCCCTTGGGAAACATGATCCCCTTGGCCTAGAACGCACAAAATCGATGACCCCCTTGGGATTTTTTGATGATCCTCTTGGAACTCTTTGATCCCCTTGGGCGCCAGGTGTGTGAAAAACAGGAGTTAGCAGTTAGGAGTTAGATACTCGGTAACAAGTAAACCGTCCCCTGCGGTTCATCCTCCTTGGCGGCTTACAATATTAAGCGAACGGAAATTCACGACCGCAGCTCCGAGGTTCATCGTGGCGGCCACTGCCAGAGCAAAACTCGGTCCCTCTTCCACGCGACATTCGCACGCGCTACGCGGATATTGCCTCATTGCCGGCGCCGGTTTGTGCTGGGGGATTTCCGCCACCTTGGGCCGGGCCATCTTTACCGGTCGGCTATTGGCGGGAGCGGTCCATCCGATCAACCCGATTATTCTGTCGCAAAGCCGGACTACCATTTCCTTGTTCGTGCTGATGCCGGCATTGCTGATGCGGCGGGGGACCGGCGTTTTTCGTATGCCATGGCGCGATTTCGCGGCCTGTCTCGCCTTGGGTGTGCTGGGGATGGCGGTGTCCAACTATTTCTATTATTTGGCTATCCAGCGCACTAACGTCGCCACCGCAATCACCTTGCAGTACACGGCGCCCATCCTGGTTCTTTTCTACATGCTGGCGCGGGGACTGCAACGCGCAACCTGGCGGCGCGTGGGTTCGGTGTTTCTGGCCGTCTTTGGTATCGCGGTGGCGATCGGCGTCGGCGGCCGCGGGCGCATCCGGATCGACACGCTCGGCGTGGTGGCGGCGGAAATCGCCGCGGTTTCCTTTGCCTATTACAACATCGCCGGCAGCAGCCTGCTCGGGCGTTATGACCGTTGGCGCGTTTTGCTGATCACGTTGCTGGGCGCATCCTTGTTCTGGCAATGTGTGAACCCGCCATGGAGGTTTGGCGCTCTGCATTACGGCCGGCACGAATGGATGTTTTTGGCCTGCTTTGCTGTGGTCAGTATGTTGTTGCCCTTTTCTCTCTATATCGGCGGTCTGCAGTACCTCGATCCCACGCGGGCGATTGTGACGAGCTGTCTGGAGCCCGTGTTCACCATTGCCATAGCCGCCCTGGCGCTGGGAGAAGGCATAACCCTGCTGCGGACGGCCGGCATTGCCGTGGTTCTCACCGCCACCATTCTCGTGCAATTGCCCGAAGGCGCGAAGCCGGAGCCGCTGGTGGTTCTCGATCCCATTGAGTAGTTGACCGATTCGTAGCTAGGAGTTGGTAGTTAGGAGTTAGGAGTGGGATTCCGATCTGCGTCTATCTGCGTCGATCCGCGGCTAAGGCTGGGTGGGGTTTGTTTCCTCTGCGACCTCTGCGTCCTCTGCGGTGAATGTCCCGCTTAGGCCACTTGGCGAGTAGAGCCGTCGAGGTTGAGGTGTTTCAGGGCTTTTCGCAGCACTTCGGCGCTGCGTTCAATTCCCTGCTGTTCCGACTCCGACATTTCCGGTTCCAGTACTTGCACGACGCCTTCGGCGCCGACAACGCTGGGCAGAGAAAGAGTAACGCCATACTTCGCGTGGTAGGAGCCAATGGGGATCACCGCCCGTTCGTCGCGCAACACCATTTCGGCGATGTGGGCACAGACCATGCCAATCCCATATTGGCTGGCGCCAATGCCTTCGATGATGGTGATATTGGCGTAGCGGACCTCCCGCTCGATTTGCAGGCGCATGTTTTCGCGTTGTTCCCTCGACTCGGCCAACAACTCCAGCACCGGCCGGCCGCCCACCCGCGCCAACGACCACAGAAATACCGAGGAGATACCGTGTTCGCCCAATACCAGCGCCTCCACATCGGCCGGTTTCACCTTCAATCGCCTGGCCAGATGAAATCGGAATCGCAGGCTATCCAGATAGGTTCCGGTGCTCACTACACGCTCGTGCCCTAAGAGGCGCACCACATCGGCGAGCGGGTCCGGCGGATCGGTGACCACCAGCACCAGCGCCGCCGGCGCAGCCCGGTGTATCCGCGAAACCATCTCCTGATAAACGACGGCGTTGGCTTGCAGCAGGCGAAGCCTGCCGGAGGAATCGCCGCGGTCGGTCGCGCCGCCGGCTTTTTCGTTGACTCCAGCGGTGATTATCACCAGCGCCGCTTCCGCCAGGTCGGAGTAATCCCCGTCGCGTACTTCGACGGTGGGCGACAAGATTGCGCCATATTGGGTGTCCGTAACCACGCCCTCGGCCCGCTTGCGATTGCGATTCACCAGCACCACCTCACGGGCGGCGCCACGCAATACCAGCGACAGCAGACACGCGGAACCCACCGCACCCGCGCCGATAATTCCGACTTTGGCTAGTGCGCACATTCCAGATTTTCGATCGAGGAGGGCTGCTGCTCCTGGATATCGCTGTAGCCTTTGCCGCCGAAGGTCGAGGTGTAATAGTGATGCGCGCGCTCCCAGGCCGTATCGTCGGGAGCGCCGAACATCTGGCCATACAGCGGTGTCCCCGGAAAGGGAAACATCGGGACCGGCTCGCTCACCCACACGCCTTGCGCCTTCAGGTGCTCCTGCCAGCGGCGGATCGCGTCTTTGTCGTCGGTTTCGGTCAGGATCAGGTTGGCCTGCACCCAGGGTATCCGCTGCCGCGCATAGATGAGCAACTCGGTCAGCCGTTCCGTGGACATGCGACAGTTCTTATTCAACGCATCCCGCCCCGTCGCGGTAATCGATTCGATGCCACATTCGATCGAGATGGTGTGGGCGCGGCCCAGCAGATCCAGAGTCTCTTCCTCCCATAGGTCAATCCGGGTCTGGAAGCCGATACTAACCTTCCGCTCGGCAATCCCCTCCAAGAGCCGCCGTACATTTGGACCAACGCCAAAGATCTCATCGATGAAATAGATGTAGTCCACGCCGCGCTCGACCAGCCGATCGATTTCGGTCAGCACGAAGTCCACGCTACGCTCGCGAAACTTATTACGAAACAGCGTCTTATTGCAGAAGTGGCAAGACCAGGGACAGCCGCGGGCAAATTCCAATTCCGCTCCATGTCCGGCGCCCCAGAAAACATGATGCCGGTGGGTATGCCGTTCCACGTTGTAGTTCTCGAAGCCGAGCGGCCCCAGAGTCCGCATGTCCACAACGCCCAACGCGGGACTGAGGTGAAACTCGCCATCGCTCTTGCGATAACAGCAACCCTCGATTTGCGCCCAGGGCTTAAGCGCGAGTTCCACGATCGACTGATCACACTCGCCGCGCAGCGCCACATCGACCTGCAATTTGCGGAGCACCGCCAACGGCGTGGCCGAGGAGTGCGGACCCACCGCAACGTTCGTAGCCGCGATTCCACCTAGTCCTTCAAACCACTCCCGAGGCACGCGCAGTTCCGGAGGCGGGCAGCGCCAGAACAGGTACGAGGGCGCGGTGGGAATTACCAGAAAATCCGGTTGCCAGCCGGCAAGCCTGGCTTTGACTTCCTCGATGCTCGACGACTCGTTTTGCGCATCCACCAGCAAGGGCTCATGGCCATGCTCCCGCAGTTTTTCAAAAGCGAACATCAGTTCGAGCGGGTAATGCGATTCGTGACAGCCAAAATAGGTGGAGCCGCGAAAATCCCAATTTGGATTGACCAGCGCGAATTTCATGCGGCAGCCTCCGGCAACTCCTCCCAACCGCGCGCCGCCAGACGCGCCGGTACCCGCGCCGGCGCCAACAGTTGGCGGTTGCGCTGCCACCAGCGATAGATCTCGGCCACCGTGTCGCGTACGGAATACTGCGGCGTCCAACCGGTATCGTGGTGCAGCTTGGCAAAGTTGGTCACATACGCCAACTGATCTCCGGGGCGGCTTTCCTCCAACTCATAGTGGAGACGCCGGCCGGTGAAACACTCGATCTCGTCGATAAGTTCCAGCAGCGATATGGTATTTTGCGGTCCCCCTCCGACGTTGTAAACCTGCCCGGGGATCACCGCCTTATGCTCGCGGACGGTTTCAAAAACCCGCAACAGGTCATGGACACAAAGCACGTCGCGCAACTGCCGGCCATCGCCATAGATGGTCAGCGGAGCGCCGGTAAGCGCGGAATACACGAAATGAGCGACCCAGCCTTGCTCCTCGTTGCCGAACTGCCGGGGACCGGCAATGCAGGACATGCGCAGCACCAACGAAGGAAGGTCATAGATGCGGGCATAATCGCGAACGTACTGATCGGCCGCCCCTTTCGAACAACCGTAGGGGGAATGAAAATCCAGCGGCTGGGTTTCGGAGACGCCGCAACCTTCCAATACGTATCGCTTCAAGGTGCCGCGTAGCTGCCGGATACCCAAGTCGCCATAAACCTTATTGGTGGAGGTGAACAGCAGAAAAGGCAGATTGCCGCTCTTGCGAGCGCCCTCCAGCACATTGAATGTCCCCTGGGCGTTGACTTGAAAATCCAAGCGCGGATCCTGAATGGAAGTGGTGACAGCAACCTGAGCGGCAAAATTGTAGATCTCGGTGGCATGCCGGGCGACCCGCTCGACGGAGGCGGCATCGCGCACATCGCCCACCGTAATCTGCAACCGTCCGGACTTGCCGGCCGCCCTTTGCAACGACTCCAGATTGTGACGAACGCCGTGGCGGGAAAGGTTATCGAAAACATGGACCTTGGCCTCCGAGGTCTCCAGCAGCCGGTGAGCCCAGTTGGACCCGATAAAACCGGCTCCGCCGAAGATCAACACGGAGCGAAAGCGATCTTGCTCCTTCATAATCTCGTTCACTCCTCCCGGGAGGCACTCTTGCGGGTTAAAGCCCGAAAACAAAAAGCGGACATTCTGGTCGCTGCCCCGAAAACCGATGGCCGCCGCGGTCAGGCCGCCAATCCGTGAGCATGGAGTAGGCGCACCGCCTCAGCCGTCCGGTCTTCCGCGGTCTGCGACCGCAGCCAATCCACCAGCTCTTCGATCCCCTGGGCAAACGGCATCTGCGGCTCGAAGCCGAGGGTACGAGAAGCCAACGAAATATCGGCAAAGCAATGGCGAATATCGCCGGCGCGGTATTTGCCGGTAATCTCCGGCTCGATATCGCTGCCCAGCGTCTCGGCCAAAATTCTTGCCACCCGCCGGATAGAGATCGGCTCGCCAGAACCGATGTTCATCGCCAGTCCGCTGGCTGCCGGACGCTGCAGGGCGAGCAGGTTCGCCCGCACCACATCATGCACGCTGACAAAATCGCGCATCTGCCGGCCATCTTCAAAAACCAGGGGCGCGCTTGCATTCAGCAGACGGGAGGCAAAGATGGCCGCCACCCCGGTGTACGGGTTCGAGAGCGCCTGCCGGGGACCATAGATATTGAAATAACGCAGCGCCACCACTGGCAGCCCGTAAGTGCGGCCGAACATGAGACACATCTCTTCCTGGTCCTTTTTGGAAAGAGCATAAAAGGAAGAGGTCTGGAGCGGCTTGGTTTCCTGGGTAGCCACCGGCGAGAGCTGGCGTTCACAAAGAGGACAGCAGGGCTCCCATTCCCGGCCGCGCAGTTGCTGGACGTCGCGGGGCGCGGGCGACATCATTCCGCAATGGCTGCAGAAATACCCGCCCTCACCATAGATCGACATGGAAGAGGCCACAATCAGCTTTTCAATGGGCAGGCGGGCGTCCAGCAAGGCTTGCAGGAGCACGGCCGTACCCTGCGTATTCGTTCCCATGTAGTTGCCAATCTCGTACATGGACTGCCCCACACCCACGACGGCCGCCAGATGGTAGACCACATCGACATTCCGTAAGGCCGCCCGAACCGCGTCGATGTCGCGCATATCCCCCAATTGAAATTCAATTTCTTTGGCCAGGTAAGATGGCCTTCCCGCCGGATGAACCTGAACGGCGAGGCTGTCGAAGACGCGAACCGCGTGGCCGGCCGCCAACAACGCGTCAACCGTGTGCGATCCCACAAAACCGGCTCCGCCGGTGACCAGCACCCGTTTGCTCATCCCCTTCCTCCGCTCCCAACAGGGAGACGCGAGACACGAGTCACGGGGAGCTACTCGCGACTCGTGTCTCGCGACTCCTGGTCCGAGGTTAGATGCCGGGTAAGAACTCGGGTTTGCTGAGCCGGACGGTGCTGGAAGAGAGCCAACTGGAGGAAGACACGAGTCGCGAGTCGCGAGACACGCGTCACGAGGGCTACTCGCGACTCGCAACTCGTGTCTCGGTTCGCTAGCTGGCGAGAGGATGACCTTTGCGGCCGTTAGCCTGCAAATGCTGTCGCGCGGCCGCCCGGACCATATTGACCATTCCCATCAATCCTAAGGACTTGCCCATCGACAGTTCGCGGCCAAAGATGCGGTATATGAGGTCGCCGGACACCTCCGCCACTTGCTCCAGAGGCGCCCCGGAAAGACACTTGCCAAGAATTGCCGCCAGAGACATCGCGGAGATTCCCTGCGGATTTTCCACGGCGAAGTAATAGGTGAGGCTATCGGCGTCGTTGGGCTCGGCCCAGACGTAGGCCTCCGATTCGCAGCCCGGAACACGATGGTCGGCCGGGTAAGGCCGGCTGGCGATCTGCGGCGGCACGCGCCGAAACTGCTTCGAAATATCGACCAGCATCTGTATCCGGTCGGTGCGATCGAGGTTCTCCAAGGTAAAGAGCAAACGCTCCAATCGTTCAGGCAGCGACTTCATGACGCTCCACGGCGCTGGGATTTTCAATGGGCACTTGAACCAGATTGCCCCACTCGGTCCAACTGCCATCGTAATTACGAACCTGGGGAAACCCGAGCAAATAGGTCAGGACAAACCAGGTATGGCTGCTACGTTCTCCAATCCGGCAATAGGCGATCACATCATCTTGTGGCCGCAACTGGTTCTCCTGGGAGTAGATCTGGCGCAACTCCTCGGCGTCTTTAAACGTGCCGTCCTGGGGATTGATGGCGCGAACCCAAGGGATACTCAGCGCGCCCGGAATGTGACCGCCGCGGAGCGCTCCCTCATTCGGATACTCCGGCATATGCAATCGTTCCCCGCGGTACTCTTCCAGACTGCGAACATCGACCAGCGGCAACTTCTGCTCCACGTGACGCAGCACCTGGTCGCGGAAGGCGCGATAGCGGGTGTCGTCCCGCTCCGGCGCCTCGTACCGGCTGGGCTGGTGCTCTAAGACTTGACGCGAAAGCGGCCGGTTTTCTTCAATCCACTTCAACCGTCCACCATCCATGATCCGCGCCTGCGTATGCCCGAAGAGCTGCAATACCCAAAAAGCGTAAGTCGCCCACCAATTGTTTTTGTCGCCATACAAGACAATAGTGGTTTCGCGAGTCGCCCCGATTCGGCGCATGAGGGACTGGAAAGCGCTTCGTCCCAGATAATCCCGCCGAACGGGATCGTTCAAATCCCGAGTCCAGTCAATCTCAACCGCGCCGGGAATATGTTCAAAGCTGTATAGCAGCGGATCTTCATTGGATTCGGCAACACGGACAGATGGATCGTTCAGGTGTTCTTGCACCCAGTCGGTGGAAACCAGAATATCGCTCCGGCTATAGCCGCGTTCCTCGATGTGCTTGCTCATGGGACTCCCTCATAGTTTTGGATGCACCGACGGGAGGAGAGGAACAGGCAGGGAGAGCCTGGTAGGTAGCGCCGGCCTTCCGGCCGGGAGGCCGGCGCTACAGTCAGCGGCTCCATTCGATGTCCAGGAGCTTGCGAACCCTGGGGTTCACGATTCCCGGCTGGCCAGCGGGGAATAAGTGCTCGAACTGTCCGTCGGCGCGATGGGGAGTCTCTCCGCCTGTGGCCGCCTCCGAATGACGGGCGGCCGTGATGAATCAGAGGCCGCTGGCGGCCGCTACCGCATCCGGGTGAATGCGCCGGTATAACCAGCTCTTGATGAATTTCAAATCGCGATCAACCGTAGCCTTGGAAACCTGCATGAGAATCGCGGTTTCCTCCGCGGTGCACCCCAGGAAGTAGCGCAACTCGACGAGTTGGACCTTGTGCGCATCAATCGCGTTCAACTCGTCCAAGGCCCGATTCAGGTCCAACAGTTCCGGGCTGCCGATATTAATCCAAGGAAGATCGTCGCTCAAGGGGACGCGCTGACATCCACCGCCGCGTATCTGCGCCTGATTGCCGCGCGCATGGTCGATCAGAATCATGCGCATCACTTTGGCGGTAAAGGTATAAAAATGCCGGCGATCTTCCCACGCGGCCTTCTTCTGGTTGACCAGTCGCAGATAAAGTTCGTGGACCAGAGCCGTGGCCTGTAAGACATCGGGATTCCGCTCACGGCGGACATAGGCCGCAGCTACCTCCCGCAGATGGGGGTAGACCAGCGGCATCAATTGCTCAAAGGCAGACGGTTCGCCGTCTTTCCACTTCGCCAGGAGCAGAGTGATCTCTCCCTGAGCTGGCTCCATAAATGGACTCCATAGGTATTGGGAACTCGAAGCCGAGTTGCTGCTCATGGTACCACTTCTATACTCGCCCAGGCTTCCCTTTTTGGCCCCATTCCCGCCCTCGATTTCCCATTTTGGGCACAAGGCGGCGGTTTAAGAAATAGCCACGATGCGGGAATAAGGTTGAGGCATTTCTCGTTGGTCTTGCGCAGCCTGTTTGTAATGATACGGAAGTCGTCTGGGGGTGCGGGCGGGGAGGCCCGCACCCCCGGTGACCCACATTCAAGCAAAGCCCATTTTCCCAATAGGTGGTTGTTGACCCAGGTTCCGGTTAAGCCAACAATCCGGACATAACCGAAGCGGAACGCTGCTCCGGAAGCGGACGGCATGAGATGGGGCGAGTACTGGATGAGCGTTTACGCGATCTCCGCCATCGCGCCCACCGGGCCCCTTCCTCAATTTCCTGGCTTCTTGCAACAGAAGCCCGAACGATTTTGACCGACTATCAGCGCGGCAAACGTAGCGCAGGCGCCCCCGCCTGCGGGCCCTGTGTGGTGGTACATCAACGTTGTGATTGAGTCAGGTTTGGACACACGCTAGGCATGCGCTATGATTCTCCCGCTCGTACGATGAGCCTTTCCATGGCGCTCTACCAAGAGAACTCGCGGGTATCTTCCGCCGTCACTTTCCCTTTAGGCGACTCTTTACCCGCCACAGTGCTTGCGAAATTGACCCGCCAACGGGAGACGATCAAGCTGTTATTGCGCTCTGGCCGGCAACTCATACGATCACTTGATTCGCGATGAGGCGGAGTTCACTCACGCAGTCGAGTACATTCTGGACAATGCACGGCACGCCGGTTTACGCGGATGGCCCTGGGTGTATGTGAAAGGGCAATAGTGCCCGCAGGCGGGGGCGCCTGCGCTACGCTCGCCGCGTCTTGGCACTTGGGCGCAAAATGGAGCCTTGCCAAAATGTGGCTCCCCGCGGCCCAGATTAATCTCCAAGTCCCGTTCGCCGTCTCATCCGCTACGAACTTTTTATGAACCTTTTGCGAGAACTTTATAAGGCCTGCAATCCAACCTAAGTGAGAAGGAGAACAGGTCCATGAAACACAAATACAGTTCCCTCATAGCAGCCATGGTGTTCGGCGTTGCCGCTTGCGGTTTCGCCCGACCGGCGCAAGTACCAGTGCAAGCACCAGTACAAGTACAGGAGACATCCCATACCGGCATGTGGACAGGCAAGACGGGGCACCTGACAATCCACGCTCCCGTGAAGGCCGGCGATACCGTGTTGCCGGCGGGCGATTACGAAGTCCGGCTGATCGACCAACCCGACAGGAGTTTCGTCGAGTTCACGCGAGTGGTCGAAATTGCGAATCCGGCTTATGGAATACGGCGTCCTCCGCAGGCCAGTCCGCTCTACGCCCATGAAAAGGTTGCCGAAGTGAGTTGCACCCGCGCGCCCTTAAAGGCCAAAGCGCGTAAGACCGTGGCCGTAATCTCCAGCGAGAACGCCAGCCTTACCCGGCTTGAAATCAAAGGCGCCAGCGACGCCCAGTTATTCTAAAGCAAGAGCTGGCACGGGGATGGCAGTCCCGAGAGGATGCTGGGATGAGACCAACCTCCGGGCTTCGAAAAAGATTGGAGGGGCAAGGGAAATCATTCCTTTGCCCCATACCCCTTTCCCCTAAACTCAAAAGAAAACCTTAGGTCGTGCCTACAGCGGAATTGACACTCCGGCGCCGTTTTTCGGCTCATTATTGATTACTTGTTACTTAGTACCGCGTACGGATCCGCCGCCTAAGCCTTTTTCTTCTTTCAATGATTGTGGAGTCACGGGTAGAATGGAGGTTTGACTCCGGACAATCCAAACGATGACAACTCTGAATAAAGTTGCTGCCCCAATCTTACCGTCTTCCCGGCTGGAAGGCGTTCATTACGCCATCCGCGACCTTTCCGTGCTTGCCGATCAAGTGGTGAAACAGGGAAAGAAAGTTCTGCGGCTGAACATTGGCGATCCCGCCAGGTTCGACTTCCCTACCCCTCCCCACATGATCGCCGCCGTGGAAAAGGCGATGCGCGAAGGCAAGAACGGCTATGCGCATTCCTCGGGAGTGCCGGAGGCCCTGGAGGCCATCCGAAACGAGGCGGAGCGCAATGGAATCAGCAACATCATGGAGGTGTTCGTCACCAGCGGGGTCAGTGAAGCGGTAGATCTCTGCTTTACAGTGCTGCTGGATGTGGGTCAAAACGTGCTTTGTCCCAGTCCCGAATACCCGCTCTACACGGCGGTGGTAGCCAAAGCCGGGCTGACGACCAACTCCTATCGACTGGATGAAGCCAATGGCTGGGCCCCCGATCTTGCCGATATCCGGCGCAAGGTTAACGACGGGACCCGCGGACTGGTACTGATCAATCCCAACAATCCGACCGGGGTCGTGTATTCCCGGGCCACATTGGAGGGGATCGCCGAGATCGCCCGCGAGCATAATCTGGTGGTGTTTGCCGACGAGAGCTACTCCAAGCTGGTACTGGATGGGGAACACATTCCCTTTGCCTCGCTGGCGCCCGATGTCGCCGTAATTACCCTCGGGGGCCTTTCCAAGAATTATCTGGCGCCGGGATGGCGCATCGGCTGGGGTATCGCCAGTGGCCCCGAGCCCATCCTGATGCCTTACGTCGAGGGCATCAACAAGTTATTGCGTTCGCGCCTGTGCGCCAATCAGCCGATGATGTACGCGATTAAACCGGCCTTGGAAGGTCCGCAAGACCACCTGGCGGATGCCTGCGGCAAACTGCGCCGTCGCCGCGATATCACCATGCAATGGGCGGAATCCACTCCGCGAGTGAGCTGCGTGCGGCCCGACGGCGGATTCTACGCCTTTCCGCGCATCGACATTCAGGAGCCGGATGAGGATTTTGTAAAGCGGCTATTGCGGGAAAAAGGCGTGCTCGTGGTTCACGGCAGTGGTTTTGGACAAGATCCCGGAACCCACCATTTCCGTATTGTTTTTCTGCCGAACGAAGAAACGCTCGTCAACGCTTACGGAGCGATTTCCGAGTTTATGGAAGAACAACGGTAGCAACCGGCGGCCTTTGGTCGTCTATCGGCCGACGGCCGTCGGTCGTCGGCCTTCGGCCAGCACGCCCAACTCAGCTGTTTGCCGAAAGCCAAAGGCCAACGGCTGCCTCCGTGTTCAGTTTTGCCGAAGGCCAAAGGCCGACGACCGACGGCTTCCTCTATGGTTGATATCCATTGCCATATCCTGCCGCAGACCGACGACGGCGCAAAATCGTGGGGACTGGCTGAGGAGATGTGCCGTTTGGCGGCTGCCGACGGCATCACGAGAATCGTAGCCACTCCGCACGCCAAACTCGAATATCCTTACGACCGGAAGCGGCATGCGGAAACGCTCCACCAGCTACAGAGCAAGACAGGATCTAAGCCCCTCCTTACGCTTGGCTGCGAGCTTTTTATATCTCCCGAGAATGTGGAGTCTGCTCTCCGCAATCCTTCCGACTATGTCATCGGCGATTCTCATTCCATTCTGATTGAGTTAAGCGATTTCGGTATTCCTCCGGGCCTGCTGAATACCTTCCAGCAATTTCTGGCGGCCGGCTTGCGTCCGATCCTGGCCCATCCGGAACGCAATCCGTTCCTGCAACGACGCCCCGAACCGGTGCTCGAATGGGTGCGGCACGGACTGCTAGTGCAGGTGACAGCCGATTCGTTGACCGGATCCTGGGGCCGGCTCGCACAACAGGTCGCACGCTGGCTCTTGGAGCAAAATGCGGTGCACGTAGTGGCTAGCGATGCGCATAACCCCAGAAGCCGTCCGCCGCTGCTCTCCTCCGCCCGCCGCGTCCTGTGCGAATGGCAAGATGCGGCGGTAGCGCATGCCCTGGTCGAGAGCAATCCCGCCGCCATTCTGCGCGATGCAGAACTTCCTTAACACGCCATCGGCCGTCGGCCTTTGGCCTTTGGCCAGCAGGACAAGAAGAGTTGCGTGTTGGCCTGCGCCCGAACTGCGGATTCCGGAATCTAACTAGTTAAACGTTAAAGAAAACGGCGGATCATAAGCCACGATGTCAGAGGCTCCGTTCTGGCCGACAGCCGAAGGCCGAAAGCGTTTTGCTGGCCGACGGCCGAGAGCCAAGGGCCGAAGGCGTTTCGAGGGGGGAATCAACATAGCTGATTCCCACAGCGCCCAACTTAAGATATAAGTTCCATCACAGGCTCCTGGAGGAAGGATCACATTTCTAGCGAATACAAGATGCGCGCCGGGGAACGACGCGGTTCTCCGTCTAGTAGCGAATCCGATCCCATTTTTCCGCCAGAACTCGCGGTGGACGGCACGGGCGTGGAATTCATCGCCCATGCCAACGACATTCTGTTCACCCACGCCCTGCACGGAAATTTCTCCTACGTCAATGAAGCCGCTACTCGCCTAACCGGGCACTCCCGTCATGCCTTGCTGCGGCTGAGCCTGGCCGATTTGGCCGCTCCCGAGTATCGCGAAGCCGCGCGCCGGATCATTCGTGGCGAGTTCGAAGGCCGGTTGGGCGAATGGTCGTTTCCATTCGAGATTGTGGCCCAGGACGGACGCCGCGTCTCCCTGGAAGTCACCACCCAACTGGTGTACGCCGACAAGCAGCGAGTGGGATTGCGGGGAATCGCCCGCGACGTCAGCGCGGCCAAGCGCGGGGAGAAGGAACTTCGCGAACTCGAAAGTCGATTCCTGGCGCTGGCGGAGCTGACCGGCGGCGCAAGCTTTATCAGTCAAGATAATAAGATTGTGCAAGTAAATCGCGCCGCCGAAGTGCTAAGCGGATACTCCCGCGTGGAGCTGCTGGGCATGACGATCCAGGAACTCATCCATCCCGACCACCGGGAACTGGTGCGCAGCGGCCTGGCACGCCAAGGCAACGATAGACTGCCGACGCCCTACGATCTCAAACTGCGCAACAAGGCAGGGGATGAGCAATGGGTGCGTTTGGCCGCTACGGTGATTCCCTACCAGGGGCGCTTCGCCGTGATGGCTACAGCGTTTGACCCGACCGGCAAGGAGTTCACCAGCGAACCACAGACGGAAGCCGTTCCAGCCGCCCCCAGTTCTCATCTGGAGCAACTGTTTGAGAGCACGCCGGCGGGCATCGTGGTACTCGACCGCCAGGAGCGCACACTGCAAGCGAACGGCGAATTTGGCCGCATGTTTGGCTATGAGGCGGGACAGTTCCTGGGCCACGAATTGGAGTCCCTGATCGTGCCGCCGGATCGACGCGAAGAAGCCGTGGCGCTGCGCCAATATTTGGCCAGCGGCGGGAAATTTCGCGTGGAGAGCGTACGCCAGCACAAAGACGGCAGTCTGGTGAACGTCAGCATTCTGGGCATCCCGGTACCAGGCGACGGCCAGGTTTCCGGCTATACGATCTACCGCGATATCAGCCAGCGCCGGGCCACCGAGCAGGCCTTGGTGGAGAGCGAAGCTCAGTTTCACGCCCTGGAACAGCGATATCAGTCCTTGTTCGAGCGCGTCCATTACGGCATCTATCGCGCCACGCTGGAAGGCCGGATCTTGGACACCAATCCCGCGTTGGCGCGCATGCTGGGATATGAATCGATCGCGGAACTCATGCAGGTGGATATCACCCGTGACGTGTACTCCGATCCGGCGGAACGCGAGCAATTATTAAACGCCCTGCGCTCCGAAGGCCGACTGGCCTGCGAAACCGTATGGCAGCGCAAGGATGGCCGCGTCATTACAGTGCGTTTGAGCGCTGTCGCCTCTCCCAATTCCAGCGGAGACGTCGACACGATGGAAGTCATCGTCGAGGACGTCACCGAGCAGCGGGCGCTGGAGGAACAGTTTCGGCAATCCCAGAAAATGGAAGGCATCGGGCGCTTGGCGGGTGGCGTTGCGCACGATTTCAACAATCTGCTGACCGTCATCAAAGGCTATAGCGAATTGGTGCTGTTTCAAACGGAGGAGGGGAATCCCACTCGTCCTCAACTGGAAGAGATCCTCAGCGCGGCCGACCGCGCGGCGGCCCTGACCCGGCAATTGCTGGCCTTTAGCCGCCGCCAGGTGCTGGCGCCCAAGGTACTCGACCTGAATGCCATCGTCACCAACATGGAGAAGTTGTTGTGCCGCCTGTTGGGCGAGGACATGGAACTGCTGACCGTGCTCGATCCGGCATTGCACAATATCAAAGCCGATCCTGGCCAACTGGAACAAGTGATTATGAATTTGGCCGTCAACGCCCGTGACGCCATGCCCATGGGCGGCCAATTGATCATCGAAACCGCCAATGTCTCTCTGGACGAAACCTACAATCCCACCGTGCTCCCCGGACCGTACGTGATGCTGGCGGTAATCGACAGCGGCCAGGGGATGACGGAAGAGACCCGCTCCCGCGTTTTCGAACCGTTTTTCACCACCAAGGAACGTGGTACCGGACTAGGCTTATCCACCGTTTACGGCATCGTCAAACAGAGCGGCGGACATGTGTGGGTATACAGCGAAGTCGGCAAGGGCTCGGCCTTTAAAGTTTATTTGCCCCGGATCGACGAAATTCCCGACGTGCATCAACCGGCCGCTCCCGAGGACTCCGCGTACTGGGGCACGGAAACCGTAATGCTGGTCGAGGATGAAGATGGCGTCCGTACGCTGATCAGCCAGGTGCTCCAACGCTATGGGTACACGGTACTGGAAGCCCCGAATGGCTCCGAAGCCTTGTTGCTCTGTGGCCGCTACCATGGCCCCATCCACCTATTGCTGACCGATGTCGTGCTTTCGCAAGCCAGCGGTCCGCAGGTCGCCACGCGGTTGACGGCTCTGCGTCCGGAAATGCGCGCCGTCTTTATGTCGGGCTATTCCGAAGAGACGATCGTGCAACACGGCTTGGTGGAACCCGGCATCGACTTCCTGCAAAAGCCCTTTACCGCGGAAGATCTGGTACAAAAGATCCGCGCCATCCTGAGCACCCCGCGAAAGAGCAGTAAGTAGAGGCCCTGCCTCGTGACGCCGCGAAGTCGAGTGGCGGGTTGCGAGTTGCGAGGGGTCCCGATCGAAACTTCCGAAACCATTGAAACCTTGCCTTGTGCCTCTTCCCCTCTGCGCCTCTGCGCGAGATCCCCCTGCCCCCGAAACCTCCTAACCTCCGAAACCTTGCCTTTCGAAATCTCGCCGCAATCGGCACACAAAAAAGAGGCCCAACCATGCGGTTGGGCCTCGGAGTTGATCCAGAACGCTACCGATTACTTGGTGGCGCTCAACACGTAAGTCACCGTCTGGGTAGTGACCGGATCGGTAAAGGTTAAGTTGCCCGAAGCGGAAGCGCTGGTTCCCAACTGGACAGATACGGAAACGGTGCACGTAGCGCCCACTGCAACGCCGCCATTGATGCTGCAGGAGGTGGGTACGGAAACCGTGAACGCGGCCGGAGCGGTAAACGTCGCGGCCGTAAACGGCTGCGCCAGGTCACTGCTGTTAGTGATGACGATGGTCTTCGTCACTTTGGCTCCGGTGGTCGATACGAACGACAGGGTACCAGCGGAGGCTTGCGGGTTGTAGTTCATCTGC
>Ga0181520_10005033_pt1 | contig 21461 bp, 15 predicted proteins | sample PEATcosm2014_Bin_29_FD_132451 | JGI IMG/M metagenome (GOLD analysis project Ga0181520, IMG submission 132451) | Peatland microbial communities from MTU Mesocosm Facility, Houghton, MI, USA - PEATcosm2014_Bin02_30_metaG | ecosystem: Environmental > Terrestrial > Soil > Wetlands > Peat | place... | reverse complement strand
CGCACGATCGAGATGTTGCAATTGTCGCCCGGCTCGGTCGTGCTCGACATTGGCTGTGGGACCGGGGACCTCGCCCGCAACCTCGCCCGCAGGGCCCACAGGCCCGTCGGCATCGACCTGTCCTTGGGGATGCTCGCCGCCGCCCGTGCCGGCGGGGCACCTCTCGTTCAGGCCGACGCCGCAGAGCTGCCGTTCCGGCCCGGGGCCGCGGACGCGGCGGTGAGCGGGTTCGCGGTCCGCAACTTCGCCGACCTTGCGGGAGTGCTGTACGAGCTCGCAAGGGCGCTGCGCGCCGGAGGAAGGCTCGCCCTGCTCGAGGTCGGCGAGCCGCGCAACGGGCTGTTGCGCCTGGGCCACCGCGTCTGGTTCACCCACGCCGTCCCGATGCTCGGGGCGCTCGTCTCCGACGCGGCCGCCTACCGCTACCTGCCGCGCTCGGTGGCTTATCTCCCCTCCTTCCCCGCCCTGGAAGGCCTGCTCCGCCAGGCCGGCTTCACCGACGTCCGGCACCACCTGTTGAGCGGTGGCATCGCCCAGTGCGTGACCGCCACCCGATCCGCCGGAGACGACCGGTCATGACCGCTCCCGCCGGGCAGCTTTGCTACGACTCACGCCCGATCGATGCGGGCACCCTTGCCGAGCTGCGCCGGGGCGCCTACGAGACCGGACGCGTCATCGAGCGCGAGGGGCTCGTCGTTCTCGGCTTGGGGACCGCCGCCCGCCTCGGGCTCCCCGATGGCTCGGCGGAGCCCACCGCTTTAAGGCGCGCCATGGCCGATCTCGCCGCCATCGGGCACCTCGCGCATGGCCGCTCGGGCAAGGACGCGGCCGGGCCGTCGCGTGAGGGCCACGTCGAGGAGGTGCCTGTGGCGCTCGGGGCCCTGGCATTCGACCGCGGCGCCGGCGGCGAGCTCGTTGTGCCCGAGGTGACCGTGGTCGCACGGGCCGGTCGCCGACCGGTGGTCGTGGTCGTGGGAGTGCCCGACCGTGTCGGTGACCTCATGGGCAACCTGGCCGAGACCGTGGCGGCGTCGTGGGCCGGGGAGACGACGCCGCCCCCTGACCAGTTCCGCCTCGCCTCCGCCCGTCCTCATCAGGACTTCCTGGACCGGGTGAGCGCCGCTCTGGGCGAGATCGCCGCCGGCAGCCTCGACAAGGTTGTCCTGGCCCGTGAGGTGACGGTGCACGCCAACCGACCGCTGCGCCAGGCGGACCTCCTCGGACGCCTCCGGGCACTCCATCCCTCCTGCACCGCGTTCGCCATCGACGGCTTCATCGGTGCGACGCCCGAGCTGTTGATATCGCGCGACGGTGCCCGGATCGCTTCTTTGCCGCTCGCCGGGACCGCCGCCCGCAGCGGGGACCCCGACGCCGACCGAAGGGCCGCACAGGGCCTGCTCGCCTCTTTCAAGGAACGCTCCGAGCACCGGGTCGTCGTGGACGCGATCATCACGGCCCTTCAACCTGTGGTCGAGAATCTCGACGTCCCCGACATGCCCGTCATCCGCGAGCTGCGCAACGTCAGCCATCTCGGCACCGACATCTCCGGCACGTTGAGACGGCGCGACGGCAGGTACCCGAGCTGTCTCGAGCTCGTGGGCCTGCTTCATCCCACACCTGCGGTGGCCGGGACGCCCGTCGAGGTGGCAATCGACTACCTCGTCAAGCTCGAGGAGCTCGACCGGGACCGCTACGGCGGGCCTGTCGGCTTCGTCGACGCCCGGGGTGACGGGGAGTTCTACGTCGGGATCCGCTCGGCGATCGTCGAGGGGTGCTCCGCTCGGCTGTTCGCCGGCGTGGGAATCGTCGCCGACTCGGACCCCGCTTCGGAGCTCGCCGAGACCCAGCTCAAGCTCCAGGCGTTTCTCGCCGCCGCCGTCCGCCCCTGACTGCGGAGCTGAGCGCCGAGTAGCGGCGCACGACCTCGGCGAGCTTGTCGGGCTCCTCGAAGGGGAGAAGGTGGCCCCCGGCGAGCGTGACGAGCTCGGCGCCCGGGATCCTCACCGCCAGTGACCGTGCCGCACCAGGTCCCACGACGCGGTCCGACGCACCGGTGACGACCGCGGTCGGGACGGCGATACGGCAAAGCGCGCGTTCCAGCTCCGGCGTCTCGGCCAACAGGGCCCGCTGTTCGACAAGGAAGCTCTGCCTCGACCTTCCGACAATGGGACGGCCGTCGCTCCCGATGGCCGCCTGCACCGTAGCCAGGCTGGGGACGAGGTTCGCCACGCGGGCTCCTGGGTGGCGTTCGGAGAAGTGGACGGCGGTGATGAGCGCGCCCCGCATCGTCGCGACCCCGGCGCGCAGGATGCTGCTGCCCACAACCGGGACCGCAAGCAGCCGGTCGAACCCGGACAGCGACTCGGCCACCCCGACAGACCCGACAAGCACGAGGGCACCGACGCGCGCGGGGTGCATGAGGGCGAGCTCGAGCGCCACGCCGCCGCCGAGCGAATGGCCGACGACTGTCACGGGGCTCTGCGCCCCGGCAGCCTGCAGCATCTCCTCCAGGACGGCCGCGTTGGCCGCCATGCCCATGGCGCCCCGCGCCTCGGACCCCCAGCCGGGACGATCCGGCGCGAGCACCCGGTGCTCGGCCGACAACAAGCCCGCAAGAGCCGCCCAGTCCCCGCCTGCGCCGGGCTGGCCGTGCACGAGCACCACGACTGGTCCACTGCCGGAGTCGATCGGCGCCGTCGACCCCGCTCGGGCGGGCCGCGCGCCGGCTCGGCTCACCGGGGCGAGGAGGAGCGCGTCGGCGAGGCCGCCGTCCGTCTGGGCCCGAGCCTGCCGGCGAGTCGTGAAAGTCCCCACCAGGTCACGAGCGCCAGTGCCTCCACAACGGTGTACGTCGACATCTTGGAGGTGCCGAGCTCGCGGTCCACAAAGCGGATGGGCACCTCCTTGACGCTCGCGCCGAGTCTTCTGGCCCGGTAGGTCATCTCGATCTGGAACCCGTAGCTCTCGGCCCGGACCGAGTCCAGCTCGATGCGGCGAAGAAGCGTTGCCGCGTAGGCCCTGTAGCCCGCGGTCGAGTCCCGCACGTGCAGGCCGAGAGCGAGATCGGCATAGACGTTGCCCCCTCGCGACAGCAGTCGTCGCGGCAGGCTCCAGTTCGGTATCGAGCCGCCGGGAACATAGCGCGACCCGATGCACACCTCGTATCCCTCCCCGAGGGGCGCCAGGACTGTCGGCAAGGCGTCGGGGTCGTGCGAGAAGTCGGAGTCCATCTCGATCATCGCCTCGAAGCCCTGCTCGAGGCCCCACCTGAACCCGTCCCGGTAAGCGCTGCCGAGACCAAGCTTGCCCGGCCGCGACAGGACCTCGACGTTGCCTGACCTCTCGCCGAATTCGGCCGCGATCTTGGCGGTCCCATCGGGGCTGTTGTCGTCGACGACGAGAACCGATGCCTCCGGGAGCGCCTTGCGCACCCGCTCGAGGATGTCCTCGATCGTGGCTGCTTCATTGAAAGTAGGCAGCACAACGAGGACGCGCACGCCGCCAGCCTATGGCCAAACCGGCACCGGACAGCTTCGGCCACACGGGGCCGCCGGCCGGCAGCTACCGGGCCGGAACGGTCACGCCACCGGGCGCCCCCGGCCGGGCCGCGTCCCCACCGGCGCCGGCGATGTCATCGGGCGAAGCCGAGCGGCGTTCGGCCCACAGGTCCCTCGCGACCACCTGGACCGCGCTCGCCGCCGGCACGGCCAAAAGGGCCCCCACGAGGCCCCCGAAGGTGGACCCGACGATCCCACCCAGCTCCACGCCGACGAGGATGGCCAGCAGAACCCACAAGGGATTCAGGCGAACGGTCCGGCTCATCACGATCGGGTTGAGGATGTGGTTCTCGATCTGCTGGTAGATGAGGAACACGGCAAGGGTCACGATCCCGGCCGGCAACGAGTGCAGGAAGGCGACGGCCACGGTCGGGACCCCGGCGAGCAACCCTCCGACGAGCGGGAGGAAGTCGACCACGCCCACCCAGATGGACAGCACCCCGGCGTAGGGCACGCCGGTCGAGCGCAGGGTCACGAAGATCACGACGCCGGCGACAATCGAGGTGGAGAAGTTGCCGAGCATGTAGCCGGCCACCGCCTGGCCCACGTCACCGAGCATCTTGTGAACGCGTACCGAGCGCTCGGGCCGCATCCAGTTGAGGACGCCACGGATCATCTGCGGGGCCTCGAGCAGGACGAAGAACGTCAGCACTCCAACGGTCACAAGGGCGACCACGCCGCTCACGACGGTCTTGCCCACCGCGAGGGCGGGTCTGCCGAGACCGGTGATCAAGGTCTCGAGGCGGGGCACGTTCTTCTTCACGTAGCTCTCGAGGTGTAGGCGCTTGACGAGGTGGCCGATCTGTCCTTTTCCTTGCTGCGCCTGGCGGACAAGGCTCGGCAGCTCCTTCGCGAAGCTGCGTGCCGATGAGTAGACCGGGTGGACTAGCACATAGCCCACCGTCAGGACGACCGCGGCCGAGACGAAGAACACGAGCGCGGTCGCCAGACCCCGGCGGATCCCGCGGCGCTCCACGAAGCTGACCGCCGGGTGCAAGAGGGCACCGAGGAACAGCGATACGAGTATCAAGAGCACGACCACCCGGAGCCGCCACAAAAGGGCCAGGCCGATGCCCACGGTCACGACCGCGCCACTGGCGATGAAGGCGGTGCGTGCCACACGCAGGTCGCGCGCACGCCGGCTCGGGGCGGGACCAAGCTCCCGGTCGACGATCTCCTCGGGCACCTAACAAGTCAACTCCATGCGCGGGCTCAGAAGAGGGATGCAAATCACCGCCTCGCAGGACCACCGCCCTCCTCGCCGGCTGCGCCACACGAGAATCGGTACGGTGACCAGGGTCTCCCCGCGACCTGTTCGCGCCTGCAAGCATGGGGACATGGGCGAGTCACCCGAGCTCGACGGCCCGGCGGCCGGCGCCGCCGCGCCGCGTCGTCGCCTCAATCTGCTCGGCTGGATCCCGCGCCCGCTGCGTCACGGCATCACGATCTTCATCCTGCTTCTCTTCGTCGAGTACTTCCTCATACCGAGCTTCCTGCACTCCAAGGCGCGGTCGTCTTTGAGCCAGTTGGGGCGGGTGAATTTCCTATGGTTCCTGGCCGGCATCGCGCTCGAGGCCGCAGCGCTCGCCGCCTACGGGCGACTCACCCAGGCGGTGCTGCCGAAAGACGGCCCGGGCCTGTCGCGGGTGCTCCGCATCGACCTGTCCACCCTGGCGGTGAGCCACGTGATCCCCGGCGGCACCGCCGGCGGCACCGGCCTCGGCTACCGGCTGCTCACCGCCAGTGGCGTGAGCGGGCCCGATGCCGGCTTCGCCCTCGCCACCCAGGGGATCGGCTCGGCCGTCGTCCTCAATGCCATGTTGTGGGTGGCGCTCGTGATCTCCATCCCCCTGCACGGCTTCAACAGCGCCTATGTCACGGTCGCAATCGTCGGCGCCGTGCTGGCCGCCGCCTTTGCCACTCTCGTCCTGTCGCTGACGCGCGGCGAGGCCCATGCCGTGCGAGCACTGCGATCGGTGGCAAGACGCTTGCCGTGGGTCACCGAGGACCAGATGGAAAGCATCGTCGAGCGCCTCGCCACCCGCCTGCGGACGCTGGCATCGGACCGGCAGCTTCTGAAGAACGCCGTTCTGTGGGCGGCTGCGAACTGGCTGTTCGACGCGGGCGCGCTGTGGGCCTTCGTCGCTGCCTACGGCCACATCTCCCGGCCCATCGACCTTTTTGTCGCCTACGGAGTCGCCAACGTGCTCGCGGCGGTGCCGCTCACCCCGGGCGGCCTCGGAATCGTCGAGGCGGTGGCGGCGACCTCTTTGATCGGCTTCGGCGTCCCGGCCGGCATCGCCTGGCTCGGGGTGATCTCCTGGCGCCTCTTCAACTTCTGGCTGCCGATCCCGGTCGGCGCCGGCGCCTATCTGTCCATAAGGGTGCAGCACGGCGCCGGGCTCAGGGAGCGCCGCGACGCCCTCGGCACCATGACGAGGGCGGAGTATCGCCCGGCGCCACCGACAGGCGAGACCGCTTCGGTCAAGCCAGACCTTCCTCCCCGCCGGCCGGGGCCTGCATCTCCTCCGGCCCCGTCGGCACCACCTCAAGGCTGACAGGCACCTCGAACAGCTCCTGGAACAACTGCACCTTGCGCTGGAGCATCCAGCGCTCGAGCTCCGCGTCCCCCCGGGCGCTGACGACGACCTCCACGCGCGTCCCGCTCAGCTCGACACCGACATGGCCTATGACCGAGTCGTGGGCGGCATCGAGCCCGTCGGCGATCCGCAGCAGGGCGAGCATCCTAAGGACGCGGTCGCGGTCCTTGCGCTCGAGGGTCTCCCAGGCGTGGAAGGACTCGCGGGGACGACCCCTCACGTGGTAGCGCCCGAGGCAGGAGAGCATCTGGATCTCGACGGGCGAGAAGCCACGCAGGTCACCGTTCTCCGTGAGGTAGGCGGTGTGGCGGGCGTGGCCGTCGCGGCTCACGTGCTCGCCTATGTCGTGCAGGAACGCCGCCAGCTCGAGCAGCTCGCGGTCCTCGCCGTCGAGTTCGTGAAGCGAGACGGTCGAGTCGAACAGCTCGAGGGCGAGCCTGGCGACCTGGCGGGAATGGGCCTCCGGCCACCTGGAGCGCACGCACAGCGACAGCACCGAGGCCCGCCGTATCGCCCGTGGGTCGTTGCTGAACTCCACCCGGTCGTGTTTGGCGATCGTCGAGATGACGATGCCTTCGCGCAGCCCCCACTCCGACACGGTGAGCTCGCGCATGCCCGTTCGTTCCATCAATACCTCGAGGACCGCCACTCCGGCCGGCAGGAGCTCTGCGCGCCGGGCCTCGATCCCAGCCAGCCTGGCGCGCTCCCAGCTCGGCAGCTCGCAGATGATCTCGCCCAGGGCGGCCAGCTCCCGGACCGTCACCGTGAGCTGGTTGACCGACGTGGGCACGATCCCGTCCCGTCTCGCCGCCGCGCCTCTCGCAAGAGCGCAGAAGGTCCCCGAGGTCCCGATCAACAGTTTCGGCCCGTCTTGGAGGAGGTCCTCCAAGACCTCGTCGAGCGACTTCGAGATCCGGTCCTTGAGCCGGGCGCGGTCTTTTTTCGTGGGCGGGTCGGTGCGCACGTACTCGGCAGTGAGCCGCCCCACGCCCAGGTGCAGGCTCGTCGCGTAGCTGAGGCCGAACTGGTCGCCGACCGACAGCTCGAGGCTTCCTCCGCCCAGATCGGCGCACAGTGCCGGCCCCGGTTCGATGAGCACGCTCGCCCGCACGGCCTCGAAGATCAGCTGCGCCTCACGGATGCCGCTCACGACCTCGATCCGCACACCTGTCGCCTCTTCGATGCGCTCTGCCGCCTCGGGGCCGTTGGCGGCCTGGCGCATGGCCGCGGTCGCCATGGCCACGATCTCGTCGAAGCGTTGCACCTCGGCGATGGTCTTGAGCCGGCGCACCGTGTCGATGGCGGCCTCGACCGCCTCTTCGGTGAGCACGCCCTCGCGGGCAACGACATCGCCGAGGCGCAGCATCACCTTCTCGCGCGCGAGCGGGACGAAGCTTCCGTCGGGGCGGGTTTCGACGACCAGCAGATGGAACGAGTTGCTACCCAGGTCCAGCGCGGCGATCCGCACGACCGAAGCTCAGCCCAGCGGCTCGGGCGACCGGCGTCTGCGCGCGCGCTCTAGGGCGAGCTCCTGCAGCCGCCGTTGCAGGCTCAGGCCGAGGACCGGTACCACCCGCGTCCAGGCCCCGTCCGGTCCGAGCTCCCAAGCGTTGGTGTCGTCAGCGAGACCGAGCTGGAGCGTCTCTTCCAGCCGCGCCCGCAGCTCGGCGTCGAGGACCGGCACCAGGACCTCGATTCTCCGGTCCAGGTTCCGCTCCATCAAGTCGCCCGACCCGATCGTGTAGCGCACAGGGCGTTCGCCGCTCGGCTCACCGAAGCGGAAGATGCGGGAATGCTCCAAAAAACGCCCCATGATGGAGCGCACAGTGATCGTCTCGGAGAGCCCCGGCACTCCGGGCCTCAGGCAGCACAGCCCGCGCACCAGAAGATCGATGCGTACATGGGCCTGCGAGGCCGAGTACAAGGCGTCTATGACCTCCGGGTCGGTCAGCCCGTTCACTTTGATGGTGATCCGGCCGGCCTCGCCGGCCTGCGCCTCTTCTGCGATCTGGCCGAGTACCCAAGGGCGCATGCCTTGGGGAGCCACCACGATGCGCCGGTGCGAGACGGGCCGGCCGTAGCCGGTCAGATGGTTGAACAGGTCGGTCAGGTCCTCGCCGATGGCGGGGTCGGCGGTCAAAAGCCCCAGGTCCTCGTAGACCTTGGCCGTCTCGGAGTTGTAGTTGCCCGTGCCGATGTGGCAGTAGCGACGCAGCCCGTCCTCCTCGCGCCTGACGACGAGGACGATCTTCGAGTGGGTCTTGAGCCCGACGAGGCCGTAGACGACGTGCACGCCGGCCCGTTCGAGCTGACGTGCCCACAAGATGTTCGCCTGCTCGTCGAAGCGGGCTTTCACCTCGACGAGCGCCGCCACCTGCTTGCCCTGTTCGGCTGCCCTGACGAGCGCCGACACGATGGCCGTGTCGTCCGAGGTCCGGTAGAGGGTCTGCTTGATGGCCAGCACATTGGGGTCATCGGCGGCCTGGGTGATGAAGGCTTCGACCGATGTGGTGAACGAGTCGTAGGGGTGGTGGACGAGAACGTTGCGTTCCCGCAGCACCGAGAACAGGTCGACAGGCCCGTCCCCCGCCGTCGCGAGGCGCGGTTGGGTCATCGGGACCCAGGGCGGCTCGTGGAGATCGGACCGGTCGATGGCGTGAAGAGCCCAGAGCTGGCTGAGTCCAAGGGGTGCCGAGCTCTCGTAGACATCGTCGCTGCCGAGCTCGAGCTCCTCCAGCAACAGGTCGCGCACCGTTGTCGGCATGTCATGGTCGACCTCGAGGCGGACCGCCCGGCCGAACCGGCGGCGTCGCAGCTCGGTCTCGACGGCCGCGAGCAGGTCATCGGCCTCGCTCTCTTCCAGGTCGAGGTCGGCGTTGCGGGTGACGCGAAAGGCGTGATGGCGCCCGATCTCCATGTGCGGGAAGAGCCTGGGCAGGTGGGCGGCGATCAGCTGCTCGAGAGCCACGAAGCGGGCGCCGCCGTCGATGGGCACGAAACGGGGCAGCAGGGGCGGCACCTTCACCCGCGCGAAACGCTGCTCGCGGGTGGTCGGGTCCTCGACGAGCACGGCCAGGTTGAGCGACAGGTTCGAGATGTACGGGAAGGGATGGCCGGGGTCGACTGCCAAGGGCGTGAGGACGGGGAAGATCTCCTTCTCGAACACGGCGAGGAGCCGTGCCTTTTCCGCCGAGTCCAGCTCCTCGATGCTGGCGAAGTAGAGGCCGGCGCCGGCCAGGCCGGGCACGATGGAGGACTCGAAAACCTCGTCGCTGCGCGCCAGAAGGCGGATGCACTTGGCCCGGATGTCCTCGAGCTGCTGGGAAGCGCTGCGGCCATCGGCCGACCGGGCGCGAAGGCCGGCCGCGACATGGTCCTTGAGGCCCCCGACGCGCACCTGGAAGAACTCGTCGAGCCCCGATGACAAGATGGCGATGAATTTCACCCGTTCGAGGAGCGGCAAAGACGTGTCCGCCGCCAGGTCGACGAGGCGATCCGCGAAGTCCAACCAGGACAGCTCGCGATTGAGGAACCGGTCCGGGCGCGCCAACGGGCTGCCAGGTGTCATGACAGCGGCTTTCACGACCCAGACGCTACCGTGAAGTCGTGCAGCCCCTCGTCATGGCACCGAGGGTCAAACAACGTCGGCGCAGCGAGCTCGGCCTGCTCGTCGTCGTCGTCGTCGTGATCACGCTCGCCTACCTGCTGGCGGCACTCGGGACCCGCAACGCGCTTCCCCCCAACGCCTTGGATTTCATAGGCGTCGTCGCGGCACTGGCGCTCGTGGTCCACCTGGCCAATCGTTTCCTCGCGCCCGAGGCGGACCCGGTGATGATGCCGGTCGTGCTGATGCTGAACGGCATCGGCTTTGTGATGATCTACCGGCTCGACGCCTCGCCGCAGATCGCCGCCGACGCGCCCTGGCACTACCAGGCGGTCTGGACGGCCCTCGGGGTCGCCGCCTACGTCGTCACGCTGTTCTTGGTGCGCCGTTCGCGCGACCTCGAGCGCTACCGCTACATGCTCGTGTTCGGCGCTTTGATCCTGCTCGTGCTGCCGCTGGCCCCCTACCTCGGGCGGACGTCCGAAGCCCAGCTGAACGGTGTGAAGCTCTGGATCCACGTCGGCCCGATCACATTCCAGCCAGTCGAGATCGCCAAGTTGATGCTCGTCGTCTTCTTCGCGTCCTATTTCGTGGAAAAACGCGAGATGCTCTCGCTGTCGACCCGGCGCGTCGGCAACCGGCTCCTGCCCGACGTCCGCCCCCTCGGGCCGATCGCCGTCGCGTGGGTGGTCTCGATCCTCGTCATCCTCCTCGAGCACGACATCGGCTTCTCGCTCTTGTTGTTCGTCATGTTCATAACGATGCTGTGGGTCGCCACGGGACGCGTCGCCTACGTCGTGGGCGGCCTCATAGCCTTTCTCGCCGGCACGTACCTGGCGGCGCACCTGCCTTTCGCGAAGTCGCTCATCGACGAGCGCGTGTCCGCCTGGATCAATCCCTGGGCCCACTACAGCTCATACGGATATCAGACCGTCCAGGGCGAGCTCGCCCTCGGCCGCGGCGGCCTGACGGGCTCCGGGCTCGGTCTCGGCACGCCTTACGACATCCCCGTCGCCTACAGCGACTTCATCTTCGCAGCCATAGGCGAGGAACTCGGGCTGCTCGGAACCACGGCCGTGGTCGTGGGCTTCCTCCTCGTGGTCGGCGCGGGGATCAGAGCCGCCATGCGAGCCCGCTCGGAGTTCTCCCAGCTCGCAGCCGTCGGCTTTACTGCGATCCTCGGTTTCCAGTCCTTTTTCATCATGGCCGGAGTCGTCCGCCTGCTCCCCCTCACCGGAGTATCGCTGCCCTTCATCGGCTACGGCGGCTCTTCTCTGCTCGCGAACTACGTCCTTGTGGCCTTGGTCATGCGCATCTCCGACGAAGGGGCCGCCCCGCCGGGCCTCGCCATGGGGCTTGGTCATCGAATGCGGCGCCGCGCCCTCGTGGCGGCCCGGGCCTCCACCGGCGGCGCCTTTGCGTCGACCGACGGCTTGCCGGCCGCCGCCTCCAAGGTCTCGACGGCACCCTCCCACACGGCCGAGACAGGCGCGGTCGGTGACCGCGTTCGACCCCGGAGCGACTAGCCCGCCCCGGCCAGGCTGCGGCCGTGACGGCGCTGAAGGGCCCTACGAAAAAGGTCCGCGGCAACGCCGGACCGGTGCCTCCGACGGGGCTACTAGAGCCCGAAGCTCGGCCCCCCTTGAGCTGCGCCGCGAGCGCGTACCGCGGCCGGCGCGCAAACCCGGCGGGCTGACGGGAACGGTCTCAGGCCCGGCGTCGAGGCCTTGTCAGTTGGCGCCCATGGGATCGGTGCCCGCAACCTCCAACACGGCCGGGTCCACCATGATCGGGACCGGCAGCCGCTGGCGCAGCGCCAGGGCGATCGCGTCGGAGGGACGACAGTCGATCGAACGTGTCCCGAGGCGACCGGAGATGACCATCTCGGCGGTGAAAGCCGTGCCCCGGACCTCGGTGATCCGCACGACGTCCAGTGTCAAGCCGAACTCCTCGAGGACCCGCGTGAACAGCTCGTGAGTGAGGGGTCTTGGGGTCTGGAGCCCTCTTCCGGCGTAGCTGATCGCAATGCCCTCGGCACCGCCGACAGGGATCCTGAGCTCGCGGAAGGGCGAGTCCGCCTCTTGCAGGACGACCACGGGGTGCGTAGCCGGCAAGAGGAGCACCACGTCGACGAACACCATCTGTGACATCGCCGCCGGCAGCTCCGCCGTGCCGAGGTCCTGGTCGGCCTCCACCGAAAGCTCGTCGGGCACCGTGGCCTCGTTCAGGGCCGGGTCGTCCGTGGCAGGCTCGGGTGCCTCCGCCTCGGGCTCGCCGGGCTCGGCGCCGGCCTGGTCGGTCACATCTGAGGGCACACCGGGCTCGGTCGCCTCGGGCTCGGGCATCTCGTCGGGCCCCTGGCCGCCCGGGGACGAGGTCGCCCCCATCGAGAGCGTCTCCGCTCCGCCGAGCTCGGTTGCTCCACCGTTGCCGAGCGCCGTCAATTCGGCACCGGCGCGAACAGCTTCCTCATCGGTGCCCGTGGAACTCATCTCCGGCCTGACCGGTGCATCTCGACATTGACCACAAGCCCGACCGTAGCGAAGAAAACGATCATGGCGGAGCCACCGTAGCTCACAAAGGGCAGCGGGATGCCGGCGATGGGAATGAGGCCGATGGTCATCCCGACATTCTGGAACACCGAGAAGGCCACCAACGCGAGCGCCCCCGAGCACAGCATGCGCCCCAGGGGATCTCTCGCGATCTGCGCGGCACGCAGCAACCGGAAGGCGATCAGGCCGAACAAAGCCACGACCACCACGCCTCCCACGAAGCCCAGCTGCTCCCCCACCGCGGTGAAGATGAAGTCGGTCTGTTGTGCGGGCACGAAACCGCCGTTGGTCGCGGCGCCATGGAAGACGCCCGTGCCGAAAGCACCCCCCGACGCGATGGCCAGAATCGACTGCGCCAGGTTCCAGTTGGCGCCGCTCGTTGCGGTGTTCTGGTGGAGAAAAGAGGTGAAACGCTGCAGCTCGTAGGCGTGGATCAACCGGAAGTGGACCGCGGCCGCCAAAGCCACCGCAGCGGCGAGACCGAGCGCGACGAGATACCTGAGGCGCGCCCCCGAGGTCACGATCATGACCGTGAGCACCACGACCATGATGAGCGCCGTCCCGAGGTCCGGCTGCTTGTACACGAGAAGGATGGGCACCCCGGCGAGCACCAGTACGACGACCAGGTTCCTCGGGAACATCGCGTCCTGGCGGCTGCAGTACACGGCGATCACGAGTATCAGGGCCAGGGCCGCGAACTCCGAAGGCTGGACCTCGAGAGGCCCGACTGAGAACCAGCGTTGCGCACCGAGGGAGACATGGCCGAAGTGAGTGAGCACCGCCAGCAACGACAAGACGACGAGGCCGTAAAGCACGTAGGCCCACTGCTCGAGCCAGTGGTAGTCGACCAGTGCCGCCACGACCATAACGACAAGACCTATCGCGAGCCAGACGAGCTGGCGTTTCAGGTAGAACTTCGGATCGCCCCCGCTCGCCGCCATCTCGACACGGGTGGCCGAATAGACCATGACGGCGCCGATCAGGGACAACAGCACGGCACTGGCGATGAGGAGGAAGTCACAGCGGCTCACGAGATCCCAGGCCGCGTTCCTCTCCCGGCGACTGCTCCACCGTGCCGGCACGCTCGGATAGTGCGCGGCCATGATGGGCAAGGATAACGGGGGCAGCCCCGCGACTCACTGCGGAGTGAGGTCGCGAGGGACACCTTGCACTCGCGGTTGTTGCACGACCCCCCTCAAAGGGCCTGTACGTTGCCTCCTCACCGGACCTGCAGGGCTCGGCGCCGGGCCCGCCCTATCTCCCCGGTGCGCTCGCCGACCCCGGCCCCGAGGGCGCCCGCTGCCAGCCCGACGAGGCGTCCCCTCCCACGGCCGCCCACATGGCCCCGAGTGGAGGCTCAGCCCCAGTCCAAAGCCTGATCTGACGGGCGGCCTGGTAAACGAGCATGCCGAGGCCGTTGCGGACCGTGGCGCCCTGGCCCCCGGCCGCGGCCAGGAACGCCGGGAGCAAAGGGGCGTAGGCGAGATCCACGACGAGTTGGCCGGCGCCGAACCAGGAGGGGTCGACGCCGGCGACGACGGCCGCAGCCTCCGGGTCGTCGCCGACCGCCGCGGTGAGCTCGATGCTCTCAGCGGCCCCGAAAGGCTCGCTCTTCTCCGGGTCGCCTTGAGCTCCGGCACCTGTCATGGCGGCAGGCGTCGCCTGAATGACCAGCTCCGACCTTCGCAGTTCCTCCGGACGAGCGACGCGCGCCACGCTCGGGGCCAGTGCCGCCGCCCGCCAGGCGGCCGTTGCGGTCCGGTTGACGATCAGGACCTCCCGGGCACCTGCTTCGGCCAGGGCCCACACGGCGGCCCGCGCCGCCCCGCCCGCGCCGATCACCCCGCAGCGTCGCCCGGCAGGATCGAAGCCCCCGGCGCGAAGGTCGTCCAGCAAGCCGTCGCCGTCATAGCTCTCGGCCACGATCGCGCCCTTCTCGAACATGAGGGTGTTGGCGGCCCCGAGCCGGCGCACCTGGCGGGAACGGCGGGTGGCCAGGCGGGCGGCCGCGTCCTTGTGGGGCATCGTGACCGACAGGCCCCGCAGGCCGAGCGCCACCGCCCCGGCGACAGCCCTGTCCAGTGATCCCGGCGCCACCTCGAAGGCCATATAGCTCCAGTCGAGGCCCATCGCGGCATATGCGGTGTTGTGCAACAGCGGCGAGAGCGAATGCCGGACCGGAAAGCCGATGACGCCGGCTGCCACCGTTGTCGAACCGGGCCAGGCCGCCCCCGGACGGGCTTGGGAAGCTGCGTCGGCGAACTGGTTCATGAGAGCTGGCCGTTGGCGTCGAGCCACGACTGCAGGAGCACAGTCGCGGCTAGCGCGTCTATCCCCGGCCGGCGGTCCCGGTGAGCCGGCCCCGGCCGGGCCTGCGAGCGGCTCCGCGCCCCCCGGCCCACCCCTGCGGTTTCCCGAGCCGAGCGGCGCTTGCGCTCGGCCTCGACTGTGGTGAGGCGCTCGTCGTGCAAGACAACCGGAACGCCGAGCGATCGCTGCAGTTCCGAGGCCTGTGCGAGAGCGGCCGAGGCGGCGGGGCCCTTCCCGCCGGCCAGGCTGAGCGGGAGGCCCACCACGACAAGTCCGGCGCCGAACTCGGACACGACCTCGGCGATGGCACGGTGATCGGCCGTCGAGTCGCCGCTTCGCGTGATGACACAGTGCGGGGTCGCCAGCACGCGCAGGGAATCGCTCACCGACACTCCGATGCGGCGCTCACCGAGGTCGATGCCGACGACTCGAGTACGAGCGCCGCCGGCCATGGTGCGGGACTCCGCCTCCGTGCGCCCGTCGCTCAAGGCGCCAGCTCCGCCTCCGGCCTGGGGCCGGACTCGCGGCTCAACGCCCCTCCGAGCTTCGAGAGGGCCTCCCCTACGCCGGCGACGTCGCGGCCACCGGCCGTCGCGAGCTCAGGGGTGCCGCCACCGCCGCCGCCGACCGCACGCGCAGCCATGACCGCCACCCCCCTGGCGTCGACCCGGGAACCCTTCTTCGCGGCCACGACCAACGCGACACGCTCGGGGCCGGTGACACCGACGAGGCCCACGGCCTCGACACCGGGATGGTCCCTGACTGCGATCGCGAGGTCCCGCAGCTCGTTGGCATCCAGGCCGTCCCGTCGCCCCACGACCCGACCGGCCATGCGGCCATCCGGGTCGCCGACCGCCTGCGCGGCCATCTCGTCCGCATCTTTGCGCAGCTCGTCGGAGCGAAGTGTGCGCAGCTGCTCCTCGAGGGCGCGCTGGCTCGCCAACAGCCTGTCGAGCGCGGAAGTGAGGTCGGCGGGTTGGGTGCGCAAGCGTTGCGCGGCCTGCTCGACGATGTGCTCGAACGAGCGGAACCGGGCAAGGGAGGCTTCGCCGGTGACGGCTTCTATCCGGCGCGTGTTCGATCCGATGGAGGCCTCAGAGACCACCTGAAGCGGGCCGATGGTCCCAAGGGAGCTCACATGGGTGCCCCCGCACAGCTCGACCGAGCGGTGACCGGCCTCGACCACCCGCACGACCTCGCCGTACTTCTCACCGAAAAAGGCCATGGCGCCTGCGCCTTCGGCTTGGGTGCGCGTCGTCTCGTAGACGCGGACGGGCTCGTTGCGAAGGACCTCGGAGTTCACGAGATCCTCCACGGCGCTGATCTCCTCCCCGGACATGGGCCCGAAGTGGCTGAAGTCGAACCGTAGGCGGTCCGGCGCGACGAGCGAGCCCTGTTGGCGCACATGGTCGCCGAGCACCTGCCTGAGCGCCCAGTGAAGAAGGTGGGTGCCCGTGTGATTGCGGCGGATCGACTCGCGCCGGGCAAAGTCGATGGCCGCGGTCGCCTCCTGGCCGGTCTCGATCGATCCCTCGAGCAGGTAGCCGAGGTGGCGCGTCAGGCCTTCGACGACGGGGGTCGCGTCCAGGACGCGCACCTTGCCCGTGGCCGTCGTGATGAACCCGGTGTCGCCGACCTGGCCGCCGCCTTCGGCATAGAACGGCGTCCGGTCCAAGAAGACCTCGATCAGCTCAGCGGATTCGGGCGCGCGCTCGCCGTCGACGTTGGCGAACGACTTGTCGAGCGAGCTCGGCACGACCGCGAGCACCCTGGCCTCCGCCTCGGCGTCCTGGTAGCCGAGAAACTGGGTGGGGCCGAACACGGTCCTGATCTCGCTCCAGGCCGCCGCGACGCCTTCCGGCGCCGAGGTGACCGCCCGGCCGGCCTCACGCGCCCTTTGGCGCTGTTCTTCCATCGCGAGGTCGAAACCCTCACGGTCCACCACGATCCCGCGTTCGCGGGCGATCTCCTCGGTGAGGTCGATCGGGAACCCGTAGGTGTCGTGGAGCTGGAAGGCCACGTCGCCCCCGACGGCCGCGCCCCCTGCCGCCAGTTCCGCCTCGAGCAGGGTCGTGCCGGATCGCAACGTGCGCAAGAAGGCCTCCTCCTCGTGGAGGGCGATGCGCTTTATGAGGTCCCTGTCCCGCTCCAACTTGGGGTAGGCCGTGCCCATGACGTCAGCCACGACGTCGATCACGCCCGGGGTGACAAGGCCCTTGGCCCCGAGTCGCTGGGCCACGAGCACGGCCCTTCGGATCAGGCGGCGCAGCACGTAGCCGCGGCTCTCGTTGGTGGGGAACACCCCGTCGGAGATGAGGAACGTAAGGGTGCGAGCGTGGTCGGCCACGATACGAAGGCCTATGTCGGTCTCTTCTGTGCTCCCGTAAACGCGGCCGGTGGCGGCCGAGGCGGCTTCGAGGATGGGCGCCACGAGGTCGGTGTCGAACACCGACTCCACCTTCTGGATCTGGGTGAGGATGCGGTCGAGGCCGGCGCCGGTGTCGATGTTGCGGCGGGGAAGCGCGCTGAGCGAGCCGTCGTGGTGGCGCTCGTACTGCATGAACACGAGGTTCCACAGCTCCACGTAGCGCTCGCCCCCCTGGGCCGGGCCGCCGCCGGGCCCGTACTTCGGTCCCCTGTCGAAGAAGATCTCCGAGCAGGGCCCGCACGGGCCGGTCTCTCCCATCTTCCAGAAGTTGTCCTCGTCGAGGCGTTGCAGGCGCCCTTCGATGAGGCCGGGCACGTCGTGCCACAGGGCCTCGGCCTCGTCGTCGGAGACATGGACGGTGACCCAGAGCTGCTCGGGATCGAGGCCGAGGACCTCTGTGAAGAGCTCCCAGGCATACGCGATCGCCAGCTCCTTGAAATACTCGCCGAAGCTGAAGTTCCCGAGCATCTCGAAAAAGGTCACGTGGCGTGAGGTGGTGCCGATCACGTCGATGTCGACCGTGCGCACACATGGCTGCACGGTCGTCGCCCGCGGCCCAGGAGGCGGTGACTCGCCGAGGAAGTAGGGCTTGAACTGGACCATGCCGGCGATCGTGAACAACATCGACGGGTCGTTCGGCACCAGGCTTGCGGCCGGAAGCGCGAGGTGACCACGCTCGACGAAGAATTTCGTGAAGGTGTTTCGCAGTTGGTCCGCGTTCACCTCTTGCCTCACTTCTCTCTCGCGATAGTTGGCCGTTCCGGCTCCGCCGGAGCCTGCTCGCCACGCCTGGCCCTCCAGCGCTCGGCGAGCACCTTCTCGGCACCATGTTCCGACGGTTCGTAGTAACGGCGCCCGACAAGGCCTTCGGGCAGGTACACAGCCTCGACGAACCCTCTCGGGTCATCGTGAGGATACTCGTAGCCCAGACCGTGCCCCAGCTTCGCGGCCCCGCGATAGTGGGCGTCGCGGATCTCGGGCGGCACACCGCCCAAAGGGCGTTCCCGGACGTCGGCCTGCGCCGCCCACCATGCGAGCGCGGAACGGTTCGACTTCGGCGCCAGCGACAGGTGCACGACGGCCTGGGCAAGGTTGAGGCCGGCCTCCGGGAGCCCGACGAACTCGACGGCCTGGGCAGCAGCGGTGGCGATCCCGAGGGCGTGGGGATCGGCCATCCCGACATCCTCGCTGGCGAGGATGACAAGGCGTCGCGCGACAAAGCGCGGGTCTTCGCCCGCTTCCAATAGACGCGCCATCCAGTACAGTCCGGCGTCCGGGTCCGACCCCCGCACGGACTTGATGAGGGCCGAGATGAGGTCGTAGTGCTCCTCGCGTCCGTGCCGGAAAGCTCGGGTCTCGCGGGCGCCCTCGATGTCCTCCATCGTGATCGTGGGCGACGCGGACGCGTCGTTGGGCCCCGTCGCCTCGCCGCGGGCCCGAGCGCCCGCGAGGGCCATCGCCACCTCCATGGTGGTGAGCACGGCCCTGGCGTCGCCCTCGGCCAGGTCGACGAGACGCGAGAGCGCATCCGGGTCCGCCGTGAACCCCTCGACGGCCAGGGCACGTTCGGCGAGCTCGCGAAGGTCCGCGGGCTCGAGCGCCTCGAAGCGGAACAGCGTCGAACGGCTGAGCAAAGGAGCGTTCAGCGCGAAGAACGGGTTCTCCGTCGTGGCCCCGACGAGGACGATCACGCCTTCTTCGACGCCGGACAAGAGCGCGTCCTGCTGAGCCTTGTTGAAACGGTGGACCTCGTCCAGGAACAGGATCGTTCCGCGGCCTTCAGCACCTAGTGCACGGCGCGCGTCGTCCAGCTCGCTGCGGACGTCCTTCACGCCCGCGTCCACCGCGGACAGCGCCCTGAAGCGTCGCGCCGTGTGCTCTGCCAACAGGCGTGCAACCGTCGTCTTGCCGGTGCCCGGCGGCCCGAAGAACACCGCCGAGCTCAGTCGGTCGTCCTCGACGAGTGCCCTCAACGGCGCGCCGGGTCCGAGCAGATGGCGTTGCCCGACGACCTCGTCGAGGCGTCTCGGGCGAAGGCGCGCCGCCAGGGGCGCCCGGGACCTGAGCTCGTCTTCGGCGGCGGCCTCGAAGATGTCGGCCGGGCGGTTGCTGCCCGCTCGGCCGCGCGGGCTGGGCGTCACGCCCCGCTCGTGGACCTCGGGCCAGGCGCGCCGGGGATGCCGGGCCCCTTGGGCCCCGACGCCTGAGGCGCCACGACCCGGATGCCAAGCTCTGCCAGAACCTTGGCGGTGAGGGGCTTGGGAGCCCCTGACATGAGATCGGCCCCGGACTGGGTCTTCGGGTAGGCGATGACCTCGCGGATGTTGTCCTCGCCGGCCAGCAGGGCTACGAAGCGGTCCAGGCCGATCGCGAACCCGCCATGGGGCGGCGCGCCGTAACGGAAGGCGCCGAGAAGGAAGCCGAACCGGGACTCCGCGTCCTCGTCCGATACTCCGAGTGCGGTGAAGACGCGGCGCTGGATGTCGCCCCTGTGAATTCGGATGCTCCCCGATCCGAGCTCCCAGCCGTTGAGGACGAGGTCGTAGCTCTGCGAGCGCACGGCCAGGGGGTCGGTCTCGAGCAGGTCGATGTCGTCGGCGTGCGGCATCGTGAAGGGGTGGTGGGCCGCCACGAGATGCCCCTCCTCGTCCATGCCCTCGAACAGCGGGAATTCGGTGATCCAAACGAAACGGAAGGGACGGTCGCTCACCGCAGGCTGGCCGAGGTCGAGGCGTATCTGGCCCAGCACCTTGCACGTGTTTGTGCGCTCGCCGGCAACGATCAGCACGAGGTCGCCTTCCTCGCCGGAGGTGGCGGCCACGATCCTTCTCTGATGGGCCTCGGAGACGAACTTGGCCACCGGTGACTCGAGCACGCCCTCGGCGCGTACCCGCATCCAGACAAGGCCCGCCGCCCCGAGCTCGACCGCCCGCTCGACGAGCCCGTCGAGACGGCTCCGCGTCCAGTCGCCCGCTCCCGGCACGCGGATCGCCCGCACGCAGGCCGCCTTGAACGCTTTGAACTCCGCGCCGGACACGGCGTCACCGAGGTCGACGAGCTGCATCTCGAAACGAAGGTCCGGTTTGTCGGTGCCATAGCTGTCGAGGGCGTCGTTCCAGGTCATGGTGGCTATCTCGGGCGGCCGTTCGCCGGTGGCGGCCAAGGTCGCCTCGATCACGGCCTCGTTCACGAAGCCGAGCACCTCGGCCTGACCCACGAAGGACGCCTCGATGTCCAGCTGGGTGAACTCGAACTGGCGGTCCGCCCGCAGGTCCTCGTCCCTCAAACAGCGCGCGATCTGGTAGTAGCGGTCGAGACCGCCCACCATGAGCAGCTGCTTTGCTATCTGAGGGCTCTGGGGCAGCACGTAGAACGAGCCCCGCTGCAGCCTCGAGGGGATGGCGAACTCACGCGCCCCCTCCGGCGTGGGCGTCCAGAGCATCGGGGTCTCTACCTCGACGAATCCCTGGCGCTCCATGGCCCTTCGCAGGGCGCTGTTCACCTGCGCACGTAGCCTCAAGTTGTGCTGCATGCGGTCGCTTCGCAGGTCCAGGTACCTGTAGCGCAACCGCACGGCTTCATCGGTGTCCGACCGGGCGTCGAGGGAGAACGGGGGCGGCTCCGCGTTCGAGAGGACCTCGACCTCGCAGTCCCCGAGCTCGACCTCGCCGGTGGCAAGCCCCGGGTTCACGGTGCCCTCGGGACGCAGCCGGACGGTTCCGCTCACGCGCAGCACCTGCTCTGCCCGCAGATCACGGGCCCCGTCCACGACGCACTGGATGATCCCGGTGTGGTCGCGCAGGTCGACGAAGGCGAGGTGCTCGCCGTGCTCGCGTCGGCGCGCGAGCCAGCCGCACACGCTGACGGTCCTTCCTGCGTCTACGGATCGCAAGGCACCGCAGTAGGCCGTGCGCAATCCTGCGGGAGTCGGTGACTCGTCGGTTGTCGAGCTCATGGTGACCTCGTGATCTGGCCCAGACGCGCTGCAAGCCCATCACGGGAGACCTTCTCTTGCAAATGGGCGTCGGAGCCGCGCAGCACTCGGATCGTGACCAGGCCCGAGGCGAGATCGTCCGCACCGACTATGCAGGCCACCCGCGCTCCGGAACGGTCGGCCACTTTGAGCTGCGCCTTCGTAGAACGCCCGTCGAAGGCGCGATCGACGGCGAGACCCGCGCTCCTGAGCTCGCTCATGATCTCGAGGGCGCTCGCCTCGGCTCCCGAGTCCACGACGAACACATCGAGAGCCCTGCTGAGCTTAAGGTCGTCGGAGGTGAGACGACCCTCCGCGTCGCACGCGAGCAGGATCCGTTCGATGCCGGCCCCGAAGCCGACACCGGACACCTCCGGACCACCGAGGGCGGCGACCAAGCCGTCGTAGCGGCCGCCTCCGCCGACGCCCTCGAGGGT
>Ga0181520_10005030_pt1 | contig 21470 bp, 13 predicted proteins | sample PEATcosm2014_Bin_29_FD_132451 | JGI IMG/M metagenome (GOLD analysis project Ga0181520, IMG submission 132451) | Peatland microbial communities from MTU Mesocosm Facility, Houghton, MI, USA - PEATcosm2014_Bin02_30_metaG | ecosystem: Environmental > Terrestrial > Soil > Wetlands > Peat | place... | reverse complement strand
GCCTATCAACCCGCTTGGTACGGCGGCATCGTCTGGGACGACGAGGCCCATGTGACCCGTGCCGAACTACGCTCGTGGGATGGACTCTACCGCATCTGGTTCGAACCGGGGGCCACGCAGCAATACTATCCGCTCGTGTTTAGCGCCTTCTGGGTCGAACACCGGCTGTGGGGCGACGCGACGCTCGGCTTTCACCTGATGAACATGGTGCTGCACTGGACTTCGGCCCTTCTGCTGGCTTTGGTGCTGCGCCGGCTGGCCGTGCCGGGGGCCTTTCTGGCGGCCGCCATCTTCGCCCTGCATCCGGTGTACGTCGAATCCGTGGCCTGGATCAGTGAGCAAAAAAACACTCTTTCCGGCGTGTTCTATCTGGCGGCCATGCTGGTCTACCTGGGCTTCGACCGGACGCGAAAGCGAACCTGGTACTGCGCTGCGCTGGGCCTGTTCTTGCTGGCCCTGCTGAGCAAGACGACGACGGTCACGCTGCCGGCGGCCTTGCTGGTGATCTTTTGGTGGCAGCGGGGAACGTTGTCGTGGCGACGCGACGTGGTGCCGCTCTTGCCTTTTTTCGTGCTCGCCGTGGCGGCCGGTCTGTTCACAAGGTGGGCGGAATACAACCTGCTCGGTGCCGGACGCGACGAGTTCACCCTTTCGACCGTCGAACGCTTTTTGTTGGCGGGCCGGGCGATCTGGTTCTATCTGAGCAAGCTGTTCTGGCCGGCCGACTTGGTTTTCATCTATCCCCGCTGGCACCTGGACGCAACCGTTTGGTGGCAATATCTGTTTCTGCCAGCCGCGGTGCTGCTCGTGGTGGGCTTATGGGCGGTGCGGCGGCGATGGCGCGGGCCGCTGGCCGCGGTGCTGTTTTTCATCGGGACGCTGTTTCCGGTGCTGGGGCTCTTCAACGTCTTCTTCTACTCGTTCAGCTTCGTATCCGATCATTTTCAGTACTTGCCCAGCCTGGGGATTATTGCCCTCGCGTCGGCCGGCTTGGCGCTGCTGCTGGGTCATTGGGGCCTGTGGCATCGTCCGGCCGGATACATGGCGTGCCTGGCGCTGTTGGCGATTTTGGGGACATTGACCTGGCGGCAGAGTCGCAAATATGCGGACATGGAGACGCTCTATCAGGCGACGATCGACAGAAATCCCGATTGCTGGATGGCCCATAATAACCTGAGCAGCCTCTTGCTCAATGAAGGCCGCCTGGACGAGGCCTTGGCGCATTGCCAGAGGGCCCTGGAACTCCAGCCCGGCAAAGCGGAGCACTACAACAACCTGGCAGCCATCTTGGCGAAAGCGGGTCGCTTTGACGAGGCATTCGCTCATTACAGAAAGGCGCTCGCCATTCTGCCGGACTATGTGGACGCCCACTATAACTTTGGCCGTGCCCTGGCCGGCCGAGGCCGCTTCGGTGAGGCGATCGCGGAGTATCAAGAGGCGATCCGACTTCAACCCCGCCGCGCGGTTTTTTTCTATCACCGTGCCAACGCCTGGGCCGGCGCGGGCCGTCTCGATCGAGCGATGGCCGATTATCGGGAGGCCGTGGAAATTCAGCCCGACTACGCGGATGCGTACCACAATCTTGGTGTCTCTCTGGCCAGTCAGGGCCAGTTCGATGAGGCGGCAACCCAGTTTCAGCGGGTTCTGGAAATCAACCCTGGCGCCGCCGAGGCCCACAGCAGCCTTGGTCTCACGTTGGCCAATCAGGGGCGGTCCCCCGAGGCATTGCTTCATTTTCGAAAGGCCTTGGCGATCCAGCCCGAGAACGTGCAGGCTCGCAGTAATCTGGCTTGGCTGCTGGCGACCTGCGCGAAGGCCCCTTTCCGAAACGGGGCGGAGGCCGTTGAGCAGGCCGAACTAGCGAACCGATTGTCTGGCGGCGGCCAGCAGGACGTGTTGGACACGCTGGCAGCGGCCTACGCCGAAGCGGGACGGTTTCCGGAAGCCCTGGCAACCGCGCACAAAGCCCTGGAACTGGCCCTCCGGCAGAATGCTCGCACCCAGGTGGATGCTTTGCGGGCTCGACTGGCATTGTATGGAGTGGGAAAGCCCTATCGTCAACCCTTGTCGACTCCCGCGTCCCGCTCGCCAAAACCTTGACGCTGAACTGAGCCCCCGTGCCCGCACTTCTCTCTGCCTCGGCCAGGCAGCATGCCGGCCGGCTGCCTCGACGCAAAAAAAATCGCCTGCCGGCTCTTGACGGAAACTACATAAGTAGGTATGATTACCTACGTCAGTAGGCACGAGGAGACCAGCATGGCTCGGCGAAACGATTCACCCCCCCTGCCCTCGGACGCCCAACTCGAGGTCCTCAACATCCTCTGGGACCTGGGCGAGGCCACCGTGGGCGAGGTGTGGCAGGTCTTCTCCTCGCGGCGGCCCGTGGCCCGCAACACCGTGCTCACGCTCATGGCGCGGCTGGAGGAGAAAGGCTGGCTTTGCCGCCGCGCGGAAGGAAACGCCCTTCGCTACCGTGCCACCATTCCCCGGCAAACGGCCTTGCGGCAGCTCGCCCGCCGGCTGGTCGACACGGCCTTCCAGGGATCGACCGCGGGGCTGGTCATGTCGCTCCTGGAGGAAGATCTCTCGGCGGGGGAAGCCGAGCGCATCCGGGCGATGCTCGACAACGCCCGCGGCAAGAATAAGGGGAGAAAAGACTAAGGACCTCTAAGACAACGAGGAACGAAATGTACTCCTCTCGCTCCGCGAGAGGGACGTTTTGCTCGAATTGGCCTCACGCGGAGGTGAGAAGCACGTTTTGTTAGAGCCTTTAAGGGGAGAAACAACCCATGACTCGACTGATGCACTTCTACCCCGGCGATGCGATGGTGCTGTGGACGGCCAACGTGCTGGTGCAACTGGCGGTCGTGGTGGTCTTGGCGTGGGCCGTCACGGCCGCTTTTGCGCGGCATCGGGCGGCGATGCGCTACGCGGTATGGCTTAGCGCGCTGGGCTGCGTGCTCGTAAGCCCGCTGGCGGCATACCTGGCGGCGCAATCTGGCTGGTCATTGCTTTCGCTACCGCTCTTGCCGTCCCCCATTGCGGCGGAATTGCGTGGCGGCCAGGGAGCGATCCCGGCCAGCGCCGAGCCGGAGTTTCCAAACGCGGCAGAGCGTCCGAAGGTGGCCCAGCCGTCCCCGGCTGTGCAAAGTGCTCGGGGCAGCGAATGGCACGTGATCCGCACAACCCAGTGCGAGAGCGGGCCGTTGAAGGGCACGGAAGGAATTCCACCCGCCGCTTCATCGCCAAAGGACTCGCTGCGGGCGGTGCTGGGGCTGGTGGCCGCGGTTTGGGCGGCGGGCGTGCTGTTTTCGCTGGCCCGCGTGTCGCACGGATTGCGCAGCATCGCCCGCTTACGGCGGTGGCTGCGGCCGGTCGGCAACGACCGTTTGAACACCCTTTTGTCGGACATTGGCCGCACCATGAATACCAGAGCGCTGCCGCGGGTGGCGATTTGTCCGTCTGTCGTCGAGCTGGCCGGTCCGATCACGATTGGCGTCTTCCGCCCCTTGGTCGTCTTGCCGGAACGACTGCTCGAGACCCTGGACCTTTGCGGGCTTCGCGACGTGCTGATCCATGAGTTTGCCCATGCCCTGCGGCACGATCCGCTGGTGGGATGCCTGCAGCGTCTGGCAGCGATTCTCTATTGGCCCTATCCGCCGGTCCATTTCCTCAACCGGAAGCTCGCCTGGGCCCGCGAGGAACTCTGCGACGATTACGTCTTGCGGCAGGGCGATGCGGCGAGCTATGCCGAAACCCTGTTGGCAGTTTCGCAAACCTTGTCGGGGCGCGTGCAACCGGCCGCACTGGGGCTCTTCCACCCGCGCGGAAAGCTCGAACGACGCGTGGCCGGGCTACTCGATGAAAGGAGAACGGTGATGGTCCACGTCCATCGTGCTACGATGGCTGCTTTGGCCGGCCTGTTCATGGCGGCCATCGTGGTCGTGGCGGGAACCAGGCTCTCGGGGGCCGATCCCATCGAGAAATCAACGCACGCCAGTCCACCGACGACACCGCTCCCAAACTCCCCTCTCCCGCAAGCGGGAGAGGGGCCAGGGGTGAGGGCGGCCGATACCGGAGGAAAATCAAAGCAACCAACGCCGCTACAGGCGAATCACTTCGAACCGTTCGACGTGCTCCAAATCCGCGTCCTCGGCACCATCCTGGACCAACCCATTGACGGATTTTTTCTCGTCGAAGTTGACGGGCGCGTTGCCCTGGGGCCGTCCTACGGGCGGGTGAACGTAAAAGGTCTCACCCCCATCCAGGCCGAGGACCGGATTAAGCAAAAGCTGAAAGAGGTTCTCGCGAAGCCGGATGTGCAGGTTCTGCTGGCTCGAAAAGCGGGCTCTCCGCATTTGATTCCAATCCCGTATCGCGTGCAACCGCTCGACGTACTCCAGGTCCGCGTTGCAGGAACTGGTCTCGTCGAAGAACGGCCCATCGATGGTTTCTATCTCGTCGAGCCCGATGGCCGGGTCCCGCTCGGACCGGGTTGGGGGCGGGTGGACGTCAACGGGCTAACGGTCGACGAGGCGGAGCAAAAGGTCAAGCAGTATCTGGCCCCGCGGCTGCCCAAGAGTCCTGCCGTGCAAGTTCAGTGGGCACGGCGGGGGGAAAAATGGCGCGAAGTCGTGCTGCCCAAAGTGCCGTACATCATTAACCCGGGCGATTGGCTCTGGGTGCAGGTGGAGGGAACCATGCTGACTCAGCCGATCGACGGATCTTATCTCGTCGAACCCACGGGAACCGTTGCTTTGGGACCGGCATACGGCCGAGCGCAAGTTCAGGGGTTGACGCTCGAAGCCGCCGAGAAGGCGATCGACAAGCAATTGAAGCAGGTCCTCACCAAGCCAACCGCCCAGGTCACGTTGCCGCCGTTCGTGCCGTTCGTGCGTACCAGCACGTCGGCACAGACGCCGCCGGGCGTGGGGCACTGGAAAGAAGTTCCGCCTCCCAAAGCCGGCTATACGATCAAGCCGGGCGACGTCGTATTCATCGACGCACACGGAGCAAGCCCCGATCAACCGATCACCAATGCCTATCTGGTCGAGCCGGCCGGAACCGTGGCCTTGGGGCCCGCGTACGGTCGGGTTCCCGTCGCCGGCTTGACGCTCGAAGGGGCGGAAACGGCGATTGGGAAAAAGCTCGGTAAAGTGCTTTCCAAGCCCGAGGTGCAAGTGACGCTCGCGGGCTGGGAAGGCGTCGAGGAGATGGTAGTCTCTTCACATGTTCACGCCGCGCGGGAAGTTCGATCACCAAGACCGCTCCTCCGCCGACGCGTTGCACCGCCTCGGGCCGGCACGAGCAACCCTTCGTCGTCTGCTCTACCGCTCGGCGAACCATCGGCCGATCAATTGCTGGCTGGCCTGACCGAGATACGGTTCGGCACGGGGCGGCAATCGGTCAACCCGAGCCTGGTCAAGTTCTATCCGGCGGTTGGCCGCGAGGCCATTGCGGCTGCCAATCGGCTGCACTTGCGGGTCATGGAAAACGCCCCCGCCGTGCTGACGGTCGACATGCGAGCGGACGAGACCCCGACTTCGCCGGGCGTGACGCTGCTCATGGAGCTGAAATACACGACCCCCGAGGGAAAACACCTCACCTTATGGAAAGGCAGCAAGCGGATCGTCGCCGTGGATTTGTCGGCGATACCGGATCCGAACGCGGATCGCTATAAGCGGATCGCGGCCAAGAATACGGCCGATCTGTTCCAGGAGTTTGTGGACGCCGTCCTTTCGGCCCGTACTCACGCGAAGTCGAAATAGCCCGCCCCCGCCCATCTAACCCGGATGGGGTACTCTTTCAGTCGTTTCAACCCCTCTATAGGTGCAATTTAGCCAATTCTTTCAGGTTACCGCGCCAGATGATTGACAAATCATAAGGTGCTGGTATGTTGAAAGATGTCAAATCCATACGACCAACTTCGTTGAACGACATCTCTGACCATCGACAGGCTCAATTCTAGAGGCAGCGGTCGCATCCAGACAAAAACGTCCCGCGCGTGAGGATCGTTTTTCCTTTGGGTGCCCTCTTTCAGTTCGCGTATCGCGGGCTAACCCTGCCACATTTTGCTGGGCAGAAATTGTTACTCCTGGGCTCCGTTCCGGGGGCGCGCTTCGCACGTAGGCTGGAAAACGTGTCGAACCCGTCGTATGGAGACTAATGGATCGTTGCGAACACGATTTCTGCGAATCGCAACCATTGAAAAGGGAAAATAGAAATGAAACACTGGCTGTTCTTGTCTGTTCTCCTCGTGGCGGTGCTGGAATTGTCTGTTCCGGCCGCCGCGCTGGGGGACGCCCCCTCGATACCACCGTACGACGCGCCGGATTGGTGGACCCCGCCGAATGTCCCGTCGACCGTGCGGCTGCAATATCACTCCTTCGATGTCGCACCCGTGCCGGGACCGATGTCGCTCGGTCTTAGGCAGCACGCAGGAATTGGTCTACCCGCGCCACAGTGCCAACCCCTTGATGATGCGGTGGGACTGGGATCGGGTGGGTATTTCGTTTCCTGCGTGCTGCCTTAGCTGGACTTCGTCGACCGGCAACGATTACGTGGACAACGGGTACATTCCTTCTGTCAACGATTCGTACTCGGTAGGCACCGGCGTCCAATACGGCGTAGCGGGCACGGGCACCGATCCTTTCGACGACGGCACGGGCATGTACCTGCCGGCGAATCAGTGCGGCGCCTTCAGCAAGGTCATGGGCAACCGGGCGGACCCGACCAAAGGCAAGGCTTTCTTTTTCGAGATCGCCTTCCAGCCGTTGCAGACGGGCACCCACATCATGCCGTGGTTGGACGTTAGCGTCCTGCCGGACAGCGGCTCAACGGTTACGGATATATACCATAGCCCCATCCTGAAAGACCCTTCCGGATGGGACGTTGAGTATATCAGCGGCGGCATTTGGCCGCAGCCCGACCAGGAAACGTTTACCATCTCGACGCATAACTCTGCGATCATCGTGGATGGTGCTTGGATGGGCACCGACTGCCCCGAGCCCTCGTCGCTCGTCCTGCTCGCCGCTTCCGCAATCAGTCTGCTTGCGTACGCTTGGCGTCGGCGAAGGTAGGTATTGTAAGACAACCGAAGCCAATCGAAACCAAGAGCAAGGAGCCACCCATTCTGGGTGGCTCCTTTCGTTTCGTCACCCCGCCGCATCGACCATCGTCGAACGTCATCCCCGACGCGGATTTCGGAAGGCGTGCCCCCGGATGTGGACTTCTGAATGGCGGCCGGCCAGGATCGCTTGTCGATCGGGTTGCAACGAGCGGGCGGGGTGACCAGTGCAAGGCGACTCACCCGATCGGACTACCTTTGCAGCCGATTTCCCCCTCGATAGGTGTAATGTCAAGTGTTCTTGACGGGCGGCCACCCCCGACAGATTGACATTCCCGCCAGTGTTCATACTTTGAGGCGGATAAGCGCAGCCGATTGGCAGGTCTGCCATGCAAGAAACCGACAAGACCCACCGCCTGGTGACGGACATCACCGAACGCAAGCAACGGGAAGCAGAGATGGCCTGGCTGGCCCAGTTTCCCGGCGAGAACCCCAATCCGGTCCTCCGTCTCGATCGCGACGGCATCATCCGCTATGGCAACAAGGCCAGCGGTCCCCTGTTGGAAACATGGGGCTGTCGCGAGGGAGAGCGCATTCCTGACCGCTGGCACCACATCGTGCTCGAAACGCTGAGCTCCCGGCGCGTCCAGCAGGCCGAATGCGTGTGGGGCTCGCGAGTGTTGGCCCTCACCTTTGCGCCCGTGGGAGAGGCCACCTGCGTCCATCTGTACGCCCTGGACGTTACCGACCGCAAGCGGGCCGAGGAGGCATTGCGGCTGAGTGAAGAGAAGTACAAGAGTCTGGTGGACGCATGTCCCGATGCCGTCGTCATGACGGACCTTGATGGTCAAATTCTCTTTGCCTCGCGCCAAACGTGGCAATTGCTCAAAGTGGAGGATTCCGAGGAATTGGCGGGGCGAAGCGTGTTCGACTGCGTAATTCCCGAAGACCGGGCGCGATTGGCGGCGAACCTTGCCCGTTTGGTGGCGGCGGGGATGCGGAGCGGCACGGAGTACACCTGTCTTCGTGCGGACGGCACGACGGTCCCCACCGAGACATCGTCCATGTTGATTCGGGACGTCGCCGGACGCCCGAAGGCTCTCATCGCGGTGATTCGGGACATTTCCGGGCGAAAGGAAGCCGAGGAAGCCTTGCGCCAGCATCATGACCAGTTGCAGACCATCTTCGAGGGGATGATCGAAGGACTGGTCATTACCGATATCGAAACCAAGCGCTTTATGCGGGTGAATGCCTCGCTGTGCCGCATGCTCGGCTATTCGGAGGAAGAATTGCTGGCGGCGATTGCTCATCTCGCCAATGATTGCAGCGTCACGGGGCGGCTGCGGATCGTTTTTCACAGCAACGTAAAATTCAAACGCCTGGCGGCCGTGCTGGAAAACGTGATCTATCGCATCGTCCAAGAAGGCCTGACGAACGCCTCGCGGCACAGCCAGAGCGACGTGGTGCGGGTGACCCTGCGACGGCACGGCAGCAAACTCCGCATCGAGATTCAGGACTGGGGCACGGGGTTCGATTTGAAGACCGCCCAGGGACGCGGCTTCGGTCTGTCGGGCATTCGCGAGCGGACGCGGCTGCTGGGGGGCCGATGCCGCATTCACAGTCAGCCCGGCCAGGGAACTCGCATCGTGGTCGATTTGCCTCTGGCGGAGAGGGAAGCGGACGCGTTGTAGCCCGCGGACGTCGAATTGTCGAACGTTTGTATAATTCAACAACGGCCGAGTACGCTCTCGATCTCCAAATACTGGTTGAGTTTTCGGCTCTTTCTGCCATACTGAGAGGGTGAAATTGGTTCCCTGGCGGTCGTTCTTTTCGCTCTTGTTGAGCCGGGCCAGAATTGCACCCCCGCATGGGTGGCGTTTATGAAGAACTCCCCTGGCGGCCTGCCATCCCCGGCTCCCTCGCCCGTCCGGACCGCTGCCGATTGCCCCGCGCCGGCCCCGACCGTGCCGCGTGCTGCCGGCGGGACCAGGTTGCTGGCCTGGCTGGCTCACCCGCTGCTCCTCGTGACGACCCATCACAAAAGAACCTTGATGGCCGTGGCGATTGTCTTTGCCGGCGCCTGCGCTTGTCTTTTTAACATCTTTTACGAGGAGGCCCAGAGCACCGCCATCGCGAAGCTGAATGAAGAGCAGATGATCCATGCCAAGCAGGCGGCCCGGGGAATCGAAGATTTCTTCGCCACCTGGACCCGCAGCTTGAACTCGTTGGCCAAGATGGACGAGGTCATCGCTACCGACGCCGCCGGCAAACGCTATATGAAACTCTTCTATGAAGCCAATCGGGAGCAGATCAAGTCGATCACCCGCTTGGATGAAAGAGGCGTTATCCTCCATAACTATCCCTTAGCCGGTTCTGTGGGAATGAAGATCTCGCATCAGAAGCACGTGCGCGAGCTGCTGCGGGATCACAAGCCGGTGGTCAGCGACGTCTTCAAGGCCGTCGAGGAATTTGACGCGGTTGCCCTGCATGTACCGATCTTCCGAGGATCCGTCTTCAAAGGGTCGATCGGCATACTCATCGACTTCAAGAGCCTCGCGCATCGCTATCTGGACGTGATAAAGATCGGCGAAACAGGCAACGCCTGGGTTCTCAGCCGTGACGGGACGCAGCTTTACAGCCCGATACCGGGGTTCACCGGGAAGTCCGTGTTTGAAACCATCAAGGATTTCCCTTCGCTCCAAGCGATGGCAAACGATATGCTCCAAGGCCAGGAAGGTCCCGCCATCTACTCGGTTGACGAAACGGGCGGCCGCAGCGCCGGGCAAATCAGAAAATACGCGGTGTATATGCCGATTCGTATCGGCAGCACGTTCTGGTCGATTGCCGTGGCCTCTGCCGAACAGGAGGTGCTTTCCGGCCTGATCTCTTTCCGAAACAAGCTGGCATTTGTCATTAGCGCTTTGTTCCTTTGTGGAATGGTGTTTTCAACGCTGGGGACAAAGGCATGGTTCATCCTTTCGTCCATGCACGACATCACCGAGCGCAAGCGAAGCGAAGAGGCGGTGCGGCAGGGCAAGGAGGACTGGGAGCAGACCTTCAACACGGTCCCCGACTTCATGGCCATTTTGGACGATCAGCACCGGGTCGTTCGCGCCAACCGGGCCATGGCCGAGCGATTGGGCGTGACGACCGAGCAGTGCATCGGATTGCACTGTTATGAGGTCGTGCATGGGACGACGGAGCCGCCCGAGTTCTGCCCCCACGCCCGGACCTGCCGGGACCGGCGCGAGCACACCGCCGAAGTGCACGAGCCGCGACTGGGGGGACACTTCCTGGTGAGCACCACTCCCCGCTTCGATGCCCAGGGGCGGTTCCTCGGCACCGTGCACGTCGCCCGCAACATCACCGAGCGCAAACGGACCGAAGAAGAGATGAAGCGGCTGGCGTCCTTCCCGCTACTCGACCCGCAGCCGATCGTGGAAGCAGACTTGGACGGCCACGTGTGCTTTACCAACCTGGCCGCACGGCGGCTGTTTCCCGACATCGAAGATCGTGGACCGGAACACCCCTGGCTGGCCGGCTGGCAGGCGATCGCTGCGGCGTGCCGTGAGGGGATTGCGGACTTGCCCACGCGCGAGGTGACCGTCGGCGACAGCAGGTACCAGCAGACGATGCACTTCGTGCCGCAGTTCGGGCGGGTCCGCACCTATGGGCTGGACATTACCGAGCGTAAGCGGGCGGAGGAGGCGCTGGCCCAGGATCGCAATCTTCTCCGCACCTTTATCGACAACCTGCCGGATTGCAGCTACGTGAAAGACACGCAGGGCCGGTTTCTGGCGGCCAACCTTGCCGTGGCGCGGCTGATGGGTGCGGCCACGCCGAACGATCTGCTGGGAAAGTCCGACGCCGATTTTTACCCGCCGGAACAGGCGGCCGAGTACCGTGCCGAGGAAGAGGAACTAGTGCGATCGGGGCGGCCGTTACTCAACAAGGACGAGCCCCACCGGGATGCCAACGGCGATCTGAGGACCGTCCTGACCACGAAAGTGCCCGTCCGGGATGGCCAAGGAAAAATCGTGGGGCTGGTGGGGATCACCCGCGACATCACGGAGCGCAAGCGGGGCGAGGAGGCGTTGAAAGCCGCCAAGGAGGCGGCCGAAGAGGCCAACCGCGCGAAGAGCACGTTTCTGGCCAACATGAGCCACGAGCTGCGCACGCCCATGAATGCCATTCTGGGCATGATCGACGTGGCATTGCCGAAAGCGACCGAGCCGGCCGTCCAGGATTGCCTGCAAACGGCCAGGGAATCGGCAGACCTGCTTTTGACGCTGCTCAACGACCTACTGGACTCCGCGAAGATCGAGTCGGGCAAGCTGGAACTGGAATCGGCCACCTTCAGCCTGCGGCGGATGCTGGACCAACTTACGCGGGTGCTTGCCGTACGGGCCAGCGAAAAAGGCCTCTCCTTCTACTGCCGAATGCCGGACCAGACGCCGGATGCGGTCGTGGGCGACCGGATGCGTTTGCAGCAAGTCCTGCTCAACCTGGCCGGGAATGCCATCAAGTTCACCGAGCGGGGCGACGTTGAGATCAGCCTTCACATCCGAGACGGATTGGGGATTAGAGCGGGATTAGGGATTGGGGATGGGGGCTCAGAAACACCGGCAACCGTCGAACCCGCCGGTCTGATCCCTGATCCCCAGTCCCCAATCCCTTCCGTCACGCTGGAGTTTGCCGTGCGGGATACCGGAATCGGCATCCCCCCCGCCAGTCTCGAGCATCTCTTTCGGCCCTTTGCCCAAGCCGACGCATCGATGGCGCGTCGCTTCGGGGGCACCGGCCTGGGGCTCTCCATCTCGAAGAATCTGGTGGAGATGATGGGCGGACGCATCTGGGGGGAAAGCGAAGTGGGAAAGGGGAGCACGTTCTACTTCACGGTCCAGCTTCCCCTGGCCAAGGAACTCCCCCCTGACTCTGAGGCCCCTCTGGCCCTCCCCACGGCGACCTGCGGCCAACTTCGCGTCCTGTTGGTGGAAGACAACCCCGCCAACCAAAAGTTGGCGACTTACGTCTTGCAGGATCGTGGCCACATGGTCGAGATCGCGGTGGACGGCCAGGATGCGGTTGGTTTAGCCGAGCAGAACCGCTATGACGTGATCCTGATGGACGTGCAAATGCCGGGAATGAACGGCTTGGAAGCCACCGCGGCGATCCGCAATCGGGAAGCGGAAAAGGGATTGCGGATGAGGGATGGAAGATCGGCAGACGACAGCGCCCCGCCCACCAGTCCCGAATCCCCGAGCCCTGCGTCTCTCATCCCGACTCCCCAATCCCCGCTCCCCGTCTGCCGCGTGCCGATCATCGCCATGACCGCTCACGCGATGAGAGGCGATCGGGAACGCTGCCTGGCGGCGGGAATGGACGGCTACCTCGCCAAGCCGGTCAACGCCCAAGAGATGATTGGTCTAGTCGAGAGTCTCGCGGCGAAGGGATTAGGAATTAGGGACGGGGGATTGGAAAGACCAGCAACCGCCGAACCTATCCGTCAAATCTCTCATCCCGAATCCCTCATCCCTCCTCCTCACTCCCTGCCCCCTGTTTTTGATCCTGAAAAGGCTCGTTTGCGATGCTTGAACAGCCAAAACCTGCTGTGCGAGATGATCCAGTGCTTTTTCAGCGAAGCGGAAAGCTTGCTTCCGCAGATCCGGGCAGCCCTCGGGAAGGGCGACCTTGAGAAGGTGAGCCGGTTGGGACACCGGATGAAGGGAACCGTAGCTTACCTCGGCGCACAGCCGGCCAGCGAGGCGGCACTACGCGTGGAGCGGCTCTACGAGTCAAGCGGCGGCACTCCGTCCGACGCCGAGGAAGCCGTCCAGTCGCTCGATCGGGAGTGTCGGGGCTTGAAAGCAGCGTTGGCCGATCATCGAGCCGCCATCGCGCCGACGCCGCAGGAATGAGCGACCATCTCGCGGCCGTCGGCGACGATTCGCGGACCAAGCGACGGGGGCGTCGGTTTCCTACGCTCGGCTGATCCGAAACGTCTGTGGATCCAGCCGCGGCACCACGTCCATCGAGTCGAGCTGAGCCGCCGCCAAGACGTCGGCATCCAGCCCCAGGGCGAGGAGATTCTTCGCGCCCAAACTCTTCCGCAGTCGCTCGGCCAGCCGCTCCGGCGCGAGCGGTTCCGCGCCCAGGGCCTGCGGCAAGGCGAAGGTGCTGAGCCAGGTCTCGCGGGCCGTGAGCGCCTGGGCGTTGAGCTGGTAGACCATCCCCGCCTGACGCTGGAGCCGATCGACCAACAGGCCGGCCAGCAGCACGTCGTCGTCGCTGATCAGCCCATCGGTGCCGGCGCAGAGAATGGAGATATTCTCGTAGTCCAATAGCTTCGCGACGATCGCCGCCGCGTTCGGAAACGATGCCACGAGCACCAGCTCGGCCTGCCGCGCGTGGACCATGGCGCGGGTGCCGTTCGTGGTGGTGAGGACGACCGTTTTTCCCCCCACTCGGTCCGCGGAATACTCCTCCGGCGAGTTGCCGAGCTGAAAGCACTCGATCGCCACCCCCGCGCGTTCTCCCCCCAGCACCACGTCTTCCGCCGCCAGTTGCTCGGCCAGCGCCAGGGCGTCGGCGATTTCAAGGCAGGGAATGACCTGGCGGGCGCCGGCCTCCAAGGCATAGACAATGGTGGTCGAGGCCCGCAAAACGTCGATCACCGCGGTCGCACTTCCGGCCAGCTCCTCCGCTTCGACGAGCTTGGGCAAAGCATAAACGTTCAAGGTAGGTCTCATGGCTGGCATTATGGATGATTGCTCGCCACTCGGCAACCCGTGGGTGCGCGAAGCCTTCCGCCTTCCGCCTTCCCCCTTTACAATGGCCCCATGGCGTACCGCTCGTTGGCTGAATTTCTGGAGGACCTCAGGCACGCCGGGGAACTCGTCCGCATCGATCAGGAAGTCGATCCGGCGCTGGAACTGGCCGAGATGGCCGCCCGCGAGGCCACGCCGGGCGGCCCGGCACTGCTGTTCGGGGCCATCAAAGGCCACGACCTGCCGGTCCTCTGCAACCTGCTCGGCAGCGACGGCCGCATCTGCCGGGCGCTGGGTGCGGCCGCCCTCGATGAAGTGACCAAGCGAATCGCCCGACTCTTTGACACCACGGCCTCCGAGGGCTGGTTCGAACGACTGAAGGGCGGGGCGCAACCGGCCGCCCTGGGCAGCTTCACGCCGCGAAAGGTCAAGTCGGCGGCCTGCCAGCAAATCGTCCGCCTGGGCAGCGACGTTGATCTGGGCGAATTGCCCCTGCTCCAGGTGGCCGCCGCCGAAGCGATCCCGGCCATCACGGGGGCCACGGTGTTTTCGGCCGAGCCGGACTCGCATCAACCCGTGGCCGGCCGCATTGACTTGCAGCGTCTGGATCGCACGCGGCTGGCCGTCTGCTGGGCGGCTCACGACGAGCACGCTCGGCTCGTGGGCGAGTATCGCCGCCGGGAGCAAAAAATGCCGCTGGCCGTCGTCCTCGGCGGCGATCCGGCGTTTCTGCTGGCCGCCGCGGCGCCGCTGCCGTCGGGCAGCGACGTGTGCGCCGTGGCGGGGCTCTTGCGCGAGAAACCGCTCGACGTGGTCGGCGGCCGTAGCGTCGATTTGCAGGTGCCCGCCGAGGCCGAGATCGTGCTGGAAGGTTTTCTGGATCCCACGCAGCCGCCGGTGATGGCCGCGCCACTTTGCGGGCCGACCGGCCATCTGACCCACCCGCGGCCGGCGCCGGTCATGCACGTCACGACGGTCACCCATCGGGCCAACCCCATCTACGCGGTTATGCTCCCCGGCCACCCGCCGCACGAGGCCGCAACGGTGGCCCGGGCGATGCAGCGGGTGTTTCTGCCGCTGGCCCGCCTAGCCATGCCGGAACTCGTCGACTACGATCTGCCCCAGTTCGCCGCCGCCCGGCTGTGGGCCGCCGTCTCGATCCGCAAGACGTATGCCGGTCAAGGCCGCCGCGCGGCCCACGCGGCCTGGGGCTTGCCGGCGACGCGGTTCGCCAAAATGCTGGTGATGGTGGACGAGGACGTGGACGTTCATGATCACCAGCAAGTGCTGGCGGCGGTAACGGTCAACGTCCGGCCCGGCCGCGACGTATTGATCGAACGCGGTCCTGCGGATCCCTTCGATCCGGCGTCGCCGAGCGATGGTTTGGGCGAGCAGATGGCGCTGGACGCCACGCGAAAAGGGCCGGAAGAGTAGGTCATGAAGAAATTCTGGTTCCTTATTGGCGGCTCCGTCGCCGGCGTGATGTTGGCGGTTCTGCTGTTTGCCCCTTTCATCGTCCGGGGACGACAGCACCGGAGTATCTGTCAGCTCCTGCAATTTCGACTTCAACGCAGCGATAGGGCCTACGTGCCCACGCCCGTAAGCGTCTACGAAAGCTCTGCGGAGCTGCGGCAATCGGCGATCGTGCCGACGTGGGACACGGAAATGCCCAAGGGACAGAACGTCATCTGGTGCGCCTCGTTCCAGCTTGCCTGGGACCGGCTGGGCAAGGACGTTGTGCATGCCCCGCCCGACGTCCTGCACGCCGAAAAGGTCGCCGAGCGGCTCAACCGTAACACGTTCCCGGAAAGCGACGTTTCTGCCGACAGCTACTACGCGGCGGCCGGCTGGTGCCGCGACGGCATCGTGGAGAACATCCGCCAGGAGATGCAGCGACGTTTTCATCACCTGCCGACGATTGCAGAGATTGACCATCCGATGAACGACATCGTGGCGTACGGCTACTTGGAGGTCGGCATTCCTTTTTCCGTTCCCTACTTTGAAAACCCAGCCCCCTTGGCCTTCGAAGACGGCGCTGGCAAGAAGACGAACGTCAGCTCGTTCGGAGTGAACTTCAGCAAGCCGTCTACCGAGCAGACGCCCGGCCTGCCGCTGTGCCAACAAGTCCGGGTGCTCCACTGCGCCGTTGACGACAGGATGAGGACCACGGAGTTCGCCATCGATCCCTGTCGCGAGTCATCGCCGAACCAGGTCATCCTGGCCCGCGTTCCGGCCGAGGCGACGCTCCAGGCGACCTGGAAGAGCCTCGAAAAACGCATGGCCGACTATCCACGACAACGCTTTGCCGAGCCGAAGTTCGAGTTGGATACGCTGCTCGTGCCCAATCTGGCCTGGGACCTCACGCATCATTTCGCGGAACTCGAAGGGTTCGACAAACATCTGAAGAACAAGGGCTTCGAGAACCTCTTCCTTCTCCACGCCATCCAAGGCATCTGTTTTCGCCTGGATCGCAGCGGCGCTGCGCTACGGTCGGAGGCACTTTTGTCTCCCGCCTCGGGCATGCCCCGGACGTTCATCTTCGATCGCCCCTTTTTCATTTTCGTTCGCAAGCGAGATCGTGGCGTCCCCTTCTTCGCCCTGCACGTGGCCAATGCCGAGCTGCTCTGCAAACCATGACGCCGCTCGACAAATCCGCCGCTCGGGTGCGCCAGATGTTCGGCCAGATTGCCGAGCGGTACGATCTGCTCAACCGGGTCTTGTCGCTGGGCATCGATCGCTCGTGGCGGCGGCGGACCACGGAGTTGGTGCCGCCGGAAGGCGAGGCGCCCATCCTCGACGTCTGCACCGGTACGGCCGACCTGGCCCTGGCCTATTGGCGCCGCAGCGGCGGCCGAGCGGCCATCGTCGGGGCCGACTTTTGCCCGCCCATGCTGGCCGTCGCCCGGCAAAAATGCCGCCGCGCGGGGGCCGAAGAGCAAATCACCCTGCTGGAAGCCGACGCGCTGCGGCTCCCCTTTGCCGACGACACATTTCAGATCGTCTCGGTGGCCTTCGGGCTGCGGAACGTAAGCGACACCGACGCCGGACTGCGGGAGATGGTTCGCGTCTGCCGGCCGGGCGGACGCGTGGCCGTGCTCGAGTTCTCCACGCCCACCGCCTGGCCCTTGGGGGCCCTGTACGGCTGGTACTTCCAGCGCGTGCTGCCCCGCGTCGGCCAGGCACTGGCTCGGAACACGCAGGCGGCTTACAATTACCTCCCGCAAAGCGTGAGCCGCTTTCCCCAGGCCGAAGCATTGGCCGAGCGGATGCGTGCGGCGGGGCTCGGCGAGGTCTGGTTCCGGCCCTTCACCTTTGGCGTCGCCACGCTGTACGTGGGCAAAAAGGGAACATTTGGCGAGAGCTGCCATGACGCGTAACATCGTAGTGGCCATCACCGGGGCGAGCGGCGTAACCTATTCCGTGCGGCTTTTGGAAGTGTTGCTGGCCGCCGGCTGCGACGTGCACCTGATGATTAGCGCCGTCGGCCAGACCGTGCTCGAACAGGAACTCGATTTGAACGTCGATCCGGAGAACTTCAGCCCGGCAATGCTGATGCTCGATAGCGGTGCCGCGCCGCGCGATCCCAAGCTGCAACTGCTGCGCACCAAGGCCGGCATCAGCAGCGATTCGAGCGACGTGCTGGGGATGGGGACCGGCCGGCTGGGCACGCTCCGCTTCTATCGCCACCAGGATTATCTGGCCCCGCTGGCCAGCGGCTCGTTCGCCACCGACGGCATGGTGGTTTGCCCCTGCTCCTGCGGCACCCTGAGCGCGATTGCCACCGGAATGGTCAATAACCTGATCCATCGGGCCGCTGCGGTCCATCTCAAGGAGCGCCGCAAGCTGATCCTCGTTCCCCGCGAAACGCCGCTCGCCCTGAACCAGATTGAAAACATGCGCCAGGCGACCCTGTCCGGGGCGGTGATCCTGCCGGCGGCGCCGGCTTTTTATCACGGCGTCAAGCTGATCGGCGATCTGGTCGACTTCGTCGTCGCCCGCATCTGCGATCAACTGGGCATCGCCAACGCCTTGATCGAGCCGTGGACGTAAAGCTTCTCCCACTATGTTAGTCCGCCTGCTGGAACTCATCCGCTTCAGCCACACGTTGTTCGCCCTGCCGTTCGCGCTCCTGGCGGCGGCCATGGCGTGGTCGGCCAACCTGCGGGCCGAGCCGCCCCAGCCGTTCCGCTGGCTCGACCTGCTGGGCATCCTCGTGTGCATGGCGACCGCCCGCAGCGCGGCGATGGCCTTCAACCGGCTGGCCGACCGGAAGCTCGACGCGCTCAACCCGCGCACGCGCGAGCGCCATTTGCCGGCCGGGCTGCTGAGCACCGCGAGCGTGGTCATTTTTACCGCGGCCTGCTCGCTGGGGTTCGTGGCCGGAACGCTATTGTTCCTGCCGCGCAATCCGCTCCCGCTCGTGGCCTCGCTGCCGGTGCTCGGTTTCCTGTTCGGCTATAGTTATGCCAAGCGGTTTACGGCCCTGTCACATTTCTGGTTGGGGGCGGCACTCATGTTGGCGCCGCTGGCGGCCTGGGCGGCCATCCGCGCGGAAGTGGCCTGGCCGTCGGTGCTGCTGGGCCTGGCGGTGTTGCTCTGGGTGGCCGGCTTCGACATGATTTACGCATGCCAGGATTTCGATTTTGACGTCCGCATGCGGCTGCGGAGCGTGCCGGCCCGCTTCGGCGTCGCCATGACCCTGCGGCTGGCGGCGCTGTGTCACTTCGCGATGCTGGCCCTGTTGTTTGCGCTGCCGGTCGTGTACCATGGCTTTCACGGGATATATTTGGCGGGCGTGGCGGCCATCGGCTTGCTGCTGGTCTACGAGCACTGGCTGGTGCGGCCCGACGACCTCAGCCGCGTCAACCGGGCCTTCTTCCACGTCAATGCCGTGCTGAGCATCGGACTGCTGGTGGTGGGTGTGATCGACTTGTTCTTTTAGCGTAAGGATCGTCGTCCCAATCACAACGAGAGTCATCCTGAGCGCAGCGAAGGATCCCCTCGAACTCGGCGGAGATTCTTCGTTACGCTCAGAATGACGCTACGCTCGCGGTGACTGCCGAATCATGACGAATCCGAAACTCCAAGAAATTCGCGCCAAGGTCGAGGCCGGCCAGCGGCTCTCGGCCGCCGACGGCGAGTTCCTCTTCTCGCCCGAGATCGAGCTGGCCGCGGTGGGCGAGTTGGCCGACGTGGTCCGCCGCCGCAAGAACGGCGACCGCGCCTATTACAATTTCAACCTGCATCTGAACCCCAGCAATCTCTGCATCTTCCGCTGCGCCCTTTGTGCCTACAGCCGCGACGAGGACGATCCGCAGGGCTACACGATGAGCGAGGCCGAGCTGCTGGACCGGGCCCGCGAGGGGGTCGACGCCGGCTGCACCGAGTTGCACGTCGTCAGCGGCGTGCATCCGCAAAAAACGTTCGACTGGTACCTGAGCATTACGCGCGATCTCAAAAAAGCCTTCCCCGACGTACACCTGAAGGCCTGGACGGCGGTCGAGATCGACCATTTCGCCCGCAGCAGCAAGCAATCGATCCGTGCGGTTCTCGAAGCGCTAACGGCCGCGGGTTTGGGGAGCCTGCCCGGCGGCGGGGCCGAAATCTTCGACCCGCAGGTGCGCGCGGAAATCTGTCCTCGCAAGGCCGACGCCCGCACCTGGTTGGAGATCCATCGCACGGCCCACGAGCTTGGGCTGCGCTCCAATGCCTCGATGCTTTTTGGGCACATCGAGAGCATCGAGCACCGCGTCGAGCACCTGGTGCAGTTGCGGCAATTACAGGACGCCACCGGCGGCTTCCAGGCCTTCATTCCCCTGGCGTTCCATCCGGAGAATACGGCCCTCAGCTACGTGCGCCGCACGTCGGCCGCGGACGACCTGCGCTTGGTGGCCGTCAGCCGGCTGATGCTCGACAACTTCGACCACGTCAAGGCCTATTGGATTTCGCTGGGGGTGGACACCGCGCAGCAGGCGCTCGCCCACGGGGCCGACGATCTGGACGGCACGGTTCGCCACGAACGGATCCATCACGATGCGGGGGCCACCTCGCCGCAAGCGCTTTCGATCGAGCAGCTCCGCGCGATCATCACCGCCGCCGGCCGCCAGCCGGCGGAGCGCGATTCGCTCTACCGTCGTGTGGTGCGGGACGTTGAGAAGGGAACGTGGGCGGTGGCGGATGCAACGTAGTCCCCTCTACCTTTGGGAGAGGGTTGCGATGTAGTCCCCTCTCCCCTTGGGAGAGGGTTAGGGTGAGGGCCTTTAACCGCGACGACTGACGGCGCACTGGGGCCGCGCACAAGCCATCTGCCGCCCACGGTGTTCGTCCCCTCGCCCGCCGGGAGAGGGTCAGGGTGAGGGCCTTTTGGCCGCGGCTGCATTGCCGGCCGAACGACGGCGGGCAATGGTAGTCCGTTTTCCCGGGAGAGGCAAGTGTTCCGCAAGCAAGGGAATCAATACCCAATCGGGTTGTCAAAGATCATCGTGGGGCCGATCGCGGCGGGGCCCGCCAACAGCATCTCAAGACGGATCTGGTTACCCGCGCGTAGGCAGACAATCAGTCCCAGGCCATGATAATGCGCGGCGACGGGTTTTCAAGCCGAAGAATTGAGCCACTCGGGCCGACGGCCCCCGCACCCCCTTCTCCACCCGCCGTTCAACAGGCCGTGGATTCATAACGCCCTTTCCGCAATCATGGGAACGTGCACTGGTCGATGTGACCGGTGCAGATTGGCGAATTGCGTTTCGCTGAATCGGTGAGGGCGACCGAGGCGCGCGAGGACCTACTTTCCACAACAATAGTTCTGGCCCTTCTCCCCTCGTGGGGAAGCTCTCAGAGGTTGTGAATCTTTGTAATGGGTGCGTGAAACGCACCACAACCTGTGGCGGATGGTGCGTTTCACGCACCCTACGGATTGTGGCTCCGACGCCACGCGTTCGAAAGATTCACAGCCTCTCACTGGTCCGAACGACGGCTCAGCAGCTTACGTTCCGCTCCGTTCGTAATCTGGAAATAGCTCCGTGATTCCGTGTCTAAGCGATAGAACGTGTACCTGCGGGCACCAGCCGCTAGGTCCTCAGCAAGCAGCCGTCCTGCCTCTTCGTCAGATTCGAACATCGCGAACCCGTCGGGCAAGTAATGACGGCTGTCGATTGGGTACCGTCTCTGTACCATCTCGTTGACCAGGACTTCCGTAGAGCCTTCAACGAAGTAGAAGGCCCGTCGAAGGTCCTCATCAGCGTAGGCGCCGTTGCTCCAGGAATTCGGCATGACGGTCACGTAGCGTCCGCCATCACACCAGACGAGATAGATCTCGTCCAGAATAGTGCCATGGTACTTTAGGTAGTAGACATCTCGGCTTGCCCCGTTATCAGGGAACACCCGTACCCAAGGCTCGTCGAATTGATTGTTCTCCTCACGCGCCTCCACGAACGTGAACTCCGGGAAAGGCTCATATCTAAAGAACTGGCGATTTTCATCGGCGTAGCCGCGTTCCCAGCGATCGGTATCCTGCAGGTAAGGCAGCCCGCGGGAAATGATCTACCGTAGAATGAGCGATTTTGGTAGAAGGCGTCTTTTTGGTGGAGGAATCGTGGGTTTTGTGTCTCAGGGACGAGACTATGGCGACAGAATTGACG
>Ga0181520_10005029_pt1 | contig 21471 bp, 32 predicted proteins | sample PEATcosm2014_Bin_29_FD_132451 | JGI IMG/M metagenome (GOLD analysis project Ga0181520, IMG submission 132451) | Peatland microbial communities from MTU Mesocosm Facility, Houghton, MI, USA - PEATcosm2014_Bin02_30_metaG | ecosystem: Environmental > Terrestrial > Soil > Wetlands > Peat | place... | reverse complement strand
GGACAATGTTGAATTTGATGCGGAGCTGATCACTCCGATAGCGCTGGAGAAGGGTGTGCGCTTTGCCATCCGGGAAGGCGGCCACACTGTGGGCGCCGGTGTTGTCACCGAGGTGATCGCATAAATGTCCGGTCATTCGACTACAACGGCAAAATCCTCCGCAATTACTGCGCCGAAGATTCGTATCCGGCTGAGGTCTTATGATCATAAGATGCTCGATGATTCGCTGGTTAAGATTGTCGATGTCGTTAAGCGTACGGGAGCGGTTTTGGCGGGCCCCGTTCTTCTTCCGACAAACATTAAAAAATATACGGTGCTTCGCTCGCCGCATACTGATAAAAAATCCCGCGAGCAGTTTGAAATGCGGATTCATAAGCGATTGATCGATATATCCGAACCGACGCCAAACACTGTCGAAGAACTTATGAAACTCGACCTGCCTGCCGGGGTCGATGTCGAGATTAAATCTTCTTAGGAATTGCCATGGCTGAAACATCTGTCCAGACGGAACATAAAACGGTTGCCTCTATAAAAGCGTTATTGGGTCAGAAAATAGGTATGACCCAGATATTTGATGCCCAAGGCGGAGTAACGCCTGTCACGGTTATCCTTGCAGGGCCATGTCATGTGACTCAGATTATTTCGCCGGAACGAAACGGCTACAGCGCAATTCAAGTTGCTTTTGGCGAAGTTCGGGAGAAGTCCCTGAATAAGCCTTTTGCAGGGCAGTTTAAAAAGGCGCAGGTTTCTCCTGCGCGCTGGATTCGTGAGTTCCGCACGGATAAAGCGGCTGATTTTCAAGTCGGGCAGGTTATAAATGCGAGTGTTTTTGCGCCTGGTGATTATGTAGATGTTATCGGTATTTCTAAAGGAAAGGGGTTTGCCGGGAGCATGAAGCGCCACAATTTCAGCGGTGGACCCTCGACGCACGGGCAATCAGATAGAGCGCGCGCTCCGGGATCTTCAGGTTCAAATACTTATCCGGGCCGGGTTTTTAAGGGCAAAAAATTTCCAGGGCATTTAGGTGTAGAGCAGACTACTGTGCAGCATCTTGAAGTCGTGAATGTTGATCCGGAACGAAACCTGCTCATGATTCGCGGTGCAGTACCAGGGAATATCGAATCCCTTGTCACTATCCAGCAGACCATTAAACGGGTAAAGGTGCGAACGGTTCATGCTGCCCCGTCCGGCAAGAAAGCCAAAAAAGAAGCCGCTCCGGTAAAGGCAACCAAGCCGGCGGCACCGGCCGCAAAAGCAGGTAAATAATGAGCACATTGGAAGCAGTTTTTTTTAAGGCTAACGGAGAAGCGAAGGGAAAAATCCCTTTGCCGGAAACCATTTTTGCAGGAAACGGGTCACGGCATACCCTGCATGAAATTGTTGTCTCTTTACAGGCAAACCAGCGCCGGGGGACTTCGATGACCAAAACGCGTGGCCTTGTAACAGGCGGCGGTCACAAACCGTGGAAGCAAAAAGGAACGGGAAACGCGCGCGCCGGTTCGATCCGCTCGCCACTTTGGCGGAAAGGTGGTATAATTTTTGGCCCGAAGCCCCGCTCGTACCGCACGGATTTGGGTGAGAAGAAAAGACTGCTTGCGCTTCAGACGGCGCTTGTTGAAAAAGCCAGGGCCTCAGAAATTGCTGTCATAGAATCCTTCCCTGATTTCGAAGGAAAAACCCGCAATGCTGAACAGCTTCTGAAGAAAACCGGACTTACCGGGCGTACGTTGATTATCTTTGACAAGAAAGACGATGCGATGGCCCGGGCTTTGAAAAATATTTCTCATGTTAATTTGGCCGACATACGAGGCTTGAACGCATGGCTTGTATTATCGGCGAAACAGATGATTTTTTCGCAGACGGCTTTGAAGAATCTGGCAGATAAATTTCCTAAGGGTAAATGATGGACGCGCTATTCAAAATTATTAAAAGGCCTATCGTAACTGAAAGGGCTACAAATCTTAAGGCTCTGGCGAACCAATACGTATTCCGCGTAGCCAGGGAATCAACTAAACACGATATCAAGCGTGCCGTACAGGATTTATTCAAGGTCAAGGTGACGAAGGTCAATACAATGATGGTTGGGGGGAAAATGCGCCGGATGGGTAACGCTCCGGCTTCGCACCGTCCGGATTGGAAGAAGGCTGTGGTAACCGTTCAGGCTGGTCAGGAAATTAAAATTCTGGAGGAAGGCCGGTAATTATGAAAACCTTCAAGCCCTATACGCCTTCCCGAAGATTTATTTCAGTAGAGGATTTTTCAACGTTGACGAAGAAGGAACCGGAAAAACGGCTTTTACGGAACCTTGCGAAACAGGCAGGCCGCAATAATTCCGGCATGATTATGGTCCGGCATCAGGGCGGCGGTCATAAACGGGCATATCGTTTAATCGATTTCAAACGCGACAATATCGGCGTTCCGGGGAAAGTCATTGCCCTTGAATATGATCCTAACAGGTCAAGTCGGATAGCATTGATTCACTATGCGGATGGGGATAAGCGCTACATAATTCTGCCGGAGAGCCTTAAAATTGGAGACACCGTAAAATCGGGGCCCGATGCTGATATCCGGGCCGGTAACGCGCTGCCTCTGGTAAATATCCCTGAAGGAACGCTGATTCACAATCTTGAGCTTATGCCGGGCCGTGGAGCAAAACTTGTTCGTTCCGCTGGCGCAGCTGCGCAGTTGATGGCCAAGGAAGGGGCCTATGTTCAGATCCGCATGCCTTCCGGTGAAATCCGTCAATTGGATGGGCGCTGTATGGCGACGGTAGGGCAGGTAGGAAATATAGACCACGAAAACCGCGTGCTCGGGAACGCGGGGAGAAGCCGCCATCTGGGCATTCGCCCGGATGTGCGCGGAACCGCGATGAATGCTGTGGATCATCCGCATGGCGGAGGTCGCGGTCGTTCCAAGGGAAACAACCAACCCCGCTCCCCATGGAACCAGCCTGCAAAAGGATATAAGACCCGGTCTAAGAAAATCTGGGACTGGATGATTTTAAAACACCGTTCGAAGCAGACTGTGGTACTGGCATAGTGAGGTTATAATGGCGCGTTCAACAAAAAAAGGTCCTTACGTTGATGAGAAGCTGCAGAAAAAAATTCAGGTCATGAACAAGGGCGTGGACAAGAAAGTCATCAAGACCTGGGCGCGCGCGAGCATGATTACGCCTGAATTTGTCGGTCACACGCTGGCGATTCACAATGGACGGAAGTTTTTGCCCGTTTTTATAACTGAAGAAATGGTCGGACATCGCCTTGGGGAACTGGCGCCTACCCGCTTTTTTAAGGGACACGGAGCGGCCCATACCAAGGAAGCTACGTCACTTACTTAATAATTATCTATGAATGCAGTCGCGCACGCCCGTCATGTTCGTATTTCGCCCCGTAAAGTTGATCAGATATTGATGCTGGTCCGGGGTAAATCAGTGGCTCATGCCATGTCTATGCTTCGGCTTATCGCCAAGGGGCCGCGGCCCCTGGTAGAAAAAATAATTTTGAGCGCCTTTGCCAATGCGGGCAAGGCTGAAAACCCTGAAGCCTGGTACATCTCCCAGGCATGGGTCGGCGCTGGTCCGGTTATGAAACGGATGCGTGCGCACGCCCAGGGCAGAGGGGCGACAATCCGGCATCGCACAATGCACATGACTGTGGTTTTGAGCGATCGGCGTCCGGGTAAACGGCAAAAGCCGGTGCGACAGAAAGAGGGTAATTAAGTGGGCCAGAAAATACATCCGGGTGGTCTGCGGCTTGGGTATATCAATGACTGGGATTCCAGGTGGTTTAATCTCCGTCAAATGCCGGATCTTCTTGAGGAAGACCGCCGAATCCGGGCTTATCTGACCCGCAAGCTGCAGGGCGCGGCTGTTTCCAAGATTGCCATCGAGCGCGCCGGCAAGCATCTGCGCGTAAACATCTTCACTGCGCGCCCGGGAATAGTGATCGGGAAAAAGGGTTCTGACATCGAGAATCTGCGCAAAGATATCGAGCAAATGACTGATCGCAAGGCTTTCGTTAACGTGATGGAAATTAAGCGTCCGGAGTTGGATGCCCAGCTGGTTGCAGAAGGCATAGCAATGCAACTTGAAAAAAATATCGGGTTCCGTCGCGCAATGAAAAAAGCCATAGAGCGCACCATGGCTGCAGGAGCGCTCGGGATAAAGGTGCGCGTTTCCGGCCGCCTGGGCGGAGCCGAAATCGCGCGCGTTGAGTGGATGAAGGAAGGGCGAGTCCCCCTGCAGACATTCCGAGCGGATATCAATTACGGTTTTGCCGAAGCCCTGATCACAATGGGCCGGATTGGCGTCAAAGTTTGGATTTTCAAAAAAGAGCTATTCAAAAAAACTCGCGAGGATCTGATGGAAGAAGTTAAGCTGATCCCGAAAGAGGAGCTTGAACAATTGGCGGAAAAAGCCGAAATAGTTCCTCCCGCCGTTGAAGAAGTCCCGGCAGAGCCTGACACGGAAGAAGAAATTCCCGAGGATAAGATCTGATGTTGATGCCCAAGCGTGTCAAATATCGTAAGGCGCATCGCGGCCGCTTGAAAGGTATTGCCAAAGGGGCGACGGAAGTTGATTTCGGCCAGTACGGCCTGCAGGCGCTTGAATCTCATTGGATAACAAGCCGCCAGATCGAAGCTGCCCGCGTAGCAATGACCCGCTTCATTAAAAAAGGCGGGAAACTCTGGGTGCGGATTTTTCCCGATAAGCCGATTTCAAAGAAGCCCGCTGAAACCCGTATGGGTAAGGGAAAAGGCGCTCCGGAATTCTGGGTTGCTGTGGTAAAACCTGGGCGAATAATGTTTGAGCTCGAAGGTTTGCCGCCGGCAGAAGCTCTGGAAGCAATGACGCTCGCCGCGCACAAGCTGCCTATTAAGACTAAATTTATTGTCCGCGAGGAAAACTAACTTGGCCAAAAAGGATAAAAAAGAATCATACGCAACGATGTCGGCCGCAGAATTGAGCGCGCGCCTGAGAGAAGCCCAGGAGACTCAGTTCCGAATGCAGTTCCGGCATGCCAGCAATCCTTTGAAAAACCCCATGGAAATCCGGATAAACCGGCGGGAGATTGCGCGTTTACAAACGTGGCTGCGCCAGAAAGAAGAGAAAGCCTGATGGATTCAAAAATCGCAGCTCCTATTGAAGATCGTAATGACCGCAAAGCACGGGAAGGCGTTGTTGTATCGGACAAAATGGATAAGACTCGTGCCGTTGTGGTCGCATGGCAGAGTATGCACCCCCGTTACAAGAAGGTGCTCCGGCGTTCCAGCAAATTTTATGCTCACGACGAGAAAAATGAATCTCATGTGGGGGATCGCGTTGAAATCGTGGAAACCAGACCGCTTTCCAAACTCAAACGTTGGCGGATTGCCCGGATTGTGAGAAAAAGTTCGTGATTCAAGAACGTGCCATACTCAATGTCGCTGATAATTCCGGCGCCCGCCGTCTGCGGTGTTTCCGGGTGGTTGGTGGAACCCGCCGCCGCTATGCCGGGCTCGGGGATGTCGTAGTTTGTTCCGTGCAGGATGCCCTGCCCGCAGCCAGTATAAAAAAGGGAGATGTGGTCAAGGCTGTTGTAGTACGCACCGTGCGCGAATTCCGCCGTATGGACGGCAGCTACGTCAAATTTGATGACAATGCCGTGTGTCTTATTGATGCCAATGGCGAACCGCGCGGGACGCGCATATTCGGGCCTATCGCGCGTGAACTGCGGGAACGGGAATATATCAAAATCATTTCGTTGGCTCCTGAGGTAGTGTGATGGCTTTTATCCGTAAAAAAGACAAGGTTCTGGTTCTGGCGGGGAAAAACCGTGGTAAGCAGGGCGAAGTTATCAGTGTAATTGATGACAAACGGGTCCTGGTATCGAAAGTCAATTTTGTGAAAAAACACGCCCGCCCTACGCAAACGGAACCTGGCGGGATAAGAGAGAAAGAGGCTTCCATTCATATTTCCAATGTGATGCTGGTGTGTCCGAAATGCAAACAGGCGATGCGTCCAAAAAACGATCAGCTTACAGACGGTACAAAAGTCCGGGTCTGCCGCAAATGCGGCGAGATGATAGTGTCATGACAAAAACTGCTGATAATATTCCCCGGATGAAGGAACGTTTCCGGAACGTTGTTGCTCCGGAGATGGTGAAGCTTTTCAATTTAAAGAACATGAATGCTGTTCCGCGGCTGACCAAAATTGTCGTTAATATGGGCGTTAATGAGGCAAAAGAAGATATCAAGGCTCTTGACCAGGCTGCGGCAGAGCTTTCGGCGATTGCCGGGCAAAAACCGCAGGTCCGGCGTGCGAAAAAGTCCATTTCGAATTTTAAGTTGAGACAGGGGATGCCTATAGGTCTGCGGGTGACGTTGCGGGGATCCCGCATGTACGAATTCCTGGACCGGTTCATCAATGCGGCGATACCGCGTATCCGCGATTTTCGCGGTTTGGACGCGCGCGCTTTTGATGGCCGAGGAAATTATAATCTTGGTCTGACGGAACAACATATCTTCCCGGAAGCTGAGTTAGAAAAATCGCCTAAGATACGCGGCCTGAACATTACGATAGTTACTACGGCAAAGAATGATGCGCGTGCGCGGGAATTGCTTTCCCTTTTCGGCATGCCCTTTAAGACGGAAGAAAAGAAAAAGGAAACTAAGAAGTCTAGTTAGGAGAGAACGTGGCACGAATTTCAATTGTAGCGAAGATGCGTAAGCCGCAAAAATTTGCAACAAGGTTTAGAAACCGTTGCCGCAATTGCGGGCGCGGCCGGGCTTTCTATCGTGATTTCGGTCTTTGCCGTCTCTGTTTTCGATCGATGGCGCACCGCGGATTAATACCGGGTGTAGTCAAATCAAGTTGGTGAATTTATGAATGACCCTATTTCTGATCTGTTAACTGATATACGTAACGCCAGCAACCGGTTTTTTGAAAAGGTTGACGTCCCTTCTTCAAAATTAAAGATCGGCTTGGTTCGCATCCTTAAGGCTGAAGGGTTCGTGGCTAACTACAAGGTAATGGAAGATGGCAATAAGCACCCTTTCATTAGAATTTATTTGAAATACGCCCCCGACCGTCAGCAGGTGCTGCGACGTATAAAGCGCGTTTCACGTCCGGGCCTGCGCGTATACAAGCCGTACAGCGCATTCTCTAAACGTGGTGAAGCCGGGGCAGTGACCATCATATCCACCGCCAAAGGGCTTTTAACCGATCGCCAGGCTTATCAGGGAAAAGTCGGCGGCGAAGTGATTTGTCAGGTCTGGTAACCATGAGCCGAATTGGTAGAACACCCATCACTGTTCCAGAAAAGGTTAAAGTCGACATTCGCCCCGACGCGATCGAGGTTCAGGGACCCCTCGGAAAATTTGTTCAAAAATTGCCCCGTGGCATTGCGGTTAAGGCAGAAAAAAACCTGCTGAAAGTAGAAATTATTGATTCTGCTGATGAAGGCGGTGGTTCACGGCACGGTTTGACACGATCGCTTGTGCAGAACGCAATTATCGGTGTTACCCAGGGCTTTAAGAAAGAACTGGAAATTATTGGTCTCGGTTACCGGGCTAATGTGGCTGGTGACAAACTGACAATTTCTCTTGGTTTTGCTCATCCGAAAGTGTTTAAAGTGCCGGCGGGCATAAAAGTTTCGGTTGATCCAAAACAGACGCTGTTGGCGATTTCCGGCGTTGATGCTTATCTGGTCGGAGAGGTGACCGCACAGATCCGTCGGCTCAGATTGCCCGAACCTTATAAAGGAAGCGGCATCAAATACGTCGGCGAACATATCAAAAGGAAGGCAGGCAAAGCGGCTGCTGGAGCAGTGGGCGCTGCCGGCGGAGCGAAATAATATGCAGGGATTAACATTAAGGCGCTTTGAATTCAGGCGTGAGCGTACCCGTGAAAAAATCCGGGAGGCGCATGCGACCCGCCTCCGCTTTTCGGTGACGCGCACTCTTAAGCACGTTTATGCCCAGATAATTGATGATATGAAGGGGATAACGCTTGTTTCGGCTTCTTCTTTATCTCCCGAGTTGAAGGGTAAATTTAAGACCGGCGGAAATGTTGCCGCGGCGCAGGCGGTAGGCGAACTGGTGGCGCAGAAGGCTTTGGCGAAAAATATAAAAGAAGTGGTGTTTGATCGGGGTGGACATATCTATCACGGCCGGATTAAAGCTCTGGCCGATGCAGCCCGCAAGGCCGGTCTTCAATTTTGAAAAGGAGCTATTGTGACGCGGATTAACCCGGAAGGTATGGAGTTGACGGAAACCATCGTCGCGATTAATCGCGTGGCGAAAGTTGTCAAAGGCGGAAAGCGTTTTTCCTTCAGCGTACTTGTTGTGATTGGCGACAAAAAAGGCCATGTTGGAACGTCTATAGGCAAGGCAAAAGAGATTCAATCGGCGATTCAAAAGGGCGTAGCCCGCGCGAAAAAGGAACTGATTGAAATACCGCTTCACGGAGTGACCATCCCTCACACTGTGATCGGTGAGTTTGGCGCAGGTCGGGTATTATTGCGCCCGGCGGCGCCGGGGACCGGCGTTATCGCCGGAGGCAGCGTCCGGGCCGTGCTGGAAGCGGTAGGAATCAAGGACATACTGACGAAGTCGCTTCGTTCTTCTAATCCATATAACGTTGTTTATGCTACGCTCGAGGCCCTGAAAAGTTTACGTACAAAAGAGCAGGTCAGCAGCCTTCGCAGCAAGGAAACGGTGACAGCAGATGCGACTCGATGAATTAAAACCGGCTTTCGGCTCAAAACATCGCCGCAAGATAGTTGGCCGCGGCATTGGCAGTGGTCACGGCGCGCAGGCTACGCGTGGCATGAAAGGACAGCGATCCCGCGCGGGATTTTCCGGTATGACGGGGTTTGAAGGCGGCCAGATGCCGCTCATCCGGCGCATTCCCAAACGCGGTTTCCGTCATACCATGTTTCGCATCGAACATTCCATCGTTAATGTGGGGGAATTTGAAAAGCGTTTTGATGCGAATGCTTCGGTATCGCCTGAATTCTTAAAGAAATCAGGATTGATTAACGGATCGAAACCGGTAAAGGTTTTGGGTGGGGGAGATCTGAAAAAGCCCTTTACTGTTCAGGCACACAAATTTTCGGCCGGAGCGAAAGAAAAGATAGAAAAAGCCGGTGGACACGTTGAGATTATCAAGCAATGAACTCAGTTACTAACCCGTTTGTGGATATTTTTAAAGTGCCGGAGCTTAAGCGCCGGATTTTATTCACATTGGGTATTCTGGCGGTCTATCGCGTGGGAGCCACTATCCCCATACCGGGTGTTAATGCGCAGGCTTTGCGCGCGCTTTTCGCGGCGCAGCAGAACACGCTGCTTGGATTTCTGAATATCTTTTCCGGAGGCGCGCTGGGGCGGCTTTCCATTTTTTCCATGGGGATTATGCCTTACATCAACGCTTCCATCATTATGAGTCTGCTCCAGGGAGCTCACGTGATCCCTTATCTGGACAGATTGGCAAAAGAAGGGGAACAGGGTCGTAAACGAATGAACCAGATCACCCGTTATTTGACATTGGCTCTGGGCGGGCTGCAGTCCTTCGGCTTGACCTTTGCCATTTCCCGGATGCCTGCTCCAGGCGGCATGCCTATCGTTCCGGAACCCACGCCCGGATTTGTGGCGCTGACAGTTCTGACTTTAACAACGGGAACTGTATTCATTATGTGGCTGGGCGAACAGATAACGGAACGTGGGATAGGAAACGGAGTTTCCTTAATTATTTTCGCAGGCATTGTTGACCGCCTTCCATCGGCAATAGCGGACCTGGTCCGCCTTGTGCGTATAGAAGAAATCAGCCTGTTCAGAGCAGCCTTCCTTGTAGCGCTGGTCCTGGTTGTTACAGGATTGGTTGTCTGGGTGGAAACCGCGCAGCGTAAAATTCCCGTGCAGTATGCAAAAAGAGTTGTCGGCCGGAGGATGTATGGCGGTGCGAGCACTTTTCTGCCACTGAAAGTTGATCAGTCCGGCGTCATAGCCGTTATTTTTGCCGTTTCGCTTCTTGCGGTACCGCTCACTGTCGCGCAGTTTTTCCCGCATTCTGCATGGGCAGTACGCGTGGCAAAATGGGAAAAAGGCAACTGGATGTATGAAACATTTTATGCCGCTCTCATTATTTTCTTCTGCTACTTTTATAATTCCGTTGCCTTTAATCCAACTGAATTGGCGGAAAACCTTCGCAAGTGGGGCGGGTTTGTCCCCGGAATCCGCCCGGGTGAGGCTACGGCCAACTATATAGAAGGAATTTTGGCGCGTATCACATTGGGCGGAGCCCTTTTCGTCGCCGCGATAGCCATTCTGCCCCAATACCTGCAGCAAATGCTGAACGCCCCGCAGAATTTATCCAATTTATTCGGCGGGACCTCGATTTTGATTGTAGTTGGAGTTGCCTTGGATACTATAGGTCAGATCCAGTCCCATCTGATCATGCGTCACTACGACGGTTTCTTTAAAGGCGGAGGCAGTTTTAAAGGCCGTTGGTTCAACGTCGGATCCTGAATGGGATCACGGTTTGTTTTCCTCGGCCCTCCGGGGGCCGGTAAAGGAACACAAGCAGTACGGGCCAGCGAACGGTTGAAAATTCCGGCAATCGTTACCGGTGGTATTTTCCGCGAAGCGATTGCAAAAGGTTCGGCGCTGGGCAAGCAGATTTCTCAATTTGTTAATTCGGGCCTTCTCGTGCCTGATAAACTGACGAATGCGATTGTCACGGAACGTATTAAGAAGAAGGACGTAGCAGGCGGTTTTATTCTGGACGGATATCCGCGCAGTCTGGTCCAGGCAAAATCGCTGGACCTGAATCTTCAAAAATCCGGCAAGCCGCTGGATGCGGTTCTTTACTTTAAGGTTGATGCGGCTGTGGTCATCGACCGTATGGGAAAACGGCGGGTATGCGGTCAGTGCGGTGCTACCTATAACCTGATGTCTCAGCCTCCGAAACGCGAAGGCGTTTGCGACAGCTGCAAAGGCAAACTTATGGCGCGCACAGACGATGCTCCTGAATCAATCCGTAAGCGCCTGGAAGCTTATGATAAAACGACGATCCCGCTTCTTGGCTATTATGAGAAAAAAGGGCTTCTGCATATTTTAAACGCTTCATTATCTGTAGATGAAGTCGCCCGGCAGGTTGAGGTCGTTTGCTCGAATAAATGATTTATGAACGCAGTTAATCAGTCGCGCATCGAACTGAAAAGCCCCAGGGAGATTAATCTGTTGCGCCAAGCGGGGAGGCTCGCTGCCGGGATCCTGATGGATCTGGAACGGCAAGTGGCTGTAGGGATGACGACCCACGACATAGATGTCCTGGCTGCGAGAATGATGCGGGAAAATGGCGCCCGGCCCGCGTTTTTGAATTACCGGGGTTATCCCGCAACCGTGTGCACTTCGATAAATGAGGAAGTTGTCCACGGAATTCCGGGAAGCCGCAGGTTGAATGACGGCGATATCCTGAGTTTGGATATAGGAATATTTCTTAACGACTATTGCGGCGATACGGCTACGACTTTTGCCGTTGGCAGGACTCGTGCCGCGCAGGCTGAGCGTCTGATGAAAGCTGGGAAGGAAGCCCTTCAGGCTTCAGTTGACGCCATGGTCCTGGGCAACCGGCTGGGCGATGTGTCTCACGCGATGCAGGCGGTTGTCGAGAAGTATGGATACCACGTAGTTCGGGAATACGGCGGCCACGGTATCGGCAGGGCGATGCATGAAGAACCGCACGTGTCCTGTTTCGGAACGCCTGGGACCGGTATACGTTTAATGGAAGGCATGGTTTTGGCTCTGGAAGTAATGGCTAACGCCGGAACTGCTGAAATCATAATGAAGGAAAACGGTTGGACGGTAGTTACCGCTGATGGCAGCCCGTCCGTCCATTACGAGAAAATGGTGGTTGTAACAGGAAAGGGTCCGGAGATTTTGACGCCTCATGATTATTAATCGCAATTAATTTATGGTTAAAGAAGAAAAAATCGAGGTAGATGGAAAAGTCGTGGAGGCGTACCCTAACGCGATGTTTAAGGTTGAAATTGAAGGCGGCCATAACATCCTGGCGCATATCTCCGGGAAAATGCGCATGCATTACATCAAGATTCTGCCCGGGGATAAAGTTAAAGTGGAGTTGTCGCCGTACGATCTGAGCAGGGGCCGGATAACTTTCCGGGAGAAATAAGCGGAAATTAATTATAGCGGAGTTATATCCATGAACGTTCGAGCGTCAGTCAAACCGATATGCAGCAAATGTAAAGTAATCCGCCGTAAAGGCGTGGTTCGTGTAATTTGCACGGAACCTCGTCACAAACAGCGACAGGGTTAAGGAGACGCGTTAATGGCACGAATTTCAGGTGTTGATCTTCCAAAGGAAAAGCGCGTGGACATCGCGTTGTCTCATATTTATGGTATTGGCCGGCCGCTGGCTTCCAAGCTGGTGGGGAATGCGCAGATAGACCCGGCAACCCGTGTGAAAAATTTGACCGAAGGTGAAATCAATAAGCTGAGCACTCTGATCGCGCGCGACTGCAAGGTGGAAGGCGACTTGCGGCGCGAGATTCAGCAGAATATCCGGCGTCTCATCGATATTAATTCGTACCGTGGGTTCCGCCATCGGCGCAATCTTCCAGTACGTGGCCAGCGGACGAAAACTAATGCACGTACAAGACGCGGCCGCCGTAAAACGGTTGGCGCTGTGCGCGCAGAAAAACCCGCAGCAGCCGCCGCGGGCGAAACGAAATAATTATTAAGGAGCCTACATGGCTGACGAAAACAAACCATCTTCAAAACCAACGCAACCGCAGCCGGAAGCCAAATCCGCTGCTGGATCGCCTGCAGGAGCCTCGGCTCCCCGGGTAGCCGGCGCCGGGCGCAAAAAAAAGCTTTGGAAGAACGTAGGTGTGGCGCGCGCTTATATTCAGTCGTCGTTTAATAACACAATTGTGTCCATAGCCGATGAGCAGGGACAGGTTATTGTCTGGTCTACGGCAGGCAGCTGCGGTTTCAAAGGCACGAAGAAAGGCACCCCTTTCGCGGCGCAAGTCACGGCCGATACAGCCGCGCGCCGGGCGCTTGATGCCGGCGTGAAACAGGTGCATGTGCTTGTCAAAGGTCCTGGAGCGGGCCGGGAAACAGCCATTCGCGGGCTTCAGGGAGCGGGATTGTCGATCCTTTCCATTCGCGATGTTACTCCTATTCCGCACGACGGTTGCCGTGCGCCAAAGCCCCGGAGAGTATAGTTATGAGCAGAAATATTGGACCGGTTTGCCGACTTTGCCGCAGAGAAGGAATGAAATTGTTCCTGAAAGGCGATAAGTGCCACACTTCCTGTACGCTCGATAAGCCGAACAGGAAAGGCATCCCGGGTATGCATAAAATGCAGCGCGTGAAAATTTCCGAATACGGTCGCCGTCTGCGGGAAAAACAGAAAACAAAATGGATGTCCGGTTTGACGGAAGAGCAGTTCCGCCGTTATTTCCGCGAAGCCCTTGCGATGCCGGGATTAACCGGGGAAAATCTGCTGCGCATGCTGGAAACCCGGCTGGACAACGTTGTTAGACGCATAGGCATTGCGGCTTCAGAAGCGCAGGCGCGTCAGCTGGTGCTTCATGGCCATGTGCTGGTGAATGATCGCCGCGTGGACATCCCGTCGCATCCGCTGGAGCCGGGGGACCGCATAACCATTGCAGAAAAAACGCGTCAGAGCCCATCCGTACAACAGGCGCTGCAGAACGCTTCCAAGCGCGGGCCTGTTCCTTCGTGGCTTGAAGTAGTGCCGGGACAGCCGGCCGGCAAAGTAAAAAGCTGGCCGTCACGCGATGAAATGTCATTCTCAATCGACGAGCAGTTGATTGTCGAACTTTATTCGAAGTAACCAGGAGGACGTTAGATGAGATTAAAAGATTTAGTGCTTCCGCAGAGTCTGGAATGTGATCAGGATACCCTTACCGATACTTACGGGCGTTTTTATGCCGAACCGTTTGAAAAAGGGTATGGGCATACGATAGGTAATTCGCTGAGGCGGATTCTCCTTTCCAGTCTGGAGGGATGCGCCGTTATCGCCGTGAAAATTGAAGGCGCGGCGCATGAATATTCAACGATCAAAGGAGTGCGGGAGGATGTGGTAACCATTCTCTTGAATCTGAAGCAGCTGCGCTTTAAGCTGCATACCCCTGAGACGGAAACTCTCAATCTTTCCATTAAAGGGGAAAAGGTCATCCGGGCCAAGGATATCGAACCTAACGCGAATGTTGAAATCCTGACTCCGGAGCTGCCTATCGCCACTCTTGATACCAATGGCGAATTGAACATCCAGATGTGGGTTGCGCGCGGACGCGGATACGTTTCAGCGGATCGCCAGAGCCGGGAAAATTATCCGGCCGACAGCCTGATGCTGGACGCTCTCTTTTCTCCTGTCGTGAAGGTGCATTATGACGTGGAAAATTCCCGCGTCGGTCAGATAACGGACTACGACCGCCTGATCCTTGATGTCTGGACGGACGGTTCGGTAGCCCCCGGCGATGCCATTGCCTATTCTGCGAAAATTCTGAAAGATTCCCTGTCCATCTTCATCACGTTCGAGGAAGAGGAAATCGTTCCTGCCGAGGAAGTCGCTCCTGCTTCAACGGGTACTCCCGCCGGAACGGATATCGAAAGGTTGCGCGAGCTGCTTAATCAGCCCGTTGATATAATTGAACTGTCTGTGCGCGCTTCCAACTGCCTCAAGGCGGCCAAGATCCGGACGCTCTCGGATCTGGTCAGCCGGAAGGACGAGGAATTGATTTCCTACAAGAACTTCGGCAAAAAGTCGCTGGATGAAATCAAGGAACGCCTGACAGAACTGAATCTGAGCCTGGGCATGGACCTTTCGGGTGTTGTCCAGGAGCCGGCGAAGCAATCGTAAGATGAATACGCATTCCGGTCGTAAATTATCCAGACCCACGGGACACAGGTTTGCCATGCTGAGAAATATGGCTGCGAGCCTGCTGCATCACGAAAAAATCGAGACCACAATCCCTAAAGCGAAGGAAGTCTCGCGGTTCACGGAACGGCTGATCACAGCGGCGAAGGCAAACAATTTGTCCGCCCGGCGGCGCGTGGCACGGGATATCCCGAGCCGCGAGGTCCGCAATAAAATGTTTGACGTGCTGGTTCCGCGGTATAAGGACCGCCACGGGGGTTATACGCAGTTGGTTAGGAAAGGACCCCGGTTCTCAGATGGATCGGAAATGGGTATACTGAAACTAGTCCCATAATGTTTAACTATCTATTCAGCCTTTTTTCCAACGATATGGGTATTGACCTGGGAACGGCCAATACCCTCGTTTATGTTAAAGGACAGGGGATTGTTCTGCGGGAGCCTTCGGTTGTTGCCATTGAAAAAGACTCCCGGAATGTCCTGGCTATAGGCGTTGAAGCCAAGCGGATGCTGGGAAAGACCCCGGCAAATATCATCGCTGTGCGTCCGCTGCGCAATGGAGTAATCGCCGATTTTGACGTTACGGAACGGATGATCCGTTATTTCATCAAGAAGGTGCATAACCGGCGAAGCCTTCTGCATCCGCGCATTGTCATAGGGGTTCCTTCCGGGATCACGGAAGTGGAAAAACGCGCTGTACGCGAGTCGGCGCAGCAGGCCGGAGCGCGGGAAGTCTATTTGATAGAAGAGCCCATGGCGGCCGCGATCGGAGCTGACATCCCGATCAACGAGCCGCGCGGCCACATGATAGTGGATATGGGAGGCGGAACCACGGAAGTCGCCGTTGTGTCTCTGGGCGACATGGTTGTGTCGAAGTCCCTGGACGTGGCAGGGGATGAGCTTGACGAAGCGGTCATCCAATATTTCCGCCGCAAGTACAATCTGTTGATCGGCGAAACATCCGCCGAAGAAGTAAAAATAAAAATTGGATCAGTCTTCCCGCTGCCCGAGGAACAGGTGTTAGAGGTTAAAGGGCGCGATCAGGTGACAGGTTTGCCTAAGACGGTGACCATCACCTCGGAAGAAGTCCGCCAGGCTCTGGCGGATCCTATAAAACTGATCATAGAGGTTATAAAACAAACTCTGGAAGAAACACCGGCCGAGCTGGCCGCCGATTTGGTAGACACCGGCATTGTTCTCGCAGGGGGAGGAGCTCTCCTCCGGGGACTTCCTGATCTTCTTTCTCAGGAAACAGAATTGCCCGTGGTTATGGCAGCAGATCCATTGACCTGTGTGGTCATGGGAACAGGGAGATATCTGGAAGAACTGGACCAGATGCGGCGCGAGCGCCGGTCCCTGCCGTTGCGATAATCGCCTAGTCCTGACCGGAAAATTACTTCCAGAGTTCTCCAAAATACCCCATGGATTGGGAACTCTACGAACGATATTGGGCCAGTCTCATTTTGACGGGACTGTTAGTCATATCCCTCCTCTTACTGGCCTTCCGAAACCGCCGCAGCGTTGAACATCTTCGTTCCGTCCTGTATGTTTTGTCTTCTCCCACGCGTTTCCTGGCAGGCGCGGCATCCGTAGAGCCTGCCACCTCCAGCAATCTTTCCGAAGAAATGTCCACGGACAAATCCGGCAGGTTTCAGCTGCTGCAGAGCGAAAACGCCCGGCTGCATCAGTTGATGGACATCAAGGAACGCCGCTGGCCGCGCTCAATGGCCGCCCGTGTGATAGAGCGCGATCCCAAACGCTGGTTTCAGGAAATGGTCATTGATAAAGGATCTGATGAAGGCATTGGGGTTGACGCTCCGGTTATTGCCCTGGTTAACGGGCGCGAAGGGCTTGTCGGGCGGGTCAGTGAAGTGCAGCCGCACCAGTCAAAGGTCATGTTGATATCGGATTCCCTGAGCGAGGTGGCCGCGGTATCCGAAGGGGCGTCCGGCGAAGATGGCGTGGTCGAAGGCTCGAACAGTCATAACATCTATCTCAAATTCCTCCCCCGGGGAAGTCAGGTGAAAATAGGAGACGCTATTGTCACCTCCGGCCTTGGGAATCTCTTCCCGCAGGGAATTACCATCGGGACGGTTGTGGATCTTGAGCCTGATGAGCGGCAGTTGTTCCTGCAGGCGCAACTGCGCCCTGTTGTTAATCCAAGCCAGCTGGGCGTTGTGCTGGTGCTTATATGAAGCGTTTCTTTTTTTATCTGGCAAGCATATGGCTTTTTCTCTGGTTGCAGACTTTGAACAGCCGCTGGACAGGCCCATCCGGGATTTCGCCGGATCTGGCTTTTCTCGGTGTGCTGTATTTCGGGTTTTTCCGCGGGCCTCTGGCAGGGGAATGGATGGGGTTTGCCATGGGGCTTTTTCTCGATGCCGCCGCGATGGGACTCCTGGGACTGCACGCGGCGCTCTACGCCGTCGCAGGATATGCCGCCGGAGTTTTGCGCAGGCCGCTTGACGAGGAGCAGGTCTGGACGCAGGGGTTGTTCGCGTTTCTTGTTTCTGCAGTGTATCTGTTTTTTTACGGCATATTCGATCACTATTTTTCGGGATCGGAACATATGTTTTCTGCGCGATTCGCATTCCAGGCTCTCATGAACGGTTTTCTTGCGCCGTTTTATTTCTGGCTGATCGACCAGTGGTTCAGGCTTTGGGATTTTGAACAGAGGCGGTCCAATGTCATTTGAGTGGGGAGCATCGGAACAGGGAACGCGCGCTCAGCGGATTCACTCGCTGATCGCGATCCTGATCACTATGATCGGAGCCTGCCTCCTGAGGCTTGCTTATCTGCAACTTATTCGCGGGCGGGCCATGGAGGAAGCTTCGGAAAGCAACCGCACGCAGCTTGTTGTGGAACGCGCTCCCCGCGGGCGCATCATCGACCGTAACGGCATGGTTCTTGCTGATGACCGCCCGGTATTTGTGGCTCTTTTTACGCCTATGGGCCTGTCGGCGGGCGATATCCAGGCTGTTCTTGACCGATTGTCCCCTGTTATCGCCATTTCCCGAGCCGAGCTTGAACACCGGCTGCAGCTGGCCATCCGCTCTAAATCCATGCTCCGTATTTCGGACCGCCTGACGCGCGAACAGGCATTTAGAATCCTTCAGGATCGCACCCATCTCCCGGGAGTATCCTTGTCTGTCGAGCAGCAGCGTTTCTATCCGGGAGGGATGCTGGCATCGCATGTCCTTGGATATGTTGGCCAGATAGCCGATGAAGAGCTGGAGACCATGTCTGATGAAGGGTATCACTCGGGAGACTGGATCGGGAAGTCCGGGCTTGAGCGCCTTTACGATTCCATGCTGCACGGGCAGGACGGAGGCTATCTGATAGAGGTGGACGCCCGTGGCCGCCAGGTTCGGGTGATACGGCACGTACCGCCCCAGGCCGGGAAAGATCTGATTCTGACGCTTGATGGACAGCTCGAAGAATTGGCTGAGCGGCGGCTCCGCGAATCGGGCGAACCCGGAGCTGCGGTGGTTCTGGACCCGAAGACTGGAGGAGTGCTTGCGCTGGCATCTTCGCCGGGTTTTGACCCGAATTTATTTCTCCCTCTGGGTAATTCCGAAGAGCGCAACCGTCTGCTGCGCGATCCCAGGCTTCCGCTTTATAACCGATCCATTCAGGCCCTTTACGCACCGGGATCCACTTTCAAGATCATTACCTCATTGGCCGGTCTGCAGGAAAAAAGAATCGACCCGCAGGATACCGTTGACTGTAAAGGCTCGTACATTCTGGGCAAGGAGCGCCGTGTTTTCCACTGCTGGAAGCCGAAAGGTCACGGAACGGTTAACTTCCGTCGCGCGCTCGCGGAATCCTGCGACGTATATTTCTATGTGGAAGGATTGAAAATAGGCGCGGAGTTGATTGAAAAGTATGCGAAACAGTTCGGTTTTGGCCAGCGCACGGGCATTGATCTTCCTTCAGAGAAGCGCGGTCTTCTTCCTTACGCCTGGAAGGAATCCATAGGCCAGCACTGGAGCAGCGGAGATACGCTTAATTATGCGATCGGACAGGGCGCTCTTCAGGTTACGCCTTTGCAGATGGCAAATATGCTGGTCGGCGTGGCCAACCGCGGAATATTCTGGCAGCCCTATCTGGTTTCCGAGGCGCGCGGATTGTCGCACGATGTTCAGCGTTTCGGCGTCCCGCGTGTTACCTCAAATGTGACATTGAGCGATTTTACATGGGAAGAGCTTTCTTCCGGGCTTACGGAAGTGGTGCGCAACGGGACAGGCGTGGCGGCACAGCTGCCGGGTATTGATGTCGCCGGGAAAAGCGGAACGGCCCAGACGCCGCACGGGCGGGAACACGGGTGGTTTGTGGCCTATGCGCCGGTTGCGGATCCGCAGGCGGCCTGCGTCGTTATCATCGAGCATGGAGGGCACGGAGGGAGCGTTGCCGCTCCGATAGTCCACGATCTCCTGGCTATGTCTCTGGGTAAGGGTGAGGTTACTGGATCAGGTCCCGCAAGAATACAAAGTGACTGAGATTAATAATGGCTAACCCTCAATCAGACTTAGGTTACTGGAGCAGGCGCATCGATTGGCCGTTGGTGGCTTCCGTCTGCGTTCTTCTCGGAGTCGGGCTTCTGGCTGTGACTTCCGCAGTCATGCCCAAAGGAAACGCCGCTTCCTACATTATCAAACAGCTCGCCGCAGTCGGCGTGGGATTTTTCGCAATGACGATTTTTACCAGTTTGAATTATCAGATCTTCCGCCCGATGCTTCGGATTATTTACGTCTTGTCGGTCATTCTGCTTATGGCGGTCCTGGTGATCGGCCACAGGATTCACGGCGCAAAAAGCTGGATTGTGCTTGGTCCGATATCGATTGAGCCGGTGGAGATCGCCCGCATCGGATTTGTGCTTGTCCTGGCCGGGATTTTAGACCGTCCCGAAAAGGAAATTTCCTCAATCAAGCTGCTGCTCGGCGTTTTTATTCTTGCCGGGATCCATATTCTTTTGATTTTGATGGAGCCTTACCTTGGAGGAACGCTGGTTTACATGCCCGTTCTTCTCGGCATGCTTTTTTTCGCGGGGGTTAGGCCGATCTACCTGCTGGCGCTCATATTTTATGGCCTCGTAGCCGTGGGGGTTCCCATACTTTCAATATATTTTTCCGTGCAGCCGCAGCTCCTTGATCTCCATCCGGTGCTGCATTTTTTCATGTCCAGCACGCAGGGCGGACTGCCGGCCATCGAACTGCTGGCGTTGAGCGCCGCCGCTATTTTTTCGCTCTGGTGGCTGATGTGGAAGCTGCGCTTCCGCATTCCCTGGCAGTATCCTCTTTTTCTGTCGCTGATCGTCGGGCTGGGTATGTATTCGGCTCATATGGCCCAGCACTTTATAAAAGATTATCAGCGCAAGAGAATAATGGTTTTCCTGAGCCCCGGCTTTGACCCGCTGGGTGCAGGCTACCACATTCTCCAGTCGGAAATCGCCGTGGGAAGCGGGCGGTTTTTTGGCAAAGGCCTTTTTTCCGGGACCCAGACGCATCTCGGTTTCCTGCCGGAGCAGCATACGGACTTCATCTTTTCCGTAATTGGCGAGGAAATGGGTTTCATGTGGGCGGCCGTGGTCATTCTGGCTTTTGGAATCCTGGCCTGGCGCGCCTTTTTTATCGCCCGGGAAACGCAGGACAGGTTCGGCGCGCTGATCGCCGTAGGCATCGGCTGTGTTTTCGCATTTGAGTGCGTAATGAATATCGGAATGGTGATAGGCATTCTGCCCGTCACCGGTCTTGCCCTGCCATTCGTGTCTTACGGCGGATCGCATATGGTCAGTTCTTTTATCGCGATTGGCCTATTATTGAGTATTAATTTCAGGAGGTACATATATTGAACCCGCAACAGCAGCCCAATGGTCACAACAGTCAAAATCACAGTAATCACAACAATCATGAAAAGCAGTCGAAAAAGGAAATCCTGGTAAATTGCTCGCCCGAAGAAACACGGGTGGCTATGCTCGAAGACAATCAGCTGGCGGAATTGTTGATCGAGCGTTCGGAATCGGAAAAAATCGTAGGCAATATTTACAAGGGAAGGATCGAAAACGTCCTGCCGGGAATATCGAGCGCCTTCGTTAATATAGGCCTGGAGAAAAACGCATACCTCTACGTAAGCGACGTCATCCCCACCGCGGGCCATAATCCGTCTTCGCAGATTGAAAAAATGATTGCGCGCAATGAAACGATCATGCTCCAGGTGGCAAAAGAGGCCATCGGCACCAAGGGCGTGAAAGTCACCATGGACATATCCCTGCCCGGACGGTTCCTTGTGTATATGCCTCTGGCCGAGCATCTGGGCGTTTCTAAAAACATAGAAGACCGCAAGGAACGAGACCGGCTGCGTACGATCGTGGACAGTTGCGCTCCCAAAAAAGGCGGGGTCATAATCCGCACCGAAGCGGAAGGCGCTGAAGAGGCGGCCCTGCGTCGGGAGATGGCATATCTGGAAAGACTCTGGGATTCCATCCAGCGCCGGTTTGAGTCCGCTTCCGTTCCAAGCCTTGTTCACCGCGATCTGGGCCTGGTTTTCCAGACCGTGCGCGACATCTT
>Ga0181520_10005026_pt1 | contig 21477 bp, 20 predicted proteins | sample PEATcosm2014_Bin_29_FD_132451 | JGI IMG/M metagenome (GOLD analysis project Ga0181520, IMG submission 132451) | Peatland microbial communities from MTU Mesocosm Facility, Houghton, MI, USA - PEATcosm2014_Bin02_30_metaG | ecosystem: Environmental > Terrestrial > Soil > Wetlands > Peat | place... | reverse complement strand
TGCTGTATCCGTTCTGCCCGCAGAATCCGGCCGGTAGCCGCGACACTCACGCCGGCCACGGCGGCATAATCGACAAAATCCCGGCGAGAGATCCTCCCCGCCAAAAACTCTTTCGCCCAGTTCTTTTTCATGGGAGCTCCAACCTCGCTATGTTGAGGGCTTCACAACAGCAGAGCGCCCGCCGTCCCGGCGCAGCCGCCAACCAAGTGGGGATTGCCTGGTAGCGTCCGCGTCGGGATGGCAGGCGCGTACGCATCCACCCATCCGTTCGGACGACGCTACCAGCCGAGCTTTAATGCAAACTGCAATTGCCGGGAAGTGGTCAAGGTGGAAGTAATAACTCCGGCGCTGGACGAATAGGCTCCCGACGAAGTGAACGTGGTAATTACCGGCCATCCGAAATTGGTGTGATTCACCGCGTTGAATATTTCGGCCCGGAATTGAAGCGTCGCGCGCTCGCGGAAATGGAAGGTCTTGAACATCGAACCATCGACGTTCATCAGGCCTGGAGCCGTGAGAATGTCCCTGCCGGCATTGCCGAAAGTGCCGGCCGCCGGGAGCAGGAAGGCCGCCGGGTTGTACCACTGGTTCGGCGAGCCCTCAATGATGGAGCCGCTGAAATTCGGGTTCAGGGAGACGCGGTCCGGGTTTCGCGTGTCGCCGTCGGCCGACTGATTAAAACCGACCAGCGGCGTGAACGGGAAACCGGTCTGAGCGGTGATGATGGCGTTGACTTGCCAACCGCCCAGTATCGCATTGGCGACACCCTTGACTCCGCCGAGAAGAGCCCTGCCGTTTCCAACCGGCAGCGCGTAGCCGAAATTCCCGGAGAAACGACTCGTGATGTTGAAATTCGACGGCCCCCAATCAAGGCGCGGATCGAAAGGATCCAGGTAGGTAGTCGTTCCACCCAGACCCGCATTGTTGAGGAAGGAAGAAGAGTGGTTGTCGAGACTCTTCGAAAATGTGTAGTTGGCCCGAAATTGAACGCCGTGACTGAATCGGTGAGTCAAATCGGTCTGCAAGGCATTGTAATTGCTGTTGCCGTTCGATTCCTCGTAGCGGGCGTTCGACAGGCTGGGGTTCATCCTGGGCGACTTGGGCGCAAAGTAATCCGCGCCATTGACGATGGTGGGATAGGCGGTGTTCGCATCGGCGGTCGCCAGCAGGTGGTAGCCGCGCTCTCCCACGTAACCGACCGAGAGAAGGGTGTTGGCGGTGAGCGCCTGGTCCACTCGCAGGTTGTACTGGAAAACGGCCGGCGAACTCAGATTGGGCTGGACGCCGGTCGGCCCGATCTTTGACCCCGGGAGGGTCTGCGTCGGCGAAATAAAGAGAGGGAAAGTCGCCGGTGTCACCGTTACTCTGGAATCGTAAATGCCAATGGGAATCGAATCGCAACAATCTCCCATGTAGTCCAGTTGCTCATAGTAAAGACCGTACCCGGCGTGGATCGCGGTGTGCCGGCTGGCGAAGGGCGCCCATGCGATGCCCAAGCGAGGTCCGATGAGGAGCTTCGCGTTGTTCACCGAATAGACGGATTTTCCGATTACCGGCTGGGTCTCCAGCACCTGATTGGCGTTCGAAACGAAATTCGCCGCCATGCCCTGCGGTGAGTTCCAGCCGTTGTTGAACTCGTCCCGGATGCCCAGGGTGAGAGTCAAATTCGGAAGCAATTGGATGGAATCCTGCGCATACCACGCTCCGGCAGTCTGGCGCCAGCCGATTTCGATGGGGTTCAACGTCGCGGCCACCTGCGTCGCTTCCCCCAGCATGAAGTGCTGGAGATCGGTAAACGTGGCTACCCCGTTTCTCTGATCCGCTGCGTTGTCGTTGGATTCGACCTTCTGAAACCATCCGCCAACCTCGATCTTGTGGACGCCCTTGACGAACGAAACAGAGTCGGTGACGGTAAACAGGTTGCGGGCAATGTCATCGAACTCCTGCGACCCGTTCGAGCCAGCTCCGGCGATGGCGCCGAGTTGACCGTTGCCGACCGATCCGATGTTAATGTTGCCAACCGGCTGGTTTTGTACGAACGCTAGGCTGGAATCGCCGCCGGGGGGCGCCGAGTTCATCAGCCACTTGGCGCGGCTGAACCCTCCACGAAGCACATTGATCACCGAGGAAGTGAATGTATGGGTCTCCTGCAAGCTGACAATCTGCGATCGCTCGGTGCTGGTGGTGAGCTGCAGATCGGTGGTTCCGGGACTCTGATTGAAGCCGTCGTCTATGGTGTAGACCCCGGACAACAAATCGCTGGGTGAGAAGTTGTGATCCACCCGCAAGTTTCCGAAATCCTCCCGGATCATCTGTTCCGGGTTGCCATAGTAATACGCAGCGCCTCCACCCAACTCTGGCCCATTGGCAACCGGCCAAAGGGCGAAGTAAGGCGCGATGCCGGGAGCCAAACCGATGTTCACCAGGGTCCCACTGGCGTTGGGCAGGTATCCGTTCCGCGCGTTGTTGTCGGGAACAATGGCGGCGTCGGTGACCGCGAGACGCTGCCGGAATGCTTCGTAGTTGCCGAAGATGAACGTCTTGTCCTTCTTGATTGGACCTCCCGCGGAGCCGCCAAACTGGTTACGCCTGAACGGAGGCACACTGGAGACCTGGTCAAAGAAGTTGCGCGCATCGAAGAAGCTGTTCCTGAGGAACTCAAACAACGTCCCATGGAACTGGTTGCTTCCGGACATGGTCACGAGACTGACCTGCGCGCCCGGCCGTTTGCCATACTCGGCGCTATAGCCATTCTCCAGCACGTTGAACTCGCGCACCGCGTCCACACCGAGTAACTGGCCGCTCAAGCCGCCGGGGATCACGTCGGCAGTGGATACGCCGGTGTATTCGATGCCATTGAGAAGGAATAGATTGTAGTCCTCGCGGTTGCCGGAAACGGAGAAGTTATTGCCCAGCCCCGCGCCAGTGCTGGTGGAGGAACGATTCACGGTGGTGTTGGCCGTTCCAGGATTGAGCGTGATCAGGTTGTCGAAGCTCCGGCCGTTCAGCGGGAGATCCTTGACGGCATTCTCATTCACCAATCCGGATATCGAGGTGGTAGCCACATTCACCAGGGAGGCGTCGCCGGATATCTGGACCTCCTCCTTGAGAACGCCAACTTGCATGTCGATGTCGACAACGGCATCCTGGGCTACCGCCAAGTCGATGCCGAAGCGGACCAGGTTACGGAATCCGGTCTTTTGAACCTTGACATCGTAGCGGCCAACCGGAAGCGCGAGCGCCTCGTAGTAGCCGCGCTCGTCGGTGACCAAAGTGCGAATCTGGCCGGTCTCCGAGTTCGTCACGCTGACGCTGGCGTTCGGAATTGTGGCGCTGGTGGGGTCGTGAACATAGCCCGAAATCGATCCCAGCACCTGACCGAAAACTGTTGACGAAAAAAGAACGAGCGAAACCAGCAAGATACCGATCCGACTCCTGGGCGCCCGCACGGCATTGAAAGCAACTCGATGTCTATCCATGTTTGTATCCTCTGTTACGGAACCATATCCTTCCGCGATGCTTGGCGCGACCGGCGGAGAGAACGGCTGTTCCAACGGCTCCTTCTCTCACGTGCTTTGCCAATCGCCCTGATGCCCCTGCCCGCACTTGGGACGAACCTTTTGAGCCTCGGGAACCCCTTTAAATCAAAATACTTAGGTTCATGCGACGGCTGAAATCACAATATTGCGAAAGCGCACGACAAAGTCCTGTGGCGCTGTGCTAGGCACGGCAAAACCAATGACGCCGGGCTGGACTCGCAACTGATTGAAACGATTAACGTTCTGACCCGCGATGGAGATCCGGATTTCGCTGCCCCGACAAATGATCTCCATCTCGTTCCACTTCTCTTCAGCACCAACCAACTTCTTTGATTTCTGTATGTTGTTGATCGTCCCAGTGGGATTATCGTGATCCTGATAGTCGATCAGCACTTCATAGCCGCTACCAGGACCGGTGCCGGGGCGGTTCTCGCCGTCGAGACCCCACTTTCGGCGCGGCTCGCGAACATAGACACAGCTCCTGCCTCCGCTTGAGATATGAAATAGCAGGGCCAGCCGAAAGTCCGTGAATACTTCGCGCGTAAATATGTAACCGGGACCGGGCTTGTTCTTGTAAGAACGCCCGACAAGCTCACCCCCTTCCGCAGACCACGTTCCTACTCCGAAGCTCTGCCATGCGGAGAAATCCGTGTCGTCAAACAGCGCTTCTTGGGCCCTTGCGACAAGAGATAAGCCTGCCAAGATGAAGCACTTTCTGGTTATGACCGCCCTCCTTCGTTAGGTTGCCAATTGTGAAACGGATGGCCGCGTTCCCCCAGGGCTTTCCTACTGAATCAGCATTCAACTCGGTTCTATGAGTAATGATGGTACTGAATTAAGTATTAGTATTTACCAAAAGAAAATGTGATGTCAAGTACAAAAGTGGTAATCAGAAGGTAACAGGCAGGACAACGGACCGATAGTGAAAAATGTAACTATATTGTTTAATATGAATAGTTTAACTGTCTTGTTTTGATCTTTTTCTCGGCGTCGCACTGTCCCATTTAGTGCAATTCAAGATGTTAATTAAATGAGACAGTTATATGAGAGAATACCCTAGAACCATCACCATTCCCCGTAATCCTTTTGCGGTGTTTCCGACTGAATTCACAAATACCAAGCGCTGAGCGGGCGCCCTGCGCTCGGACGAGGAACGGCGCTCATCAAACTTCGTTCCCGTAGCTAAATGAAACGCCGCTCTGTCGGGAGCGGCCCTAAGGGCCGTACTACCAGGCCTTCTAGTAAGCTCCAATCGCTCAGGACGGGACCAGTACAATCACGCGGTTCAAGCCGAAGACCCACACGTTATACTCGCGTCATCAGTGGACCATTGGTTCGACAGACCACTGCAAGAGGATCGCTCATGACTAAGCGGAACGCGTTACGGACTGTGTTAGTTTTTCTGAGTGTTGCGGCTGTGGCCGGGTCGATGGGAGTGAGCCACGCGCAACCTCTTGCGCCCGCGGATTCCACGGGGCAACTGCCCGATCGGCCTGCCATCCAGCAACAACAGATGTTGCTGCCAACGATGGGCAATTCACCCATGGTGCGGATCTCGTCCAGGCAAAACAGTTCCACTGCGGAGGGCGTCGTTCAGAGCGGCAGGCTCATCCACATGATGACGCCCCTTTATCCGCCGGCTGCGATACAGGCTCACATATCCGGAGTGGTCACCATCGATGCACGGATCGGCAAGGACGGCCGTATTATCGACACCAACGTCGTCAGCGGTCCGTTGGCACTGCGGCGGGTTGCCCAATATGCCGTCAAAAGATGGCGGTATGAGCCGACGCTTCTCAATGGAGAGCCCATAGAGAGAGTTGCCCAGGTCGACTTGAGTTTCGTCCTAGGTCGTTACTGAAGCTTGCCTGAATGCCGGACCGGCAGCGGGCGACCATGGCGGCCCTTCGCCGTCGGCTTGGCCGCGCGCATGTTCAGCCTACACTCCCTGCCCTCCGCGGCACGCGCGCCAATCATGGCAGTCACCGGCCATGCCGTCATCGGTGCGCGTGAGGAGCGCTTGCGGACCGAAATGGACCGCCTGCTCGGGTTCGTGCGGCTCTCGAGTTTCAGGATCGCGTGGCGAGGACCATGACCCAAAAGGGGCCCTCGGCACACTGAAAAGCGAGCCTCTCGCGAACCTTAGCCCCACAGATCCGCAAGCTGTAGTCGCTTCCATCCACCACCGAGGGCATGGAAAGCTGGATCCCCCGCGTCAACACACACTTCATGTTGCCGCCGATCATGTTGACCAATTCCCCAAGCACATCGCGCACGACGTCGTCCACACTGTCGGGCGGCTCGGTGGAAAGGAAGCGGCCCGCGAACTGACAAGCCTGCCGCCGGTCGCACTCCAGCAGCACCGCTCCGTTCCAATCTCCTGCCATGTGGACTGCCGCAGTCAGGCGGTCCCCGTTAGGGAACCAGGGCGTCCCGCACCGGCCTACTTCCAGGCCCAGCATGCTTGCGAATACGGACTCGACGATCTGCGCCAGTTCGCTCGGCAGTATCTCCGTGCTCCATTCGGTTGGCATAAGTGTCTTCTCAGCGGGCAACATAGACGATTGCGCTTCCCACTGTCTGTCTTTCGAACCACTCCTCAACGCCGAACGCCGTCTCGGCACCGCCCAGCAGCAGCCAGCCGCCTCGGAACAGAGTGCCGTGAAGTTCTTTCAATATGTTCTTCTTGGTTTCGGCGTCGAAATAGATCATGACGTTGCGGCAGAACACCAGGTCGAAAGGTCCAAGAGCGCGCATGCTCTTACGCAGGTCAATCGTTTCGAAACGGGCCATCGCGCGCACCGGCTCGCTCAACTGCCACTCCACACCCGAACGGCGGAAGTGCTTCACCAGGAGGGCCGCCGGCAAACCCCGGTTCACCTCAATCTGCTGGTACTTGCCGGACCGGGCGCGCTCCAAAACCTGCGAGGAAAAGTCCGTGCCTAGAATCTGAATGTTCCAGTCACTGAAACCTTCTTGCAGGAGCAGCATCGCCAGACTGTAAGCCTCCTGCCCGGTCGATGCCGCGGCCGACCAAAACCGCAACTTCTGCATATCGCGGCGGTCTTCCTTTAGCCGGGGCAGCAGGATAGTCCGGATGGCCTCATAATGAGCGGGATCGCGAAAGAAGTAGGTTTCGTTGGTCGTCATGGCCTCGACGACCTGGCGGCCGACCTCGGTTTCGCACGTGGCCCGGAGGAGCGCGCACAAGTCGTTGATGGAACCGAGGCCGAGTTGCCTGACGAGCGGCGTGAGGCGGCTTTCGAACAAGTAATGCTTGTCTTCTTCGAGCACGATGCCCGCTTGGGAATAGACATGCTGCTGGAGGAACCGGTAGTTCTCCGAGTGGATCTCCTGGATTGGAGCTTGACTTTGCATCCACTGCTCCTTAACTTCGGCCCGCCATCAGCAGAATCTTCGGCACAACTTGATCGAGGGGCAGCACGCGGTCGGCAAGTCCCGCATTTACCACGGCGCCGGGCATTCCCCAAACGACACTCGAAGCCTCATCCTGCGCGAGGACGCTGGCCCCTTGGGCCTTGAGAATCCCCGCGCCACGCAACCCATCCTGGCCCATGCCGGTCAGAACTACGGCGATCACTGCGCCGCCATACACATCCGCGATCGAAGTGAACAGCGCGTCGACGGCCGGACGGCAGGAGTTCAGCGGCGGCGCCTGATCCAGACACACGCGCACTCCAGCGCCGTTCGAGACCACCTTCAAATGAAAGTCTCCGGGCGCAATCAGGATCTTGCCGGCATCCACCGGGTAGCCCTGGCTCGCTTCTTCGACTGACAAGGGGCAGGAAGAGTGGAGCCGCTCGGCAAGCAACCGGGTGAAGAGAGGCGGCATGTGCTGCACCACCAGGACCGGCAAATGGAACCCGGCCGGCAACTCGGGCAGGATCGAGCCCAACGCTGTCGGCCCTCCCGTGGAGACTCCAATCACGACGACTCTGGGCCGCACCTTCGTGCTCGGCAGGACTCGCGTGCCCCATCGTGCCGGCGGCGCTGCCGGGACATGCGCCGGTTCCGGTTGGGCCACTGCACGGTCTTGCGCCGGCATGTGGAAGAACTGCTTGATCTTCGGAACCAGTTCTTCCCGTAGGCGCGTCATCGAGCGATCGAGCGACCCTTCGTTGGAAGCCTTGGCCACGTAGTCGTCAGCCCCCAGGGTCAAAGCCTCCAGCGTCACAGCCGCGCCGCGCTCGGTGAGCGTGCTGAACATGATGACTCGCAGTTGCGGATATTCGCGCCGAACGCGGCGTAACGTCTCCAGGCCATCCATCTCCGGCATTTCGATATCTAGCGTGAGGACATCTGGGTTTAGCTGCGGGATCCGTTGCAGTGCGATCCCCCCGTTCGATGCCGCCCCCACAACGTCCAGTGAGGGATCCTGCTCCAGAGCATGAGTAACCAGGCGCCGTATGACGACCGAGTCGTCCACCACCAGCACGCGAATCCGTTCTCCGGGCCGGAGCATTCGCTTGTTCAGTGCGGGCATGCTTTGCACCCCCTTAGGGATGGATCCCCACAAGCTGGAGTTTCTCCACGAGAATGTCTTTGGTGAACGGTTTCATGACATACTCGTTGGCGCCCGCTTCCAGAGCCGCCGCCATCTGATCCAGTTCGGTCTCGGTGGTGACCATGACCACCACCAGCGAAGAAAGTTCCGGCTTCTGGCGCAACCGCTTGAGCAGTTCCAGCCCATTGATCTCGGGCATGTTCCAGTCCGCCAGGACCAGCGATACTGCGGTCTTCTCGGTTTCGATCACCTCCAGGGCTTCTCTTCCGTTGGCCGCCTCGCGAACCTCGAACCCGAGTTCCTTCAAGGTCCTGGCGAGAATCATCCGAACGGCCCGCGAATCGTCTACAACTAGTGCTTTCGCCATCATTTCACCTGTGTTCACTGATTGGGGGTGGCCCGGCGGATGGGTGACAGCGGCCGGACCACGCCCCAAGAAAGCTCCGGTCAGAACGTAAACTTCGAGATGACCGTCTGAAGCCGAGCCGCCATCTGGCTCAGCTCATGCGAAGCTTTTTGCGTGTCGTTGGCGCCCTGCGTGGTATTCTTCGCCGCTACAGCCACGCCGCCGATGTTCTTAGCGATGTCGCCAACTCCTTTGGCTGCTTCGGTCACACTACGGCCGATTTCATTGGTCGTGACCGTCTGTTCTTCCACCGCCGAGGCGATGCTGTTGGAGATGTCGTTGATCTGATTGATAATGGTGCCGATTTCCTCGATCGCCTTGACCGAGCCCTTGGTATCGCCCTGGATCGCCTCGATCTTCTGGCCGATATCCTCGGTGGCTTTGGCGGTCTGCTTGGCAAGTTCCTTGACTTCGTTGGCCACGACCGCGAAGCCCTTCCCCGCTTCGCCGGCGCGCGCCGCTTCGATGGTCGCATTGAGCGCCAGCAGGTTGGTCTGTTGCGCAATCGAGGTAATCACCTTGATCACATTGCCGATCTACTGACTGGACTCGCCCAGTTTCTTCACGGTCTCGTTGGTGGAATGCGCCACGCTGACGGCATTCTTGGCCACGCGAGCCGACTCGTTGGCGTTCTTGGCGATCTCGCGAATTGACGACTGCATCTGCTCGGAGGCCGAAGCCACCGATGAGACGTTCTTCGACACCTGCTCACTAGCCGCGGAGACAATATTGGCCTGTGTGGCAGTCTCCTCCGCGTTGCCCGCCATCTGTTGGCTGACCGCCGTGAGTTCTTCAGAGGAAGAAGCCAGCGTCGTCGCATTTTGCGCCGTGACCTTGAGTGGTTCGACGATGGCCTCCAGCGTCTGGTTCACACCCTCGACGATCTTGCGGAAGTCGCCCTGGTGCTTGGTAGCGTCGGCGCGCACGCCAACCCGGCCCTCGGCGGCTGCTTTGGCGAGCGCCGCGGTGTCGGCGACCAGTGCGTTGATATTGTTTTTCAACAACACCAGCCACTCGTGAATCTGGTCTTTATCGGAAGCCCTGGCTATCGATGCCGTCATGTCGCCGTTGGCGATCTTCGTCACATAAGCAATCAGACCCTGCAGCCAGTCATGCACGCCATTGACGGCCTGCTTCATCTTCTCGTGGTCGCCTTTGCAGGTGATCTCGATTTTCTCCCGCAAGTTGCCGCCACGGACCAATGCCAGAATGCGGTTGCCTTCGCCAATGGGCAGCAGGATGGCGTCCAGCATCTCATTGATGCCTTTCACGATGCCCGCATAAGCGCCCTGGAACTGCTCGGGCTTGCCGCGCTCCGAAAGTTGGCCTTCACGCGACGCCTCCGTCAGCCGCCCCAATTCCTTTTGCAACCCTTGCAGCACCACGGCCACGTTGTTTACGGCCTGCTTCATCTTCTCGTGGTCGCCCTTATAGGTTTGCGCGATCAACTCGTCGATTTTGCCGTTGGAGATTTGGGCCAGAACGCGGTTGCCTTCGCCGATGGGCAATAGGATGGCGTCCAGCATTTCGTTGATGCCTTCGACGATCTTGCGAAAGTCGCCCTGGTGTTTGGTAGCGTCGGCGCGGGTGGCCAATTGCCCCTCCCCGGCCGCCTTCACAAGCGAAGCAGCTTCGGCCACCAACGCCCGGATGTTGTCGATGCAGTTGTTCAAGTTGTTCTTGATCTCGTTGAAGTCGCCGTTGTACTTGTCGGTGATCTTGGGCGGGATGTCGCCCTTCGAGATCCGGTCCACGTACTCGGCAGAGACATTCAACGGCCTGATGACGCTGTCCAGCGTCAGGTTAAAGCCTTCGATGACCTTTCGGAAGTCGCCCTGGTGCTTGGCCGCGTCGGCGCGCGTCGCCAGTTTGCCTTCCAGCGCAGCTTGCGTCAGTGCCACACCGTCGGCCACAACCCGGCTGATGGCGTCGATGCAGGTGTTCAGGTTGTTCTTGATCTCGTTGAAATCGCCGTTGTAGGTGTCGGTGATCTTGGGCGGAATGTCGCCCTTCGAGATCCGGTCCACGTACTCGGCAGAGACATTCAGCGGCTTGATGACGTTATCCAGGGTTAGGTTGAAGCCCTCGATGACCTTCTTGAAGTCGCCCTGGTGCCTGGTGGCATCGGCGCGCGTGGCCAGTTTGCCTTCCAGCGCAGCTTGCGTCAGTGCCACGCCGTCGGCCACAACCCGGCTGATGGCGTCTATGCAGGTATTCAGGTTGTTCTTGATCTCGTTGAAGTCGCCGTTGTACTTGTCGGTGATCTTGGGCGGAATGTCGCCCTTCGAGATCCGGTCTACGTACTCGGCGGAAACGTTCAGCGGCTTGATGACGTTGTCCAGCGTCAGGTTGAAGCCTTCGACCACTTTGCGGTAGGCGCCCGCATGTTTGGCCGCGTCGGCGCGGGTGGCCAGTTTGCCATCCGCCGCCGCCTTCGCCAGCATGTCGACGTCATTCGTCATGCTTTGCAGCGCCGCGGCAACGTTGTTCACGGCCTGCTTCATCTTTTCGTGGTCGCCGCTGTAGTTCTGCGCGATCAGTTCGTCGATCTTGCCAGCGCTGATCTGCGCCAGGACGCGGTTGCCCTCGCCGATTGGCAGCAGGATCGCATCGAGCATCGAGTTCACACCCTCGACCAGTTTCCGGTCGTTCCCTTCGAACTGCTCTGCCTTTCCGCGCTCGCTCAGGCGGCCTGCGTGCGAGGCTTCCACCAACCGGAGAATCTCCTCCAGCAGTTGGCTCGTTTGCTTGTCGCCAGCATTAGTTGTTGGACGGTCCAAAACGGCGGCGCCGGTGGACGGATTTCGGCCGGGAGGAACTCGCCGGCCGTCGTTTGCTTGTCTTGCCATGGTCTTTGCTCCTTAGTCTTTCCTGTTGCGTTATTCGCGATGCGTCACCGACGCCTGGTTCTCGATCCGTCATAGCCTTCCGAGGGCCGGCTGGCTGCCGGCGGCCATCAGTTGCGATTCACGCAGCCTCTGGTTGCAGCGCTCCATCAGCGGAGCACCATGTCCGAAGTAGATCCGCCGGACATCGCGGGCGGATAGCTTGTCCAATGCCGCCAGGAATCCGGCCTCATAAGTTCCCGTGGGCGACGTGATCAGCAGCGGGGAGTCGCCGGCGAAGAGTACACCCTCTGCCTGGTTGTAGAGGCAGATCGAGTCGCTGCTGTGACCCGGTGTGTGAATCACTTCGAAATACCCGTCGCCCATTTTGATCGTGTCTCCATCGCGCAGCAGAGCATCGACGCCCTCGATATTCGGCGAGAACGCGAAGACTCTGGAGTGGAAGGCCTCACGAACCCGCGGCAGCAGCGCGCAATGGTCGGAATGGCCGTGGGTCAGCACCACTTGTTCGACGGGCCATTTACCGATCCCGGTGGGCGCCCGCTCGATGCTTGCCAGGATGGCCGGATCCTGGCCCACGTCCACAAGAGTGTTGACGTCCTCGATCCGGCTCGCATCGCCGAGTACGAGGTAAACCTGGGAGGTATAGAGTTCGCCACTGTTCTCCAATGTCACGATGCGCATTGGACACTCTTCACTCTGCGGAACAACTGGCCGTCGGGAATCACCCGTTCGAACAGGCGGCCAAGTTCCGGCGGCATCTCCTGCGTCTGCTCGGTGGCGAACAGTCCGCCGGGCGCTAGCGCCCGGTGAAACATTCTGAGCACTTCGATCCTCTCCGAAGGCTGGAAGTGGAGCAGCACGTTCTTACACAAGACCAGCGAGTATCCTTGACCGATTTCCTGGAACGACAGAAGATCGTGCCGCTGAAAGGCCACCGGCCGCCGGATGGTTTCGATCACGCGAAGGTACCCGGGCTTGTCGGTGGGTTCAAAGTATTTTTCCACGACGCCCTCGGGCACCCGCTCCAATTCCTCTTTCGGATATTGAGCCACCTCGATCATCCGGGCAAACTGGCCGGAGCTTTCGACATCGGTCGCATCGATGCGCAGGTTTTTGAAAGCGAAGTGTCCCATCCGCTCGGCAAACATAATGGAGAGCGTGTACGGCTCCTGTCCCATAGCCACACCGGCGTCCCAGATGCGGGGGTGGCTGCGGCCCGACAGGACAGGAAGAAGGTGATCCACCACCCGTTCCAGCACTTGTTGGTCGCGGAAGAAGAAAGTAAAGGCCATCTTTAGAGCCTCCCTGCCAGGCGCGGCGCCGGTTGCGGAAATGCGCCCCGCACTAGACGGCCCTCCCGGCGGCGAGATCCACCGTTCGCTCTGCATCGAGAACCAGCAGCAGCCGGTCTTTCAGCTTGTAGACGCCGCGGATGAGATCTCTCGCGGCGGGATCGAGGTTCTCCGGCGGCCGTTCGTAGGTAGCGGCATCCACATCCAGCACGTCACCGATCTCGTCGACCAGCAAACTCACAGCACCATCCTCGGTGCGGACCACCATGTTCATCGGCGTCTGGCCCCCGGCGCGTGGCGGCAATCGAAGCCGCCGCCGCATATCGATGGCGGTGACGATTTGACCGCGCAGGTTGATCAGCCCCTCGATGACGTCCGGGGCCTGAGGCACGCGGGTCATCTGCTGGAAGCGCAGCACTTCTTGGACTCGGAGGACATCCACGCCGAAAAACAAGTCGGCGACAAAAAATGTGGAGAACTGTCCACTGGTCTGCGCCAGTACGGATTTCATGGTTGCCGTGTCGGTGCCCATCGGTTATCTCTCCTCTCCCGCGCACACTGGGGCTGCCTCGGATGAAGCCAGCGTCGAGGCTAGCCGCGCCACCGATCCCAGCATGGCCTCCCGATCGAACTTCACCTGGCAATCCTGAAAACCCGCCGCCTGGCCGGCCCGCGCCCGCACCTGCTCCGCCGAGTCAGCCAGCGCCAAAATCGGAATCCCCTGCCACTCCGTCCGGCGCCGCATCGCTGTGAGCAGCGCGGAACTGCCGCTGGGCGGGAGGTCCAGCGCCGTCACGACGACGTCTACCGGGTGCTGCTCCAGGCCGCGGATCGCCTCGTCCAAATTGGCGGCCTCAAGTACCTGATAGCCGGCCATATCGAAGCCGCTCCGGATCAGGCCTCGGGAGAATGCCGAGGCTTCGGCGACCAAGATCCGCTTGCCGTTCGCGGATCCGCCGGTGGATTGAAACCAATCTTCGGCAGCCGTTCGAATGACCTGGTTGAGATCGAGAAAGTCCGCGACCCGCTTGCCCACCACCGCCGACCCAAGGAGACCCTTGCGGCCCGTCTTCTGGCGCACCGTCACGGTCTCTTCGGCAACATCCAGGATTTGGTCGACTACCACACCCACACTGCGGTCGCCGTCGTTGAAAACGATCACCTGCACCGGATCGACCGTCTGGTCCTGGTCGGCCGCACCGGATTCGAGTACGGCCCGAAGAGGAATCAGGGGCAGGATGCGGTTCCTGTATTGCACCACCTGGCATCCGCCCGCATGCTCGATGGATGACTGCGGAAATTCCTCGAGTCTGGCGACCAGAGATAGCGGAACGGCCAGGCGCTCGAAGGAACCCGCCCGGAACAGAAGCAACCGCTGCTGTTCGATGCCCGATTGCATCTTCTGTTCGGCCGCGGCGCGGGCCTGCTCACGAGATTCGGCCAAAACCCCCGAGCGCTGGCCGATGCCCAACACGTCTAGGATGAGGGCCACGCGACCATCGCCCATGATCGTGGCCCCTGCATAGACGGTTAGCCCCTTCATTTGCTTGCCCAACGGCTTGACCACGATCTCCTGGGTGTCGTTGATGCCGTCCACCACAAGCCCGAACTGCCGGTCCTCGGCCTGCAGGACCACCATGCTCACCACCTCGGCCCGCTCAGCCGATTCGAGCCCAAGCACCTGGTTCAGGTAGGCGATAGGCAAAAGACTCCCGCGACGGCGGTACACGGGTGTTCCGTGCACACGCTCGATATGTTTTTCTCCGGAATCTCCCTCCAGACGGATTAACTCGAGCAGGCTGACCTGGGGAATTACGAACCGTTCGCCACCGCTCATGATCACCAGGCCGGGAATGATGGCCAGGGTGAGAGGTATTTTGAGCTTGACCGTGGTGCCTTCGCCGGGCCGGCTGAAAACGTCGACGACGCCACCGATCTTCTCAATGTTGGACTTCACGACGTCCATGCCGACGCCGCGTCCCGACACGTTGGTGACTGTCTTCGCCGTCGAAAAGCCAGGTTGGAAGACCAGGTTCAGCGCCTCCCGATCCGTAAGCTTGTCGGACTGTTCAGGCCGCAGAAGCCCCTTCTCGATGGCCTTCTGCTTCACCTGCGCGACGTCAATCCCCGCCCCGTCGTCGCCGATTTCGATGTTGACTTGCCCACCTTCGTGATAGGCGCGAAGGTTCAGTCTTCCTTGTGGCGGCTTGCCCGCGCGCACGCGGACCTCGGGCGACTCGACGCCGTGGTCGCACGAGTTCCGGACCAGGTGAACCAGCGGGTCCTTGATGGCCTCGATGATAGTCCTGTCGAGCTCCGTCTCGGCGCCGTCCATCTCCAGGCGGATCTGCTTGCCGAGGGCCACCGCCATGTCGCGCACCACGCGCGGCAGTTTGTTCCAGACCATCCCGATGGGCTGCATGCGCGTCTTCATGACGCCCTCCTGCAACTCGGTGGTAATCAGGTTGAGCCGCTGCGAGGTCACGTTGAGCGCGGCATCCTCGCGCTCGGTGTTGAACTGGAGAATCTGATTGCGGGTCAGCACCAACTCCCCTACCAGATCCATGAGCTTGTCCAGCAGCCCGACGCCGACCCGAATGTTCGCATCCGCCACGGCGGACGACTTCGCGGCGTCGTCATCGCGCTTTTTGTCTTCGGAATGCTCCGAGGAGCCGTTGCTCTCCGCATGTTCGGCCGCGGAACCAGGCGTCAAGCCGGGATCGGGCCGGCTCTCCCTGCCGTCCCTCGACTGCGACGCGACCTGCAGACGTTCCGTCAGCTCTTCAAAGCGGTCCGGACCTTCCTCCCCGCTCGCTTCGATGGAGGCCAGCACTTTTCGGGTGGCGTCGACCGTGTCCAGGATGAGGGATACCAAGGATGGACATAATTCCCGTCGACCGTCGCGCAACTGGCTCAAGAGGCTCTCGGCCTGATGGGTGATCCTTTCCAAAGTCGAAAACGCTAGGAAGCCGCACGTGCCCTTTATGGTGTGAATGGTACGGAAAATGCTAGCCAGCAACTCCGCATCCTTAGGGTGCTTTTCGAGTTCGACCAGTTCCTGGTCCAGGCGCGAGAGGTTCTCATGACTCTCGACTAAGAATTCACGGATCACATCCTGATCCTGCATGCGCTTGTCCTCCACGAGGCCCAAAGAGGCCGGTTGCCGCTGAGCAGTGCATGGGGAACTGACTTACTCACACCTTCTCGCGACTCGCGTCTCGGTGATGCCCCGAATCTCGACATACAGAGACCTAATCGGTCGATGCCGAGGAATCCTTTACATACTCCCTACGAAATGCAGAGGGTAGGGCGGAAGGTCTCCGGTCGAATCCATCGGTAGCGTGCGGACGGGGCTGGATGGCACGCCCCCGCCAGTTTCTCTCTCGCCACAAACCGGGCTAGCATGGTTCTGCGGGTGCAGGCTAAGGAAAGGAGCGGGCGGCATGAGGATCAATCAAACCAGGGAGCGGCTTGCGCGGGGCGAAACGGTTTACGGATGCGGGCTACAGGTCTACCGGTCGGCGGAGATTCCGCGCGCCTTCGCCGCGGCGGGTTTCGACTACGTGTTCATCGACATGGAACACGGCGCCTTCGATCTGGAAACCGTGCAGGATATGATCCGGGCGTCGCTCGAAGCCGGCATCACACCGATCGTGCGCGTGGCGGAGTTGCTGTACTCGCTGGTAGCGCGGTTGCTGGATGCGGGCGCGCAGGGCATTATCCTGCCGCGCGTGGAAGACCAGCGTGTCCTGGCCGAGGCGCTGAGCTGGCTGCGCTTTCCGCCGCTGGGCAAACGGGGCTACGGCGTCAACCCAACCATGACCGGCTACGAAGCGCACAGCTTCGCCGAGATCATCGAACACCAGAACCGCAACACGCTGGCGGTAGTGCAATTCGAAACCGTGACGGCGATCGAAAACGCCGATGAACTGCTGGCGCTTCCGGGCCTGGATGTGATCATGGTGGGGCCCGCGGACCTTTCGATCGCACTTGGCATTCCGGGGGAATTCGAGCATCCGCTGCTGATCCGGGCGGTGGAGGGCTTGATCGAAAAGTGCAAGCGCCACGGCGTCGTGCCCGGCATCCAGACGCGCAGCGTGGCCATGGCGAAAGCCTGGGCCGAGCGCGGCATGCGCTTAGTGGGCGCGAGCGCCGAACACGGCTTGTTGCTCGAAAAAGCCAAGGAATCCGTCGCCGCCCTGCGGGCCGCGCGGGTTCCCCATCCGGCATAACAGGCCGCGCGGTTTCGCCGATGAGCCCTTGCTTGTCTATTGGGCGGCATCGAGAACAACCGCCTAACTGAGAATCACGAGGCTCAACCTCAAGCCTTTTCGCCGATTGTGATTGTATCGACCGCCTGCTCAACGGGAAATCCGAATGCCCCGAGGAGCGTATATGCGGCTCTCAGGCTGCGCCGCAGTTTGGCTAGCGATCTGCCCGGAATATAACGCTTGAAATGGGGTGTTTCCAGAGACTCCGCGGTCGATAGCAATACCTTCAGATTGGCTTCCTCATACAAAGCCATCATGCCCTCCGGGTATGCCCTCCAGCAGTCTATCGGGTATTCATGATACGGCCAGCTCACGGGGTTGATCGTAATTACCTTGCCGCCCGCACGACAAACGCGAGCCAGTTCTTTCATCCAGACCCATGGTTTCCGCACATGTTCCATTACCTGACCGCTCAGCACAATGTCATAGTGCTCATCGAGAATCGGAAAGGAGTACTCCGTAGCGCCGCGGTAAGTCAGTTTCTCGCCGTTGTGCAAATCCAGAGTGTCCCACTGAATCGCTGCATCGCCGACTATCGTCTGGTAGGCCGATGGAAACGCGTCGGGACCGATCTCAAGAATCCTCGCCTTGCCCCGGACGTAGTCCAATCCATATTTTCTGAAAAGGAGTTCACTGTTGAGATGCATGGGTTGCCCGCAGTCCCGACGCCATATAAGCTAGTGCCGGATTTTTTCGAAAATCTTCGAAAATTCTTTGTTCCGAAACGCCACTGCGGCCCTGGACCGCGAGTTCGGCCGGACATGGCGACTGCGATTGGCGGATGAAGGCGCGTACCCGGCTCTGCCCCAGGTCGATCTCAGTACCGAAGCTTGATGGCAGCCAGTTTCACGATGGCGGCGATGTCCTTGGCTCCGACCGCTTCGATACGGACCGCGGTTCCCTCGGGATACCGCTTGCCTTCTTCGACCAGCTTGACGACTTTTCGGGGAAGCGTGCCGTGGCGCGCAGCTTCCACCGCCCTGTCGCCGAGCACGAAAGCCACCCGGAAGCTGCCGCGGCACGGCCCGAGATACAGGATGTTCCGCTTCTTCATTTTCAGGCGCAGGGCCCATCCGTATTTGGCGCCGGAGGAATTCCACTCCTCGACAACAAGGTTCAATTCAGCCGCCAGCCGAGCCAGCAGTTGGTCCCAATGCACCTTGGCTGGGCCCAGCGCCGCCCTAAGTTCGTCTGCGGTCGGCGCCTCAAGCTTGCCGGTGAAAGCGTTTGGAAGCATGTGTCGTTCCTCCGTACCTGTCTACGGTTCCGCGGGCTTGGTCACGGACCAGTGCGAGTGAATGATGCGCCAGCCCTCTTTTTTTCGCTGGTACACCTGGGTCGCGTTCCAGCGGGTGGTCACCGTCCCGACGTGCCTCACCAGGATGTAGGTCAGGACTGCGACCTCGCCGCTCGTCTGCACTTTTGGCTCGGCCATCTCATAGCTGTCGAACAGAGGCTGGCCCCGGTAGCCATCCAACAGCGCCTTCACCGCCGGCAGGCCATCCAGCCGCTTGTCGGTCATGGCATGAAAGTAAGTGATCTCGGGATCCGAGATCGCCAACAGCGCGTCAGGATCGCCCCTCTGCCAGCCATCCAACGCTTTGCGCTCCAAAGCGAGGACTTCGCGCGCGGTCGCCTCGTTCGAATCGGCGGACGCCAACACGCCGCACAACGCGGCCGCCACCGCGCAAGCCAGAATCGCTATCTTCATTGCGCTCACCTCCACCAGATTGGACAAGTCACAATTGGTCCTGTGACAGTTGCCGCAAGAAAAATCACGCTGGTGGTCCCAACGAAACAGCCTGCAAAGCCTGGCGCAGCGTCACGACCTGCTCGGCCGGTTCGTAGAAAGGGTGGTCCCGATACACCTGCGCCGCCACTTTCATGTATGCGTCCATCCACTCGCCGGCCCTGTCGCCGGCGACCTCCCGCACTTTGCGCCGGTATTGCGACGTAAACTGCAGCTTCTGCGGGTCGACGAAACCGCCCTGAATTAAGGCACGGGTCTTCTTCGCGCATTGGCAGGAAGCGTCGGGATTCACCAGGCTGCAATTGCCGCGCAGGTATTCGTACAAATCGCGCCGGGCTCGCGAGAGGATCTGGCGGAAGTTCACGGGTGTCACATCCACGATCTCCGCGCCGACCTGGTCGCTGACGCCGAAGATCTCGCCCAGGATGAACACCAGCCGCTGCCTCCCGTCGAGGCAGAGCAGGGTTCCCATGGTGCAACAGATCTTCGTCTCTTCGACAAGGATCTCCACCGGGACGGGAACGGTACGCGGGTCCGGAGGATCGAGGTCGGGAACCCGCTGCAAGCCGCGGGCGGCATCGGCGAACGAACAAATAGGCACGGCAGCCTTCTTGATATTCAAAATGTGATTGACGGCGATGCGATACAGCCAGGTTCGAAATCCGCTCTCGCCGCGGAATTCGGGCAGGGCCTTATAGGCTTTGATCAGCACTTCCTGGGTGGCATCCTCCGCGTCGGCGCGGCGCAGCAGCATGCGAACCGCCAGATTGAAGATCCAAGGTTGATGGCGCGTGAGGAGAGTTTCCGTGGCCTCACGGCGTCCAGCCTGTGCGCTCCGGACCAATTCCTCATCGGGAGTTTCGGCTGCCGTTATCATCAAAACCACTGTAGCGCGGAGCCGTCCCGCCGCGCGGGCAATCCGGGATAGAATCTCGCATATGGATTCTCTCTCGGGAAAGCTGGCGGTGGTTACGGGCGGCACGCGCGGCATTGGACGCGCCATCGCGGAGCGCTTGCTTCGAGAAGGCGCGGCGGTGGCCATTTGCGGACGCAGCAACCAATCGGTCGAAACCGCGCTGGGCGCGCTGCGGCCGCTGGGCCGCGTGATCGGCTTCGCGGCCGACGTGACCGAGGTCGACCAGGTGAGCGGTCTTTTCGCGGCCGTGGACCGCGAGTTCGGCGGGCTGGACATCCTGGTGAACAACGCGGGTCAAGGCGTCTTCGGCAAAGTCGCGGACCTGACGCCCGAACAGTGGCGCAGCAACATCGAGCTCAACCTGAACGGGCCGTTCTATTGCTCGCGCGAAGCGCTGGCGCGGTTCCGCCAGCGCGGCGGCGGCTTCATCGTCAACATCTCGAGCCTGGCCGGCAAGAACGCATTTAGCGGCGGCGCCGGATACAACGCCAGCAAGTTCGGCCTCAACGGGTTCAGCGAGGCTCTCATGCTCGATCACCGCTACGAAAACGTTCGCGTGGCGACCATCATGCCCGGCAGCGTCGACACCGGATTCGCCGGCGGCCCTTCCGACCGCAGCGGCGACACCAGTTGGATGATCGCGCCGGAGGATGTGGCCGAGGCGGTGGCGATGGTGCTGCGCATGCCCGCGCGCACCATGGTCAGCCGGATCGAAATGCGGCCGGCGCGTCCCAGGAAATAACCGCTGCTCGTACGCGCGCCGCGCAGGTCTGGTACAATTCGCTTGCCCATGCATATACCGGCTGAGAGACAAGATACGCGCCTGATGCGCGCCATGTTCGGCACCATCGCGCCGCGCTACGATTTCTTCACGCGCGCGTTTTCCTGGGGCATGGATCGCGGATGGAAGCGCGCAGGGCTGAAGCTGGCGCAGTTGCCGCCGCGCCCGCTGGTGCTCGATCTGGCTTCCGGAACGGGCGATTTTTCGCTGCTGGTGGCGGCTCAGTATCCCGGTGCGCGGCCGATTGCGGTGGATTTGACGGAGGGCATGTTGCGGCTGGCGCGGGAGCGCGGAGTTGAGCGCGCGGTTTGCGGCGACGCGTGCCAGCTTCCCTTCCCCGACGCCGCCTTCGACTGCGTCTTCATCGGCTATGGCTTGCGCAATTTTCCCAGCCTGGCTACGGCCGTGCGCGAGATCGAGCGGATCATCCGGCCCGGCGGCGTTATGGTGAGCCTGGATTTTTTCCTGCCCGCCAACGGCGTGCTCCGCCGGTTGTTCCTGGCCTACCTTTATATGCAGGGCTTCCTGTTTGGGTTGCTGATGCACGGGCGGCCGCGCATCTACACGTATATCCCGGACTCGCTGCGGTCGTTTGTTTCGATCGACGATTTTTCGCAACTGCTGGGGCGCAGCGGCTACAGCCGCGTAAATGCGCGTGGTTTCCTGCTGGGCGGCATCGGCCTGCATTGGGCGGCCAAGGCGGAGTAGCGAAGCGGGTGAGAAAACGGGAAACACGTAGCCTGTGACGGGTTTTCACGTTTCGGGGCTCTCTTACTTGTCTCCTACTTTCTTTCGCTCGCCGTCGTTTTCATGCGCGCGATGTGGCCCGCGGAGAATCGCGGGTGAGTTCGAAGCAATCGAAATCAGTTACAAACTGTGAGCCAGCCGGGCCCACTTTCTCGCGCGCTGACGGAACGGAAGCAGATACGCGAACGGAATTGCCGGCGCTCAAGCGCCGGGGCTGCAAGGAACCGGTTCCTGTCTCCTCTCGAGGAGGAGAATACAAGCCACTGTGGCCGCCTTACGAACGTTGCACGGCGTGACCCGGTTTCAAATTGCCCCCTGCAGGGAGGACCGCGGTTAGGCACCGGACGTCGCCCCGAAACGGCTGCTTCTCGGCGAGCGAGCAGCTCTTTTTCGATTTCAGA
>Ga0181520_10005023_pt1 | contig 21504 bp, 9 predicted proteins | sample PEATcosm2014_Bin_29_FD_132451 | JGI IMG/M metagenome (GOLD analysis project Ga0181520, IMG submission 132451) | Peatland microbial communities from MTU Mesocosm Facility, Houghton, MI, USA - PEATcosm2014_Bin02_30_metaG | ecosystem: Environmental > Terrestrial > Soil > Wetlands > Peat | place... | reverse complement strand
TGTTTTCCATCTTTTCCATGGCTTCCTACCAACCATCTCCTGTCGGCTCTTTGCGATGTGTTGTTGCACTTGGACCTTGAATCCGCCGTGCCCCATCCATCCCGCGTTTTGTGCGGGATGGGTAGAGTGACACTATTTGAGGGCCAGATCAATAGTCGCGCCGCACGTCTGGTGCATGAAGTGTGGAGGGCACTGCATCCTGCGTCGGCGAGCGATTTGCAAAGGGGACAGCGAGCGGTTAGCAGGGGCTAAAGCCCTTGTCGTGTTTTGGTTCCGTGGCGGCACGACTAAAGTCGTGCCCTGTTACAAGGCCCCTCTTGGAAAGCGATGGGAGAGATTGAGATGCGTGTGTCCGGGGGCGTTTTTCAGCCCCTGAGTCCGGAAGGAGCGAGCTGGTGAGCGCCCCATGGAGGTGTTCTCAGGCGCAAAAGTGACCTGGGTAACCCCGCGATGGCTCATTCAAGGCAAATCAAATCAACGTCGTAGAGGTTTTGTCGATTTATCTTGGTGCAATCCTACTTTGGTTGGATCAAAGTCCTTGCAGCGCCTAGCTACTATCCAATTCGATGATCGAACGAGCTCACAAGTACCAGAAGACAACGAGCCAGGGCGCAGGCCCTTTCGCTTCATCGAAGTGTTGAGTTTTGGAGTTGGACCTTCAAGGGGCCGGAGGAAGATTTGCTTATGAAACAGTCGATCTACAGATGCTTGATTGGGATATCCATAGTTCTGCTGCTGCTGTGCGGAACCACGCTGGTTAAAGCGCAGGGCAATGCAGCCACCATGACAGGAACGGTTCTCGACGCTACCGGCGCGGTGGTTGCTCACGCCACGGTTGCCATCGTCGATGAGGCCTCTGGCGTGCGCCGCTCCACGGCGAGCGACGACCGCGGCTATTTCTCGTTGGTGGGCGTGCCGGTTGGAACCTACGCTGTCGAAGTGAGTGCGAGCGGCTTCAACAAGCTGGTGCGCAAGGGCATCGCGGTGCACATCAACGACCAGATCGACTTGAAGGGCATTGCGCTTGGGGTTGCCGGAGCCACCACCTCGGTGACGGTGAGCGCCGCGCCGGATGAGATGACGCCCAGCACCTCGGGCGAGGTGAGCTACACCATCACCGACGATCAGATGCACAACATGAACATCCAGGGCCGCAGCGCCATTGAGCTGCTGGGCCTGATTCCGGGCGCGGGCAACACGGGCAACTTCAACGGCGCGTATAACAGCGCTTCGGCGGGATTCACGCAGAACGCCAGCTCCTACACGGTGAACGGCAACCGCTTCGATCAGGTGAGTCTGGTCAGCGACGGCGCTCCGGTCTCCGATCTGAACACCGCCGGCTCGGCCGCGGTGACGCCCAACGTGGACATGATTGCGGAGCTCAAGGTGGAGTCGGCGGCCTACTCGGTCTCCGACCCCAACGGCCCCATCGTGGTGTCTACCGAGACCAAGTCGGGCGGACGCGACTTCCATGGATTGGTGCAGTTGACGGCCCGCAACCACGCGCTCAACGCGGCCGATTGGCAGCAAAAGGCCAACGGACTTCCCGCGCCGCAGACCTCGCTCTGGTATCCGGCCTTCCAGTTGGGCGGCGCGGTGCCCACGGGACAGATCAAAGCGCTCAAGGACAGGCTGTTCTTCTTTGCCGCCACCGAAATTTCGCAACAGCAAGTGGACCTTTCGCCGCGCAAGTCGACGGTTCCCACGGCTGCCATGCGCACGGGCGACTTTACCAACACCGGCTATCTGGGCTCGCTCTCGAACGCAAGTAATGGCTACCTGATGTGGCCCGTTGCTGCTCAGCCCTGCAGCGGCAGTTACTGGAGCTCGGCCTGCGTTGCCGCCACTTATGGCTCCGGGAGCTGGGGACAGATTGCCAGCGGCAACATCGATCCGGCGGGCAAGATTCTGCTCAACGCGCTGCCCCTGCCCAACGTCGATCCCTCCAAGCATGGCGGCTACAACCTGATCACCGACTTCACCGTGTCCATGCCGCGCAACCAGGACTTGCTCAAGCTCGATTACGCCATCAACGACAACCACCACGCTTCGATTCGCTTCAATCATGAGAACGAGAGCGATCCCTCGCCCTACGGCCCCTGGAACACCTGGAACATGGTTCCGTATCCGGCCGCGCAGACGCAGAAGAACGCTTCCAATTCGGTGAACATCAACCTGACCAGCACCATGGGTGCGCGGCTCACCAACCAGGCTTCGTTGGCTTATACGCGCTTCACGCTGCGCACCGCGCTGGGGAATCTGGCCGCAGTCACCAAGTCGACGCTCAACTACCCCTACGCCAATATCTTCTCCACCAAGAACACGCTGCTGCCCAACGTGAGCTTTGAGAAGAACGTGGGCGGGCTCTACATCGGCGGCGGCGAAGCTCCACCTTACCTGGGCGCGCAGAACAACTACACCTTCAGCGACGGGCTTACGTACCTGCTGGGCAAGCATCTGATCAAGGCCGGCTTCTACGCCCAGTATGCCCGCTACAATCTGCTCACCACGGGTACCGACAACGGTTCGGTGGACACCGAGAACTACGACTCACTGACCGGCAACGACTGGGCCGACCTGCTGCTGGGCAACGTCTCCAACTTTACCCAGACCAGCGGCAACATCGAGGCCGATATGGCGCTGCAGCGCTACGACTTTTACGCGCAGGACATCTGGAAGATGGGCTCGCGCCTGACGCTGAACTACGGCCTGCGCGTGAACCACATTGGCTGGTGGTACGATCGCGGCGGCCGCATCGCCATCTTCAACCCGGCCGACTACGTGAGCACCGCCGCCAACGCCTACCCGGCTTACTCGGGCCTAGAGTCGCACGCCACCAAGTCCAGTGTGCCCATGTCCGGCTCCAAGCCGCTCGGCTTCCAGTTGGCTCCGGGCGTGGGCTTTGCCTATGACCTGGCGGGCAACGGCAAGACCGTGGTGCGCGGCGGCTTTGGCGCCAACTACTACAACGATCCCGGCGTGAACGCCTTCTCGGCCATCATGGCGCCGCCGAACTTCCTGGCCACCAACCAGTGGGCCGGCTCCACGCAATATGCGCTGAAGACGGTCTCCACGCTGAGCGTGGCGGCCACGCTGCCCACTGTCTGGGGCACGGCGAATCCTTCCGACCACCTGAGCCCGGTTACTTACTCCTGGAACATGGCTGTCTCGCATCAGTTCTGGGGCGCCAACAAGGTGGAGGCCAACTACGTGGGCAACTCCAGCCACAACCTGGTGGGCTATGGCGTTCGCAATGCGGTTCCGGCGGGCTCAGAGACGCCTGCGGCCGATGGCGGCCCGTGGTACGGCACTTACTACGATCAGTTGCACCGTCCCTACAGCCTCTATGGCGACATCAGCACCCACTTCCACAACCTGAACTCGAACTACAACGCGCTGCAGTTTACCGTCACCCGGCAAAAGGGCTGGCTGAACTATTGGGGCAGCTACACCTTCGGCAAGACGCTGGCTTACAACGCCGAAGACGCCTTCAACATGAAGCGCTGGTACGGCCCCACTCCGTTCGACCGCTCCCAGATTCTCAGCCTGAGTTACTTCATCAAGCTGCCTGCGCTTGGCAGCAAGCTGGCGCCCTCCAGTCGCATGGCGAAGAAGAGCCTGGACGGCTGGCAGGTTTCAGGCATCTTCCAGGCCATGCCCGGCGGACCCATTGGCAACAACTTTGGCTCGGAGTACGCGGTCAACCAGAACACCATTGGCATCTGGGCCGACACCACGGCTTCTTACAGCCTGAGCGGATCCACCTACACGAATTACAAGCCGAGCAGCTACAGTTCGTTTGCCACCGGCACTCCGAATGAGGTTGCGGTGCCGCGGATGACCTGCGATCCGCGCACGGGCCTGAAGAAGAACCAGTACTTCAACCCCAGCTGCTTTGCCGGACCTACCGTGATGTCCAACGGCGCTTACCGGCTGCCGTACATTCATGGGCCGGCTTACATCAACGACTCGCTGGGGCTGTTCAAGGCATTCAAGTTTAGCGGCAAACGCAGCCTGGAAGTTCGCGGCGAGTCCTTCAACCTGTTCAACCACGCGTGGAACGAGTTTCTTCCCAACGATCCGAATATGTACATGGGCTTTGATGCCAACGGCAATCCCGGCCCCAGCACTAACAACAATACTGCCGCAGGCACGGCGGGCAACAAGACCGGTCATCGCGAAGTTTCGTTGGCGGCCAAGTTCTACTTCTGAGGTACTTCTTTCCTCGGCGTAGTTTCACCAGGGCAGGCAACGGAGCGGTTTCCGTTGCCTGTCGTCTCTTACCCCATTCTCAAGGCTTCATCATGATGCGAATTTTCAAAAATCTTGCTCTGCTCGGTCTGCTGTGCGCGCTTGTCCGCACTGCACCGGCGCAATTCTATGCCATTGGCGCCGATGTTTCCTTTCTTCCCAAATGCGAGCAGGATGGGGTTGTGTTCAAAGAGGGCGGCCAGCCGAAGGATGTGTTGGCGATGCTGCGCGAGCATCATTACAACTGGGTTCGCTTGCGGCTGTTTGTGGATCCGGCCGCGAGCAAGGACAGGCTTCCCAACGATCTTCCGTACACGCTGTCGCTGGCCAAACGGGCGCGCGGGATGGGCTTTCACGTGTTGCTCGATCTGCACTACTCTGACAGCTGGGCCGATCCGGCCAAGCAGACCACTCCTGTTGCGTGGAGCAAGCTGAAGCACAAGGAGCTGGTCGAACAGGTTCGCACTTATACCCGCGACGTGATTGCCGCGTTGGCCCGCGAAGGTGCAATGCCGGAGATGGTGCAGGTGGGCAACGAGATCACGCAGGGCATGCTGTGGCCCGATGGCAAACTGCCCGATAACTGGGACAATCTGGCCGATCTGCTCAGGGCTGGCATTGCCGGCATCGATGCCGGTCGCGGAACCCATGCCAGGCCGCGCATCATGATTCACATTGAGCGCAGCGGCGATTTGGATGCGGCCGAGTGGTATGTGGATGCGCTCATCGCCCACCATGTTCCTTTTGACATTCTCGGACTCTCCTACTATCCGTTCTGGCACGGCAGCGTGGCCCGGATGCGGGAGAATCTGCACGATCTGGCCTTGCGCTACCGGCATCCGATCATCGTGGTGGAGACGGCGACCAACTGGAAGCCGGCCGCCGAATCGGCCAACAAGAAGATCGACTTTCCGGAGACTCCGGAGGGACAGCGCGATCATCTGATGGCCGTGGATGCGGCTGTCCGCGCCATTCCAAACGGCTTGGGTTGGGGCGTCTTCTGGTGGGAGCCGGCCGCCGAACACGAGCTGCGAGCGCGCAGCTTCTTTGATGAGGAGGGCAATGTTCTGCCCATCATCACGGCCTTCGATCACAATGAAACGGGCGCGCGCCCCGCGCTGGGACGATAGAATGATGCCGTACGCAACCCTGGGGAGCGCGATGGACAAGCAGGAAGCGCAAAAAGCAGAGGGCAAGATCAAGGTCCTGATTGTGGATGACCATCCGATCATGCGCTTTGGCATTGCGACCATTGTGAACGCCACTCCGGACATGACGGCCATTGCGCAGGCCGGCAGCGGCGAAGAGGCCATCGAACTGTTCGAGCAGCATCTGCCCGACATTACGCTGATGGATCTGCGTCTGCCAGGCATGAGCGGGGTGGATGCCATTCGCGCGATCATGGCGCGCCATCCCAACTCCAAGTTCGTGGTGCTGACCACCTACGAGGGCGACGAGGATATTCATCAGGCTCTGGAGGCCGGCGCGCGCAGTTACATCATCAAAGGCATGCCCCATGAGGCTTTGGTGGGTGCGCTGCGCCGCGTCAATCAGGGGGGAAGGTTTCTGCCGTCCCCGGTTTCGCGGGCGCTCTCCACAAGGACGCCGAATTCTGATCTGAGCCAGCGCGAGCGCGAAGTGCTGAACCTGATCGTGAAGGGCAGAAGCAACAAGGAGATTGCCCGCGACCTGGGCATTACCGAGGCTACGGTCAAGTGCCACGTGGGCGTCATTCTGTCGCGGCTCAACGTGACGGATCGCACCCAGGCTGCGATCGCGGCGCTGCAGCGTGGCTTGATTCATCTCTGACCAGGGATCGCAAGCGGAAGGCAGACCCGGTGTGCCCGGCAATCTCCAGCAGGACGAAGGCCGGGTGCGAGGTAAAGGATTGCGTGACGCCTCGGAAGGGCATGATTGAGTGGAGTCTGTCGTCCTCCTGGGCGCAAACAAACAAAGTTGATTCGCGCTAGAATCTCTCTGACAAAAGAGTTGCTCTTCAGGCTGAGGTGAAGCCTGGAAGACGCTCTCTGCCTGGGAGAGGATGTACGCATGAAGTCTTGTTTGCGATTGGTTGCCGTGGGACTCTTGACGAAGAGAACAGTTTGGCTGAGGGCCGGGGCTCTGGTGTGCGCGCTGGCATTGCTGGCACAGGTTGCATGCGCCCAGGAGCAGGCCGCCCGGCTGGTGGTGGAGCGCGAAGGCCGGACGCTGCTGGTGGAGCCCTACGGCGCGGGGATTGTGCGCATCACCCTGAGTCGGGACAAGGCATCAGCACTGGCCGGCGCAGGCTACGGAATTACGGCCGCGTCGCTGCCCGCGGGCTGGAGCCAGGAGCGCGATGCGGACGGCACCCAGACGCTGCGTTCGGGGCAGATGATGGTTCGGATTCCCGCCGAGAGCGCAACCGGCGCCAAAGGGCTGCCGCTGGATGAGCTGAACCTGAAGCTGCGCCGGACCTATTTCTACGACACGGGCAATCGCAACCATCCTTTTCATGATTTGATCGCTGTGCAGACGGCGGAGGGCAAGCCGCTGCTGACCATGCGCGGTTGGCAGATGGCGCCGAACCAGGGTGGCGAGGCGTCGCGCGTTTCAGCCACCTTTGATGCGCCGGCCGAGGAGCACTACTACGGGCTAGGCCAGCAGCAGCAGGGCGTGCTGGATTTGCGCGATCACCAGATCAAGTGCTGGCACGATTACGACGCAGTGGGTGGCGAGAATGTGTGCGTGCCCTTCATGGTGTCCAGCCGGAACTACGGCGTGGTGTGGGACAACCCGTCGCGCACCACGGTGAATGTGGGATTCAATCTGCAGACCGTGTGGTCGTCGGAGATCGGCGACCGGGTTTCTTTCTTTGTGATTGCCGGAGCCAACAGCGATCAGATCTACAGCGGCTATCGGCAGCTGACCGGGGTGACGCATCTGCTGCCCAAGGGCGCGTACGGCTACATCCAGAGCAAGGCGATCTATCCAACCCAGGAGCAGGCGCTGGCGGTGGCCAAGGGATATCGCGACCGCAAGCTGCCGCTGGACATGCTGGTGGTGGACTTTTTGAATATGACGCGGCAGGGGGAGATGGATCTGGACCCCGCGCGCTGGCCAGACCCCGCGGCGATGAATCAGCAACTGCACGCCATGGGCGTAAAGACCATGCTGAGCGTGTGGCCGCACTACTCCGAGGGCACGCAGTTTTATGAGACGTTGCTGGCCAAGCACTGGCTGATTACGCGCAAGGATGGCACGCCGGACCGCGGCCATTACACAAAAGAGGTGGGCCCGAACATCGACACCACCAATCCAGAGGCAGCGTGGTGGTGGTGGGAAAAGATTCGCGACCGCTATGTGAAGCCGTACGGGTTTGACTCCATCTGGCTGGATGAGACGGAGCCGGATGTGGACCCCGCAAATGATGTGTTCTCGATTGGCTCCGGGTTGCGCTACTACAACGTCTACCCGCTGTTTCACACGGCGTCGGTGTATGAGGGCTTCCGGCGTGACTTTGGCGACAGCAAGCGGGTACTGATCCTGGCGCGGGCCTCGTATCTGGGTGCGCAGCGCAATGGCACGGTCTTTTGGTCGAGCGACATTGTGGCCAACTGGGACATGCTGCGGCGGTCCGTTCCGGCAGGGTTGAACTTTGCGGCCAGTGGGCAGACCTACTGGGATACGGACATTGCAGGCTTCTTTTCGCCGCAGCTTCCGGCCGGATATCATGCGGGGCACAAGCCGCTGATCGATGCCAGCGATGCGCTGGAGAACATTGGCACCTACGAGGACTATCCCGAACTGTTCGTGCGCTGGTTTGAGTGGGGCGCGTTTTTGCCGGTGATGCGTACGCACGGCGAGCGCATGCACAACGAGGTGTGGAGCTATGGCAAACAGGCTGGAACGATTCTGGAAAAGTATCTGCGCCTGCGCTACGAGCTGATGCCGTACACTTACTCGGCGGCCTACGGAACGTACCAAACAGGGGCGCCGTTTTTGCGTGCGCTCTTCATGGACTTTGGCAACGACCCGCAAGTGGCCGACATCCGCGATGAGTACATGTATGGGCCAGCGTTTCTGGTTGCGCCGGTGACAGAACAGGGAGCAGTGAGCCGCAGGGTGTATCTGCCGGCAGGCACGGCGTGGTACGACTTCTGGACCAATCAAAAATATGAGGGCGGGCAGACCATCGTGGCCGCTGCGCCGATTGATCGCATGCCCCTGTTTGTGCGAGCCGGAGCGATTGTGCCCATGGGTAGCACGGTTTTGAGCGCCGACCAGTCGCAGCGGATTGCGCGGGTGCGCGTGTATCCGGGAGCGGATGGAGCGTTCATGCTCTTCAACGACGATGGCACTACCTATGCGTACGAAAAGGGCGCCGGTTCCGTTACAAAATTGCGCTGGAGCGATGGGAAGCAGCAGTTCACGCACGAAGGTGCGGCGGCGTGGAACGGACCGGACGCGCAGGTGGTGGAAGTGGTGCGGCCGTAAGAGAGACGCGGGCTGGCGATAAGTCGGCCCGCATGGAGCGCGGATTGGAAGCATTGGTCCTGGCCGCGGACGGGTTCCGCGCATGACAGCATCTGGACAATTTTTTGAGGTCTTTTGCCTGCTCAGGAGTTGCAACGGCTCGATCGTCCTCGGACCGGAATAACTTCTGAGTTATCGACAAGTTCGTCAATGCCCGATCCGGGGTGGGTTGCGGAGCGCGGGATGCTCAACCGGGAATGGGTCGTTAACTTCCCCAAGGCAAGCGCATCTAAATCCCACCTACCGATTTCCACGAGGGTTTTTTAACAGGGCATGACTTTAGTCATGCCCTGTTACAAAGCTCATGAACCCAATATCCTGTGTTCTATCTTCGTTGCCTGTTCCGAAGCAATTGTAAATATTCCCAGGCAGAGCCGGGGGCTTTACGGTCAGAGGCACCTCAAAGGGGGCCTGGCCGGAAACCTCGCTCAGCAAGCTTAACTGCTCACGCCGCCATGAACCCCGCGCCGTAGGAGCAGTACATGTTAGCCCCACCTTTCAAGGTGGGGAAAGCTTCCACAAAAATACCCCCGGAGTCCCGTAGGGACGGCACAAAGGCTGCTGCATGCAATGCCGCGAAGCGCTTTGGCCCCACCGCAGGTGTCCCCGCAATCCACCAAGATCAAGATCATGAAGGTCTCCCGTAAATGTCGAACGACTACTGCCACCCCGGCGGAGCCGGGGGATCGCCTCACTCTTTAGATGCGTTTGCCCTGTTAACTCCCCTTGAGTGAAATATTTCTGCGATAGGCCTGTGCTAGAATCCTTGCGTATTCCCAAGAGCACTCTTATTCGGACGATAAGCCCCGGGCATTGCGCCTTGGCGTGACCCATTGTATGTCGCATCCCCCATGATTTACTTAGGTGCGCGTAGAGTGGATCGCCGAGGTTGGCCTCCGAATGGCATAAACCAGCAACCGTGCCCGCAGACTCAGTGTCAACAGAATCTTCGGCGTGGCGGCTGCCTGTCCGTCCTCCATGGACGGGAAGGCGTCTTCTGAACGGAATTGAAGAGGGTGACTATGTTTGATCGCGATTTGCTCCATCTGTCCGCGCAGTTCCGCGCTACCTGCAGTGTCTTCAACCGTGAATTCAGCCTGCACCGCAGCCGCAAGCCAGCCTGGCGTGTGTCGGCGGTGCGCTGGATTGCCGCCAAAGCGATGGCGGCGGCGGTGCTGCTGCTTGTCGGTGGGGGCGCGCGGGCCAGTGCGCAGTCGGTAACTCAGGTGCCGAGTTGGACGCAGTTGAGTCCGGCTACCAGCCCCGTGGCGAGAGCAGGCGGGGCAATGGCCTACGACGCTGCGTCAGGCCAACTGCTGCTCTTTGGCGGCGGGAACGGTTCCGGTCTTCTTGGTGATACGTGGACCTGGAATGGGGTCACCTGGACACAGCTCACTCCGGCTACAAGCCCTTCGGCGAGAGCTGGCGCGACAATGGCCTACGATAGCGCGATGGGTCAGGTGGTGCTGTTTGGCGGCGGGACCGGTTCCAGCAATTTCAATGATACCTGGGCCTGGAATGGGGCGACCTGGACACAGCTCAGTCCTGCCACAAGCCCTTCGGGGAGAGTTGGCGCGTCGATGGCGTACGACGTGGTGCACAGTCAGGTCGTGTTGTTTGGCGGCGATAATGGTTCCAATATTTTGAACGATACCTGGACCTGGGATGGGACTTCCTGGACACGGCAGAATTCGGCGATAAGCCCTTCAGAGAGATTCGTTCCTTCAATGACCTACGACACAGCGAGGAACCAACTGGTGCTCTTTGGTGGTGGCGAGGGCTCTGGTGGCTATGCGAGCGATACCTGGACCTGGGATGGGAGCAACTGGATACAACTGAGCCCGGCCGCAAGCCCCTCGGCGAGAGCGGCAGCGGCAATGGCGTACGACGGTTCCAGGAGCAAAGTGGTGCTGTTTGGCGGCGCTGACGCTACTGATAGTTTGAGCGACACCTGGACCTGGGATGGCAGCACCTGGACACAGCTCAGTCTGGCCACTAGCCCTGCGGCGCGAGAAACCGCGGTGATGGCGTACGACACGGCCACCGGCCAGGTGGTGCTTTTCGCAGGGAGTAATTCCGGCTATTTGAACGACACCTGGACGTTGCAAGGTGGCGCGATGAACCTGGGTACGGCAAACGTTTGCCCGACTGGCGCAACCTCTCCCTCGCCTTGCAGCCAGACGGCTACGGTATGGTTCAGCGTGGGCGCGGGCACTACCATTGGCTCCATCAATGTCCTGACGCAGGGTGCGCCGGGCTTGGACTTTGCGGCTAACACGCCGGACAGCAGCACCACCCTTTGCAAGGCCCAGACCTATACTTCCGCTACCACCTGCTCGGTGGATCTGACCTTTGCCCCCAAGTACCCCGGCCAGCGCATGGGCGCGGTGGTGATTGAAGACGGCTCGAACGCCGTGCTGGCCAGCGTCCAGCTTTATGGCGCGGGTACCGGGCCGCAGATAGCTTATTCGCCAGGCACCGTAGGCACGCTGGCGAGTGGTTTTGCGGCGTCCTATGGTGTGGCTGTGGACGGGGCCGGGAACCTCTACGTTGGGGATAACGGGTACAACCCTACGTTGCCGGTCAGTGAGATTCCGGTGGGTTGCACAAGTGTGAGTTGTGGGGTGGCGCTGGGCGGAGGCTACAGCTTCCCGGGCGCCGTGGCCGTAGATGGAAGCGGAAACGTCTATGTTGCCGACACCAATCACGATGAAGTGAAGAAGATGCCTCCGGGTTGCGGTAGTGCGAGTTGCACGACGACGCTGGGCGGCACGGGCAGCGGTCTTCCCGGCGGGATTGCCGTGGATCAGATCGGGAATGTCTTCGTTGCCTATTCCAACCTCAATTTGGTGGAGGAGATTCCGTTGGGCTGCACAAGTACCAGTTGTGTGACGGCGCTGGGTGGCAGCTTTGGCTTCCTGAACCCCACAGGCGTGGCGGTGGACGGGAGCGGAAAGATCTACGTCGCCGATTCTCTGAACAGTGCCGTGGAGGTGATGACGCCGGGCTGTGCGAGCGCGAGTTGCGTGACCAAGCTGGGCGGCACATTTGCTGAACCAGTAGCTGTTGCCGTGGATGCAAGCGGAAGCGTCTACGTTGCCGAATACGCCAGCGGTGCGGTGAAGGTGATGCCGGCAGGCTGCGCGAACGCGAGTTGCGTGACCACGCTGAGCACCGCCTTCAATGAGCCCGCTGGCTTGGCGCTGGATAGGTACGGGAACATTTATGTTGCCAACAAGGGCAATGGCGTCATTAGTGTAATTGCGCGCTCCACCCCGCCTTTGTTGACCTTCACCCAGGCAGTTGACTCTGGTTCGACCAGCGCGCAGCTGTCAGCTACGGTTTCCAACATCGGCAATGCGACGCTGACAGCGGTCGCGCCGGGCTTGAGCGTGGCGCAGTACTTTACGCAGGAGCCGGGCAGCGGAACCCCGTCGGATTGCACAACCGGCTTTTCACTGACCGCGGGAACAAGCTGCAACCTGAGCGTGGAGTTTGCTCCCACCGGCAGCGTGAATGGAACGGTCGTTGGCAGCGTGACGCTGACCGACAACAATCTGAATGCCGCCCCCAAGGCAACCCAGACCATCTTCCTGGTGGGGACGGCCGTGAGCACGGCTCCCACGATCACCAGCGCCAGTGGTGCGAGCTTTACGTTGAACACGCCCAGCTCGTTCACAGTGACCACTACAGGCACGCCTGCGCCGTCGCTGGCGCTTACCTTCGGCAACCTTCCTTTGGGCCTCCTATTTCAGGACAACGGCAACGGGACAGCAAGCTTGTCAGGTGTGCCGATAGCGGGAACGGCGGCAATCTACCCGCTCACTATCACCGCGAGCAATAGCGTAAGCCCCAAAGCCACGCAAAACTTCACGCTGACCGTCAACCCGGCGGTGACGGCTACGCAGGCTGTTCCCAGTACGCAGTTGCCCTTGAACCAGCCGGTGACCCCGTTCACGCCGGTAACCGGCGGTGGCGGAACGGTTCCATTCAACTATGGCATATCGCCGTCGTTGCCCGCAGGGCTCAACTTCTCCACCGCCACCGGTGCGATTACAGGCACGCCCACGGCGATCAGCCCCACGGCGCCTTATACCGTCACCGTGGTGGACGCCAATGGCGCGCAGGCCGGCAATACCTTCAGCCTCTCCACCGTGCTTCCGACCATTGTGGTGACCACGCTGACCGATGACGCCAGCGGCGTGGTGACCAACTGCACCGATTCAACCGTGAACCCAACCTCCTGCACCCTGCGCGACGCCATGGCCACGGCGGCTGCGGAAAGCGGCTTCATGGCGACCCCGCCGCAGATCACCTTTGCCAGCGCGCTGGACGCCACCGTCGGGGTTCACTCCGCGGCCGGCATTACGCCGATGAAGCCCGGCTCCAGCACTCCTGGCGTCTACTCCTTGGCCGCCACCGGGGCGCTCAATATCAACACGAGCGTGAACATTGTTGGACCCGGAGCGAATCTGCTCAGCATCGACGGCGGGAATCTGGTGAGCGTCTTCTCGATCACCGGAGGAACGGTTTCCATCTCCGGGCTGACCATCAGCAACGGCAACTGCCAGAACGCGGGCAACCCATGCAACGGCGGTGGCATTTATAACTCGAATACCACCGGCTCGCTGACGCTGACCAACGTCGCCATCGTCCATAACATCGCCAATGGGTATCCTGGGGCTCCATCGATGGGCGGCGGCGTCTACAACGACCTCGGCTCCACGCTGACCGTTGTGGGCAGCACCATCAGCGGCAACACCTCGATGAACGGCGGCGGCATTGGCAGCTACTCCGCTGTAACGGTCACCGACAGCACCTTCAGCGGCAATCACGCCAACTGGGGCGGCGGCATTTATATTGCCGGAACCTCGCCCAGTTTCGGCGTGCCCGCAAGCGCTGGCACTCTGACGGTCACCGACAGCACCTTTGGCGGCGATGTGATGCAGGCCGGTTGCTCCACCTGCGGCGGTGCCATCTCAAACGACAATTTCAACACCACCGTTACCTTGGCCAACAACCTGTTTGGCGAAGACATCAATGGCTCCATCACCAACGACGACGGCGGCAATGTGTACGCGAGCGCCCATCTATCCTCGTTGGGCTATTACGGCGGCTCAACCCAGACCATGCTGCCCCTGCCGGGCAGCGCCGGCATCTGCGCCGGCACGCAGACACCCGCTGGCGGCCTGGCCGTCCCCACGCTCGATCAACGCGGCAATCCGCGTACGACGGGTGTCTATACGAACGGCGACGGGGATTGCTTGGATGCCGGCGCGGTGCAGACGGCTTACTCGCTGAGCTTTCTCGCGGCGCCCACCAGCCAGCAGAATGCGGCGGTAACGCTGACCACGGCTCCGGTGGTGCAGTTGTACGACCTGAATCCCGCTACCGGCCAAGCCGCTGCCCTGAACGTCAGCGGAGCGCCCATCGCGCTGAGTGCCAACGTCGGAACGCTGTCGGGCACAACTAGCCAGAATACGGTCTCGACAGGCGCGGCAACCTACAACGGCATTGCCGTGAACACAGCAGTCACTCTGACCAATGAATACCTGATCGGCACGGCTGCGGCCGGTCCCTACACCATTACGGCCAACAGCAACCAGTTCGGAGTGCTCGCCATGGTGCTGCCGACCACCACGCTGGCTGCCGGACAGGTGGGAGTCAGTTACACGCCCAGCACGATCAACCCGGCCACGGGCGGGATCGGAAACATCACGTACTCGGCCAGCGGATTGCCCACCGGACTTACCCTGAGCTCGGCCGGCGTTCTGAGTGGAACGCCTACCGTCGGCCGTTCCACGGCATTCAGCTTCACCATTACCGCGACCGACAGCAACGGCGATACGGCTACCCAGGGCTACTCGCTGCTGATCAACGTGGCCGTAGTTGGTGTGACGCCTGCAACGCTGACGGATGGCAGTTATGGCGCCAACTATAGCCAGAGTGTTGCGGCCAGTGGCGGAATCGGGCCGTATGCCTTTGCTCTGGCAGGCGGATCGCAGTTGCCTGCCGGGTTGAGCCTGAGTTCCTCGGGCGTCCTGACCGGAACGCCGACGGCGGCTGGCAGCTACAGCTTTACGGTGGTTGCCACTGACACCAACAGCAGCTACAACGGCTCGCCCAGCACCGGCAGTACGCTGGTGTCCCTGGCGATTGACAAGGTGAGGCTGACGGTGACGGCGGCCTCGCCTACGATCACCTATGGGCAGGCGCTTCCAACCTACTCGGCCAGCTATAGTGGATTGGTCAACGGCGACCCAAGCAGCGTGGTGAGCGGAGCCGCTTCGCTCACCAGCACGGCAACCGCCAACAGCGGCGTGGGCCAATATCCTATTACCACGGCAATTGGTACGCTGAGCGCGGCCAATTACACGTTCTGGATGGTCAACGGCACGTTGAGCATCCAGAAGGCAACGCCCTCGGTGGTGTTGTCGTCGAACAACAATCCGGCCTTTACCAGCAACGCGGTCACGCTGACCGCGACGGTGGGCTTTGTGGCGGCTCCAGCCGTTGGCACGCTGGCTGGCCCCACGGGCCATGTGGCTTTCTACGATGGCGGCGTGGCGATTACCGGTTGCACCAGCCAGGCGCTGGGCGCAAACTCCAGCAACGGCAGTGCGACGGCAAGCTGCGCGCTCAGTAGCATGGCCTCCGGGTCGCACAGCATCACCGCCGTCTACACCGGCGATGGCAACTTTGCCGGACCGGCGAGCGCAACCCCAAATCCGCTGACCGAAGTGGTGGCCGACTTTACCATCAACGCCCAGACGGCCACGATCACGGCGCTTCCCAACTCCGCGGTCGCCTTCACCTTTACGGTGAGCCCGGTGAGCCCGGCCACCACCTTCCCGGCGGCAATCAACTTTGCCCTCAACGGATTGCCCACCGGATACACCTATACCCTCACCCCGTCCTCCCTTGCCGCCAACACGGGGACGGCCACCCTGACGCTGACGATTCAAGTACCGCAAGCCACGGCCATGCAACGGGCTCCCAGTAACCCGTGGCAAAAAGGCGCGCCCTTCGCGATGGCTCTGTTGCTGCTGCCCTTTGCGGGGCGTTTGCGCCGGGCCGGCAAGCGCTTCAACCGCATGCTGTCCATCCTGCTGCTTATGGCGGCCAGCGTCTCGGTTGCGGCTGGATTAAGCGGCTGCGGCTCCACCATCGGCTTCTTTGGTCAGCCCATGCAGAGCTACACGGTCAACGTGTCTGGTAACTCGGGCACCCTGTCGCGCTCCACCACAGTCACTCTGACGGTTGAGTAACAAGGAGAACTTGAGATGCGGATTTCGAAGTACGAAAAGATGCTCCTGGTGGGCGCAATGATGGTGGCAACGGCGGCGGGCATGGCCCAGCAAAGCCAGAAATCGGTTGCACCTGAGACCTTCTCCGTGGATCTGGCCGCGACCTTTGCGGCCGAGTCCTCCCAGGTGGTTCCTGGCCAGCCCCGTTTTTGGTTCAAGGGCGGCGGCGCGGATGCCGCGGTGAATTTCTATCGCGGATTGGGTATTGCCGCCGCGGTAACCGGCGATCATGTTTCCAACGTCACGTCCGGCATCGATGTGAACAAGATCGCCATCATGGCTGGCCCACGCTATGCGTGGACGGCCTGGAAGGCGCCGAACAGCGCTAGCAACGGCCGCCGCGTGCAGCTCTACGGGCAGGGGCTGTTCGGCTGGTCGCATGGCTTCAACAGCTTCTATCCGGCGCTGCCCGCGCCTACTTCGAGCGCCGGTTCGCTGGCCATTCAGGCGGGTGGGGGATTGAACTACTACCTGACCAAGAACGTAGGCCTGCGCCTGGTGGAGGCCGACTATGTGCGCACCGCCTTCCCCAACGACGCGGCCAATCTGCAGAACGATCTGCGCCTCTCGGCAGGCGTGGTCTGGCACCTGGCGGCGGCCGCGCCCAAAGCGGTGAGCGTGGCTTGCACGGCAAGTCCGGCCGCTGTCTTTGCCGGCGATCCGGTCACCCTGACCGCGACCGCGGAGGGGCTGAATCCCAAGCTGCATCAGGTGTACACCTGGAGCGGTGACGGCGTAACCGGCAACGGGACAACGGCCGCGGTGGCAACCCTGGCTCTGGCTCCTGGCGCTTACACGGTCCACTGCGGGGTGAAGGAGGGCAAGACGGGGCAGGAGGGTCTGAAGCCTTGGCAGGCCGCGGCCTCCTCGGCTACTTTCACGGTCAGGGCCTTTGAGCCACCCACGGTGAGTTGTTCGGCCACGCCCAGCAACCTCAAGCCGGGTGAGTCAGCTCAGGTTGCGGCCCGCGGCGTGAGCCCGCAGAACCGCCCGCTGACCTATCGCTATGCGGCCACCGCCGGCGCGGTAAGCGGTGATGGCGCGAGCGCCACCTTCAACTCCTCTGGCGCGCCAACGGGCAGTACGAGCATCACCTGCACGGTATCCGACGACAAGGGACAAACGGCTACGGCGAACACCAGCGTCACTATCCTGGCGCCCTACGTGGCTCCCACGCCGCATGCCCAGGCGCTTTGCTCCATCGACTTCAGCAGGGATGCCAAGCGGCCAACCCGCGTCGACAACGAAGCCAAGGCCTGTCTGGACGGTGTTGCCCTGGATCTGGCACGCCAGCCGGAGGCCAAAGTGGTTGTGGTGGGCAACGCCAGCACGGCAGAGAAGACTCCCCGGAAGACGAAGAAGCACGGCCGCGCTGTTCAGGTGGAAGATGTTGCCGCCCAGCGCGCGGTGAATACTAAGGACTACCTGGTGGCGGAGAAGGGCATCGAGGCCTCGCGCATCGGAGTTGCCACCGGCCCAGCCGACAGCATGAAGGTGGAAAACTACCTGGTGCCGACCGGCGCGAGCTTCACGGCCGATGTGGCGGGAACTGCCGTCGTAAATGAGTCCGAAGTGAAGCCCGCTGTGCGCAAGCCCCTGCCGCCAAAGCACGCACCCAAGAAGCACGCGGCCGGTGCCGCGCAGTAAGTCAAACCGGAAGGGCACCCAGCACGTCCCAAAGGAGAGATAGAAACAGCAGGCCTTCAACGCACGTGACCGGTCGCCACAATGGCCGGTCGCGTGTTTTTCTGTGCGGGAGAGGGAACTGGCCGGTCGTTGATAGATCCAGCCCATGAATGCTGACGACAGGGTGTCCCATCCATTCCGCGTTTTGTGCGGGATGGGTGGGATAGAGTGACACAATTTAATTGTCGGATCTATAGGCGTGCGTGGGCAACCGTCCATTTTTCATGTCCCAGATACTGGTCCACGGTGGTAGCATGCTTTCTGTGTTGGATGGGGTCTTTCTAATCAAACCAACCGCGGAGTAGAGGCGCTGCGATGGATGATGCAATTCTCCTGGATGGAGCGGAACTGGCCGATGCGGTGCGCATCTGGTCCGGTTGGGGAACCAGCCGTGTGCCCAGCCGCGACGATGCCCGTATTTTGGCGCAGTTTGAGACCTCCGAGGCGGAATCCCTGTTGGCGATTATCGGCAGGCTGGAAGAGGATTTTTACGCCTCCGATGCCTACCGCACCGCTCCGGACCTGACCAGCATGGTGGAGCGCGCTACGGCGGATTTCCGCCGCCTGCACCCGGACGTGTCCGATGAGATCGTGCGCATTCTTGCTTGGTGCTACTCCTCCGACTCCCACTGAGCCCATGTGTGCAGGTTCCCGAAACCGCTCACATGGTGTAGTTCTGGCTTCACCTCTGCCCCACATCTAGACCCCGGATCATGGCCCCGATCACGATATGATAGGTTCATTGCGGCCTCTTCGGGCCATGCTGTCTTTCGCGTAGCTCCCGTGCAACCCCAAGTCCCGGATGGAACCGATGGAACCCAGAAGAGTTGAACTGTTCGACACCAGTCTGCGTGACGGACTGCAGCAGCCGAACCTCGAAATCTCAGTCCCCAACGCGGTGATGCTGCTGGAACGCATGGCCGGTTTTGGCTTTCGCTACGCGGAGATTGGTTTTGCCGGCTCCAACCAGTTTGTGGGCGACCTCAGCCGGGCTCTGGAGGGCGTTGACGTTGGCCCCATGCGGCTGGCTCTGTTTGGCCGCACCCGCGGCCGCGGCGCGCGCGTGGAGGATTGGCCCGATGTTCGCTTCATGCTGGAGCGGCGCAACCGGATTCCGGTTGCGGTGGTGGTGGTCAAGTCACGTCTGCTGGACGTGGAGCGCTCACTCGAAACCACGCCCGAAGAAAATCTGCGCATGACCAGCGAGACCATCGCCTGCCTGCAAGACAACGGCCTGGAAGTGATCGTCGATCTGGAGCACGCCATGGACGCCGCCTGCCGTCGCCGCGAGTGCGGCCAGCTCTGCGACCAGGAGTTTGGCCAGCGCAGTTACGACTACTTCCATCAGGTTGTGGCCCAGTGCGCGGAGCAAAAGGTGAGCCGCATTGTTGTCTGCGACACCACCGGCGGCGCCAGCCCGGAAGAGGTTTTTTTTACTTTTGAAACTCTGGTGCATCATCATCCTGACGCAGCTTTCGGCTTTCACGGGCACACGGATCGCGGCCTGGGAGTGGCCAACAGTCGCGCCGCCATTCTGGCCGGAGCGGCCCAGGTGCAGGGCACGTTGCTGGGCACCGGCGAGCGCTGCGGCAACGTGAATTTGACCACCATGATCGGCGGCATGCAGTTGCGGGGCGAAGCGCAGTTTGTTCCCGACAGCCAGCTCAGCGGGCTTACCAGCTTGGCCAACACGGCTTATGCGGCCTTTGGTCTGGAGCCGCCCCATGGCGTGCCCATTGCAGGCGCGGGAGCCTTTGGCACCTGGGCCGGCATGCACGGGTCCAGCGAGAAGAAGAATCCGGGTGCGTACCTATGGTGCGATCCGACCCGCGTGGGCGCCAACCCGGTGATCGGGGTCAACGCGCAATCGGGCCGGGCCAACGTGGTGCTGCTCAGCGAGCAACTGGGCGTGCCGCTCAGCTCCGCGCAGGCTCAGGCGCTGATGGACGCCAACCCAGCGATGATCGAGGGCGGAGCGTTTACGGTGAGCGAGGTCAGCTTCCGCCTGGCCGCCATGCGCGTGCTCGGCACCTTGCCGGACCGCTTTCAGGCCAAGAGCTGGCGGGTGCTGGACGAATCGGACGAGACCGGTGACCGCTACGTGCAGGCTTCGGTCGTGCTTTCTGTCGATGGCGCGCCCGTAGCCACCTCCCGTGCGCAGGGCACCGGCCCGGTAGACGCGCTGACTCGCGCGCTACGTCAGGAACTGGTCAAGTGGTATCCGGAGACGCAGCGGATGCGGCTGGGCACCTTCACGGTGACAGCCATCGACGTGAGCGCCCAGGATACGGCAGCGCATGTGCGCGTCACGGTCAGCTTCCATGCCGACGGCCACGAACCGTGGATCACCGCCGGCGTCTCCAGCGATCTGAACCAGGCCGCCATGGTGGCGATTGTGGATGGATTTCATTACTGGTTGCTGCGGAGCGAAAAGATGGCGGCGAAGCAGGTTGCGCGGGGATAGCGTCGAGCCTGCGGTTGTGTAGGTAAGGCCGTTTCGATCCCAGATTCTCAAAATCGAGACCTGGGGCTCACGATGATTTTCGGATGGTCAGATGTTGGGAAGCCGCCACTAGAACTTATAATTCACGGGCGCAGTATTTCAGTCAAAGAGGAGATTGCAATTTATGATTTCCACTGCTAAGACACTTCTTGCCTCCGCCTTAGTCCTGTCGTTTGCAATGTTGAGCTTGGGCTATGTCGGATGCAAGCGCACGAGCAAAAACCAGCCAGAAATCGCGTACTCTGATCTTTTCGAAAAGATAAAGAACGGAGATGTTCAAGATGCGGTGATTGATGGCAATGAGCTTCACGGTCACCTGAAAATCTCGCCCCAGATGCAATTCGAGACGATCTTGCCACCCAACCATGAAGAATTGGAGAAAGCGCTGCTCGCCGCTCGGGTGAACGTTACGATCAAGGTGACGCCAGTTAATTCTCCCTCGCCTCTGCTCATCAACCTCATTCCGCTTTTTGTCCTGAGTACGGTTTGGCTTCTCACTGTCCCGCCGTTCTGGGTTATCTTCAAAAAAGCAGGTTTTCAACCGGTACTCTCGATTGTGATGCTCGTGCCGTTGGCTAACCTGATAGTGCTCTATATAGTGGCGTTCTCTAAGTGGAAGGGCGATCCCCCACGGGTCGCCTAAGTCCACCGATTTCAATTGCGAAATCAAGCGAAGGGATTATGAACGCGGATGTAATGGCCATTTCTGAGCTCTACTTGTCGGACGGTACTTGACGGGTGCCCCAGGTCTCGATTTTGAGACCTGGGATAGATAAATCGATGGTTTCAGAAACCACGGCACGGCTTGTCGCGCCCCGTCCGGGGCGTGGTGCGAGTAGCCCAGGGCCAGCCGCAGGCGCAGCCCTGGGTTTGCGATCCCCAAAATCCCCGTGCGCCCTGAAAGGGCGCTGTGCAGCGCAGGAAGACGTCCGGGGTTGAAACCCCGGATTTTTGCGCGAGTCTTCAGGGACCTGAAGGTCCTTGCTCCTTCCTATCCCGGGTCCCCAATTGCGAGGGACCCGGGGCACCCTAATTTTCAGATGGAGAGAGATGGGCGCACGGCATTCCGAGGGAGATTCCTGCGATCCCACCCTTGCCCGCAAAAGACGCGGTCAAGGATGGGGCACGGCGGATTCAAGCTCCAAGTGCAACAGGTGTGATTTTAGCCGACCAGTGTTGGACGAAGTCGAAAGCGCCTTCGGGTAGGAACAGTTCTGCGGGCGCTTTCCATCCCAGAGATTT
>Ga0181520_10005021_pt1 | contig 21508 bp, 16 predicted proteins | sample PEATcosm2014_Bin_29_FD_132451 | JGI IMG/M metagenome (GOLD analysis project Ga0181520, IMG submission 132451) | Peatland microbial communities from MTU Mesocosm Facility, Houghton, MI, USA - PEATcosm2014_Bin02_30_metaG | ecosystem: Environmental > Terrestrial > Soil > Wetlands > Peat | place... | reverse complement strand
TCCAGCTCGGCGCATGTGCTCATCAAGCCCGGCGCAATGCCCAGCGCCTTCTCCCGCTCGCCGTAGTATTTGCCGAGCAGATAGTTGCGCTCGGTTGTGGTCATGCGCTTTTGGAACTCAGGTCTCTGGAGGATGGTGGTCAACACGGCGTCCTGATCGAAGAGCACCTGCTCGTCGAAGCCGGTGTCTGTCACGCGGATCACGCCGTTCTCGCGCAGTTCGGCATCGTCGCCGAAGAGATCCACTTCGCGAATCGGACGCTCGCCGGTCTTGCGCAGGCAATCGTGCCCGTCGTGATAGCAGATGGCGTCGGTCACCGTGATATACGCCGTATTCGCGGCTTTGATGAGCGGGATGAGCCAAGCGCGATGCTGATCGGAAACCGTAACCGGCCCGGCGCACGTAACCACAAGCGGGATGCGCTTCTCAATCACCTGCTTCAATGCTTCATGCACGCGCCGCAGGTAGCCGCCGCCGAATGCCGGAAGCGAGGACGCAAAAACCTCGTTCAAATCCTGGCATTCCGTAACCGGTTTTCCGGTCACCGCTCTGCCCATCAGTTCATTCGCCTTGGAACATTTGCTCATTGCTATAGCCCCATTTCAAGTTAACTTTATTCGCGGCTTCCCGCAACACCGCCGCCGCACCCTTGCTCTTTGTGAATGTTCGGTAAAGCCCCGACGCGCCCACGCGAACTGCTTGGCGGCTTTCGCCGTAGTTCAGATCGAATGGGGCGACGCGCTACGGCGTCAGAGTCAAAAACGCCACGCCATATCCTGGCAGCGTTACATTCATGCGTGTCCCCGGTGTGACGCCGGCGCCCGCCGGACCTGTCGCGATGCTGGTCGCGCCGTCGATGGTGAGCAGGCTGGCCGCATAGAACGCGCTGAAATTCGACAGATCCACCACCACAGTGCGCGAATCGCCGCTTCCATTGTCGTCGCTGGCCGAGTGCACGGCGTGGTCCACCACCATCACGGTGACAGTTCCATTCGCGTTTCTGGTCGCCAGCGTCTCCACTGAGGACGTGTCTGTTGAGCTGATGGAGAGAATCTCGGGTCCCGGCGAACTCGCTGTTGAGGGATAAAGACTCTCCAGCGTCTTGTCTACCCAGTAACTCAGGTAGTAGTTTCCATTGCCGTCGGTTTCCCCGTATTGCGCGTCTCCGGCATAGCTCCAGTGGTAAAGCGCCTGGTTCCCTGCTTTGCCCAATTGCGAAAACACATAGGGGCGCCACGCGGCAAAGAAGGCGCTGGTTCCACGCGGGTCGGTCACGAAGGCCTGGGTCGGATTACACGAGCTCATGGCGCTCGCCGACGCGTAGTCGGCGTTGACGTTGTTCTCCGTTGTCCACACGGGCACATTGGCCAGATCGGCGCGAGTCTTCAGTTCCTTGTAGAGGTAGTTCTCCACCGCAACGAACTGCGGAATCGTGTTGAATATCTCACTGTCTGTATCTTTCTGGTTGCAGGAACTGTAGAAGTGGTTAGAGACTGCGTCTACCTGCGCTTGGACTCCGCCCGCGTTTGCCGGAGCAAAGAAGGCCGGAAGATAGACCTCGGGATCGCTCGGCCAGCCCGTTCCCAGCGACGATCCGGCGAACTCCAGCGCAGAGAACTTGATTGTTGGATCGACCGCCAGCATTGCTGGCACCACCGCGTCGTAGATCGTCACATACTGCGCAGCGGTGATGCCGTTGTAGTCCGGCTCGTTCAAGATGCCCCACCAGGTAATGGGATTTGCGCTCGCCGACTGAAAAGCCTCCCCGCCGACAACGAAGCCGCCCTTGTTGTAGTAGCGCACCAGATTGGCCGCATAGGCGGCAAAATCCTGGAGGTGATTGGTTATGTCCAACTGCCCATTGCTATCGCACATCCAGGCGGGCGCGGCGGCAATCTGAAACTCCGGGTTGTGATCGGCCGACGCCAGCACCGGCTGCACGGTCTCGTCCAGCAGCGTGAAGTCCCAATCGCTCGACGCGCCACTATTGGCCTTCATGGGGATGGCCTCGGAAAGCGCCTGCAAGCGGATGTGCTGCGGCCCGAGCGCGGTCAACTGACTCTCGCGCGCGGCGGCCACAGCAACCGGCCCCAAAGGATCGCCCGACCATTCGGCGATTTGAAACGATGTGGACATGAATTGCTTGAGCACGCCGTTCACGCCCAGTGTTGTATCCACCACTGCGCCGACTTTGGCAACCACCGCGCCGATTACTGTTAGATTGAGCGTCGCGGTCTGGCCCGCCAGGCTCACCGTGACGACCGCCGCATAATTGCCTGCCGCGACCGCAGGGCCGCCCGTAAAGGTGAGCGTCCCCGAAGGTCCGCCGCTGACGGGCGTGAATTGTTCCGTGATGCCGGAAGGCAACCCGCTCACAGTCACAGTGGGGGTTCCAGCCGGCCCGGCGACGTTCACCGGCAACGTGACTGGCGCTCCGTCCTGCGCCACGGCAACGGATGCAAAGCCCAGGGAAGCCGAAAAACTCACAGGCGCCGTCGTGGCGGTGCTCGCGCCGCCGCATCCAACCGCAGCCAGTGCAATTCCAATGAAAGCCCCGCAAGGAACAAGAGAAAGCGCTCGGCCTGAAACAGTCATCGACAGATTCCACCGGAATGAGCCGGTTGCTCTATGCCGTCGATTATAGCGTCTTCAAAACTGCCTCACCCCGCCGCCTTGCGCTCGGCTAACCCTCCGGAAAGACGTACAGTGGTGAGCGCGCCGTCGTTCCGTCGAGGGCAAACGCCGGTTCTCCCACGGACACTGTCCCGGTATTCCAGACCCGCGATGGAAGTTCAGGCATGGGTTTGGCGCGGAACAGCCGCTTGCACTGGCGTGCAGTCCATTTCGCTCCAGCCTTTGACTTCCTGCGCCGAGCGCTATCGCTGGAAATTCCCGTTCCCGCGTACATCTGCCGGTAAAGCTTGGAGAGAAAGATGAAGGCGATCCGGGATTTCAGATTCGGACAGCAGGCCGACCTCTTCCAGATGGCGGCCCAATCATAAAACCGGTCCCATACTCTTTGTGTCCGCTCCCGAATCTCGTCCGAAGTCATGGTCGGATGCGGGGTAAACATCTTGGGGCGAACCTCGCTGGGAATCAGCCAGTACCGCGTGATGGGCACACCGCCAACCATGGCGGGATTCACGGCCTGTTCCTTCTCCCAGCGCCCAAAATCCACGGTGCCAGGAAACGGCGTCATCATGACAAATTGCGCAAACGTCACGCCGGCCCTCAGCGCCATCTCCACCGTCGCATCGAAGGTCGCCGGCCGATCCGTAGGCAGCCCGAAGATGAACGAACCGAGCACATGCACCCCGTGCTTTCTGAAAGTTTGCAACCGCTCAGCCATTGCATCGCCGGAGCAGTTCCAGTCCTTGTAGATCGCCTTGAGCCCTTCTGGCGTCACTGCCTCTACTCCCACCAGGGCGCCCTTGATGTTGGCGTTGCGCATCGCATCCAGGAACTCGACATCTTCTCCTGCTTCCATGGTGATCTGGGTGAAGAACACCATGTCCTTGGGCAGCTTTGCCAGCTCTTCCATCAGTTGGAGCCGCTCTCTGCGAATTGCCGTCAGCTCCTCCAGTTTGGTGAGGTTGTTCTGCTGCTGGGCCAAGCGCAGATCGGTGAGCGTCACGGGGTAGAAGTTGTCGTCCGCCAGCGCAATGAATCTGAATCCGATGCGGCGCAATTCAACGATTTCGTCCACCACGGTCCGATGATTCCGCTGCCTCGGCTTCTGCCCGTCCGTCTTCCAGACGCTGCAAAAGGAGCAATGTTTCGGACAGCCGCGAAGGGTCTGCACCGAGGCCCACATATACTTCTCGGGCTGGATCAGGTCCCAGCGCGCCGGCAAGAATGCGCTGCCGGCAATCTGCCCGCCGGCGTAGACTCTCTCCGGCCTTCCTACCAGGCAATCGCCCACGACCCTGCCCCAGGCAACGTCCCCGTCCCCTGTCACCACTGCGTGTGCAAGACCGCGCTCCAAGACCTCTTCAGGAAATAGCGTGGCGTGAATTCCGCCATAGATCACCCATGCTCCCCGGCTGCGCGCCATTCTGCCGACCTCGTATCCGCGCAGGGCATTGCCGGTGTGCACGCTGATGCCGACAATATCCCCCGGCTGAATCGACTCCGGTACAACCGGCTCCAGGGATTCATCGACAAGAATGGGATCTCCAGCAGCGCTGGGAGTGGCTGCGGCAAGTACAAACAACCAGCGCGGTGTGATGACTGCGGTGCCAAAAGAGTTGTCGCTTGGGTTCACCAGATGAACGCTCATCGGGTCCGACCTTTCCTCGTGCGAGTACGGTGGCCTCAGAGAGCGTCTTCGCCATCAACTGATTGCGGGGTAGTTTCCTGCAATTTCGTTTGTCGCGATTCTTCCCGCCGGACATTCCCAGTCATCCTACAAATGGAAACCAGGCGGAGGTGTGCAATTCTGATCAATTCTGTGCGGAGAATATGAATGTATGGCTAATTGCAGAAGGGAAGGGCTTGCCCGCCTTGGCGCAAGCCCGCCCATCTTCAAACCAGCGCCAAATTCTCTGGCGCCGGAAGAGCGCTCGACAGAGACGCCAGCACCGAGTCATCGACGGTGGTTGTGGTGGGAATGCCCTGCGCGGTTTGGAAGGCATTCAGTGCGGCCAGGGTGTGGCTTCTACCGGGAGTCCCGAGGATTCCGTCGATGCCGCCGGGACTAAAGGCGGGATTGCTTTGCGCATGGGCCAGAAACGTGAGATAGAGCTGCGCCGCACGCACATCGAGGTCGGGCAGATTGGCGGGGTCCGACAACTGGGCATAGCTTGTGCTCAACCTCTTCGAATAGACAGACACCTGCCCAGTTCCGTTGTATTTCCGCGCCACCGAATCCCAGTCCTTGGCTTGCAGCGAAGCCGCTATGCCGGTGTGCAGCAGGAAGCTCTGAAACGCGCGCAGTTGAGCAGCTTCCGAGGCGCACGCGTCTTGTACGAAGTCCGCCGCCGAGGAATACCCGGCTGCAGAGAAATTGAAGCCCATGATTTGCGCAATGCCCCAGGAGGCGCTCTGCAAGGCGGCATCCGGATCGAGCGCATAGGCTTCGGCCAGGCGCGCGTATTCCGCGGCCCCGCCGGAATAGCCTCCCCACGTGGGAGCACTGATGCCCGGATTCGTCGCGTCATAGGCACCGTTCGTGCGGGTGTGAAAGACCGCACGCTCGAAAAGAATCTGCGGCCGGCGATCCGGGAGATAGCCGGCTTTTCCGGATTCGACTTCGAGGATCGACCATGCCGAAGGTGCATCGACACCAAGCGCGGCCAGCGCGGCGTTGAAGTCGGTTGAAGTGAGAGGCGCGGAACTGCAAGGATAGGGAATCGTTGCCATAAAATCCTCCAAGGGAATTGGGAAGGGGACCCATGCGGAGTCATACAGGAGTTAGGCCCGCTTCGTCAATTGCAATGGGTGCCGGCGAACTGTTTTCAAGCGAAGGCGGTGAGCGATTTCTGGCTGGGATGCTCTAACTTCCCGCTGTTTTGAGAGCGAAACAAGCCAGGTCAGAGCGGATTGAATCCGGTCAAGACGAAGCGCTTTTCGCGGAAGAGGGAGATGCAGACACGAACGATCTCCGGGTCCAACCGAGTGCCTGCTTCCATCTCAATTTCCTTCAAGACAATATCCAATGGGATTGGCGGTCGATACGGCCGAAACGAGGACATGGCTTCCACAATATCCGCTACTGCCAGAACCCTGGATTCGGGAAGGATCGCATCTCCCTTGAGGCCGAATGGATACCCGGAGCCGTCGAGCTTCTCGTGGTGCTGGCGGACGATCTCGGCGATCGGCCAGACAAAGGGAATATCCTTCAAAATCGTGTAGGCGGTCTCCGGGTGGCCGTTGATCATCTCCCGCTCGGCCTTGGTGAGCTTGGTGGGCTTGGTTAGAACCTCGGCGGGAATTGAGATCTTTCCAATATCGTGAACCACCGACGCCACCCGCAACCCCTGAATTCTGCTCTCGGTCCATCCCAACTCATTGGCGATGGCGCAGGCGATCTCCGCCACCCGGCTTTGATGGCCGGCGGTATAGGGATCGCGCATCTCCATTGCGGTAACGATGGGCGCCACCATGGCCGAAAGAGCCTCTGTCAATTGCCGCTCTGCCTTGGCCAGTTGCTCCCGCTCGGCGTGCAACTGGCGCTCCTGCTCGATACCGTGCAAGCCGTGACCGATCTCCTCGGCAAGGTGCTGGAAGACCTCAATCGCTACAGGCTCGAATGCATTGGGACGCGCGGAATAGACAACCAGCGCGCCATTCAAGCTGCCGTTGGATACGAACGGAATCGACAAGCCTGAACGAATGCCGAATTGGCGAGCCCGATCTGCCCACGGAGCAAAGACTGGAGAGGTCTCTGTATCTACTATCGCTTGCAACTGTTTTGAGCGAATGCAAATTGCGGCCGCGCCTTGCCCCCCCGGACCATCCTCGGCCCAGCTCAATTCCAGGCCATCCACATAGGCTGTGGCGCTGCCCGACACGGCGGCCACTCGAATCTGCTTTCCCGGCCCGTGTTCCGCGATGCCCACCCAGGCCAACACGTAGGTGGATTCGCGCGTAATAGCCTGGCAAATGGCCTCAAGAAGACTTTCGGCGGTGTGCTTTTGCCAAAGCGCCGCGGCGGCGCCTGCATAGGCCGCAAGCGCCCACCTCTTGGTGGCCAGCCGATGTTCGCGATTCACCAGGTCGGTCATATCGCGATAGACGCAGAGGATGGCATCCCGGCCGTCCAGAACGAGCGACCTCGACACGGTTGTCAGAACCGGAACCAGTTGCCCGTCTTTGCGTTGGAGGTGAAGACCAGTGGGGGACTTCGCTTCACCGGCGTGCAGAAACTCGGCCCTGACCCGCTCACGCTCGGCTTCAGGGTGCACCATGGCGATGTTGAGTTCGAGAAGTTCTTCGCGGGAAAACCCGGACAATGCGATAGCCGCCGGGTTGGCATCCATGACGCTTCCCGTCGCGGCATCGAACGCGAACATGCTCCCCGGCGCGTAGATCCAGGCCAGCTCAAATAGGCTCTGCGGCTCTCTCGCGTTTGTTTCGTGGGTCATTGCCGCCTGCCTGTGTCGCCCGTTTTTGGGGGCCCGGTCAAGTTCATCGTCCCATACATCTATATCGGAAGGGCGCCGGTTCCATTTCAAGCCGGCTCGGTCAATTCGCAGGCTGCCTCGTCTGGAAACAGTTTCAATGAAGACGGTGCAATCCGGAAGAGGCCCCAATCTAGCAGTGTGCGTTCACACTGTCAACTCAAAAGGAGCGCTCTTGAAGCGCTTCGAGCACGCAGAGACATCCGGCCGGCTCCCTTGCATATCAGTCCGTGGGAGAAAGCCAACTCAACGCACCCGGTCAGGCTCGGCCAATGGAATCGCCACCTGCTCGACGATCTCCAGACCGAAACCCTCCAAGGCCGGGATATGCATCGGGGTATTCGACAGCAAACGGATACGCTGAATGCCCAAATCCGACAGAATTTGCCCGCCCAAGCCAATGGCGCGCAAAATCCGACCGGTACGCGCCTGGCTGCCTTCGCGCGCGCGCAGCTCCTGGTGGAACACAATCCGCCCGCCATTCACTTCTGCAGCAGCCGACTTTGCCGCACCACCGGGATCGAAGGTCTGGAATGTTGCCGGCGGCTGGTCGATCTCAAAGCCGCGCGAAGTGTTGTGCAAATAGAGCACCGCGCCGCAACCCTCCTCCGCAATCATGCGCATGGACTGGTCGAGCGTTTCCTGGCAGCGGCAATCGGCGCCAAATACGTCTCCAGCTGTACACCGCGTGTGCACGCGAACCAGCACGGCATGGCTGCAGGGAGGCCGCGTCGCGTCAATATCTCCCGGAGCCGTGGCGCCCGCCGGACAGAGGGTTGCCGGGCCATCATGAACCGCAGGGCAGTCATGGCAAAGGTCCCCACGTACCAGCGCGATGTGACTCTCGCCGCCGTTGACCTCGCTCTGGTAAGCAATCATGCGAAACTCGCCGTGGCGTGTTTGCACGCGGCTCTCGCCGGCGCGGACAATATAGCGCTCATTGCGGAGCCGGTAGCGGATCAGTTCCGCCACAGTCAGAATCCGCAGCCCGTGCTCCTGGCAGAAAGGAATCAGGTCGGGAATGCGCGCCATCTCTCCGTCATCGCGCATGATCTCGCAGATCACACCCGAGGGATTCAAACCGGCCATGCGGGCCAGGTCGACAGAAGCCTCAGTCTGGCCGGCACGCACCAGTACGCCGCCCTTGCGCGCGCGCAGCGGAAACACGTGACCGGGACGCGCCAAGTCACTGAAAGTGGAACCCTCGGCAATCGCGGTGCGGATGGTATGCGCCCGATCTGCGGCCGAGATGCCCGTCGTCACCCCCTCGCGCGCCTCGATGGTCTCGGTAAATGCCGTGCCAAAGCGCGAGGAGTTCTGCTGGGTCATGGGAAAGAGGCGCAGATAATCGGCGCGCTCCTCGGTGAGTGTAAGGCAAATGAGGCCGCGGCCAAAGCGCGCCATGAAGTTGATGGCCTCCGGGGTCACGTGCTCGGCAGCCAGGGTCAGATCGCCCTCGTTTTCGCGATCCTCGTCGTCAACCACAACGACCATCCGGCCTGCGCGAATTTCGGCAAGCGCGCCGGGAACGTCGGTGAAAGGGGGCTCGATACTGCGGGGAAGATGCGGCATATTGTCTTCTTCTATTCTCTCCCATGGGGAGGCTTTCGGCCACTCTTGGCCGTACCAGCATCCGCGCGACTGCAAATCTTTCGCGCCCTGATTGGCCGCAAAGAGACATTCCAATGGGAATGGTTGAATATAGAGTTTCTGCATTGTGTTGGCTTACACGGGTTCTCGTGGTTCACGGGACCGCACAGAGCCTGTGGCATTCCTCACATGGAGAACCGCATGTGCCGATAACCTGAGCAGCGCGTCGCGGGAGGTTCCCTTCACCAGGAATGCCGCGGGAAAGGTGAATGTTCCCGGTATGATGTTGTTCCCCAAAAAGCGCGCATGGGTCGCCGTGACGGCTTTGCTGGCCGCGGTCTCCCTGGGAACTATGGCTGGCTATGTGCTGGGCCGTTCCGAAGTCCTGCGCAGCGCTGATATCCGCCTGGAGCAGGATGCCGCCCACATGGACGAGATGCTCTCTTCCCTGGTGGTCGAGTCGCAGGAGACTATGGCTGCGATCAACGGCTCCAAACTCCCGACGTGCTCGGACGAAGAACTTGCCTGGTTGCGGCGTCTGATGTACCACTCAGTCAACCTGCGCGACGCGGGTCACATGGACCATGGAGGGATACTCTGCTCGGCAGTCTATGGAAGAGAGAATCTTCACAACGAAACGGCTCAACCCCGTTCATACTACCTCGATGGAACCCAAATCTACACCGATTTGCCTCTCTACAGAATCCCGGGCAACCCGGTCTATATCCGGCAAAAGGGCAGTGCTTTCGTGGTGGAAGATCCGAACTTCAGTGTTCGCTTCAATCAGCTCCGCGGGGATCATGGATTCACGAACCGGACCTCTCCCCTACAGCCCAACGGCTATCCGCTAGGCTTTTCTCCCAAAGTGCCGGGCGTGATCGCCGACCGGGATGCACAAGGGCAGTTGGGAGATACGCTCTATGCGACCCGCTGCTCGCCGCTCAGCTCCGATTGTGTCGTCTCTTATGGTTCAGTCTCCGCCTCGATGCACAGCGCCGCGGGACCGCTTGCTCTTCACGGCGCCCTGGGCGGTTTGAGCGGAGGATTTCTGGTGCTCGCCTTTCTGCTGGTCTATCAACGCAACCGGACGATGAGAAGCCAGTTGCGCCGCGCCATCCGCAGAAGCAAGCTCCGCCTGGTCTATCAGCCCATTGTGGATCTGGCCAGCGGGCGAATCGTAGGTGCGGAAGCCCTTGCGCGCTGGACCGACGAGGATGGATTCGCCATCAGCCCGGAGATCTTCGTCCACCTCGCCGAGGAACAGGGCTTCGTAGGCGAGTTGACGGCGTTCGTGGTCCGGCAGGGTCTGCTGGAGTTGGACGGCCTGCTGCACAGCCCGGAAGACTTCCGGCTCAGCGTGAATGTCACGGCCTTCGATCTCGGGGACAGTGGCTTTTTACCCATGCTGGAGCGCACACTTTGCGAGGCAGGAGTGACTCCCGACCGGTTGGCGATCGAGTTGACCGAGAGCGCGACAGCAGACACCCAGGCCGCGATTGCGACCATTCGCCAATTACGCCAGCGCGGCCATTGTGTCGAAATCGACGACTTCGGAACCGGGTATTCCAGCCTTGCCTATTTGAAAGATCTGGCCGTCGACACCATCAAGATCGACAAGGCCTTCACCCAGACCGTGGGCACCGAGGCGGTGATCGGTGAGATTCTTCCCCAGATCCTCTCAATTGCGGAGGCGCTGGACCTCCAGGTCATTGTTGAAGGGATCGAAACTGCGGAACAGGCCGCTTTCTTCTCCGCCCTGAGGAGGCCCGTCCTGGGGCAGGGCTGGTTCTTTGGCCGGCCAGTACCCGCACAAGAGTTTCAACGCGTGTTCATGGGGACGGAACACCGCATGGCGATGGTTTGAAAACAGGCGCCCAAACAACAGAAGCGCCGCCCGAGGGCGGCGCTTCATCCGAACACGACAAGATCAAATAGGCCTACAACGTCGATTCAATCTCAAAACCCCAAGCCTCAAGAAGAGCCTCGGGAATGTACTTGGAATTCTTATTCCGGCGAGCCCACTCCCGAAGACGAGTCGAGCGAATGTACTGATCCGGGCTGAGCTTGAACTCCTTGACGATCTGCTCAAAAGAGGTCACTGTGGGTACAACGGGGCCGATGGGCTCCGGCTTGCCCCAATTCGGATTTCCACGACGCTTTGCCATCGATTTGGTGTCCTTAAAAAGAAGGGTTTTTAAAGCTACATCCTCGGAGCATATCTGGGGGGATGGTGGACTCTGAGGAAAAGTTTACTCTCCTATTTTAAGGATATTTTCTTCAAAAATCAATAGCAAAATGACCTCCAGGCGCATCAAATTATAGCCCCTGTCCAGGACAGACAAAATCCACGTATGTAATTGTATCACAGATATTTAGATTCAGTTTTGAGGCCTCGTTGCCGGGTGAGCCGCGGGCTTTGCATTATCAGAAGAGGCAATGTGGAAATCCCGGAGGACGGATACTCTTATGACAACATTCTGCCGAGCTGCCACTGCGAACTTTATCTTGTCCTCCTGTGCGGTGCATCCTGCATCCTGATCCCTCAGTCCCAAGTCTCTCAGTCGCACCAGGCGTCGAAAGCCCCAGCCCGCACCGCTCCGGCAAGCGCATCGATGTCCCCTGCCAGAACCCGGTCCTGTTCCAGATGTGGAACTACCGCGCGCACGGCTTCATACGCCCGCCCAATCTCCCGGCCAGGTCTCAGCGGTTTGCGGAACTCCAACCCTTGCGCGGCGCACATCAGTTCGATGGCCACGATGCGCTCGGCGTGCTCCACAATCTGCCGCAGCTTCAGCGCTCCGGTCATACCCATGGAAACATGATCCTCCTTGCCGCCATCGGTGGGAATGCTGCCCGTGGATGAGGGATGGGAGAGCACCTGGCACTCGTTAATCAACGCCGCGGCCACAATCTGCGCCATCATGAATCCCGACGAAAGCCCTGGATCGGGCGAAAGAAACGCCGGGAGCCCCTCGTTGATGTCGGGATTCAGCAGCCGGTCGATACGCCTCTCGGTGATGCTGGCCAGATCGGTCATCACGATGGCCGCGTAGTCAAAGGCGTAGGCGAGAGGCGCGCCGTGGAAGTTTCCGCCGGAGATGACGGCTCCGCGGTCAGGCGAATCGGAGGAGACCTGGGGAAATACCAGCGGATTGTCGGTAGCCGATCCGGCCTCAATCTCCAACACGCTCGCCACATGCATCAGAGCCCCGCGCACCGCGCCATGGACCTGCGGCATACAGCGCAGACAGTACGCGTCCTGGACACGCGAATCGTGCTCGCGATGGGCCTCGCGAATCTCTGAATCCGCCAGCAGCCGCATCAGGTTCTCGGCCACGGAAATCTGTCCTGCATGGGGCCGGGCCCTGTGAATGCGCTCGTCGAAAGCGGCCGGAGTGCCCATCAGCGCCTCCAGCGACATCGCTCCGGCCAGATCGGCCAATTGCACCACGCGCCGGGCGCGCGCCACCGCCAATCCGCCTACGGCGGTCATTGCCTGCGTACCGTTCAGCAGCGCCAGGCCCTCCTTGGCGGCCAGCACGATTGGAGCGATCCCAGCGAGCCGCATCGCTTCGCCGCCAGGCATCCTCACGCCCTTGTAGGACGCCTCGCCCTCGCCGATAGCCACCAGCGCCAGGTGCGCCAGAGGCGCCAGATCGCCGCTCGCGCCCACCGAGCCCTTCTCCGGAACCACCGGATGCACTCCGGCATTGAGCATGGCCACCAGCAGGTCCACCAGCGCCGGACGGCAGCCGCTGAAGCCCTTCGCAAGCACATTGGCGCGCAGCAGCAGCATGGCGCGCGATTCGCCCTCGGAGAGCGGCTGTCCCACTCCGCCCGCATGGCTGCGGACCAGGTTGAACTGAAGCTGCGCCAGCTTTTCCGGCGGAATGCGCACGTCGGAGAGCTTGCCAAAGCCGGTGTTCACGCCGTATACGGTCTCACCCGCAGCGAGAATTCGTTCGATCAGGTCGCGGCTTTCGATCATGCGGGAAAGAGCTGAGGGAGCAACGGCCACCGGGCAGGCGGCCAGCGAGACAGCTTCAATTGCGGCCAGGGTCAGTGGCTGGCCATCGAGAATCACAGAATCCATGAGCCAGATCTTAGGCTGAAGCGCACCCACGGTACAGATCGATTGTCCGGCAGTATTTGGCTTTGAGAGCAGATTCCACTATGCTGTCAGTCTATGGCGATGGATTCAACGGCATTGCTCGATAGCTACGGCAGAAAGCTGCTTGACGAGTTGCAGAACAACGCGCGCCTCAGCCTGGCGGAACTGGGCCGGCGCGTCGGCCTTTCGCCCACCGCCACCGCCGAGCGCATGAAGCAGATGGAAGAGGTCGGCATCCTGCATGGCTACGCGGTAGAAATCGACCGTGAGGCCCTTGGGCTGGAGGTGATGGCTTTTATCCGCATGAGCTGCGGCGGCCAGCACTATCACCGGCTGGTCGAATACGTGCAGACGCTCGAAGAGGTGCGCGAGTGCCACCATCTGACCGGCGGCGACGACTTTCTGCTCAAGGTGACCACCACCTCCATGGCCGATCTCGAAGCGCTGATCGAGGCCCTGCTGCCCTACGGGAATCCCGTCACCAGCCTGGTGCTTTCGACGCCCGTCGAGCGGCGGAGGTATGCGGTTACCGGGAAACTCACCACCGTGACGAGGAAACCGCCCCAGCGGCGGCGCGGATGAGACCGGGAGTTCGCATCCCTGATGCGGGTGGTTCAGCTCCCGGCGGTTGCTGCCCGGCGCGCGCATAATCCAGCGATACCCACAGCCTGCCCCGCATAAGAAGAACTGCCGCTTCGGTCAGTTCCCTTCTCTCGCCGCACGCCTCCCGTAACCTTTCCCAAGAGTCTGTGTCTATATGGGCGAACGGCCTGCCCGCTGGCCTGGCGATCGTCGGCGGCTGCCGGTTAGATTTCATTCCTGGAACGAGAAAGAGGAGGTTTTTCCATGACAAGAAAAGTGACTACGACCCGCGCCGTGCTTCTGGCAGGCATGCTCGCCGGAGCCCTCTGGAGCCTTCCCCAGGCTTCTTGGGCTACAGGCCGCTCCAACGGCGCAACGGTGCTGGCGCAAGCCGATAACCCAGCGGCCGATGCCCTCGCGGCCCGCCTGGATAAGCCGCGCTTCAAAGACGTGAAGGTGAGCGTAGACAACGGCATCGCCACCCTCGCCGGAACCGTGGATCTTTACGAGTACAAAGCCGACGCCGAGCGGCGCGTGCACAAAGCCAAGGGCATCACGGCGGTGCGCAATCTGATCTCGGTCGGCGGACCCAACGTTCCCGACAAGGAACTGCAAGCCAAACTGGCCGAAAAGCTGGCCTACGACCGCGTAGGTTACGGCAACACCTTCAACGCCATCGGCGTCACCGTCGAGAACGGCGTGGTCACCATGAGCGGCCACGCCCGCACCGACGTGGACAAAGACTCCGCCATGGCGCTGGTCAGCACCTATCCCGGCGTCAAGGATGTTGTGGAGGAGATCGAGGTCGATCCCGTTTCCATGATGGACGACCGCACTCGCCTCGAAGTGGCCCGCGCAGTCTATGGCTACCCGTCGCTGAACAAGTACTCCATCGACCCCGCCAAGCCGATCCGCATCTCGGTGCAGAACGGCCGTGTCGAGCTCTACGGCACGGTCGATTCGCAGGCCGACAAGGAGGTAGCCTTCCTGCGCGCCAACGGCGTCCCCGGAGTCTTCAGCGTGAAGAATTACCTGCAAGTGGCCGGCCAACCAACTGAAAAGCAGAAATAGGGCCGACAAGATCGAGGATTTGAAAGGGCACGGCTTCAGCCGTGCCGCAAGAGCACCCCAAAAGAGAATTCCCGGACATCCGGCGCGCAAAGCGCGCCGGATGTCCGGGAGCAAAAGAACGGCCTCTTACCGCTTTCAAGATTGAGCATCAGAGTCGTAATTCGGAAACCTCTCTTTTAATCTCTCAACCGTGGAGCGCCATTTCGGGTCTGAAAGCATTCGTGGCGCTGCGACAATCATCTCTTCGAGGTCTCTCTCTTTTGGAAGGGAAGACTCGATGAGTTGTTCAGGCTTGGCACCAACCTTCCAGAGCGCTGTTTGGATGGGCACAACGCATTCTCCCTGCTGGTGAGTTTCCCCGATTACAGGTCCCTTCAGCCGCCCCTCAAGTAAACTAAAAGCCGGAGCCAAGCATGCCGACCCTCTGGGCCAAAACGCGCACCACGCTGGAGATGATCAAGTGGGAGCACTCCATCTTTGCGCTGCCGTTTGCCCTCACCGCGACGATTCTGGCCGCTAACGGCCTGCCCACTCTGCGCACCCTGGCCTGGATTCTGGTCGCCATGGTCACTGCCCGCTCCTGCGCCATGGCCTTCAACCGCTGGGCCGACGCCGAGCTGGACGCCGCGAACCCGCGCACCCGCACCCGCGCCATTCCCGCTGGGCTGCTCTCCCGCCAGTTTGTACTCGGCTTTACCATCCTGATGGCGTTCGTCTTTGTGCTGGCCGCCGCCGCGCTGAATCGCTTGACCCTTTACTTGTCGCCGGTTGTGCTGATTGTGCTGCTAGGCTACAGCTACATGAAACGCATCACCCGCTGGTCGCACCTGGTTCTCGGTCTGGCGTTGGGCCTGGCGCCCACGGCAGCCTGGATCGCGGTTCGGGGCAGCCTAGACTACCGCATTGTGGTGCTCACCGCCGCCGTCACCCTCTGGGTGGGCGGTTTCGACGTGCTCTACGCCTGCCAGGACTTTGAGCACGACCGCACCGCCGGGCTCAATAGCCTGCCCCAAGCGCTGGGCATTCCCACCGCATTCAACGCGGCCCGCGTCATGCATCTGGCCATGCTGGCACTGCTGGTTTGGTTCGCCCGCCTCTTCCAGTTTCAAGCGCCCGGCTGGCTCGGCATCGCCGCCGTAGCTCTGCTGCTGGGTTATGAACACTCGCTGGTTTCGCCGCGCGACCTGCGCCGGCTGAACGCAGCCTTTTTCACCATGAACGGCGTCATTGCCATGGTCTTTTTCGCCTTTGTGGCGGCTGACCTGTGGCTGCGGAGTTGAGTTCCATGCCTTCCCCCGAGAGAACCCCGATTGAACAGTGGTACGGCGCCAGAAAGCACGCTGCGCCGCAAACCTCCCCGGCATCCGCGCCGCCTGCGCCAGGACAATCCGCCCCTTTCAGGGTCGCCATCCAGGGCGAACCCGGCTCCTTCAGTCACCAGGCCACAACGCAACTCATCGGGAACGCTGAGATCGTTCCCTTCTCCTTCTCTGCCGGCGTTTTTGCGGCTTTGAGCGAAGGAGCCGTGGACGCCGCGGTGATTCCCATTGAGAACAGCTTGGCGGGTTCGGTATCCGAGCACTTCGATCTGCTGCTCGCCCACGATGTGAAGGTGGAAAAGGAGACGCTGCTGCGCATCCACCACAATCTCATCGCCCTGCCCGGGGTCTCGATTCGCGAAATCCAACGCGTTTTCTCCCACCCCGTGGCCCTGGCGCAATGCCGGCGCTTTTTGACCGATCATCCCCAGATGGAGCCCTTTGCCTTTTACGATACGGCCGGCAGCGTAAAGCAATTGGTCGAGTTGCGCGACCGGGCTGCCGCGGCCATCGCCAGCGAAGCGGCGGCGCGCTATTACGGCGCTGAGATTCTCAAGGCGGGAATCGAGGATAATGCGGAGAATTTCACCCGCTTTTTCCTGGTGCGTCGCACCCAGGACGCCGAAACCGATCCCCAAGCCAACAAGCTGAGCCTGGCCTTCTCCCTGGAGCATCGTCCCGGTTCCCTGGCCGCCGCGCTCGCCGAGCTTGCCGCCATCGGCACCAACCTTACCAAGATCGAGTCCAGGCCGGTCCACGGCAGGCCGTGGGAGTACGTTTTCTATGTGGATTGCCTGATTGGGTCCCCGGAGGAAGGTTCGCGGGCCGTCGCGGCGCTCATGCCTCACTGTTCCATGGTGAAAGAGTTGGGCCGCTATGGCGAAGCCAGACCCTGAAGAACTGCGGACAGTTGAGCCGGCGATGAGGACCACCTCGAAACAGGACAAAAAATGGGGACAGGCCGCAGCCTGTCCCCATTTTGCTGGTGCATTTTTCTTTAGAAGTGATACGCCACGCCAATTGTGGGGACAAAGATGTTGAAGTACTTATTGGTATTGAATTGGGTGACGCCGAAATTCGGCACCTTGGTCACCAGGCCACGATACTCCGCGCGGATGTCGAAGCTGGGACTGACCTCATAAGCAACGCCGGCACCGTAGAGTCCGCCAACGGAGATTTGCTGTTTTGCGTCCAGAGTAGTGGTTTGGGCGTTACGGATGGGCATGAAAATGACACTCGACGGGCCGGCCTCGACGAACGGGTTGAATTTCTTGAAGTTGAAGGTCCGCACGTAAGCGGCCGAAATCTCTTGCGTCCGGGTCATCACCTGGTATCGGTTGGGATTGACTGTGAAGTTGATCTTGTTCTGGTAGGTCATTCCGTAGTTGGCCTCGAGGGCGCTCGAGGGCGTAAGCATAAATCGGTAGCTGGCCAAGGCGCCCAAAGCGTAGTTGGAGTGCACCTGGACGTCGGTTGACGAGGCGATGAACGGCTCTATCAGCCCTGTTCCACTGATGCTGATGTCCTGGCGGCTTTCTTGAGCGCGGCCTGCGGCCACGCAAACGGCCAGCAGAAATGCAATTAAGGCGATCTTCTTCATTCGGTCCTGAACCTCACGACTGCACAACCGTCCGGCTGGCAACGAGCTTGTCGATTCCGGTGCGCCGGATCGACCCGGGCCCCGCTCTCGGTATTGTAACTGGCCGGGCCGGTCCCTGTCGGGTAGGGAGGCTTCAGAATCTTCTGTACTTCTCATTTCAGGGCCCCCCAAAGAAGACCCGGCCTGAGGATTAGACGGTCGAAATGACCATTTCCGGAGCCGGTTTTTGCCGGGAGTTCGCCCCCTACGAACTCCGCCCCCTCAACCCGCCCGTTCCACCTGGTAAAAGAACGGAGGGCCCTGCTCTTGGGCCAAAGCCTTCACGGTGCGCAGAAAGGCCCTGGCCGCATAGGAGAGCGTAGCCTGCCTCCTATACACCAGGCGCAGCACCCGCTTGACCTCCAGCTCGTCCACCGGAATCCGCACCAGAATACCGGCCTCCAGTTCCCGCGCCACAGTCAGGTGCGGCACCAACGCTACGCCGTCGCCCATGGCCACAAAGCGCTTGATGGCCTCGATGGTAGGCAGCTCGATACCCATGTTCAAGGGCGTGCGATAGCGCTGGAAGGCCTCGATCACCTTGCGCCGCAGCGGCGAAGTGACGTTATGGGCAATAAAAATCTCTTTTCCCAGCTCGCTGATCGAGACTCGCTCTGCGCCTGCCAGCGGGTGGCTGGGGCTCACAATGAACGCAAGGCTGTCCCCATAAACGGCGATGGTGCGGAACTGCACTGGGTCGGGGCGGAACGAGATGACTCCCAGCTCAAAGGTGCGCAGGTTCAGCTCCTCACCCACCCGGCTGGCCAGCATCCGGTGCACGGTGACGCTGACGTGCGGAAACTCTCGCCGGAAGGCATCGATCACCGGCAGCAGGTACATGCAGGTGTACTCGTTGGCCGCCAATTGCAGCCTCCCGCGCTCCAGGCTCTTCAACTCTCCCATGGCGCTGGTGGCCTCGCGCCTGAGCGCCAGGAGGCGCAACGCATAATCGCGCAGCAGAACCCCCGCCGCGGTCAGCGACCCATCTCGCGCCGCGCGGTCAAAGAGCATTTCGCCTACCGAAGCCTCCAGCTTGCGAATCACCTGGCTCACCGCAGGCTGCGTCCGATGCAGGCGCACCGCCGCCCGCGAGAAGCTGCGCTCCTCGGCGACGGCCAGAAAGGTTTCGAGATGGCTAAGTTCCATATCAGTGGAAAGTGAACAAGTGAAGGAGTGAAGAAGTGAACAGAGGACGGCCTCTCACCTACGTTTCACTTTTTCACTCCTTCCCTTGCTCACTGCTTCACTCCCAGTATAAGCGTTCCTAATCGACAACCCAAAAAGAATAACTTTGCCTTATACCGCCAAAATAGGCGACACTATGTGTGTTCCAGCTGGAATCCCCACAACAGGCGAATTCATGACCACAGAGCATGTAGTCTTCTTCGACACTACGTTGCGCGACGGCGAGCAGTCTCCCGGTTGCAGCATGACCACGCAGGAAAAGCTGACCATGGCCCATGCACTTGAGGATCTGGGCGTGGACATCATCGAAGCCGGATTCGCCATGGCTTCGGAGGGCGACTTTGCGGCCATCGCCACTATTACGCAGGCCGTGCGCAGGCCGCGCATCGCGTCATTGGCTCGAGCCAAGGCCGAAGACATCGAGATGGCCGCCCGCGCCGTGCAGTTCGCCGACCGCGCCCGCATCCATGTTTTCCTGGCCTCCAGCGACTTGCATCTCGAATACAAGCTCAAGATGAGCCGCCAGCAGGCGCTCGACCAGACGGCGGAATCCGTGCGCCTGGCGCGCTCTTTCGTCGACGATGTCGAGTTCTCGCCCGAGGACGCTACCCGCTCCGACCGCGACTTTCTTGTCGAGATGGTGCGCGTGGCCGTCGAGGCCGGCGCTACCACCATCAACATGCCGGACACCGTGGGCTACACCACCCCCGAAGAGTACGGCCGCATGTTTGCCGAGGTTCGCGAGCGCGTTCCCGCCATCGATGCCGAAGGCGTCATTCTCTCCTCGCACTGCCACAACGATCTGGGGCTAGCCGTGGCCAACTCCCTGGCCGCCATTGAAGCCGGCGCACGCCAGGTGGAGTGCACCATCAACGGCATCGGCGAGCGCGCCGGCAACGCGGCCCTGGAAGAGATCGCGGCCGCCCTCTACGTGCGCCACGACCGCTATGGGGTCTCCAGCGGCATCAAACTCGAAAACCTGTACCCCACCAGCCAGGTGCTGGGCCAGATCATCACCTTCAGACCCTCGCCGAACAAGGCGATCGTGGGCGCCAACGCCTTTGCGCACGAATCGGGCATTCACCAGCACGGCATGCTGGCCAACCCCCTCTGCTACGAGATCATGACTCCCGCGTTGGTGGGCGTGGCCAAGACGCACCTGGTGCTGGGCAAGCACTCCGGCCGCGCGGCGTTGCGCCACCGGCTCGAACAACTAGGGTTCGAGCTTACACGCGAGGAGTTGCAGCAGACCTACTACCGTTTCGTGGCCCTGGCCGACCGCAAAAAGAACATCTACGACCAGGATCTGATCGGCATCGTCCCCGACCAGATTCGGGAACGACGCAGCGAGCCGGTCGCCGAACTCGATTAACACGCCACAAAATGATTTAGCCTTATGAGAAGGGCACGGCTTGGCAAGCCGGGATGGCAGGCCGGGGTTTCAGCGCCGGCAACAACGACAAACAGGTGTGAAGGGTACGGGCTTTCGCCTGTGCGTCAAATGCAGAAGTGTATTTGGGCCTCATACGCTGAGCAAAGAGCCTGTTGAAGCGATGTTTTGGAAGGGCACGACTTTAGTCGCGCCGCAAACGTAACAAAATGAGCGGGGCTTTAGCCCTGAGGGAAGTTCCTACTCAAGGTCGCAGACTGCCCCTTGGCCCCTGAACCCTGATCTCTGAAAAGGTACGCATGAAACTCAAGATTCTAGTCACAGCCGGCGACGGCATCGGTCCCGAAGTCACCAACGAAGCTGTTGCGATCCTGCAAGACATCGCCGCAATCGGCGGCCACACCTTCGAATTCGACGCCAAGCGCATCGGCGGCGTCGCCATCGTGCAGGACGGCACACCTCTGCCCGCCGACACCCTGGCCGCGGCCCTCGCGTCCGACGCGGTTCTGCTCGGCGCGGTCGGTGGCAACGAATTCAATTCCATGCCTCCCGACAAGCGCCCCGAGGCTGGCCTCTTGGCCATTCGCGCGGCGTTGGGCGGCTTCGCCAATCTGCGCCCGGCATTCGCCTTCAAGGAATTGGCCGTGAACAGCCCGCTGCGCCCGGAGATCATCGACGGCGCGGACATTCTTTTCGTCCGCGAGCTTCTCGGCGGCCTCTACTTCGGCCAGCCGCGCGAGTGGAACAAGGAAGCCAACGAAGCCTGGAACACCATGCGCTACACCAAGGGCGAAGTAGCCCGGGTGGCCCGTATCGCCTTCCAGTTGGCGCAGAAGCGCCGCAAGAAGGTGACCAGCGTGGACAAGGCCAACGTGCTCGAGGTCTCGCAACTGTGGCGCGCTGCGGTTACCGAAGTCGCGGCCGAGTTCCCCGATGTGGAGTTGGAGCACCAGTACGTCGATGCCATGTCCATGCACCTGATGAACCGGCCGAAGACCTTCGACGTGGTGGTTACCGAGAACCTCTTCGGCGACATTCTCTCCGACGAGTCCGGGGTCATCACCGGTTCGCTGGGCATGTTGCCCTCGGCCACCATCGGCGGCAAAGTCAATTTGTACGAGCCGGTGCACGGTTCCGCGCCGGACATCGCGGGCAAGGGCCTGGCCAATCCCATCGGCGCGATTATGACGGCGGCTTTGATTCTGCGCCACTCCGCCGGCCTGGAAGCCGAAGCCGCTGCCATTGAAGCCTCGGTGCGCAAGGTGCTGGAGCAGGGCTTCCGCACGCCGGACCTGGCCCGCGACAACCCGCTTGGCCTGCCCGTCCTATCAACCAAAGAAATGGGCGCGAAGATTCGCGAAACAGTAAAACAGCTTCTAGCTGTTAGCTGCTAGCTTCTAGCCCCTTGGGCTAGGCTCGGCAGCAGCGTCAACAAACATCTAGGTTGTGGCAAGAGAAGAGTTGAAGGAACCGCGATCAGCAGAATGGAGCTAGCAGCTA